>JAEEGG010001007.1_pt1 | contig 79519 bp, 75 predicted proteins | sample 9134161 | NCBI WGS metagenome assembly JAEEGG01 (sample SAMN16246543, study PRJNA631951) | gut metagenome | biome: gut microbiome; feature: rumen; material: CR-attached | host: Bos | place: Iran: Karaj | collected 2018-10
GATCTTTACGGCAACCACAGGATGTTTACCTCATATCGTTCTTCCGGTTTCTCTGTCCGCCCTGTCTGCGGCAATTAAATCCGGACAGGACTACTCCAACATCCAGACATTACCGGTCTAAGGCCAGCTGAGCGGCACTCAGTATGGCCTTGTTTTTTGCCCCGAAGGTGATCTTCTTGGAAAGGCCGAGCTGGGTGAGATCCGCAATGAGTCCCGATGCCTCTTGGACGGTGAAGTTCTGATTCTGGAGTTCCTCCATCATCTTGCGGGTTTGCTCCACGGCCTCTTCCTGCATCCGGGTGGCATCGGCTTGGATCTTGGCTTCCTCAGCGAGTTTTTTGTTCTTGACATCTATGGCGGCAGTGAGCACAATCCCGAACGCAGTGAGGGAATGCGCAGCCCAAAGGGCGAGCACAATCCCGAGCTCCGCGAAGGAATGCGCAGCCCAAAGGGCGAGCACAATCCCGATTGCCATTTAATTAAGAATGGCTACTTTTGTGCGCCTTTTATAACTATGGAAGATATCAAGATAGAACAAATAATCGATGTGGTACGTGAAGCTGCCACGCTTATGGACCGCTCGGGCGGATTTGAAATCAGGAACAAGAGCGTACTGGAAGATCTGGTGACATCTTCTGACGTAGCCATCCAGCACTTCCTCACAGAAAAGCTGGGGGCTCTGCTGCCCGGCAGCGGCTTCCTTTGCGAAGAGGAGGATATGAAAGACCTCAACCACCGCTACATCTGGATAATTGATCCGATAGACGGCACCGCAAACTATGCCCGCGGAAACGAGAACTGCTGCATCAGCGTAGGCCTGGTAAAGGACAGGGAACCCTATATGGGAGTGGTTTACAGCCCGTGGAGAGGCGAACTCTACACCGCCGTCCAAGGCAAGGGCGCATACTGCAATGGCAAGCCGATTCATGTCTCCCACCGGCCGTTCGAAAACGGACTGCTTTACACAGCCATGAGCACCTACCACAAGGAATGGTCCCGCTACTGCAGCGACGTCATATTCGACCTCTACAACCAAAGCAACGACGTGCGCCGCACAGGCTCTGCCGCAATCGAACTGTGCCTTCTTGCATCGGGTTATGCCGACCTTTATTTTGAGATACGCATCATGCCGTGGGACTATGCCGCCGCAACCTTGATACTTAAAGAAGCCGGCGGTGCGGCATGCAGTTTCGATGGAGCCTCCCCGTCCCTCTTCAAACCCTCGATGTATATCGCCGCCAACACCGGTGAGAACTGCGACCGCATCCTTCAAACAGTCCGCAGGCACATCCGCCAGCTGCCATACTGATACATATTGTTATTCTTCTAAATATTCCACTGTTTTTCCGTGCGAAAGCGGGTATCTATCTGCGTTTCCAGTAACGGACGGTTCCATCGGACTCGGTCCATTCCATTTTGTCCCTTGAAGAATCCAGCAGAGCTTTGACCGCGTAACGTTCATTGGCGGTCTGTTCCCTCATATAATCCAACGTTCTCTCCTGACAGCTATTCAGCCAAGTGGCCAGGGTATCTTTCATATTATCCTCAACCACAATATCGCCTGGATCCACCTGCACATCCGACGTAGAGTAATCGGGCTTCATAATCAGGGAATCCCTTTGCAAGGCCCATGTTCCACGATACGATACCTTCAATTTATAACTGCCGGACCAGTATCTCGTCTTAATATAAGAAGACGTATTCTCGTTTGTATAGGTATATCTGTTATCAGAATGGAAATCATATTCCATACTTCGATCCTTTGAAGAGAGCCACCAGTGCCCCGGGAGGTCGGCCCGGTTCAAGGCAATACCCTTGTTGGTGATGCTGTTGACATAGTCCTCCATTTCCCGGTCCGTGATGCCCATAATAAATTTATTTTCTTCGTTCAAATGGGTGAACCTGTCGATATAATCATTCAGGGCAGACACTCTGGCAAAGGCGACATTGATATAGTAAACCACTCGCTTATCATTCAACTGATCCCTCAGGAAAGACCACTGTTGGGCGTCATACTCCTGCTGGGTAACCCAGCCGGATTCCATAATAACCTTCATATACTCATCGTCGGGGATAGGCTCCCGGAACCAATCCTCCGTACTGGCCGTCTCAAGCAAACTCTGCCGTTCATAGAAAAACCTCTGGACATTGTCTATGAACTTCATATTTCCAAGGTTTTGCCAAGTATCCACGTCGCTGTTGAAAATCTGCTCCTTGGAAGTGTCAAAGTGATACTCCGCTTTTCTTCTGACCAGGCGAGTCAATATACTCGTCATTGTATCCGACGGAACAGGTTCCTTCTGATCCTTATGATCCAGTGCATATTGCAACAGGGCCTGCCCCTCTTCTTCCTGTTCTTTCCAAGTTTCGAGTATTCCGATGGTATTGTCTATATCGTGTATGACCATAATAGCCGTGAGCCGCTGGGCCTGCTCCTTATTGCGGTGATTGATTATGCCGCTTATAACGAAGGTGAGCGCGACGCCGATGGCAGTTCCCAGGACGGTGATGATAAACTGTTGCCAGTCCATCCTTCTGCGGGTGGTCTTCTCTTCCATACTTTCGGTTTTCATTTTCTTACTCAATATGCAATACAAATATACTCATTTGTCCAATTATCCCTATCTTTGAAACACCAAATAGAAAGCATGTCCCAAACGACCACAAATCGACCGCAGCGCATTGCCTGCATAGGTGACAGCATTACCTGGGGATTCACCCTGCTGAACCCCTGGAAGCAGAGCTATCCGGCGCTGCTGCAGCAAAGGCTTGGCCCAGGCTATGAAGTGCGCAACTTCGGGTATAACGATGCCGCCGCCCGTTTCGATGCCGACACTCCCTACGTCAAGAAGAAAGTCTACCGTGACAGCCTTGCCTGGAGCCCGGATATCGTGCTGATTATGCTCGGCACCAACGACACCAAGAAACGCAACTGGGACCCCGCAATCTTTGACCGGGACTACCGCAAGATCGTTGAATCGTACGTTTCACTGCCGTCCAGGCCGCGCGTGGTACTGATAGCGCCCATCCGAATTCACAACATAATGAACCTCCCCTTGATGGGCCTCTACCCCGATACGATGGAGCAAGGCGTCCGTCCAGTTATACACAAGGTCGCATCAGACCTGGGCCTTGAAATAATCGACCTGAAAGACCTGTTCACCGACACAAAGTATTGCAGGGACGGAGTCCATCCGCAGCGGGAAGGCGCCCGGATGCTGGAAGAGGCCATTTACTGCGGTATTTTCCCTAAAAAGCTATCATATTGATATAAACGGCCGCAACATCGCCATCTTAGAGAAGGGCGTGCGCACCTTCTACGACCGTAGCAACCGCACCTGGACAATTCCGGCCGGACTCCCGTTACCGGGTTCACCGTGAACGGAAGACAGGTCACTTTGAGCCTCTCCCCCCGGCTAGATGGTGTTTTTCTCAAAGGCAATCCTCTAAAGGGATTTCATAGTCTGGATAGCGTCTTCGGCGGCATCCAGCAGCGGCTTTGTTGAGACTTCGCTGCCAACGGCATTGCGCATCCAGTGCTGAGGCGTAAGACGGCCGGCAGGATAGATGCGCTCTATCTCATCAGCCACCGATTTACCTTTGAGCTGCTGCTCCAGTTGGAACTCGATGATGTGGCCGTACGGATAATTGGCCAGATATAGCGGCACATCAATCATGTGGCTGTAGATGGCCAGGATGGGCGAATTCTCCTCGCCGAGATACTGGGCGTAATACTTGTTCCAAACCTCCTGTGCCGTGCGGATGACCTGCTCTTTGAGCTGAGCCGCCGTTGCATCGGGGTGGTCGTAGAGCCAGCGCCAACTGTACATGTCCACAAGGGCCACACCCATAATCTCGTAGCAGCCCCAGAAGATATCAAGGGTGAACAACGCATCACTGGCAGGGTCGTCGTTCTTGTAGCCCAGGAAGTCGAGGTCACGGGTTTGGAACACGAATGCGAGAGCCTCTGTAAAAGCGGTGTTGGGGACACCCTTCATAATGTAGTGGTCGACGTCGTGGAGTGTTATTGTCTGTTCTACATTATGGCCGAATTCGTGCACGGCAATGTTGTAACCTTTGTAGTCCATGCCGTCCTTGCCGATGCGGGTGCGCAAACGGGCATTGTCGGTTCGCATGCTTGACTCCCAGGCATGGCCGGCGCCGCGGGACGGATCTACTGTGATGTGCGAACAGATAAAATCGTTCTTCTCCTGACTGAAGCCCAGCTGCTTGAGAATCAACGGCATGCCCTTGGAGGCAAAAGCCTCACGGTCGGGATATAGCCGGCGCGTCTGTGCCGAGAGGTCATCTTCGTTCAGTGTGCTGCGGCTCTTGAATCCGTCGTACCAGATATCAAACGGCTCCAGTTTGCGCCCTACGCGCTGCTCTATGAGTTTTGCCACCTCCCCTACCTGCGGCGAGGCGCAGAAGGAGTCAAACAGCTTCTCAATCTCGTCGAAGCTGACTTCCATGTCACCCTCAAATGCACGGGCGATAGCTGTAGGATAACGGGGATTGAAACGGTCCAACTGCCGCATCGCGTGGAAATTATCCAGAAAAAACTGATAGCGGGTGTCAGGTTCCGGCTTAACATTCTCCTCCTTGCCATTTTTAACAACGGCATTGGTGTAGGGATTCCAGTCATATTCCGGATTGTTGATGACGCACTGCGGGATGCTCTGATCTATGATGCGACGCATCACCTGATATATCATACGCTGCTTTTCCAATCCGGCCTCGCCGTCGTTATAGTGGGTCTTAAGCTCGTCACGCAAGCCCCAGTGACTGATAAGCGACATATCGGGGAAGATGTGCCCGCCATCGTCGTTCAGCAGATGACCCATCTCGATATTGTAGTTGGAGATGTAGTTGTCGGCGGCTGAAAGCTGTGCCGACACTGCCTGAAGACAATCGGCCGGCACCCGGGCGGTGAAAACATCACCCAAACGGGCGTATGCCCACTCCTGACGACTCCAGTCCTTGCCCAGGGTATTCTTTTCCTCCAAAGTATAGAACGGAAAGTTGAGCACCACTATGAAGGCTATCTTCTGCTGAAACATATCGTCGTTGAAGTGTGCCGAAGGACTGTATGCGCCAAACAATTCGTCCAGCGGCGTCGGAAGAGGTCCATCTAAATGGATAGGCAGGTTCAAGTCCACATTCATCTTGTTGAAACAACCCCACAGACTCTCAAAGTTCTGTTCCAGTCTGGCGGCCATATCAGCCCTTTCGTCTGGATCCGCCACAAAATTGTCCAGGCAGAAAGCCTCGAATTCTCCGGCAGTTCCATCTGCCTCCGTCCAGAATGCCGCCGCCTGTTCAACTCCACGTGCCAGACGGTCATCAATGCCCTCTACGTCAGCATATTTCTCGCTAATAGCCTTGATAGTTTTCTCAACACAATTCCGGTCGATATTACTCATTGCAGTCTCATTGTTTTTCTTGCAACCGGCAGCCAGACACACCGCTGCTGCCAATAAAAGTGAAGTTATTCTTTTCATAATTCAAAGATAATCATTTTAACTAAATCGGTGTTTTTGATATCTTTGTGTATGGGAAAAAGCTATGTAATGGAAGAACTTAAACAAAGGATATTGAAAGACGGCCGCGCCAAGGCAGACGGCGGCGTCGTTAAGGTAGGTTCGTTTTTGAACCACCAACTTGACCCGCAATTGATGATGCACTGCGCCGAAGAGTTCGCACGTCTTTTCAAAGACCAGGGCATCAACAAGATAGTAACCATAGAGGCCTCCGGCATCGCCCCGGCCATAATGACAGGCTACCTAATGGACCTGCCTGTTGTCTTTATCAAAAAGAAACTGCCAAAGACCGTAGACGATACCTGGAAGTCCTGGGTGTGGTCATTCACCAGGGACGATGAAGTCACAGTGTGCATCGACCGTCAGTTCCTGACAAAGGACGACCGGATACTCTTTATCGATGACTTCCTTGCCGACGGCCACGCCTCCGGCAGCGTCATAGATCTTTGCCGTCAGTCCGGCGCTACAATTGTCGGTATGGGCTTCCTGGTGGAGAAAGGCTTTGCCAAAGGCGGCCAGTTCCTCCGCGACCACGGAATCAATTACCGCGCCCTGGCCACCATCACCCGCATCAATCCGGACAACACTATAGAAGTAACTGACAATTAGGTTTTTTGCACGACCGTACTGTGTTACGTTTCCTACTTTAGCACCAATTTTTTCAAAACCTTCTCCGCGAGCCGCATGGCCAGGATGGCAACGGGAATGGTCAGCACAATCACAACAATCAGTACAGGGACATTATTGATGACCGGAATCATCAGCTGGTCATATCCGGGACGCATTTCTTCTACTGCTGCGGCCAGGGAGCCTTCAGTGTCGGTCCACCAGTGGGCAGTGTAGGCAAAGAATGAGAGCGCGAAGGGGACAAAACTCCAGCGGACGCCCTTCTTCGTGTCATATCCACAGAAATAACGGATGAGTTCGGCAAGCGCCGTCAGGACGATGGTGCCGATGATGTATGCGGTATCCGCCTCGCCGGCAATCAAGAACAGGACAAAGATGAACCCGTTCAGGGCCGTTGCCGCACCGAAGCCGCGGATGGTGGTGCAGGTATAGAGATAGATGAATGCGAACACCAGCGGAAGAACCGCCCCGACATAGGCATAACATACGGGATGAATGGCACCGCTGGCGGCACCGAGGATGAAAGTGGCAAGATAGGCGATAGCCATCAGGATGATCTTAAAAATAGGTTTCATATTTTCTTTTAGTTTGTGCAAAGTTCGAGATAAGCGCTCTCCCATGAAATCCCCATTTATAGCGATTTAGATTATCTAATTTGAGTATTATCTTTGCAGTATGACAACAAATGGTGATATCCTGCGCCCGGGGATGAAGATGGCCGATCTGATGAACCGGGATTTTTTTCTCTCCGGTGTGCTGGAAAGATTCGGCCTTTCTTTTGGATTTGGAGATGAATCTGTCGAGGAGGTTTGTTCACGCAGCGGTATAGATTCATCTACCTTCTTGCTGATATGCAATGTTTATCTTTCAGAAGAATATACTCCTTCAAGAGATGTTATAACCACCGTTAAACTTAAGGATGTACTCAGATATCTGCGGCTTTCACACACCTATTATGAGGATATTGCCGTCAAGGCGCTGGCAGATGTGCTGGATAGCCTTATGACTCCGTGCAATGACACACACAAAATGATTATCAAGCGCTTTTTCTCCGACTACACACAGGAGCTGTCAAAGCATTTCGAGTTCGAGGAAACGGTTGTCTTCCCTTATGTAGAAGCGATGCTTGACGGCGATGTCAAGGACGATTTTTCCATTGGAGAATATGAGCAGCATCATACCGACGTACAGGAGAAACTGGACGATCTCAAAAAACTGATCATGACATACCTTCCGCCGCAATGTGACCAAAAGCTCATTCACGCGGCTCTGTCTGATGTATTCACTTTGGAGACCGACCTTCGCAAACATACAATCATCGAGGACAGAATACTGATACCGGCCGTCAATCACCTTGAGGATATCAGCGATGATTCGGCCGCTCCGGGCGAGACTTTGTCGGCCAGGGAGATAGAAATACTCACCGCCGTGGCTAAGGGAATGTTGAACAAAGAGATTGCAGCAGAGTACAACATATCCATTCACACTGTGATTACACATCGCAAGAATATCGTCCGCAAAACCGGCATTAAAACAATCGCCGGTCTAACAGCATATGCAATTCTCAACAATCTCATCTAGACTGACTGTCATCATAACCATATGAACAATACGTTTCTGGCACTGCTAATTCCTTTTCTTGGCACAACACTTGGCGCCTCCTTCGTCTTCTTTATGAAGAAAGACATGCCGGATCTGCTGCAAAAGATTCTGCTCGGCTTCGCATCCGGCGTTATGGTCGCGGCCTCTGTATGGTCGCTACTGATTCCCGGGATGGAGATGGGCGGCGTCTGGCCGGCGGTAATCGGCCTGCTGGGCGGTTTTGCCTTCCTGCTGCTGATTGACCAGGTGACTCCCCACTTGCATCCAGTCGGAGGACCCGAAGGGCCCAAAAGCAAACTTTCCCAAACCACTATGCTGGCTCTGGCAGTCACCATTCACAATTTCCCCGAAGGTATGGCAGTCGGAGTCGCCATCGCGGGCGCCATGCAAGGAGGAACCGGTATAACGGCTGCAGGAGCCATCGCGCTGTCGCTTGGTATCGCCATACAAAACGTTCCGGAGGGGGCCATTATCTCCATGCCACTGCGTGCGGCGGGGAACAGCCGCTGGAAATCATTCTGGGTTGGAGCATTGAGCGGCATCGTTGAACCCATAGGCGGAGCGCTGGTTATTCTGCTGGCAGCAGCCGTCACACCAATAATGCCTTACCTGCTGGCATTCGCTGCAGGCGCTATGCTCTATGTCGTGGTTGAAGAACTTGTCCCCGAAGCTTCGCAGGGGGAACACTCCAACTTAGCCACAGTGGGCTTTGCAATAGGCTTCGCACTGATGATGGTCCTGGATGTGTTAATGGGATAGGATGAACTTCAGACACATAAACAAGCCCGGTTTTTTGTTCGGCCTCATAGACTTTTGCTATGAATAATACATTTAGAATTATACCCTGCCTTATAGTAGCCCTCGGTGCAGCTATCTTATCCGGATGCAAAGAGAAAGAGTTTTTGCCGGCTGCACCCGACTACTCAAATGATATAATGTGGATTAAGGAGGATGCCGACCCGGATGGCACCGGTGCCGATGTATTTTATGTCGTATCGACCTGGGAGGAGGATTGGACCGACGCTGAAGGGCGCACTATCCATTATGCCGATGTCTGGAACCCAGTGCATCGCGAGCATATGGGCATTGAAATGAACAAGGTATGCTCATATATGGCACCCGGCAACCGCTTCTATGCCCCTTATTACCGTCACGCCACTATAAATGCTTTTCTTACGAAGGACGAAGGAATCATCGATGAACGGACACGGCTAGCTATGCAGGATGTGTGCGACGCTTTTGACTATTTCCGGCAGAACCGCGACCACAGCCGTCCGCTGATTATCGCTGGGTTCAGCCAGGGAGGAATGGCGGTTGTAGAGCTGCTCAAGCATATGGACGACGAAACATACGGCCAGCTGGCTGCTGCGTATGTGCTGGGCTACAAGGTGACCGACGATGACCTGGAATCCTGCTCCCACATACAGCCGGCAGAAGGTGCCGACGATGTCGGCGTCACCATCTGCTACAATACGGTGAAGGATGTGAAATATGTCAACCCGGTAATCTCCACAACCAGCATTGCGATCAACCCGGTGAACTGGGTCACCGACGCCACGCCGGCCGTGCTGCACGATTCTATCACCGTGACACTGTCACCCGAGTATCACGTTCTGGTGGTCGAGGGGTATGACGGTGCCGAATATCACCCTTATGCCGATTTCATCAATGTAGGCGACATCCACAGTTGCGAGCCATGGCTCTACAGCGAGTGCCTCCAGGAGAACCTCAACCTCCGTGCACAGGCGTGGAGATCGAGTCACACCGGACAGGCCAACTAGTGGTAGAACAAAAAGCCGAAATAGACGCGGGGGCCGATGGGCAGAGTCTGATGTCCGCCAATCAGACTGTGGAAATAGTTCACTTTCAGCGTCAGATGCATAGCCTGTGAAACGATAAAGTCACAGCCGAAGAAGGGATCGAAAGCCATAAAACCCTGTTTGTTGTAGACCGTATTGTCAATTGGCGCCCATTCTTGCGCGGGGGTCTCGTTCATCAGCAAAGTGGTTGCCGCACCGCCGCCGATTGTCAGGCCGACGTACGGCATTATCCGCCCTATCGTAACGTAACCGTCCATCTCAAGACCACCCCACCCCAGCTTGATGTAGCTGCCGTTATCCTGCACGCCAAGAGTTGAGATGTAGCCTTCTCCGCCGACGCGGAAATTATTGCCAAGATGGATTCTTGCCACACCGCCGATCCCGAACGGCGCGCCGGAGGCATCGTAGGCAATGGGATCTATAGTGCCTCTCAAATAGCCGGAATGTAGCAACATTCCGCCGTCAAAGCCGTTGTAGAATTTACTCTCCTGGGCACTAAGACCCGTGAACAGCATCAATGCTGTCAGTATCAAAAATAACCGTTTCATAATTGTTCCTTTCGTTTGGATTCGTAGTATTCGTGCCGGGCGGGGTTTTCCGGGAACCACCCGCGGAGCACGCGTTTCTCCTGCATAAACATCTCTCCGATACCCCAGAGGCAGGAGAATGCAAAGCCACCTATGATGGTAGAGAATGTGTCGTTTTTGACAAACAATGATATGGCGGCGAATGCAATTCCTGCCACCAGCCATATCCACCAGCTCTGTTTACCCCATTGGTATTCCATCTTGATGACGGCCGGATGGCAGATGCCGATGCTCAGGAACACGGCCGCTCCTACAATGATTCCGTTGAAGTTCATATACACCGCATTAACTTCTGCAAAGGTCTGCTGAAGCAGCGGGATTTTTTAGGCCGATAACGGATGATATTAGGATTATCCTTGCATCTTTTTCCGGAAGGCAGACGGCGTCATACCTGTCTCCTTCTTAAAAAGGCGCGCAAAATAGGACTGATCTTCAATGCCGACCGAAGCGGCGACGTCTATGATTGAAAGGGTTGTGGAAGAAAGCAGGCGCTTGGCTCGCTGGATGCGGACAATATCTATCCACGCCCCGACGCTGCGGCCGGTGTACTGCTTTACAAGCCGGCTGAGGTAGTTCTCGCTTATGCAGGCCTCATCGGCATACGAAGCAATGGTCCCGGGCTTACGGTCAGGAGAAAAGACCGACTCCAGAAATATACTGACTGCCGGTGGCACGGATACGGGAAGATTAGGCTTGATGCGCGACAGCAGCAAATCCAAACCTTTTTCAACAAAAACCCGGTCCCCTTTTTCAAATGAGGTGGCGAGCATTTTTAACAGTTCGCCCATAAAGACACCTTCGTCGAACCAAAAGCCCTGGTGAAGCGGCTCCGATAGATAACGCAAAGATCTGGTGTCCGGCAGAATGGATGGCGCAAAACCACCGGTATATCCGATGGCGCTCCGATAATAGCGTATGGCGAAAGGATGCTGCTGAGGAATCAGCAGCAGATGTCCCGGCTGGCAAAGGAAGGGAGTGCCGTCCACATCCACCAGCACTTCGCCGGAGGTGACATAAATAAAGCCGACCAGAGGTAGTTGCGCCATCGGCGCCTCCGTCGGCTTTAAATAACCGACAGTGTCCATTCTCCTTATGAAGAATGGACACGAAGAGTAGTTCGCATCAGGGCTCCAATGAGGCTTGACCGTCATCTGCGCGCATTATATGATGCTACTGATACTTTTTAAAGCCATACCGCTTGCGCAAATCCTCTTTTGTCTGCTCATCCTGATGGGTGAAATAGTTCTTCCATCCGGGGCAGAAATTGATGTGCCAGCGCCAGAAACGGCCCGCCAAAGATTTCGGGTTTTTGTCGTACTTGGCCCTCAAGGGGCAGGTTTCACAGGGATATTGTGCCATTATTCGTTTTCTTGATTTAGTTTCGTAATGATGTCGTCCAGCATCCGGTACAGGTCAGGGGCGGTTTCCGAGGTGACACTGTCGCATAAGACAGCACTGCCAACGGCAGCGGGGACATCCGCCAGCTTCTTTTGGAGTTCCTTGCCCTTGCGGGTCAGGGCCACTATCATCTGGCGGGCGTCCTTATCACCACGTGTACGGGTAAGAATCTCTTCCTTCTCCATCCTCTGCAACAGCGGCGTCACCGTATTAGTTTCCAGGTACAGCCGTTTAGCGATGTCATTCACAGGCTGCTTGTCCTTCTCCCATAGTACCAGCAGCACCAGATATTGCGGATATGTTATTCCACACTCCGACAGCATGGGGTGATAGGCCTGCGTAATCAGACGCGAAGCGGTGTACAACCTGAAACAGAGCTGGTTTTCAAGAAGGAATTCGGGCTTTATCATAGCATCTGCTGAATATCCTTTTCGATATCTTCAGGAGTTGTAATAGGAGCGTAACGTTTGATAACGGTACCTTCGCGGCTGACCAGGAACTTGGTGAAATTCCAAAGGATATCACTGTCCTTCTCCACGCTTCTGCTGAGTCCCTTCAGCATAGCGTGCGTGGCTTTGGCCTTAAGGCCCTTGTATTCCTCTGCCGGCGCCGCGGACTTGAGGTACTCGAATATGGGATCCGCCTTCGGACCGTTGACGTCAATCTTCTTCATCAACGGGAAGGTCACGCCGTGGTTGAGGCGGCAGAATTCTGCAATCTCCTCATCGCTGCCGGGCTCCTGATGGGCAAACTGGTCGCAAGGGAAGCCGACAATCACCAAACCCTGCTCTTTATACTTCTGATAAAGCGCCTCAAGGCCGTCGTACTGAGGGGTGAAGCCGCACTTGGATGCGGTGTTTACTATCATCAGAACTTTGCCCTCATACTGAGAGAAGTCCACCTCAACACCCTTGTTATTAAGGGCTTTGTAATCGTAAATCTTTGCCATATTACATCTGCTTTACGAGCCAGTTCTGATATCCTATCTTATCAATGAGAGCAAGCTGTTCCTCGTCCCAGTACAGGTCTTCTTCTTCGTCCAGCAAATAAGCCTTGGTGAGGTCATAGGTTGTAGGGTCAGATGCCAGTGCGGGCATAGCCTTGTAGAGAGTCTCCACACCTTCTTTCTGCAGTTTAAGATCGGCCTCCAGATATGTCTTGGGATCTTCGATCAAATTGGCCTGGCTGCAAACTTTAACTTCGGGCACGCAACCGAGGTCCAGTAGACGGTCGGTATACTTCTCGACCCACTCCATTTCCTCCGTATAGTGGTCCATATACTTCTGCCCGAGTTTGTCAAAGCCCTGGCTCTTGAAAAGCTGACCCTGCATTTTGTGTACAAAAGCGCTGCCGGTGAGTTCGTTCACAATCATCTGTGAGATCTTAATAGTATTAGAAAAGTCCATGATTATAATAATTTTAATTGTTAATTATATCGTTCACGATGCAAATATAAAACAAAAATTTTATATCGCAAGCGATACTTTAAAAATATTTAAATTTTTCTGCAGGAGTTGTATTTTTGTATATATGACCCGCATCCAATATACCGGAACAAACTTCGATGAGGTCAAGGAACTGTGCGGCGGCAAAGTGCTTGCGCCATATTTCTGTATGGGATTCTCTATGCTGTCACTTGAAACCAAAGATGGCTATGTAACGGTCAACGAAGGGGACACGATCGTCATGGACGACAACGGAGAGTATACTGTAGAACGATAGACTACTGCACCGGGAATGTGAAATAAGTGTCGGGGTAAGGCTCGTCCTCCAGAGTAAAGTGCCACCACTCGCTGTCCAAAGGCTTGAAACCGTGACGCAGCATCGCCTCACGCAGAATCATACGGTTGGCGAACTGCTCCTCGGTGATGCCTGTGTAGTCGGGATGGCTTTCTTCTCCAAACCAGTCAAAAGTACCTCCCATATCCACATCATCTTCCAGAGTCATATCAAACAGAGTCAAGTCCACAGTAGAGCCACGGGTGTGGCCAGACTTCTCCATTATGTATTCCTGCTCAAAAAGCTGACTTTTATCTACATCGGGGTAGAAGTAGCTTCGCATTGTGGTGTCGGTGATATCGGCGGCCCAGCGGACAAAGTGGTCCACAGCGCACTGAGGCCGGTAAGCATCATATATCTTAAGCCTGTAGCCAAGCCGCATAACGTCATCGCTCACCGCCTTGAGGCTGTCAGCCGCCTCGCGGGTCAGCCAGGCTGTAGGAGAATCATACCCGTCGATGCGCTCTCCTACAAAATTATATGTGCTGTAGTAGCGGATTTCAAGGATCACATCCGGAACCACTTCGGCAATTTCGACAAAGTCGCTGGAATCCCCCAAAGGGTTGGTACGTCTGCAGTTGCAGGTGCCGAAAAGGACGATGACTGCAGCAAAGGCTATCGTTATAAATCTCATAAGAATCGAGTATTATTGTTTTCAGTTTCAAATGTACGGCTTTTCTTCAATATCTTTGTAACAATGTTGATGAACAATGAGCTGCTGACATATAATCTAGGGTCCTACGTGGAGGCGTTTTCTACTCGGCGGGAGTCGGTGCTTCCCTACCCGGTGATCCAGGGCCATCAGGTGCATGAGAGCGAGATAGCTCTGATTGACAGGCCCGGCCTGACACGCGAAGATTTGGAAGGATACGACGCGTTTATAACGGCGCTTCCGGGCATCGCCATCGGCATCCGCACGGCCGACTGCGTGCCGGTATTGCTATACGACCCTGTGCGACAGATTGTGGCAGCCGTGCACGCCGGATGGAAGGGCACCGTACTGCATATCGTCTGCAAAACCATCAGCGAGATGACGACCCGTTTCGGATGCAAGCCAGAAGATTTACGGGCAGTAATTGGTCCTTCAATCGGCCCCGATAGTTTTCAGGTGGGCGAAGAGGTGGTGGAACGCTTCCGGGCAGCCGGTTTTCCGATGTCAGAAATCTGGTCTTTCCGCGGCGACGGAGACGGTACGCCGATGTCCGGCGGTCATCATATCGACCTCTGGAAGGCCAACCAGTGGCTGCTGGTAATCTCCGGCGTCCTGCCCGCCAACATCCAGGTTGCCGGCATCGACACATTTACCGACGCATCATTTTTCTCCGCCCGCCGCGAAGGCGCCAAATGCGGCAGAATTATAAATGCCATTCAACTCAAGTAATTGTATTTATGATAGAATTCGCAAAAGAAAACTTTCAATTCATTACTCTGATTGTAGGGGTACTGGCCATAATAATCGGTGTAATTACACTCTATTCTGAGTTGAAAAAGAGAAAAAACAAAAAACAATGACAATCATGCATACAGAGAGGCTGACTCTGCGCCCCTGGCAGGAAAGTGACGCCAAGGCGCTTTTCAAATACGCCTCTGACCCCGAAGTAGGGCCTCGCGCCGGATGGCCGCCGCACAAGAGCGTGGAGGAGAGCCTGGAGATTATCCGCACCCTGTTTAACAATGACTCCACCTGGGCTATCGTCCTTAAAGAGACGGGCGAAGCCATCGGTGCTATGGGCTACGGGCCATCCTGCGAATGCAACCTACCGGCGCGGGATTCAGAGCCGCTTATCGGATACTGGGTTGGCCGGCCGTACTGGAACCGAGGCATCTGCACCGAAGCACTGCGCCTGATGATGGACTTCATCCGCGCCAACACCGATATCGCTTCGCTTATCAGCGGCCACTTCATTGACAATCCCGCCTCCGGCCGCGTTATGGAGAAGTGCGGATTCATCCCTACAGGCGAAACTTGCATTGACCCGAGCCAGGGCAGCGAGACACCGATACGGGTTTTGAGATTGGAACTAAAAGCGTAGATTTGCATCATGGTAAAACACATTATTCTTTGGACTCTCAAGCCGGAACTTTCTGAGGAAGAAAAGGCTACAGTTAAGGCAGGCATCAAGACCGGTCTGGAAGGACTTGTGGGCAAGGTGCCCGGGCTGATCGATGTCAAAGTTCATATCGACGGCCGCCTGGCCTCTTCCAACGCCGACGTTATGCTGGACAGCACTCTCGAGAGCGAAGAGGCGCTGATAGAGTATGCCCTGCATCCCGCACACGTAGCCGTGGCGAATGAGAAAGTGCGTCCTTACACTGTTCAAAGGTCCTGCCTGGACTTTGAGATTTAATTATGGCCAGCAACGCAGACTTTGTCCAGTATATCGTGGACCAGTGCTCAGGCGCGGGGGATATCGCCGTCAAAAAGATGATGGGCGACTATTGCATCTATTGCAATGGCATCCTCTTTGGCCTGATATGCGACAACAACCTGTTCATCAAGGTTACGGAGCCTGGCAAAGCCGCGCTGCGCGAGGTGGTGTTGCGACCGCCCTACCCCGGTGCCAGGGACTATTTTTACATTGAGGATGTGGACGACCACGTCTATCTCGTGAAACTTGTCCGTGTTTCCCTTCCCGCCCTGGCCGACCCCCGCGCAAAGAAATCCTCCCCGCCCAAGCGTAACCGGCAGGTTCCCGTTTCGCTGGACGATGTCATCGTACCCGATCTGACCTGCTCCCAAGACCTGAGGGCCTTCTTTGAGCAGTACCTGGGCAGCAACTTCGTCTTCTCCGTCGAATTCCAGAAATGGCTACACGAAAACGACGGCCTCACCTACCGCGACGCCGTAGAGGCATACCGCAATCTAAATCATGTAATATGAAACACCTGATTATGTGCATACTATCTCTTTTGAGTCTGTTTGGCTGCAAAGGATACGAAGATCTCACGGTAGATGAGTTTGAAAAGATGCTCGCAGAGGATAGCAACGTGCAGCTGGTGGATGTCCGCACGACAGAAGAGTACGCCGCCGGCCATCTGCCGGGAGCCATCAATATAGACTGGCGCGGCAATGATTTCTTAGACAAGGTAAATGCCTTTTTGAGCAAGGATCGCCCCACGATGGTCTATTGCCGCAGCGGACGGCGCAGCGCGGAGGCCGCCGCCTTACTTGACGGAATCGGCATCAAGACATACAATATGCTGGGCGGATATCTCGCCTGGACCGAAGCCGGAAAGCCCACCTCAACTTTTGTCACTGAACGCTTTATGACACCGGAGAATGAGCCGGTGGACATCACTTACATAAAGCACGCTACCCTCGCGATCAAGTACAAAGGCATGTATTTTCATATCGATCCAGTGTCGGGATACGGCACACCCGTAGACTATGCCGCCGATTTTCCGAAGGCCGATTTCATACTGATAACACACGAGCACGGCGACCACTTTGACAAGGAGGCCATTGCGGCGCTGCGAAAAGACGACACCCAGCTGATTGCAAACGCCGTCTGCGCCGAAGCGCTCGGCTGGGGCACTGCTATGGCAAACGGCGATGATATTCAGTTGTCGGATGATATCAGCGTCAAGGCCATTCCTGCCTACAATATCACCGAGGGCCATCTCCAGTTCCACCCGCAAGACCGCGACAACGGATATATCCTCACACTCGGCGGCCTCAAGATTTACATTGCAGGCGATACCGAGGTCACTGCGGAAATGTCGGGCATTAAGAATATCGACATCGCCTTCCTGCCTGTCAATCAGCCCTACACTATGACGGTGGATCAATGCATCGAAGCCGCCAAAACTATCTCGCCAAAGATTCTTATTCCCTATCACTTTGGCCAGACCGATATCACCCCCCTGCCCCACTCCCTGCCAGGCATCGAAGTCAGACTCAGAGACCTGCAATAAATCTTATAATATGAATACACGACAAATTTTTCAACTTATTCTGGCAGCCTGCGGCTTGGGATTGATCATATTCTGGCTCATTCTTCCGGGATGGAGCGCTGGCAAAATCCTTGGCATAATATCCAACATTATGCTCATCATAGCAATGTTGATCTCCTTTCGAGCAGAAGAGAGACTAAAAAAAAATAAAAATCAATAATTATGAATAACGAAATGAAATTCTGTCAGAGCTGCGGAATACCGCTTACGGAAGAGATGCTGGGCACCAATGCCGACGGCAGCAAAAACCAAGACTACTGTATCTATTGCTACAAGGACGGACAGTTCACCAAGGACTGCACGATGGACGAGATGATTGAGTTCTGCGCCCAGTTTGTGGACGAGGTGAACAAAAACCTTCCCAAACCCATCACCAAAGAGGAGTACATCGCCCAGATGAAGCAATACTTCCCGATGCTCAAACGCTGGAGCGGGAAGTAATCGGCATCGACCTCCGGACTATACCCTGAACGAACGGAACAGGTACAGTACCGGGAATATCTCCAGACGGCCTATCAGCATTTCTACCATACTCGAACTTTTGAGGATGGCGGACAGGTCGGCGTAATTAGACATCGAACCGACATCGCCAAAGCCGGGACCGACATTGCCTATGCAGGCAACCGAGGCAGTCACGCCCGTGATGAAGTCGAGACCGCAAGCGATGTTGAACGCCGCGAAGATGACCATTATAAGCAGATAGCATAAGATATAACTTAATGCATCATTGACCTGGTCGTCGGAGCGTTTGTTTCCGTCCACCATAACCGTCATAATTCTGTTGGGATTAACGGCGAGCAGAACCTTCCGGCGGATGCCTTTGGTGGCGAGGATTGCACGGTCTATCTTGATACCGCCCGATGTAGAACCGGAACAGCCGCAGATAAACGACGCCATAATGAGGATGACCATACTGAGCGGCGGCCAAAGCGTGGTGTCCTGAGTGGCGAACCCGGTCGTAGTGGATATGGAAGCCACCTGGAAAGATGCATCTCGCAGTGCGTCCGGGAATGAAGAATAACCACCCTTGACCATAAGATCGGTTGTAACCACAATAATCGCCAGGGCAATCAAAGAGACAAACACCTTGATGGGCTCCGATTTCCAGATGTATTTTGGTCTCCCCTTGAGAAATGCCAGAAACAGTATCCCAAAATGGAGTCCGGCGGCAATCATCACAATGGTCAGGACAACCTCTGCAGCAGGATTGGCATAAAAGGCAATACTGGTGTTCCTGATGCAGAATCCACAGGTACTGCAGGCCGACATCGCGTCGGTTATGGCATCGAACCACCCAAGACCGGTCAGCTTCAGGGCGCCGAAGGCCACCAGTGTCAATACGATATATGTGCTCAGCATCCTGTTGGCAAAGCTGCCGCTTTTTTCACCGGCAAACGGTTCACGGGCCACCTTGGATATTTCAGCACCCGACAGTGTCGACTTGTCTGCCCTGCCGACCATCATAGAGAACAGCGTGACAATTCCGACTCCTCCCACCCAGGCTGTAGAAATCCGCCAGAACTGAAGTCCGCGCGGCAGCGACTCGACATCCTTCAGGATAGATGCACCGGTGGTTGTAAAACCGGAGACACTCTCAAAAATGGCATTGACCAGGGTAAATTCCTCACCGTAGAACAGGAACGGAAGCATTCCGAAAATGCAGGCAAGGAGCCAGGCTCCCACAACTATACAGTTTCCTTCACGGAAGTTGAGTCTGTGCTGGCCTTTCTTCACGAATATCAATGGGAAAAGACCGACACATCCTGTAAGGAAGGCCGAATACAGCAGCGGGTCCCGGCTTTCATCTCCGGGGGTGCAAATTGCGATGATTCCGGACACGGTCATCAGGGAGGCCACAAAAAGCAGCGAGATGCCGATATACCAGGTGATGATTTTCCAGTTCATAGCGTATTGATATGACGGTGCAAAGGTATTTTTCCAAATATCATTTATCAATATAAAAATTTTTATCTTTGCATTGATAAAATCAATCACAAAGGATTATGACTCTCCAACAACTGCGATATATCGTTGCCATTGACGACTTCCGGCACTTTGGCAAGGCGGCCGAAGCCTGCGGCCTGACACAGTCTACCTTGAGTCTGATGGTAAAGAAGATGGAGGAGGAACTGGACGTGCTCCTGTTTGACAGAAACGCACATCCGATAGCCCCCACGGCCATCGGACGCAAAGTCATTGACAGGGCGAAGGTCGTATTGTACAATGCAGACCAGATAGTGGAGATGACCAAATCAGAAAGAGAGGCCCTCTCCGGCCCGCTCAGGATAGCCCTGATTTCGACAGTATCTCCGGTGCTTATCCCAGGCCTGTTCAAATACTTCGGCACACACCACCCTGCCATATCCCTCGAAACAGAGGAAATGCTTACCGACACCATAAAAGAGAAACTCAGGAAAGCGGAAGTAGACATGGGTATAATGGCGGAGCCACTAAACGACCCCAATTATCTGGAGATTCCGCTGTATCACGAGCGTTTTCTGGCCTACGTATCGCCAAAGAATCTAGCCTTTGCCCAGGAAAGCATAAAGCGGGACTCCCTTTCCGAACACCCTATCTGGATTATCCGCGACGGTCTGAGGCTGCTTACCCCAAGCGACCTTAAAGAGGGCGAATTCACCTACGAACACTATTTCGAAGGCGGTCGTGTCGGCATCCTGATACAGGTCGTCAACGACAACGGCGGCATCACCATCATCCCGGAAACTCACACCAACTTCATTCTATACAGCCAGCAGCAGTGTATCCGGCCAATCGTAGACCCTGTTCCAAGCCGGACAATTTCCCTGGTGATCCGCAGCGACTATATCCACGAGGCAAAACTCAATGCAGTTGCCGATGCGGTGCGGCATATCATCCCCGGCGAACTGCTGGAAGGCATTATGAGAAAAGGGCACATTACTCTGTAAAACAGTCCGCTTTCTTCATATTTTAGTACCTTTGCGGTGATGAAACTACCGGAGAAACTTTCCAGATGGCTCAAACCGCGGCTGCGGCTGTGGAAAATGTACAATGAACTCGGGTACATCCCATGGCACAAACATCGCGCTAAGAAGAAAAAGAAGGAGCACAAAGGTGTCTATATCGGCACCCGCGAGGCGATTCCTTTTTTGAACAACGACGCCAAGCGCACCTTCTCCCACCTGCTGTTGCGTCCCGGCTATATGATGCGGGACTATATAATGCGCGGCCAGCATGAGCGCTACCTGGCCCCATTCACCGCACTGTTGGTGTTCTATTCTGTATTTACCCTGATTGTCGCTATCGTAAATCCCGGTACTTCCAAAGAAACGATGATCGACAGTTTGATACAGGGTTTCAACGACGCCACCACTTCCGTCAAGGACTCCGTGAATGTCGTCAATGGCAATCTTTCCATAAAAATCAGTGATTCAGAGCTGTTATTTAGCAGTGAAAGACTCTCGGCAATAGGCAGGAATGTGAATAACGCCTTGGTCCTGACGCGCCTGGATCTTTATCCGGAAGCGGCCGACGCCCCCTGGAAAGAATCTCTCGCCGCCATCGAAGGCGATATGCGCAGCAAGGGCATACCGCTGTTTCTGGGAAACTTCCTGCTGATATGGCTGGCGATGGCAATAGTCCTCAGAAAATACAAAATAAGCGCCTCTGGTGCAGCGGCCGCATCTGCCTTTATCTTGTGCCAGTTCTGCATCTTTATGTTTCTGGCGCTGGTGCTTTCCTTTGGCAAGAATTCCGATCTCGGCCTGCTGCTGATGGGCTTGCTTATATTCATTGACTATCGGCAACTGCTTCAAGTAGGAAACAAGAAGGCTCTCCGTCTCACTATAAAGACCGGCTTATACTATCTGCTCTTCCTCATAATCTTCTACGTCCTGGTCTGGAACGCTATTTTATTGTACGCATTATTCCAATCGCGATGAAACGGATCCTCTTTGTCTGTCACGGAAACATCTGCCGCAGCGCTATGGCTGAGTTCATTCTTAAAGCCATGGTAAAGGAGCGCGGCATCGCAGACCAGTACTATATCGAATCGGCGGCGGTGTCTTATGAGGAGATGGGCAACCCCATCTATCCCCCGGCAAAGCGCTGTCTGAGTGAACACGGAATCCCATTCGACAAAGAAAAACGGGCGCGGCGCATCAACAGCGGCGACTACGACCGCTTTGACACGATTGTATGCATGGACGCCTCAAACCTGAGGCTGATGAAATACATCATTCCGGAAGATCCGGAGGGCAGAATCCATCTGATGATGTCCTACGCAGGCAAAACGCGAGATGTGGCCGACCCATGGTACACCGGTGACTTTGAAGCCACTTACCGCGACTTGACAGAGGGCTGCACCGCAATGTTGAACCAACAACAATGAAATATCTTGGTGAAATAATATCGCTGCTGGTGGCGGTTTCGTGGACCTTCTCGGCCTGGTTTGCCGATAAGTCCAGCCACCGCATCGGGGCGATGGTCACCAATGTGATAAGGCTGGCGATGGCCACCATCTTTCTGGCTGTTTTACTGTGGATTACAATCGGTCATCCCTACCCCGTCTATGCCGACGCCAAGACCTGGGAATGGCTGGCACTGTCGGCGCTGGTGGGATATGTCTTCGGCGATTTCTGCCTGTTCAACTGCTACATACACATCGGTCCCCGGTTCGGGCAGCTGCTGATGACGGTAGCGCCGCCGGCCGCTGCGATTGCGGGCTATTTCATTCTGGGCGAAACATTTACCTGGAAGACTATTCTGGCGATGGCCGTGACCCTGGCGGGTATCGCAATCTCCATCCTGAGCCGCGGACGGGACAAACACATCCGCCTCTCACTGCCGTTCAAGGGCATTTTACTGGGCATCGGAGCCGGCATCGGCCAGGGTGTCGGACTGGTGCTGAGCAAGGTCGGTATGGAGCATTACGCCGCCGCCCTGCCACAGGACGCGCCGCGGGCGATGCAGTTTATGCTGCCGTTCGCCTCGACACTGATAAGGGCAATCATCGGTTTTGCCGGATTCTTCATACTCGTCGCCCTGCAGAGAAACCTCGGCCAGCTCAAGGCCGGCATCAATGACAAGACCGGAATGAAATACGCCACGCTGCTGACGCTGTTCGGTCCGGTGTTCGGAGTATCGCTGTCGCTGATGGCCGTGCGCTATGCCGACGCCGGCATCGCCTCTACACTGATGGCGCTGACCCCGGTGATGATAATCGTTCCCGACGTACTCATCAACAAGAAAAAGATAAGCCTGCGCGAGATAATCGGCATCGCCATCACCATGCTTGGCGTGAGCCTGTTCTTTCTCTATCAATAATTAACGCTTTTTCTCTCCCAGTACGCACCAGCGGACAAACGGTATGCGGCGGATAATCTCGTAGATCAGCGGCGAGATGGTGAATACCGCAATTGTCAATATCACGTACATTGACCACGGCGGCAGCTGGGTGTACATCTTCATCATATAGCCCAGGCTGGCAATCACCAGATAGTGAACTATGTAGAGTCCGAAGCTGCTGCGAGTCATATAGCCCGCGAACTTGCCCGTATAGTCGAACTTTGCCTTGAACCACGCCATAAGCGCCAGGCAGGCGAGCCAACCGTAGATGCAGTTCAGCGGACTGCATAGATACTGCGGCGAGGTATTGTCCTGGCCAAATGTGGTGATTATCTGTGTGGCGCCGGCTGCTACCGCAGCGACCAATAGCGGAATCCACGCCTTGGCCAATTTCTCCTGCACCTGCTCATGTGCGAATACAAAGTAGCCAAGCAGGAACGGTACCAGATAGAACAGCGGCTTGTAAAGGTTCAACAGGCCGTCGGCTGACTCGGGACGGGGATTCTTTATCAGCGTCTGCTCTCCAGCCCAGAACAGCACACCCAGAAGTATGATTACCACAAGATTAGCCTTGCCACACCAGTTGTAGAATCTGTCCTTGCGGTCAATTGCACGCAGAAGCAATATCACAATGCAGAACAGCCACAACACCTGGATGAACCAGAGCGGGCCGGTGCCGCTGATGGACCACATCAGATATTTAGCTACGGCGGGCATCTCACCAAAAGCGCCTTCCCTTGCGGCAACTACAGTATTGAAGTATCCCACCATCCAGTGAAAAACGAGCAGACCGATAGTGCTTGGCACCAGCAGTTTACGGGTGCGGGCAGCAAACCACTCCTTTTCCGGTTTCTTTTCCAGTGCATATCGGGCGCTGATGCCGGCCAGCATGAACAGCAGCGGCATAAAGAAAGGATACAGGATATACATCACCACATCCTGATACTGCTTGACCTGCGGAAACTCGCCGAATCCGCCAATACCGCCAAAGACACCTTTGTTATTATAGAAATAGATAACGTGGTAGAACAGTACCAGCAGCACTGTAACCCAGCGCAGATTGTCAACCCAATGCTTTCTCATTTTGTAAGGCCCTCCATAGCCTGGTCTATCACATTCTGGAAGATTTCTGTCTTGAGCATGGCCATACCTTTCTGGTCTCCCAGCAGTATCAGGGCGTCACCGGGTTTGATATCATAAATCTTGCGGGCATCGCGCGGAATCACGATCTGTCCTTTGTCTCCCACCTTCACTACTCCGAAGATGTATTTGCCGTCTTTCTCTTGCATTTGTTGTAAAAGTTAGAAATTTCCCACAAATATAACACTATTTTAGAATTTCCAAAAAAAATCGTTACCTTTATAGTTTAAGAACACAATTAAATAAAACCATATGAAAAGAGTGCTGATTACTGCCCTGGCCACGCTTCTGGCCCTGTCTGTCCAGGCAAAAGATTACAAAATCTCATCTCCTGACGGAAAAATAAACGTACTGATTCAAAGCGGCGCCACCCTATCGTGGAGCGTCACCAAAGACGATGTGCAACTTATGGCGCCCTCCCGCCTGGGGCTTACCCTTGCCGACGGTACCCAGTACGGCCCCAATGCCAAATTCCGCAAGGCACAGCGCAGCAGCGTTTCACAAACACTCAAGGCGCAGAATTACAAGCGCAGCGAGGTCAAAGACAACTATAATCAGCTGAAACTCACCTCCAAACAGTTCGACCTGATATTCCGCGTAGCCAACGACGGCGTAGCATACAGGTTCGTTACAAAGAAAGCCGAAACAATCGCTAACGAAACAGCCGAATTCAACTTCCCGGACGATCCGATGGGATGGATTCCGTACGTACGGAACGGCGGCTCATTTGAGAACCAGTATTTCAACTCGTTCGAGAATGTATACTCCAACATACACATCTCCGCATGGGACCCTACCAGGATGGCGTTTCTGCCGGTTACCCTGGAATCGACCGCGGGCCCCAGAATCTGCATCACCGAATCCGACCTGCTGAACTATCCCGGTATGTACCTTTGCAACCGCAACGGCGGCACCGGCCTGGAGGCGATGTTTGCCGGCTATCCCAAGACGATAGTCCAGGGCGGCCACAATATGCTGCAGGGGGTGATCACCTCCCGCGAGCCCTTCATCTACAAGGGTGAAAAGGGCGAGGAACTCCCCTGGAGGGTGATGGTAATCACGGATGATGACGCCTCGCTGGCCGACAACGACCTCGTCTGGCGTCTGGCAAAGCCCTCGGAGGGCGACTTCTCCTGGGTGAAGCCCGGCAAGGTAGCCTGGGACTGGTGGAACGACTGGAACATCAAGGGCGTCGATTTCGCCTCCGGCATCAACAACGACACTTACAAATATTACATAGATTTTGCAGCGGCCCACGGCGTAGAATATGTGATTCTGGACGAAGGCTGGGCGGTGAATCTGCAGGCCGACCTGATGCAGGTGGTACCCGAAATAGACCTGCCGATGCTGAGCCGCTACGCCATCGAGCGCGGCGTCAAACTGGTGCTCTGGGCTGGCTACTGGGCCTTCAACCGCGACATGGAAGGGGTCTGCAAGCATTACAGCGAGATGGGCATCGCCGGCTGGAAAATCGATTTCATGAACCGTGACGACCAGCCGATGGTGGCCTTCTACGAGCAGGCTGCCCGCACCGCCGCCAAGTACCATCAGTTTGTAGACTTCCACGGCGCATTCAAGCCCGCCGGCCTGATCCGTACATGGCCCAACGTCCTCAATTTCGAGGGTGTGAACGGTCTGGAGCAGCTCAAGTGGATGGGGCCCGAATATGACGAGGTGACATACGATGTCACAATACCTTTTACCCGTCTGGTGGCCGGCCCGTGCGACTACACCCAGGGCGCAATGCGCAATGCAATCAAGGCGAATTACTATCCTTGCGACAACGAGCCGATGAGCCAGGGCACCCGCTGCCGTCAGCTGGCGGAATACATAGTATTTGACGCACCTTTCACAATGTTGTGCGACAGCCCTACCAACTATGAGGCCGAGGAAGAATGCACCCGTTTTATCGCTTCCGTACCCACCGTTTGGGACGAAACCAAAGCTCTGGACGGCCGTACCGGCGACTATATAGTAATGGCCCGCCGCAGCGGCAGCAAGTGGTATCTGGCAGCGATGACCGACTGGGACGCGCGTGATGTCACCATCAAACTGCCTTTCGAGATAGCCGACGGTGCCGAAGCCACACTGTGGCGCGACGGCGTCAACGCCCACCGCAACGGTCAGGACTACCGAAAGGAGAGCATCAAGGTCACCGGCGGCGAGGTCAATGTTCACCTCGCGCCAGGCGGCGGATGTGTAGTTGTTTTCTGATAATAACTCAATCATTATGAAGATATTAAGATTAACAGCACTGCTGCTTATTGCAGCCTTCAGCACCTCGGCCAACGCGGCCGGCAACAACGAAGCGCGACTTCTCCGCTTCCCTGCCACCAACGGCAGTGAGATAGTATTCTCTTATGCAGGCGACCTTTGGACAGTTCCCGTAACTGGTGGCGAAGCCCACAAGCTGACCTCCCACATAGGTTACGAGGCATTCGCCCGTTTCTCGCCCGACGGCAAGACCATCGCCTTCACGGCAGAATACGACGGCAACCGCGAAGTTTACCGCATGCCCGCCGGCGGCGGAGAGCCTGTCCGCCTGACCTGGACCTCAACCAACGAACGCGACGACATGGGCGACCGTATGGGTCCCAACAACATTGTGATGGGCTGGAGCCCCGACGGCAAATCTATCATCTACCGCAACCGCATCAGCGACGGTTTTGAAGGCAAGCTCTGGACTGTGTCGCCCGACGGTGGCATGCCGGAAGAAGTCCCCCTTCCCGAAGGGGGATGGTGCAGCTGGTCGCCCGACGGCAAACTGATGGCATACAACCGTGTGATGCGCGAATTCCGCACCTGGAAATACTATCGCGGCGGAATGGCCGACGACATCTGGATCTGGAACCCGAAGGGCGGAAAGATAGAGAATATCACATCTAACATAGCCCAGGACATATTCCCGATGTGGATCGGAGACGACATTTTCTTCTCCTCAGACAGGGATATGATAATGAACATCTTTGTCTACAATACCAAGTCAAAAACTACAGAAAAAGTTACCGACTTCAACCTTTACGACGTTAAGTTCCCCTCCAGCGACGGAAAGAGCATTGTGTTCGAGAACGGCGGCTATATTTACCGACTCGACCCCGCCACACGTAAATACGAGCAGGTACACATCACTCTTGCAGGCGACGATGTTTATGCCAGGAACGAGCATCGCAAGCTCGATCAGAATGTCACGGCAGTCTCCCTCTCACCCACAGGCGAACGGGTGGCGGTGACTGCACGAGGCGAGGTGTTTGACGTCCCTGCCGGACGCGGAGTTACCCGCAACCTGACACGAAGCGCCGGTTCCAACGACCGCGACGCCGACTGGAGCCCCGATGGTAAATGGATTGCCTGGATAGGTGACGCCACAGGCGAGACCGAGGTCTACCTCTATGAGGTTGAAAAGGGCGGCGATGCCCGCCAGCTGACCAGCGGCAACGACACTTACATCCGCACCCTCCAATGGAGCCCGGACAGCAAGCATATCCTCTACACAGACCGTGAAAACCGTATTGTAGAAATAGAAGTTCCTTCTGGTAAGAAGCGCGTCGTGACAACCAACCCTGAAGCTGAGTTCCGCACGGTGGTTTACTCTCCCGACAGCAAATGGATAGCCTACACCAAGCCCGCCAAGAACGAAATGGGTGTAATATACGTCCTGAACATGGAATCGGGCAAGGAGTATCCCGTCACCGAGCGCTGGTACAACTCCGGTTCTCCCGCCTTCTCTTCCGACGGCAAATATCTGATATTCAGCGCCGACCGCGACATCAATCCGCAGTATGGCAGGGTTGAATGGAACTACATCCTGGGCAATATGAGCGGCATTTACATCACCATGCTCGCCGCAGATACACCTTCTCCCCTGCTGCCCAAGGATGGTGCTCCGGCCGTAAGCGGCGAAGGCCGGCCCCGGCCGGGCGGCATGATGCCCACGCCATTCGGCCAGCAGGAATACCCGGGTCTTGATGACAAGGGTCCCAGGAAATCCGTCGGCAAGGCGGCGCCTGACTTCAAGGGCGGAAAGAGCGGCGCTCCGGACACCAAAGATGATGACAAGGAGAAGGATGTGGAAGTCAGGATCGACCCTGACGGCCTTGCACTCAGAACTGTGAAACTCCCTGTCTCTGGCGCATCCGGCTGGGGCGGCATCTACAGCGACGGCAAGAAGGTATGGTATCCCAGCGGCCGCGGCACCCGCGTCTTCGACTTTGAAACTGGCAAAGATGACGAATGCTCCGACGGTAACGTATTGTATCGTTTCGGCGACAAGAAAGCCCTGCTGATGAAAGGACGCCGCGAGTTCTCCATAGCCACACTCGGCCCGAAGATGGACAAGGGTGATAAACCGGACCTTTCCGGCATGGTCACCGACATCGACTACAGTAAGGAGTGGCCCCAGATCTTCGACGAGGTATGGCGCGCATTCCGTGACGGCTACTACGTAAAGAACATGCACGGCCGCAACTGGACCAAGGTCAAGGAAAAATACGAAGTCCTGCTGCCATACGTAAAAACCCGCCTCGATTTGAACTACGTAATTGGCGAGATGATATCCGAACTAGCATCGGGACACGCTTATGTCAATCCCGGTGAATATCCAAAGGCAGAGAAGATTGACATGGGCCTGCTGGGCGCCGTGTTCTCCCGCGACAAGAGCGGCTTCTTCAAGATTGAACGCATCCTGCAGGGCGCACCGTACGAAGAGAAACTTCGCTCACCCTTCACAGAGCCGGGCATAGGTGTGAAGGCCGGACAGTATATTACTGCAATTGACGGCGTACCGACCAACACTGTCTCCAACATCTACCAGCTGCTGGTGGGCAAGGCCGGCGTCCTTACAGAACTGACAGTTTCTGACAAGCCCGCCGCCGGCGGCAAGAAGGTGGTTGTAAAACCCATCTCGGACGAATATCCGCTCTATCACTACGAGTGGGTACAGAAAAACATCCGCACCTGCGACGAGCTCTCAAAAGGCAAGATCGGCTACATCTACATCCCCGACATGGGACGCGAAGGTCTCTCCGAATTCGCCCGCTACTACTATCCTCAGCTTGATAAAGAGGCTCTGATCATAGACGACCGTGCCAACGGCGGCGGAAACGTCTCCCCGATGATTATCGAGCGCCTGCAGCGCGAGGTATACCGCATGACAATGCGTCGCGGTTCTACACTCACCGGCACTGAGCCCGAAGGGACACACACGGGTCCCAAGGTGTTGCTTATAGACAAGTACTCCGCATCTGACGGCGACCTGTTCCCCTGGAGCTTCAAGGCCAACAACCTCGGAACAATTATCGGTACCCGCACCTGGGGCGGCATTGTGGGCATCAGCGGCTCTCTGCCGTATATGGACGGCACCGACGTCCGTGTCCCTTTCTTTACCAACTACGACGCCAAGACAGGCCAGTGGATTGTAGAGAACCACGGTGTGGATCCCGACATCCTGATAGACAACGATCCCGTTAAAGAATACGCCGGAGAAGACCAGCAGCTTCTCAAAGCCATAGAGGTTGCCTTGGAGCAGCTGAAGGACCGCAAGCCGCTGCCAGGAATTCCCGCACCCCGTACCTTTCCCGACCTGGGTCTGCCCCAGATAGAATAGAAGAATGAGCAACAACGAATTCGACGTAATAATTATTGGCGGCGGCATCACCGGAGCCGGAACACAGCGCGACTGTGCCATGCGCGGACTCAAGACGCTGCTGATAGAGCGCAGCGACATCGCCACCGGAGCCACCGGCCGCAACCACGGCCTGCTGCACTCCGGTGCCCGCTATGCCGTAAACGACCCCGAAAGTGCCGAGGAATGCATCAAGGAGAATATGATTCTGCGCCGCATCGCCTCGCACTGCGTAGACGAAACCGACGGCCTGTTCATCACCCTTCCGGAAGATGACCTGGCCTATCAGCAGACGTTTGTTGAGGCCTGCCGCAAGGCCGGCATCAGCGCAGAAGTCATCGACCCCGAACTGGCCAAGAGACTGGAGCCGTCGGTCAATCCCGACATCACCGGCGCCGTACGTGTGCCAGACGGCAGTGTGGACCCCTTCCGCCTGTGCGCCGCAAATATGCTGGACGCCAAGCTTCACGGCGGACAAGTGCGCCTGCACACCACCGTAACGGGCTTCATCAAAGAGGGCGACACCATCCGCGGCGTGCACACCCGCAACCTCAACACTGGCGAAGAGCGTGACTTCTACGCCCCAGTAACGGTGAATGCCGGCGGTATCTGGGGTCATGACATCGCGGCCCTGGCTGGCGTCAAGATTGGCATGTTCCCTGCAAAAGGGGCCCTGCTGGTCTTTGCGCACCGCGTCAACAATATGGTGATAAACCGCTGCCGCAAGCCCTCCAACGCCGACATCCTGGTGCCGGGCGACACCGTCTGCATAATAGGCACAACCTCAACCCGCATTCCGTTCGGGGAGTGCGACAATGTGAGCGTCACCCCGGACGAGGTCAACCTGCTGATAACCGAAGGGGCCAAGATGACGCCTTCGCTCTCCTCCACCCGCATCCTGCGCGCCTACGCCGGCGTTCGGCCGCTGGTCAGCGCCGACGACGACCCTTCCGGGCGTAACATCTCCCGAGGCATAGTCTGCCTGGACCACGAAGAGCGCGACGGCCTGAAGGGGTTCATCACCATCACCGGCGGCAAACTCATGACATATCGTCTGATGGCGGAAATCGCCACCGACGCCGTGTGCCGCAAACTGGCCATAGACAAGCAATGTCGGACGGCAGAAACGCCGCTGCCGGGCAGCGAAGAGGGGTCTTACGAGGCGGTTGCCCGCAAGATCTGGGAGAAACCGTCCATGGCACAAAAGGCCGCTGCGGCCCGTATGGGCACCCGCGCCAGACGTATCCAGACCCGGAACACGCTGGACGAGGCGCTTATCTGTGAATGTGAAGAGGTATCGGTGGCCGAGGTTAAGAATGCGATAGAACTGATGAACGCCTCTACCCTCACCGATCTGCGCCGACGCACCAGAATCGGAATGGGCACCTGCCAAGGCGAATTCTGCGCCTGCCGTGCCGCAGGTCTGCTGGCAAAGTCGCACGGCTGCATAGAGAAAGAGCGCGAAGACCTCAAGGAGTTCCTACAGGAGCGCTGGAAGGGCAACTTCCCCATAGGCTGGGGCGACACCCTGCGCGAGGCGGAATACACCCAGTGGGTCTATAAACACGTATTAGGATTATGAAATTCAATACTGTCATAATTGGCGGCGGACTTGCCGGTCTTACGGCCGGCATAACCCTGCAGAAGGCAGGCAAGAGCACCGCAATCATCAGCACCGGACAGAATGCGCTGCACTTCTTCTCCGGAAGCCTGGAGTCTATGGAAGAGGCGCCACAGCGTGTCACGGACCTATTTGCAGAGGCGGGTATCGCGCTGCACTACGCACCGGGCGTGCGCCTGATGCCTATGGGAACATTCAAGAAGGCCACTCTGTCACTGGAGGATATCAGCCTTTTCCCGGATACGAAAATCGGCCAGAAAGCGCTGATTGTAAGTTTCACAGGCTACCACGACTTTTTCTGCGACTTCCTGGCAGAAGGGTTGGAGAAGCAGGGGCTGCAATGCCGCGTCAAACTGCTCAATTTGCCAGAATTGGAGCAGTTGGAAAAGAGTCCCAGCGAGATGCGCAGTGTACAGATTGCCCGCACCATGGACCGCATCTGGGAAACCGTGGTGAGAGAAATCCGCATCCTTTTGCGCGACGAAGACACCGTGATTCTGCCGCAGGTTTTCGGGCTCAAGGACACTTCTGTGCTGAGCCGTATCCGGGCGGGCATTCCGGCGCAGGTGGTATTCACCGGCACCCTGCCCCCGTCAGTACCCGGAATCCGCACCCAGATACTTCTGAAACGGCGCTACGAGCTGCTGGGCGGCACATACCTTATGGGCGACGAAGCCACCGGGGCGCACGTACACGAAGGCGTTGTTCACAGCGTAGTGACCCAGAATCTGGGCAACCATTTTCTGGAAGCCGACATCTTTATTCTGGCCACCGGAGCCTTCTTCTCCAAGGGCCTCAAATCCAATCCCTTTGAAATATCGGAGCCGGTATTCGGCCTTGACGTGGAGCAGGCAGAAGACCGCAGCGACTGGTACAACCCGGAGTTCATGCGCGAACAGCCCTATATGAAATATGGCGTCGCCACAGACCCTTCGCTGCACGCGCTTAAAGGCGGCGAACCAATCAAGAATCTATTCGCTATCGGTTCCATTCTTGGCGAAACCCGTCCCGAACTGGGCACCGGCGGAGGACTGGCAATCCGCAGCGCACTTGCGGCGGCCGACGAAATACTTAAAACCACAGAGGAATGAAACTGCAGGAATATACATCAAGCACCCACAATTTTGAAGAGTGCATGAAGTGCACCGTGTGCACCGCATACTGCCCCGTATTGCAGGTCAATCCCCTCTATCCCGGCCCAAAGCAGGCCGGTCCAGACGGCGAACGGCTGCGGTTGAAAGACCCGTTCTTCTTCAATTACGCCCTTAAGTATTGCCTCAACTGCAAGCGGTGCGAAGTCGCCTGCCCTTCCGGAGTAAAGGTGGCCGACCTTATCCAGGCTGCCCGCATCAAATACGACACATCCCCGCCAAAGTGGCGCGACCGACTGCTGGCATCCACCGACTTTATGGGCCGTCTGGCACGGCCAGTAGCCCCCATCGCCAACGCTGTCACGGGCCTGGGCGTCACCAAGACCATGATGGACGCGATGTTCAAGATAGACCATCGCCGTACCTTTCCCAAATACAGCGGGCGCAGCTTCGAAGCATGGATGGGCCGGCACGAAAAAGAGCAGGCTGCATTCCCGGAGCAGGTGGCCTACTTCCACGGCTGCTACGTTAATTACAACTATCCCCGGCTGGGCAAGGACCTGGTCAAGGTGCTCAACGCACTGGGGGTTGGCGTGCAGTTGCTGGAGAAGGAGAAATGCTGCGGCATAGCGATGATTACCAACAGGATGACGACCGAGGCGACAAAGAACGCCAAACACAACGTAGCCACGCTGGCCAAGGCGGTGGACAAGGGTCTGATGATTATCACCACCTCATCGTCCTGCACGCTGACGCTGCGCGACGAATACCCTTCGCTGCTGGGAGTGGACAATTCCGGCGTACGGAACTTTGTAATAATGGCCACCCGTTTCATTTACGAGAAGCTGGAAAACGGCGCTACGCTGCGATTCAAGCCCGATTATCACAAGAAGGTTGCATATCACACTCCTTGTCATATGGAGCGGCTTGGCTGGGGTGTGTTCTCTGAGAAACTGCTGCGGATGATTCCGGGTGTCGAATTCACTATGCTCGATTCGGCCTGCTGCGGAATAGCCGGCACCTACGGTTTCAAGCGGGAAAACTACGAGGCGTCGCAGGCTATAGGTCAGCCTTTGTTCGACCAGATCAAGGCCGTTAATCCCGATGTGGTGGCCTGCGACTGCGAGACCTGCAAGTGGCAGATTGAGATGTCCACCGGCTATTCAGTAATGAACCCTATTTCAATTTTGGCAGAAGCGATATGTTAAAGTTTTTGAAACAGCCCGCATACAAACCGGCCGAAACCGGCCCCGAAGCGGATAAGAAATACAAACGGCTGCGTTGGCAGGTTTTCCTGGGCGCGTTTATCGGCTACGCCGGATTCTATCTGGTGCGAAAGAACCTCTCGATGGCCATCCCGGCGATGGCTCCGCTCGGATTCGAAAAGACCGAACTCGGCTTCGTGCTGGGCCTCAACGCCGCTGCATACGCCCTGTCAAAGTTCTTGATGGGAAGCGTTTCCGACCGTTCCAACGCCCGTGTCTTCCTTCCTTTGGGACTGATACTTACAGCCATTTCCATGTGCTTTATGATTGTCCCTATCCAATGGATCGGGGCAGAACACAAGACCTGGGCGATAATTGTGATGGGAGTGCTCAACGCTCTTGTCGGATGGTTCAACGGCATGGGCTGGCCTCCCTGCGGACGGGTTATGACCCACTGGTTCTCGCCCGGCGAACGCGGCACAATGATGAGTATCTGGAACTGCGCCCACAATGTCGGCGGAGCGCTCGTAGGCCCGATGGCGACCTATGGCGCCGCCTGGTTCGGCAGCTGGTTCTACGGTAGCCACAGCGAGCTCTATTTCCTGATTGGCACCTTCGCCTTCCCTGCCGCCGTAGCGCTGTTCATTGCCCTGCTGGCCTACATCCTGCTTCGCGACACACCGCAGTCCTGCGGCCTTCAGTCGGTGGAAGCATGGCGCAACGACTATCCCAAGAACTATTCGGAGAAACACGAGACCACCCTCACCACCAGGGAGATTCTGTTCCAGCACGTGCTGAACAACAAGTTCCTGTGGTTCATCGCCTTGGCCAACGCCTTCGTGTATATGGTGCGCTACGGCTGCCTGGACTGGGCGCCGACAATCCTTACGGAGAAGGGCATCGACCTCAAGAGCGCCGGCTGGGCCTACTTCGCATACGAGTTTGCCGCCATACCCGGCACCCTGCTCTGCGGCTGGCTCTCCGACAAACTGTTCCACGGCAAGCGCGCCCTACCCACCATGTTATTCATGGCGCTGGTGCTTGTGTTCGTGGTTCTCTACTGGATGTTCATCGACAACCTGACGGTGGTTATCATCAGCCTGATAGGCATCGGCTTCTTCATCTACGGTCCGGTGATGCTCATCGGCGTGCAGGCGCTTGATTTGGCGCCAAAGAACGCTGCCGGGACCGCCGCCGGCCTCACAGGCTTCTTCGGCTATTTCCTGGGGACATTCATCCTTGCCAACACAATAATCGGCCTGGTTGCCCAGCATGCCGGCTGGGGCTGGACTTTCGCCCTGCTGATAGCCGCCTGCATCCTCGCCATATTCTTCATGGGACTTACCCTCCGTGAAGAACGCAAGCCCGCCGAGTAGCCCCGTGGCGCTCAGCTGTCTGATACTCACTCATTTACAACATATCCCTTGCGTATTTTTACGCAAGGGATATGTTGTATAATGCTGATAATCAGCGATGTATCTGCCACGCAGAGAGGAGTTCTAGAACACCAGCAGGAACAGTCCGGCGGCCATTGTGCAGCCAACCATAGGGCCCACGACGGGAATCCAGGCGTACCACCAGCCGGAATCACGTTTGCCCTTGATGGGGAGCAAGGCGTGAGCCAGACGCGGCGAGAGGTCGCGGGCGGGATTTATGGCATAACCGGTGGTGGCGCCAAGCGACATACCGATGGCCATGATCAGGCAGGTGACGGGCCATGCACCCAGAGCACCTGTTCCAAGGGGCGTATCACCCATAGCGAACGCATTCCCCTTGGTGCCAAGCACCAGAATCACAAATACCAGCACGCAGGTAGCGATGACCTCGCAGAGGAAGTTGCGCCAGAGGTTCTTGATGGCGGGCATTGTGCAGAACGTACCCAGGATGGTGTCGGGCTGGTCTGCTGTGGCCTTGTAGTGGTCCTTATAGAATATCCAAACCAGCACGGCGCCCAGGAAGCCGCCCAGCATCTGGGCAATGATGTAGCCCAGCACCAGCGACCACTCGAACTTGCCGGCGATGGCCAGACCGACGGAAACGGCGGGATTCAGGTGCGCACCAGAGATGGGACCTGCAACCAGCACGCCCATCATTACGGCAAGGCCCCAGCCGAGAGCTATTACAACCCATCCGGCGCCCTTTGCCTTGGAATGATTCAGAGAACAGGCGGCGCAAACACCGTCACCGAAAAGTACCAGCACCAAAGTGCCGAGAAATTCAAAAATATACTTGCGATCCATTTTACTATTTGCTTATCGTTCTTGATATTGCATCTTTCCAACCGGCTTTAACGCCGGATACATCAGTTCCGGAGGGCTTGAACGTGCGTTCTGCCTTCCACTGCCGCTTGACTTCGTCCAGAGAGCTCCAGTAGCCCACTGCCAGGCCAGCCAGATAGCAGGCGCCCATAGCGGTGGTCTCGGTAACTTCCGGGCGGATTACATCGGCGCCCAGGATGTCGCTCTGAAACTGCATCATAAGATTGTTGCGGGAGGCACCGCCGTCGACCTTGAGGTTTGCCAGACGGACTCCGGCGTCACGCTCCATAGCAGCCACTATATCCATAGTCTGGAAAGCGATTCCCTCCAGAGCAGCGCGGGCGATATGGGCCGCAGTGGTGCCGCGGGTGATGCCGCAGATGACGCCGTGGGCATACTGGTCCCAATAGGGCGCGCCCATACCGGTGAGTGCCGGCACAAAGTAAACGCCGCCGTTGTCGGGAACCGATGCCGCCAGGGCCTCAATCTCAGAGGACGAGCGGATGATGCCCAGGCCGTCGCGCAACCACTGCACCACGCTGCCACCAACAAAGATGGATCCTTCCAGCGCGTAATTCACAGTGTCACCGATCTTCCAGGCAACGGTCGTAAGAAGATTGTTCTTTGAGAGGATCGGCTTTTCTCCGGTATTCATCAGCAGGAAGCAGCCGGTGCCGTAGGTGTTCTTGACGGAACCAGGCTCAGTGCACATCTGGCCGAAAAGGGCCGCCTGCTGGTCGCCGGCGATGCCCGCGATGGGCACCTCATGTGCAAAGATGGTGGTCTTGGTATAGCCGTAGACTTCAGAAGAAGAGCATACGCGCGGCATCATCGACGCCGGTACATTCAGTAGCCTCAGAAGTTCTTCATCCCACTCCAACGTGTTGATATTGAACAGCATAGTGCGGGATGCGTTGGAGACGTCGGTAACGTGCACTTCGCCGCGGGTCAGTTGCCATACCAGCCAGCTATCCACGGTACCGAAGCGCAGTTTGCCAGCCTCCGCCCTCTCACGGGCACCCGGGACATTGTCCAGAATCCATTTGATCTTAGTTCCGGAAAAGTATGCGTCTATTATAAGGCCCGTCTTTTCGCGGATCTTGTCCACCAGACCCTGCGCCTTGAGAGAATCGCAAAACTCCGAAGTGCGGCGGTCCTGCCAAACGATGGCGTTGCAGACCGGCTTGCCCGTTTCGGCGTCCCAAACGATGGTGGTCTCGCGCTGGTTGGTGATACCGATGGCGGCGATGTCAAGACCGTTGATACCGATTTTTGTGATTGCCTCGGCTATCACAGAGGCCTCGGAGGCCCATATCTCCATAGGGTCATGCTCCACCCACCCCGGCTTGGGGAAATGCTGGGTGAACTCCTGCTGGGCCGTGGAACAAATTCGGCCCTCGTGGTCGAAAACAATGGCTCTGGACGAGCTTGTTCCCTGATCCAGAGCCAGAATGTATTTACTGTTAGCCATTGTCTTACTTTTTCATCAAGCCGTGAACACGGTTCAAGAAGTCCTCTACACGAGCCTTGTACTCTTCAGGATGCTTTGCAAAAGAGTTTGCGTGAACTGCACCGGGTGCGGCCCAATACTCCTTGTATCCCTGTGTCTTGGCAGCGAAGTTCTTCCAAAGATGTTCAAAGGGCACAAAGTCGTCGGCATCGCCGTGAATGAAGTACATCGGACGATCGCATTTAGCCAGCTGCTTAACCGAAGAAGCCTCCTTGAAACTCCAGCCGTAACGGTTCTTACAAACGATGCTGGCGCTGTTCAGGATGGGGAACGGCGGCAGGTGGAAGCTATCGTGAAGATTGGTGGTGAACTGATCCCAAACCGAAGAATAGCCGCAATCCTCAACGAAACAGCGGACATACTCCGGCAGCGGATCACCACTGGCCATCATAACGGTAGCGGCACCCATGGACACGCCGTGCAGTACCATGAAGTCGTCGTTGAAGATATTGTGGGCCACCTCGATCCACTTTTCTACATCCAGACGGTCGTACCAGCCCATCTGAATGTGGTCACCCTCTGAATAGCCGTGATATTGAAGGTCGGGGAAGAGCACGTTGTAGTTGAAATCATCCCGGTACATTCTCACAAGGTAAAGGAATACGAAGTGGTTGTCTGTGTAGCCGTGCACCACAATGGCGGTACCCTTAGCCTTGGCGGGATCCTTGGCGGGAGCATAGCAGGCGTGAATCTTAAAATCGCGATAACCCACGATGGTGGTATCCTTAAGAATACCCGCTTCTTTGAGGCCGTCGTACCACTGGGTGCTTCCGGGCATCAGGGAATCGGCTTTATGACGGGTACGTTCTATATCCTCTATTCCATGAGGCTTGGGCTGGAGAGCATAGCCGGTCATGAACTTGCCTGCGAGGCAGCCGGTCAGACAGAACGATGCGAGAACGATCGCTGTGAATTGGAATAATCTTCTCATAGCCGTTAGAACTGATAGTTGATACCGATACCGATCCAGGGATCCGCATTAAGCCCGGGGGTAAAGCAATGGGCGTATTCGGCAGAGATGATGAAGTTCTGGTTCATCGCAAGCTTGAGGCCGATACCTGCACTATAAACAAGGTCTTTAGCATGACTGGAGTCATAGATTCTCCCGTCATAATCTGCATTATGGAGTGCCCGGAAATCTTCAAGCGTCTTCTGGTCTGCAGCTATATCCTTTTCTTTCTTGGGCTTATAATTACCAGACTTGTCAACGCTGAGCTTATTGGGACTATTGAGATAATCTGTGTAACCGGTGTAATCTATTCCGGTTATGAGCCTCGTATCATATTCTATATCCCTGAATGCATCATCCCTGTAGAAGGCGGTAATGACGCCGGCGTCAAAGAACGGATTCAATGCCAGATAGAAGTATTGGTTGAAGAGTTTGAAATTGACCAGTTTGACGCGGAGTTCCGTGTTGGCCCAGGCCATGCCTTCTGCAAGGATACGGTTTTCGCGCAGACCGCGGATGGTACCGTTGGAGCCGAAGCCTTCTGAAATCATGTTGCGCTGAACAAGCAAAGGAATGTTCTGAATCATGTAGAACGGTGTCTCGCCAGCAATGGTCTGCTGCCAGGCCAGACGGTATGCGAATACCGGATCTCCGGCTTTGAACAGATGCAAGGGTATTCTGAGATAGTTGCGGAAATAGACACAGGCCTTGAGGTAGGGACTGTTAAAACCGGTAGAAGGATTGCCGGCATAAGGAGCTCCGTTAAGGTAAGCTTCAGCCCATATACCGCTATTGGGAGCGGCCTCGATGTCGCGGGTGTCATATACCAGACCTGCGTTCAGTTCCACAGAAATGCCGCCCTGCTCCTCGCCTGCCTTTATGGCACCAATCTCCTGATATTTCTTGAACAAGGTGACATCAGTGTCATAATATGTAGCATACTGTTCATAATTGGCCTCATAGTTCTTATCAGACCGGGGCAGCTTGTGTTTGCCGTCCATGATGACCCCCGTGTCCCTCATATCACCAAGTTTCCAGTTCCAGAAGTTGATTCCGGCAGCCCAGTTGAGATGGTCTACTATACGTCCCTGGACGTTGGCAAGGGCGCGGAACATCTGGCGGCTCATGCCGTAGTAGTTGAGATTCGGCGTAGTGTACCTGTTACCCCACAAGTAGTAGTCTTGTACAGAGGCAGGGCCGTTGAAACCCCAGAATGTGTATAGGGGGTCGTTCATATATGTCAAAGATGCGTTGACACGCATATTTGGAATAAGATACTTGGAATCGTATGCCAGATAATAGCGCTGACGCTGACTCTTGGTGAAATAAGAGGCCTCCCAACTGATCTTGTGCAGCGGATCGGGATAAGTACTGCCGTCGCCATAATAGTAAACGTCTCCGAATGCGCCGGCTTGGAAACCATTATCCACCGACCAGGTCGCAGTGGGCAGGAGTCCCAGGCTCCACCCCTTCTTAATCTCTTTTTCTTCCTGAGCAAAGGCATTGAAAGTCAACGCCAAAAGCAATGTAAAAATAAATAGCCTTTTCATTATTATTTGGTTAAAATATTGTTCAATTACACAAACTTACAAAAAAATATTACCTTTACAAAAGATAAGAGGTATCGTATGAAACGGTTTTTCCATATCATGGTCATGGCACTTATATGCTGCTCATGTGCTGATATAGAAGAGCCCGAGGTAATGAATAAAGACAAAATCCTGGACGGCTGGTGGTACCTTGCAGCGCTCTACGACCGGGAGAATATGTCTTCCGGGGAGTATCTCCTCTTTGACAGGACATACACGGTAGACGACACCTGGGAGTGGCGGCACGTGACAGGCACCAATTTCGTCAAATACAAGCTTGTTTTCTATATCGGCTTCCAGACCGACCCCGAAAGCGGTGAGATTGTGGAAGTTGACAATCTGAAGCGCATAGAAGAAGACATTCCGATGCAGATGTATTCATCGCTGTTCATGAGTCCCGGCCCTTACGGCAACTGCATCCCGTACAACACCAACTACGACGGTGACCGGCTGGACTCTTTTTCCACAATGGAAACCGGCGACGGCACCATCACCTGCACCTGTTCCGGCGGGCCTTATTCTTTCGACTGGATTGACATTGACACTGCGGCCGATCTGAACTATGACGGAAAGATAGACTATTTTGATATGTTCTGGCACTTCCGCACGCCAAACATTCCCCAGTCGACAGAAGAAGTATACCCTACCACTTTCAAGATTACCAATCTTTGGAGAAAATCGGACGAGGCGACCTTCAGAAACTGGAGAAACACACTGGAAAATCTATAAACAATAATTATTATGGCAAGTTTAATCTACATCATCGGCGTTGTCCTCTCTATCATTGCCGTATTGGACATCCTCAAGAAACCCATCTCGCTGGTGGGCAAAATCATCTCCTGCATCCTGGTTCTGGCATTCAGCTGGGTCGGTCTGCTCGTGTACTTCCTGTTCGCACGCGACCGCCTTACCAAGTGGTTTAAATAGCAGGATAATAACCTACAGGAAAGCCGGCCCGAGGGTCGGCTTTTCTGTTTAGAAGATGTAATTCAGGGCGATGTACAGTGCGCTGTCGCCGTCGGTCTTTTTGAATGGCTTGGCCCATTCGGCGGAGACGATGAAATTGGTGTTCATCACCAGCTTAAGCCCGGCGCCGGCACTGCAGTGCAACTTGAGCGCCTCAGCCTTCAGGTCGTCTACGGAGCGACCATAGAACCGCGACAATTCCTCTCCCTTATAGAGTCTTGTCACCATTCCGGCGTCGAACAGCGGGTTGGTGGCCACGTACCAGTTCTGGCCGATGAACTTGAAGTCGAACAGCCTGATGCGCAGTTCGCTGTTCATCCAGGCGTAGCTGTCACCCACCAGCCGCTGTGCCAGCAGGCCGCGGACGGTGTTGATGCCGCCCAGGCCGTCGGTGCAGGTCTGGCGAAGAAACAGGGTGCTGATGTTCTGCATACCGTAGAACGGCGCCTGTCCGGCAATAACCCCCTGGTATGCAAGATGATAGGCAAACACCATCCGGTCTGGCCACAGCGAAAGGTACTGGCGCAGATGAGCCGCCAGACGGAGATAGTTATAGCCGTCGCCAAAGAGATCGGGAGAACCGTTCAAATAGGCTTCAGCCCAAAGGCCGCGGTTGGGAGCCGATTCATTATCGCGGGTGTCCAGCACCAGCCCCGCCTTCATTTCCAGACGATGGCCGCCGGTAGCTTCGCCACCTTCAAACACGCCCGCCTCGCACATCTGATGATAAAGCGTCTTGGAAGAATCATATACCTCGTACCGTTCTTTCGTCTCCTTGTCTTTCTTTTTAAAATCTATATCGCCCAGGCCATAGTACCAGTAGCTCACGCCACCAACCCAGTTCAGATGCGGCACAATCGGACCCTGGAAATCGGCCAGCACGCGCACCATAGAACGCTTGTAGGCATATCTTGCCTCACGTGTCTCTGTATTTGCATTGCGCGACTTGTCATACGCCTCCAGACCGTTCAGGCCGTAAAAGAGGAACATAGGGTCGTACTGATAACTGACAGAAAAGGTCGTCCGGATGCCCGGAATCAGATATCGCGAATCGAACTGGCCGTGAAGCAGCGTCTGACCGCCGGTATAGCGCGACGCCTCCACATACATCCGCTGTTGATATTCGGGATAAATCTTACCATAGTTGAAGATATCGGCGCAAACGCCGTACTGGAGGCCCAGGTCGGAGTTGTAGCTCACGCAAGGCAGGACGCCAAAGTTCCAGCCCTCCACCTTCTCTTCTTCCCCGGCGAATGCGGTGGCGGAAAGGGCCAGCAGCGCGACCACCGCGGTAACTTTTGCAGCATCGCGGTTGTCCACCTTCTTGCCGTATACCACATATCTCTGGAACAGGAATTCGGTGACCAGATTGACGAACATACAGATGAAAAGCACCAGATATTCATTCCAGTGAAGTGTTTCGGAGAGATAATCGCCTCCCCAGGTGCTCAGTGGAGTGAACACAGCGTAGTAGCAAATCACCTTGAACATCGCAACCGGGACGTTGGCGGTGCTTTTGAAGGTGAAGCGGCGGTTCAGTGTGAAGTTCCACACCACCGACAGTGCCAGCGCAATCAGATAACACGGCCAATAGCGCCAGCCGGTGAATTCGTTAAGCAGGGCAAAGGAGATGGTCTGAATCAGACCGGCACTCATAGAGAAAAGGAGAAACTTGATTGCCCTCCAGACTTCCTTATTCATTTTCTTCTGCCTCCAGTTTAGTATAAGCCACTTTGCCGACCAGAGTCGTGGGGAGCGAATCGCGCACCTCGATCTCACTGGGCATCGCATACTTTGCAATGTTGTGGCGGCAGTGCTTCATGATGCTCTCACGCAACTGTTCGGAGTCTTCATATCCCGGCTTAAGCACAAGGAAAGCTTTTACGCGATGCATCTTGTACGGATCTTTCACCCCGATGACGCAGCTGCGCTGAACGGCCGGGTGGCCCTCCAGGATGTTCTCGATCTGAGAAGGATACACATTGTAGCCGCTGGTAACTATCATCCTCTTGATGCGCTGGCGGAAATAAATGAAGCCCTCGGAGTCCATGACGCCCAGGTCGCCGGTATGCAGCCATACATGGCCGTCGGCGTGCTCGCGCATGGTTTCGGCATTTTCCTTCTCGTGATTGATATAACCCAGCATCATCGATGGGCCGGTGAGGCAGATTTCTCCCTCTTCGCCGTACGGCAGTTCGTCGCACGTGCCAGGCTTGCAAATCTTGTAGTATGTATCGGGGTAAGGGATGCCGATACTTCCCTCCTTCTCTTTGTTGTACGGGGTCAGACAGCTGGCCGTAACGCACTCCGTGGTGCCGTAGCCCTCGCGCACCCGGACGCCGGCGTTGTGATCCGCCAAAAACTTGTCAAACTTCTTCTTCAGTTCAATGGTGAGCGAATCGCCGCCGGAAAAGACGCCCCGCAGGCAGCTGAGGTCGGCGCCGTCGAGATATTTGTTGCGGGTAATCGCCTCGAACAACGTAGGGACGCCGGCAATCACGTTGGGCCGGTTCTTCTTGATGAGATTGGCGTAGCTCTTGACGTTGAAGCGGGGCACCAGGATGGCCGTACCGCCCACCACCATCATGGTGTGGATGCACACGCCCAGGCCGAAACCATGGAACACCGGCATTGCCGCCAGCATCTTGGCGTGATGCGTTTCAAAGTTGGCCATAGCTCCCGTCTGTTGCCCCAGTGCGTTGAAGTTAAGGTCGGAGAGCATAATGCCCTTGGTTGTTCCGGTCGTGCCGCCGGAAAAGAGCACCACCGCCTCCTTGGTGTAGTCCTTGTCGGCCACATAGCCCTCTTTCACACTCTCCGCGCCCTTAATGAAATCCTTCCAGAGAATAACGTTGCCCTCGGATTTGATCTTGGGGAACTTGCTCTCCGTGAGCAGCTTCTGCCCTATCGAGAGCGGGAAAGGCAGCTCTTCCGAGACGCGGGCGATGATGAGTTTCAATACCGGGCGTATCTTGTCAACCTCCATGAACTTGGTGTAGAACTGGTCCAGTGTGACGGCGATGTCGCACGAGGCCTCGTTCATATAGAAGGCGATTTCTGCCTCTGCCGATAGCGGGTGGACCATCGATGCCACGGCGCCGATGCGGTTTAGACCGTACAGGCAGTAGATGGCCTGCGGCACGTTGGGCAAGCATACCAGCACGCGCTGCCCGGCACGGACACCCATCGCATAGAAGGCGCGGGCCACAATGTCCAGGTTTTCCGCAACCGATTTGTAGGATATCTTGCGCCCCATGAACGTCAGTGCGGGAAAATCACCCTCCCGAGCCGCTGTTTCCAGTACCGCGCCGGACATAGTGGTTTCCAGATAGTCCAGATGTGCAGGAACCTCTCCGTAGCTACTGAGCCATGGAGCCGTTATATTGTCATATACGTATTTCATCTGTCAGATTAATTCTCAAATTCTACGGGAGTGGCCGCATCCAGGTCAAGCAGCTCGGGGTGCGCAAACAAATGGCGCATCAACTGCACGGTCTTGGCGAAATAGTAACCGTCTGCGATACGTTCGTCCACCGTCAGGCCAAGTTTGATGGTGTTGCACAGGTCGTAGGTACCGTCTTCGTGCCAGAACGGGCGGAGTTTTTTCTCGCTGATGACCATAAAGAAAGATATGTTGCCCCAGTCAAACAGATGGTGATAGTCTGCGTGAAGCTTTATACTGCCCAGATTTGTCAGATACGCGCTTGAGAAACAGGGATCGTCCTTAGCCAGTGACTTGGGGTAGTGACCGTAATACTCAAGTTTGTTGAGCGTCCAGGCGACTAGCTTGTATATCGGTCTGGGAAGGACCTGAAGAACATTCATTGCGTTGGTGATGCCCACAACCTTGTCTTCTTTGCGCACCTTGTGCACGAACTTCTGTACATAATCGTGCACCTGCTCGATGGGCGCGCCGCCCTCGGGGTCGAGAACGAACTTTGCGATAGCCTCTTCAGCTTCGTCGTTGAACTGACGCTTGACGTTGAAAGCGACGACTATTTGCTTGCGCTCGTAGTACCGGTGGCCGGCAATGAAATAGTTCATCTTGGGGCGCAGCAGAAATGTCTTTGCCGTAACGGCCGTGATTACGTGGAACCAGGTGTATTTGAATTCTGGGTTGTCGGCGTTCTTTTTTGCAAGGTACTTGTCCACCTCCGTGAGATCTATCACCTCACCCATCACAGCCTCATTCTTGGTTCTGGGGCCCATGATGTAAGGCATCAGCACATGCAACGAATCCAGTCCCGACACATAGTACGCGTCGTACCGGTCCCGCCAGTTCCTCTTACGGGTTTTTGAATCTTTCATCTGTATTATAAGTTATTGTCGAATTGCGAATTTAGTAAAAAATCGTAAAAAAAAGGCGGCACTGGGAAGCGCCGCCTTTGAGGATCGTATCTGTCAGAATCAGAATACCCACTTGGTACCGAGGCAAGGCAGGATGTGGAATCCCTGCATACCCGCAAAATTGTAGCTGAGCTCAATCTCACTGCCGACATTGAAATGGTCGAAGACCTGATACCAGATCTGAGGTTCAGAAAGGAATACCAGATGGTCGTACTCGCACCAGAAATCCGCGAAGCCGCTGAAGCGGAGACCCTGGGCTCCGAAGAGATCCTGGCAGCCCCAAACTGCGGTGAACTGCAGAGGAACGTGGGAATGAAGCTGTACAAAATGCTTGTAAAGCAGCTTGAGATTAAGGGTGTTCTTGAAATCCTTGCTGTGCAGGAAATAATCAACACCACCCAGGAACGCGCTGTTTACAGGGAATGCACCGTAGTCGAGACTTGGTGTACCAAACAGGTCGCCCCAGGTACCGAAACCACCGTTGTACTCCAGATGCAGAGACAGCGGAGCAAATTTGCTGTCCTGCCAGAAATTCAGACAGCGGGCAATCTCAAAATAGGTGTTGCTGGGAGACACAACCTCGTCGTTGTGACGGAAATTGTAATCGTAATCGATAAAGAAGAACGTGTTTCCCCAGTTGTCCATGTGAAATCCTTCCATGGTGGTGGTAAAGTGACGTCTGCCAAAATCGTAGAAGGTCTGGAAGTTGGTCTGGGCATTGGCAGTGGTTGCCATTGCCAGCAGCGCGAAAGCTGCGATGAAGAGTTTTTTGAACATAGGTATATGGTTAATTATGATTATTCTTTCTCTACTCTGTTTACCTCGAAATCGACCGACTTGTCACCCAGGTTATTCTTGCCGAACTCATAGTCCTTGCCGGGGAGGATGGCATTGAGGATGATACCCACAAGGGCTGCCACTGCAAGACCGGAAAGTTTGACGGAACCTATGGTGAGGGAGCCTGCGGCGCTGTAGGAGATACCGATTGCGAGCACCAGGATAAGGGCCATTACAAGCACGTTGCGGGACGATTTGAAATCGACCTGATTCTCTACCACGTTGCGTACTCCGACTGCGGAAATCATACCGTAGAGGACGAGAGAAACGCCGCCGATGGTGGCCGCGGGCATTGCTCCGATAAGAGCGGAGAACTTAGGGCAGAAAGAGAGGATGATTGCAAACACAGCGGCGATGCGGATCACGCGGGGGTCATAGACCTTTGTGAGGTTCAGCACGCCGGTGTTCTCGCCGTAAGTGGTGTTGGCAGGGGCGCCGAACAGCGATGCCAGGGCAGTTGCCAGACCGTCGCCCATCAGAGTACGGTGCAGGCCGGGATCCTCAAGATAGTTGATGCCTGTGGTGGAAGAAATGGCGCACATATCGCCGATATGCTCCATCATCGTTGCCAGGGAAATGGGGATGATGGCAATGATGGCAGCGATAATCAGGTTCCAGTTGGGATTGCTGAACACAGAAATGGCGGTGTTGTTCCACTGCACGGGAAGACCGATCCAGGCCGCCTCCTTGACTGCAGTGAAGTCGCACAGGCCGCAGCAAGCTGCCACGACATACGAACCCAGGACGCCCAGGAGAATGGGAATGATCTTGATCATACCCTTGCCCCAGATATTGCAGACCACGATGATTGCAATTGCCAGGAGGGCAATCCACCAGTTCTGGTTGCAGTTGTTGATGGCCGAACCTGCCAGGATAAGACCAATGGCAATGATGATGGGGCCTGTGACGATTGGCGGGAAGAAACGCATCACCCTCTTGGCGCCGAATGCTGCAAAAAGACCGGCTAGGATAAAGTAGATGAGACCTGCGCAGAATACGCCGATGCAGGCATAAGGGAGCGCCTCCGCCTGCGTAAGGCCGCCTGCCATACCCATCTGCACCACCGTGGCGTAACCGCCCAGGAATGCGAAAGAAGAACCCAGGAATGCGGGAACTTTAAGCTTGGTGCAAAGGTGGAAGATAAGAGTTCCCAGACCCGCAAAAAGGAGGGTTGCGGACATCGAGAGACCGGTGATGACAGGCACCAGCACGGTGGCTCCGAACATCGCGAACATGTGCTGCAGACCCAGGGTCAGCATTCTGCCACTTCCCAGGGTGCGGGCATCGTAGATAGCTTGATCGCTGATTTTCATAGTATTTTAAGTTAGATGTGATTTGGCACACTATCGGCGTATAAAGTTACAACGAATACTGCCACCTTTTTCCGGAAGGCGGGCGGTATTATTCACAATTTTTTAACAGAAAAACTACCGATATTTTATCACCAGCATATCGCCTTCGTCAAGGGTGAACTGGGCCGGGCCGGAGGGCTGCTCCACAAAGATGCCGTCACGGGCAATGGTATAGACCATATCGTTGAAGACGACGTCGAGCCGCATCTTTTCTTTCAGGGATTTGTTGGCAACGGTGAGGTATTTGTTGCCCTTGTTATCCAGAAAGCCCACCAGAGCCTCCTGGTCAGTGGAAAGGCTGCCGATTTCGGACGGCAGGTCGGCGTTTTTGAAACGGGTGGTCCAGGTGGGAGCCGCATTTGTATGACGCACCTTTTCCATCCGGCAGCCGTCAAACACCCAGCCGCGGCGGTGGAGTTCTGTATTGAACTCCTTAAGGGTATCATAGGCCGTAGTCCATGAGCCGTCTACCATAAGCGGTGCATAGTCGGTACCGCTGGATTGGAGTATCACGAAATACTGAATCACCTGAGCGCCATAAGCCAGGTTTGTATAGACCTGCAGACGAAGATTCTCTAACGTGGGCTTGGCAAAGATGTGCTGTTCCTTGTTAATCCAGCAGCTGGCGGCAAAAGACCACCATGGGATGCCGTACTGCTTTGTGAGGTCCGCTACAATCTCATTGCATTTCCACCAATAGTTAACGATTCCGTCGGGATAATCAGGGTCGCCTTCCGGCCGGCAGGGATACATGTCATATGAGAGGAACTTTACACCGCAGTCGCGTATGAAAGCCTCTACGTATTCGTAATAAGTTGCCACACCCATTCCGGCAGAACTTGCCTCAGGACCAAGATTGATATAGACCGGATGCTCCCGGTCAAGGCTCTCTATCTTTTCTTTGCGAAATTTGAGCGACGGGATAAGGGTTGTTGGCGGTTCGTCATAGATGTGGTATGCGAATGTGGCCGGATGATCCTTTAGCCGACCAATCAGTTCGTCCAGGCCAGTGTAGTTTTCCGGGTCGCGGTCATATTTTTCTGCCGCATCCCACACCACCGGGACGCATTTCATACCGACCTGCGCAGCAAAATCCAGCTGGTGCATAAACTCGCCTTCGTCGGTCTCTACCGTAATTAACTTGAGGCCTGCATCGGCCAGTTTTTGATAGGTTTCAAGGGTGGCCTGATGATTCTTGGGACCGCGGTAGCCCATAGTCATAAAGGTGGTGCGGGAGGCATCGGTGTATGGGTCGCGCACCAGAAGGGGCAATTTTGCCGCCGTAGAACGTCCATCTGCCGCAGATGCCTTGATGATAAACTCAACGGGCGAAGCGGGGTCCGGAGCCGTGACCTCAATTCTACCGGAAGCACCGGACGATTGGAGGCTTACACCCCACCCCTCTGCCTGGCTGACCTCAATAGTGGCCTCTTCAGGCAATGTATAATTGATGGTGACGCTGCCTCCGGCATCAACTCCATAGCCGGCCTTGTCAAACAAAAAGGCAAACGCCTCTGAATGCCCTGGCTTGACATCGGCAGCGGCAGGCACTCCTTGCGTCTGCCGCTGCAATGCGTCAAGTTCTTGCTGCAACTCCTCTAAATCTTCCCTTTCGGCCTTGTTACAGGCAGGGATAAGCATAAAGGCAGCTAGCAGTAGAACTATTTTTTTCATCTCCCTAACCTATAAGCTGGGGCAGGAAGATAGAGAAGATCAATATTGCCAGGCCGATGCCAAGAACCCAGATAATCTTGGGCTTGCATCCCTTCCACTCCTTGAGCACGATGCCCCAGAAGTTGGAGAAGAGGATGTCGAGCGACATCAGGATAGCCCATGCGAATGCCAGTAGTGCGGGAGAGCTCTGGAGGAACGATTTACCAAGGCTCAGACCAAAGAACTGGCTGTACCAGAGGATACCGGCCAGGGCGCAGAAAAGCAGGTTGTGACCCCACAGTTTGCCCTTTTTGTAGTCTCCCCAGGTCTTGTTCTTGGTGTTCTGGCTGAAGCAGTATACAGCATTCACGATAAAGCCGCCGATGGTCACCAGAAGCACCGCGGGGAGCTGCTTGAACATGTCGTTGGTCCCCTCGAAGAACATCTTGTCGCCGCAGCCGAGGCCGATGGCGAAGCAGGCGCTCATGAAGCCGGAGATCAATGCCACCAGGATGCCCTTGCCAAAGTTGAAACGCTGAGGCTCTGCGCCGTCCTTCTTCTCTTTGGCATTGGCTTTGGCCCTCATACTGCCGGCCAGGCCTATGATGAGCACGCCAATGAACATAACCACCACGCCGGCGATAACGGCACCGGTGATGGTGCCCACGGCGCCGCTGGAAAGACCCAGCAGGTCGGTGGCCACCGGAGTAAGTATCACGCCCAGTGCAGAGCAGATACCCAGCGCCAGGCTCTGACCGAGGGCCACGCCCAGATAGCGCATACTAAGGCCAAAGGTCAGGCCGCCCACGCCCCAGAGCATACCGAAGAATATGGTGAGCAGTGTGGCCTTGGGATCGGCGGTATAGAGACTCATCAGGCTGTTGCCGTCGGTCACCGCCAGCAAAGCGCCCAGCAGCGGGAACACGAGCCAGGCAAAGACGCCCTGGACAATCCAGTAGCTCTCCCAGCTCCACTCCTTGATCTTGTTGATGGGCACGTAGCTGCTCGCCTGGCAGAACGCGCCTATCGCAATGATTAATAATCCAAGGAATATCATAACCTGTTATCTTTTGCTGGTTACTTCTGCTTCGTATTTCTGGATAACCTCCACGAACTCCTGGCCTACGGGCACATTGTTCTTCAGGCAGAACATATCGTATACTGCATTCCAAGGCATAACCTTAGCCTCTTCAAAGAGAGCCAGCACTTCAAAGTGCTTGTCTTCCAGCTCGTACTTGCTCATTGCCTCGCGAGGCTCAAGCAGAGCGCGGAGCATACATTTCTGAGCTGCGCGGCTGCCGGTAACGTATGCACCTATGCGGTTCATAGCACCGTCGAAGTAGTCCAGACCGTAGTGAACGCGCTCCAGTGCGTTTGCGCGTACAATCTCGGCAAACAGATCAAGAGTGTTGTCGTCCATAATGGTTACGTGGTCGGAATCCCAGCGGATGGGACGGCTCACGTGGAGCATCAACTCGGGTACAAAGTTGAGCAGTGCAGAAACCTTGTCTGCAGGGCTCTCTGTGGGGTGATAGTGACCTGTGTCAATTGTAGGGATCTTGCCGTTCTTTGCAGCATATGCGGCATAGAAGTCGTGGGAACCTACGGTGAAACTCTCCAGGCCGATACCGAACAGCTTGCCCTCGATGCAGTCTTTCATATACTTCTTGTCCTCTGCAAAAATCTTGTCCAGGGAGTCCTTGAGCAGGCTGCGGTACAGCATATGGTTCACAGAGACATCCTTGCAACCGTCGTGTACCCATACATTGAGGATACAGGGGTCGCCCTGAGCCTTACCCATTGCGTCAGCGATGTCACGGCAGCGCTTGGTGTGCTCGATCCAGAAATCGCGGATACCCTTGTCGGGATTGGCGAGGGTGAGGTTGCCACTCTTCGGGTGGGAGAAAGAAGTGGAGTTGAAGTCCAGTTTGGTATCGTTTTCCTTACCCCACTCTATCCAGCTCTTGAAATAATCTACAGTTACCTCGTCGCGATCCACAACCTTGCCCTGGAAATCACCGTAAATCTCGTGCAGATTCAGGCGGTGGGTACCGGGAATCAAGCTCTTGGCCTTGAGCACATCGGCGCGCAGTTCATCTATATTGCGGGCAGCACCGGGATAATTGCCGGTAGACTGGATACCGCCCGAGAGGGCGCCTGCCTGCACTTCAAAACCCTTAACGTCATCTGCCTGCCAGCAGTGCATAGAGAGGTGGAAATTCTGGAGCTGCTCCAGGACTTTGTCGGTGTCGATGCCTATTTCGGCGTAACGTTCTTTGGCCAGTTCGTAGGCCTTGATTACTTGGCTTTCTTTCATTTTTTTATTGATTTATTTTGATATTATTTCTTTGAATCTTGCATAAGCGGCATCCCATACCGGGCCGTCCTTGGGAAGATATTCCTCCGTGGCGATGCTCTCGCCTATCAGGCGGCGCATATCTTCTTTGGTATCCACCAGACCTGCGGCGCGGGCCTGAATCATCACATTGCCTATTGTGGTGGCCTCTGAAGGACCTGCCAGAACGCGCAGCTTGGTGGCATTGGCGGTGATCTGGTTCAGCAGGGCATTCTTGCTGCCGCCGCCGATGATGTGCAACACCTCGATGGGTTCCTTCACGAACTTGGAGTTGAGGGTGTCAATGACATTGCGATATTTGAGCGCCAGACTCTCGAAGATGCAGCGCACCATTGCACAGTCGTCTTCGGGCACAGGCTCGCCGTGGCTGCGGCAGTAATCCTTGATGGCCTGCTCCATATCTTCCGGCGCGGCAAAAGCGGGATTGTCGGGATCCACGAAAGAGACAAACGGCTTGGCCTTGCCCATCATCTCCACAATCTGGGGATAGCTGTAGTCCTTGCCCTGCTCTTTCCATTTTACGCGGCACTGCTCCAGCAGCCACATTCCCGTGACATTCTTCAGGAAGCGGATGGTGCCGTCTATGCCGCCTTCGTTGGTGTAATTCTCCTTGAAAGACTCGGCGCCGATAATCGGCTCATACGCCTCGATGCCTATCAGCGACCATGTACCGGAAGAGAGGTATGCAAAGTTCTTGGTGGTGGCGGGAACGGCTGCCACGGCACTGCCGGTATCATGACCCGCAACGGCAACTACTTTCACTGCCCCAAGACCCGTCTCACGCGCCAGGTCGTCTGTCAACGTGCCTACGATATGGCCCGGCATCACTATCTCCGGGAACAGTTTGGGGCTGACTCCGGCCGCCTCAAGCAGACCCTCGTCTATCTTCTTGTCGTAAGGATTAAGGAACTGCGAAGTGGAGAGGATGGTGTATTCGCAAACCATCTTGCCGGTGAGCAGATACGACAGCGCATCGGGCAGGAAGAGCACCTTGTCGGCCGCCTCCAGAGATGAATTGCCCTCGCGGTGCAGCGTGAACAGCTGGAACAGCGTGTTGAAATTCATAAACTGGATGCCGGTGCGGCGGTATACCTCGTCCTTGGGGACAATCTTGAAATACTCTTCCATCATACCGTCGGTGTAATGGTCGCGGTATGCCCTCGGCTGCGAGAGGATGTGCCCGTCGCGGCCCACGCAAACAATATCCACGCCCCATGTATCGATACCGATGGAGGCCACGTCGATGCCGCGGGCGCCAATCTTCTTGAGCCCCTTGCGGATTTCATCGAACAGATAATACAGGTTGCAATAGGTGCGGCCGGCTATGGTAGAGAAGCCGTTGGAGAAGCGGTGAACCTCTTCCAACTCAAGTTTACCCTTGTCAAGTGTAGCGAGGACAACCCTGCCGCTGGTCGCCCCCAGATCGATACTTATAGAGTTAAATGCCATATTTGTTTGTGGTTTTATTCAATCTTTCAAAAGTAATTATTCTTTCTCTAAAAGTCAATACGTAACCCGTCGAAAGCAGGCTCCACACCTGGAGGGAGTATCTTCTTCAGCTCTTCGTGGCGGGGCAGCTGATGCGAAAGATGGGTCAGGTAAGTCTGCTTTGCACCCACTTTGGCGGCCACCTCAAGCGCCTGGTCCAGAGTAAAATGCGAAATGTGACGCTTGAACCGGATGGCGTTTATCACGAATGTCTCCACGCCGTGGAACTTCTCTATGCTCTCTTCAGAAATTTTGCTGGCGTCGGTCAGATATCCGAACTTGCCGAAGCGGAATCCAAGCACCGGCAGGGTGAAATGAAGTGCCCTTACCGGGACGATTTCCACGCCGCCGATCTCGAACGGCCGGTCGCATATCGTGTGCAGTTCGTAACGCGGCGCGCCTGGATATGGATTCTCGTCAAAGGCGTAACTGTATTCCCTTTTGAGCGATTCCTGCACATATTCCTCGCAGTAAATAGGGAAAGCCCGCTTCTCAAAGTAGTTGAAACTGCGCACGTCGTCCAGACCACCCGTGTGGTCCTTATGATTGTGTGTCAACAAAATGGCGTCTATGTGGCGGATATCCTCTCGCAGCATCTGGCTGCGAAAATCGGGGCCGCAGTCCACCAGAAGCTTGAGCCCTTCGTATTCCACATATATGGAACTGCGGAAGCGCTTGTCCTTCGCATCGGGCGAAGCACAAACTTCACAGCCGCACCCCAGCATAGGGACGCCGGAAGAGGTGCCGGTGCCCATGAATATGACCTTGTTTGCCATAGTTATAATATAACATCGACTATCTGCCCCACCAGCGCGGGATCATAGTCGCGTTCTACCTTGATATAATTGCGGCTGTAACCGAACATCCTCCCCTCCTTGTTTGTACTCTCGAACAGCACCTGTTCGCTACGGCCGCGGTTGGCGGCGTAAAACTCTGCGTGCAGCCTGTCACACAACTCTTCCAGTGCCTGCACCCTCGCTTTCTTGTCGGCCTCCGGCACCTGGCCGGGCATATCCGCCGCCGGTGTTCCGGCACGCCGCGAATAGGGGAAGATGTGGATGAACGCCGGCCGTATCTCCTCCAGAAACCTGTAGGTCGTCTCAAAATCTTCTTTGGTCTCACCGGGGAAACCGACTATCACGTCTATGCCGAAAAAGACATACTCCATCCGGCTGCGGATATACTCTATCTTGCGGCGGAAAAAGTCTGTATTGTACCGGCGGTGCATCGCGGCCAGAATCCTGTCGCAACCCGATTGCAGCGGGATGTGGAAGTGCGGCAGAATCTTGGTGCCTGAGGCTACCCAGTCCACAATTTCGTCGGTTAAAAGATTCGGTTCTATGGATGATATGCGGTAGCGCTCTATCCCTTCCACATCGTTCAGCGCTTTCAATAAATCCAGAAAACTCTCGCCGGTGCTCTTTCCAAAATCGCCGGTATTGACGCCCGTTATCACCACCTCCTTGAAGCCGGCTGCAGCGATTGCGCGGGCCTGTTCAACTATCTCAGCAATCGGAGCGTTGCGGCTGTCACCGCGGGCCAGCGGCACCGTGCAATAGGTGCAGTGATAGTCGCAGCCGTCCTGCACCTTCAGGAAGGCGCGGGTGCGTTCAGTGGTGGAATATGCAGAGAAGTATTTGCGGCTCTCTTCTATCGGATTCACAAAGACCTTGCGGTCCAGCTTTGCGGCTGTAGAGATGTGCAGCAGGTCGCTCTTGTAATCGCTGCCGACTACCGCCCAGACGCCCGGCATACTAGCCAGACTATCGGCACGCAACTGCGCCTGACAGCCGGTCACCACGATGCGGGCCTCAGGAGAGAGCCGGTGCAGGCGGCCAATGAAATTGCGCCCCTTCTTGTCGGCGGCAGCCGTCACGCTACAGGTATTTACCACGTAGATGTCTGCCTTTTCCGTGGGCGGCACTACCGTAAAACCGGCGCGGAGATACTCTCGCTCAAAGGTGGATGTCTCCGCAAAGCTAAGCTTGCACCCCAGCGTAGAAAAGGCGACCTTGCTCATATCAGAAACTCAAGGTGATGCAGGCGGCGGTGTCGGGAGTGTCCAGGGCCGTGGCGGCGTAGGCAAACGGAGGGCGCATCTTGCAGACGGTCACAGTTGCGCCCTTTACCTCGGGCGCTTGGCGCTTGATCTCTGTAAGGATGGTGCCGGCCACCTTCTCCAGAAGAAAGACGGGAGTCGCCATCGCCTCCTTTACTATATTATACAGCACCGCATAGTCCAGCGTGTCGTTGATAAGGTCGGTCTGTGCCGCCTTTCCAAGCGGCACCTTGCAGGTCAGGTTCACCACAAAATCGTTACCGGCCGAGCGTTCTTCCGGCAGGCAGCCGTGGTATGCGTGGAACTTGAGATTCTTCAGTTCGATGGTGCCGTATTTCTTCATAACCGTCTGATTTTAAGCAGATATAACAAACACGCAAGGACGCTTGCCGATTGTGGCTCCAGACTTCTTCCACTGCCCTACCGTGCGGGTGCGGATGTCCGCATCGGGCTGCGTAATATTGGCCGCTATGCACACGCGTGTAGTGTCCGACAGCACTTGCAGCATGTCGGCCAACAAGGCATCGTTGCGATATGGTGTCTCAATTATGATTTGTGTCTGGTCGGTACGGCGGGAGAGTTTCTCCAACTCCGCCAACCGTGCGCGGCGTTCCTGCGGTTTTACGGGAAGATAACCGGTAAAGGCAAACGACTGTCCGTTCATTCCGCTGGACATAAGCGCCATCATCAGTGACGAAGGACCCACCAACGGCACCACCTCTATGTCATGTTCGTGCGCCGCGGCAACCAGTATACTGCCGGGATCGGCCACGGCGGGCAGCCCGGCTTCACTGATAAGGCCGACATCCTCTCCCGCCTCCAGCAGTGCCACATAGCCCGCGGCATCCGCGGCGGCGGTATGCTCATTGAGTTCGTAAAATGTCAGGCTGTCGATGCCGCCACGTAGGCCGGCCGCAGAGAGGAAGCGGCGGGCAGTGCGTACCTCCTCCACCACAAATGTGCGGATATGCGAAATGGCGGCAAAAACGCCGCCCGCGAGCACCTCGTGCGGGTCACCCTCGCCCAACGGAGAAGGGATCAAAAATAACTTGCCTTTCATCGAAAGGCGAATTTACGCAACTTTTTCGATATTATTCTCTGCCGCGTACCAAAGATAACCCTCTACTTTTTCGTAGCCCATCTGGCGCAGCATATCCATATAGCGGCCGACCTGCTTACGGTATCCACCGTGACGCTCGCCAAACTTATAATCTACAACAACGGCATTGCCGCCGGAGAGGATGACCCTGTCGGGGCGGTATACCTGGCCGTCGGTATCGATTATAGAGAGTTCATTGAGAATATCGCCTTCTCCGGAGAACCAGCCGTAGCTTTTGACAGAGTCGAGCATCTCACCTACTCTGGCGATGGTATCATCCCGCTCCGCAGCCGCCAGTTCACCGCCGGCTACCGCAGCATCCACCGATGAGGCAACATCGGCTTCGGTATTGATACGGGAAAGTATGTCGTGCATCACTATGCCCCTGCGGCGAGCCGCGTCACGCCCTTCCGGATCAAAGAAGTCCGAGCCGCGGTAGATCAGAGCCAGCCGTTTCTTCCCGTCAGTTCCCTCCATGGGAATTGAGTTGTAGCCGGAAAGACAGAGTCTCCTGATACTGTCTTCCTTTCCGGCAACATACGGAACAGATTCGCCAACCTCGTATACATCTCCGTCCAACTTGCCGGCAAGATAATCCTGGAGTTTATTGGAAATTCCGGGCTTGGAAGGGACCAGCTTCGCGAAAACTATCAATTCGTGCTCAGCACGCGTAAACGCCACGTATGCTGTATTGAGTGCATCCATCTTGTAGTACAAAGCCTCGCGGTCGTAATACTCATTGAGAGATGACTCCGACACATCAGATCTGAATGCGACCGGCATCAGGCCTGTGTCGAACTCTTTTTCTTCTTTGCACCACATGTAGTTTGCATGGAGGGAACCGGGAGCGAGCGCCTCGTGGAAGAACGGCATGATAACCACCGGGCAGCCCAGTCCCTTAGCCTTGTGAATGGTCATGATCCGAACGGCATTGGCCCCCTTGGGCGCAGATATCGCCTGCTTGCAGCCGGTATCTTCCCACCATTTCACAAAACCGGAGATATCGGAGCCGCGGTCCCGCATATAGTCAAGCACCACGTCCATAAAGGTCATCAGATAGGGCATCTGCCCTTTCATAAGTTCTTCCCCTAGCGAACGGACAATGTTTTCACACACGTCGTAGAGCGAATTGCCACTCAGGTCAACTGCATCGACATCCAGCCCCATCTCCTTGAGGATCTGTGTATTGACTGCATCCTGGGGGTTGACCATATACTTGAGCACGGCAATTATGCGCTGCACATATCCCGATGTTCCAACCACCAGGGATTCCTCCGTGATAACATCATAGCCGTCTGCAATCAAGCGGGCGGCGGCAGCTGCGGCCTCCCGGTTGGTACGCACAAGGATATAGACATCGCTCAGGGGATATCCCATCTTTTCCAACCTCCCAATCTCTCCCTTGAGCATTGCAAGCGAAGGGACATCGTCGTTTTCGTCCTTGCCCTCAAAGAAAGTGACCTTTACGTGACCACCGCATTCCGATTTTGAAGTCTGCCTGCAGTCCGAATACACTTTATCTATTGTCTCATCGCCGTCAAACGCTCCGCCATCCTTCCTGGTAACGGAATAGAAGAAATCGTTGTTGAAATCTACAATGACCTTATCGCTGCGGTAGTTTACGTTCAACGGTTTGCTGCTGATATTCTTACCCTTGAGGTCTTTATCGACCCCGCTTTCCAGGGTATTCCAGTCACTGCTGCGCCAACGGTATATGCTCTGCTTGACATCGCCTACTATGAGATTGTCGTAGCCTTTGTCCAGGCTGTCAGCCAGCAGGGGCTTGAAATTGTCCCATTGCATCAGGGAGAAATCCTGGAATTCGTCCAGCAGATAATGGTCTATCCTGGTGCCTATCCGCTCGTAGATAAACGGCGTGTCACTGCCGGCTGTCATTTTATGGAGCGCATCGGTGGTCTCGCCCAGGAGCATTATATTATTCTCTTTGAGATAGCTCTCCAGGGCATCGTAGATTCCTCCGAAGATCTTCATCACCCCAAGATTGTTGCGGATGATGACGGCCGTGCGGTACTTGGCGTATTCACCGCCGAACAGCTTGATAATCTTTGTAAGCAGAGCGCAAATCCCGGGGTTGTTATTACACCCCTCAGCCTCCAGCGATATCAGTCGCTGTCCTGGAACCTTAATCTCTCCGGCAGCATACTTCTGAACCTGCCCCATTCCACCTTTTTGCCGGTATGGGAAATCATCTACCGTAAGGCCCTGCGCCGCCATTGCAGCCATCGCCTCGTTTGCCAAATCTTTGAGGTCTTTCTCAAATTTGGCAGCAACCGCCGCCGCGTTCCTGCCCACCCTGTCTATCGCCTCCGCTTCCGGCTTGTAGTCGGCCGCCTTCTTCTTGAAATCCTCCTTAATGAACAACTTTGCAAAATCGAGCAGCTGATCTGTATACTTGGGCTTATTGTTGTAGCGCCACTGGTCCAGGGCAAAGCCGTTGATAATCTTGTACAGCTTGTCGGCATCCTCCTTTGAAACATCGTCCATTCCGGAAAGCATCTCGTCTATCGCGTGCGAGAGGACATCTTCGTCGCTGAGCTCCACGCGATAGTTGGAGAAACTCCCCAGTTCGCGGGCAAACGCGCGGAAAACTTGCTGGAAGAAACGGTCTATTGTCGAAACCTGGAAATTGGAATAGTCGTGCAGGATGGCTGTAAGTATGGTTTTTGCCCGCTCCTGAACCTCCTTAGCAGGGAGATGCCCCATCTCTTTCAGCTCTGTTTTATCTCCCTTGGAAAGTTTGTACAGAATGGAGACAATGCGGCTCTTCATCTCTTCCGTAGCCTTGTTGGTAAAGGTCACGGCCAGGATGTTCTTATAGGTCACCTCATCGTCCTTCTTTTTGGCATCCAGAAGGATTCTGACGTATTTGTGCGCCAGCGTATGGGTTTTACCGCTGCCGGCCGACGCCCTGTATATATCAAGTTGTCCCATAATCCAATCGCCTTTTATCTGCCGCATATAGCCTTGGCCGGGCAATACTCGCACGTCTTGTTACCTGCATCCACCCCGTCAAAGGGAACGGATTTGTCAAAAATAGCCTCCATCAACTCACGCAAACGGCCATCAAACGCCTCCACCACCAGATGGGAGCAGGACCTGCTGACGATTTTCTCTGAGCAGAGCTTCTTGATTCCATAAACGGCCATGTCAAAATCCTGCCCGGAATACTTGTCCAACGAGAGCATCAGAGCATACATCAGCATCTGGAAAGAGGTCTTTTTCTTGCCTTCGAAAATGCCGTCCAGCGATTTTTCGTTATAGCTGGTGACCTCATCCACAATGCCGGTCTTATAGTCGCAAATGCGCAGCTGGCCGCCGTCCTTGCGGTCCAGACGGTCAATGATGCCTTTGATGCGGACCTTTTCCGTGACCCCGTCTACAGTAATCTCCAGCTTATTATGAACCGGCTGCTCGGTATCGACAAGGGTGAACGGTGCATAACCGGCATCACTTTCCAGAGTGGCCCTTACCATGGCAATCACAAGATTGGCCGTTATCTGGTTACGCCTGTCAAGAGGGGCATTTTCTGGTTGCTTGAGCTCCTTATTGAGGAACATGGTCACCAGACCTTCTATGTAACCCTTCTCCTTGAGATACTGATCCAGCAAATCCTTTGTAATTACCGCGCCATTCCCGGCACGCTTGTAAATAGCCTCCATTGTGTGGTGGAAGGTATTGCCAAACTGGCTTGCATCGACATCCTCGTTAATCTCGTCCTCTTCTTTCAAGCCCACCACATATTTGTAATAGAACTTGAGCTTGCACGAGAGATAGTCATTCAAAGCACTGGCAGACAAGCTCCTGGCACCTTCTCCGTTTTCCAGAAACAAATGCCGCATCTTCTCCATCACTTCCGCAGTCTTTGCAACGCTGTGCACCGCCCCCTCCACCGGCTCTATCTCCAGATCTACGCTCTGGAAGGTCATGGGGAGGCCGTAGTGATATTTAAGCTGCTTCACGAAACGGCTCTCCTCGCCGCTAAGCATCCCTTTAGTGCGTGAGTCGTAGATGAGCACGACCTTTTTGGCGCGGTAGATGCTGCGATAAAAATGATATGCGGCGATGGAGTCGAACAGTTCCGGCGTGGGGAGGCCGTATCCGCGGCGGACATTATACGGTATCAGACTGTCGCTCTGGCTTTTGGCAGGAAAGACGCCCTCGTTTACAGAAAGGATGATGAGGGTGTCGAAATCTATGGCGCGCACCTCCAGCGGACCCATAATCTGCAGGCCGCTGAGCGGTTCTCCGCGGAAATCGACCGTCAGGCGGGAGGCCACCTCGCGCAGGAAGCGGAAATAGGTCTTCATCGCCATCGGGATGTGAAGGTCGCGAAGATGGCTGACGGCCGTGTAATAGCCGTGGGCAAACTCGCGCTCTATTGCCGGCAGCGACGGGGCTATTGCCTCCATACACTCCATCTGCCACAGAGCCACCTCGCCTGCATCTTTCACAGGGCAGAAAATCTGCTTCAGAAGGCCGTCTGAGGCGAATACAGAAGGGTCGACATATATCATATTCCCCGCCACCACATCGCCGTTTATGGCCTGCGCGGTATCGGGACATATCTCGCGGATAAACGGGTGGTTCAGGATGGCCGTCACATCCTTGTGATAGAACCCGCGCTTGTCGCGGCGGTTTATCTGAAGCGCCGCCATCATATCCATAAGCGACGCGGTGGAGCTGTTGTGCAGCCCGTAGCCCATGGTGACGTTGACGTGCCGGACATTTTCCGGAATGGAGTTGAGCAACGGCATAAGCAGGTTCTCGTCCGGCAGCACCACCGCCGTGGAATCCTCTCCCGCCGAAGCCAGCTCCGCCGCGGCCACCTTGGCCTGTGCCACCGCGCTGGAAGCCGCCACCACCGTGATTTCCGGCTCTCCGGACGCCTCCGCCTCTATTCTGTATTTTGGCGTATACTTATCTTGATAATCTTTGATGAAGTGTGACGCTTTGTTTGCCGGGTCGGTAAGGCACCTGCCGTAGAAGTCCCAGTAGAAATCGCCGTCCTTCTCTTGGCGGATATATTCCAGCAGCGCAAGCTCACATTTGCAAAGGGCATTCTGCCCCACTACCACTATGCGGTCGTAGGCCGCCAGTTTTTCTTGTATCGCATCGGTTTCTCCAAACTGAATACGCTCCGCAACATCACGCTGCAGCATCCCTTCGTAGGCGATGCCGCGCCCGGAGAGGGCCTCCCGGAATGCGACGTACAATTCGTCCAGGATAGCCCACAACGACAGGAACTTCTCCTTCTGTTCAGAGTTTTTACCGCCGACCATCACCCCCCAGAAACGCTTCAGCGCCTCACGCTGCCCGCTCTCCAGAAAATCATATCCGCTGTCCAGCTCGCGCAGGTCACGGACATTGGCAAACAACTTTTCGTGGTCCGCCAGGTACTTGTCGGCATCGTTGAAATCTGAAATGACGGTCTCTCCAAGCGAGACGAACTCGTCAAACCCCTCGCAGCTGCGGTGGTGCCTTTCGCAAACTTTGCCGTATTGCTGCCACAGAATATAGAGCAGCTCAATCTTGTCACCCTTATTGTAGGGCGACAGCATGGCGAACAGATCGCCGATTGTAACCATATCGGGCGACAGGACAGGCCTGCTGCTGCACTGCCCCAGATACTTCTGGAAGAACAGCGACGACCGGCGCGAAGGGAACACGAAAAGACACCGCCGCAGCAACACATCACTCTGCGAGGAGTATGCCTTTGCTATCTGGTATAGAAAACTGTTTGTCATTCTGAACTATACTTGTTGGCGAGCTTGTTTATTGCAAATTTATACAGCTGAGTGAGTAAAATTGCTACACATATTCCATAAAATAATCCGACTAAAACATCGCCGGGAAAATGATACCCCAGATAGATGCGGCTGTAAGATACCAGCAGCGACCACACCACCAGCGCAATGCTCAGCCAGCGGTGACCCAGGATGCCCGATAAGAGCAGCGCGTAGCAGATTGTATTGGCCGCGTGGGCAGAGAAGAAGCCGTAAGGCGACCCCGTCCCCGTAGGGAAACGGCCGCAGGCGGTGGCTGGGTTGTAGCCCGGACGCGGCCTGGCCACCAGATATTTTACAAGATTGCTGCCCCAGTCGCAAAGCAGGTAGCCCATTACACACACCGCCACAGCCAGCACTCCGGCAATCCAGAACTTACTGTCCAATACCGGCTTGCGTATGGCATAACCGCCGCACTGCACTGCATAGAACCGCTTGAAGAAACACGCCACCGCCAGCAGCAGATACAGCGGGAACCATATCGCTATTGCAGAGAGTGGCTTCATTATTGCATCAAGGAACGGCGACCATGCTCCGTTTATAACCAGGAGCAGGCGCTCGTCAAACGACACTATATTATCAAAAACCGTTGCAGAAATCATTGTAATTACTACTTTCGCACCCGACAAATTTAACAAATAAGCTCGTGAAACATATACTTTCTACTTTCGTATTCATTATACTTTCCTATACAACTTTTGCACAAACATCCATTACCGGACGCGTTCTGGACGCCGAAACCCGGGAAGGGGAAGTTGCCGCCATAGCGCAACTGCTGCGCGACGGAAGCAGCCTCACATATACTATTACCGACTCTACCGGTCATTTCTTACTGAAGACCTCCGCGACCGGCAGCCTGACGGTCAAGATAGAGAATATGGGCCGCAAGACCGTAGAAAGGGAGATCACCGCCGCCGGCAGTGCCATCGACCTCGGAGAAATCCTTCTTGAAAACGACACAAAGACGCTTGAAAGCTCCAGCATCAGCGCCCTCCGCACCCTGGTCAAGATAGATGCCGACCGCCTCAGCTACGACGTGGAGCACGACATCGACGCCAAGAGCCTGACGGCGCTGGACTTGCTGCGCAAGGTGCCCATGGTGACCGTGGACGCGCAGGACAACATCACCGTGAACGGCAGTTCGTCGTTTAAAGTATATGTAGACGGCCGCCCCAACCAGATGCTTACCAACAATCCTTCGCAGATGTTCAAGGTGATGCCGGCAAGCAGCATCAAAAGTATAGAGGTCGTTACCAATCCGGGGGCGAAATACGACGCAGAGGGTGCAGGCGGAATCCTTGACATCAAGACCATGAGCGGCTCAACATCCAGCGTAGTCCAGGATGGAGTATACGGCACCGTAATGGCCGGAATAGACACCCGCGGCCGTATGGACGGAGGCTTGAGCATAAACGCCCAGAAGGGAAAATGGACTTTCGGTGCAAATGTGAACGGCATGCGCGAACACTTCGGAGGAGTCGAGAACTTCACCAACTACAGCTACGAAACCACTTCGACAATCATAGATAGCCGGTCGGTATCTTCAAATGAACAAGGCGGCATGATGAGCAGCCTGAGCGTCAGCTTCGAGCCCGACAGCCTGAACCTGTTCACCGCATCGGCCGGATTCAACCGCTTTGCCCACAATTCTACAGTCTTCGGCGCCCGCACCGACTACATAATAGCCGGTGAGATGGCGGGCGGATACGACCACGACGCCATAAGCAAAGGCTCGTGGAATTTTGCCAATGCCAGCCTGGACTGGCAGCACAGCTTTGCAGGCAACCGGGATAAAACACTGACCGTATCGTACCAGTTCTCCGGAACACCGATGACAAGCGACGGCACCAACTCGCTCCGTTACGACGACGGCCGCCAGGAAGAGCGCACCTCAACGAGCCGCGACATAAATTCCGAGCACACCCTCCAGACGGACTTTACCTCACCCGTCGGTAAGAACCAGACCGTTTCTGCGGGTTTGAAATATATTTTCAGGCACAACTCAGCTGACGATGCGTTCAACGGCAACCCAAGTATCTACGACTACTATAACCACATCGGCGCCGCTTATACAGAATACACCGCAACCATCAAACAGTTTGTACTGACGGCTGGTCTTCGCTACGAACACACCTTCCAGAAGGTAGATTATGCCGAAGCCACCAAGAATTTTGACATCAACTACGGCAACCTGGTGCCCAACGCCAGCGTCCAGTGGAATCTGTCGCAGGCGGGCAACCTTAGCCTGAGCTACAATATGCGCATCCGCCGCCCCGGCATCAACTCACTGAACCCTTACGTAGAACAGCTTCTCCCTACCGAAAAGAATTATGGCAATCCAGATGTTCGGGCCCAGAAGAACCACCGTATCAGTTTCGGCTACAACCTTGCCACCCCTAAACTTGTGCTGAGCCTGAAACTTGCCGAGCGCTTCAGCCGCGACGGCATTTCGGAGTATTCCTTCTACGAAGACGGCGTGCTGAACCACACTTACGGCAATATCGTGAACCGCACCACCAGCGGCCTGGATATATACGCAAACTACAACCTCACCTCCAAGACCAGGGTATATGTGAATGGCGACGTGGATTATACAGTCTACAAAAGTGACGTCCTAGGCCAAAGGAATCAGGGCTGGGGCATGGGTATGTTCGCAGGTTTCCAGACTTCAATCTTTTGGGACATGCGGCTCAGCCTCAACACCTTCATACGCGGTAACGACTATGAACTCCAGGGCTATTCAAAAGGGATGCAATTCGGCATGCTGGGGCTGACCAAGACCTTCTTTGATGATAAACTCTCCGTGAGCGTGCAAGGTGTAACTCCGCTGAACTTTGGCAAACTGGAAATCCAGGACTATTCGTGGGGTGAAGGCTGGCGCAGTGACAACCTGATAAAGATTCCAGTAAAAAGCATCGGCTTTAACATAAGCTACAGTTTTGGCAACGGACAGATGTTCGGCGGCGGCAAGCATGTGCGCCGGAGCATAGAGAACGACGATGTGGAGCAGAATTCCAATGGCGGCGGAATTTCAGTACCCGGAGTGGGCGAAGGCGCTGGATTATAATTTTTTATTTATATATTTGTGTAAATCAACAATTGCGCAATTATGAAAAGATTCCTCTTTGCGATAGCAATCTCGCTTTTATGCACCCTCTCTGCCTTCGCGCAGAAGACCTGGTTCTGCTCCGACCCCGGCACCAAACTCTACTATGTTCAGAAAGATGCCAAGGGCAAACCCGCCGGCGACGGCTTCCACTACGTAATCAAGGATGTCAATACGGAAGATGGTAAAACCACCATCACATTCGACGCCATTGTATTCGGCAAGGACGGTGTAGCACAGGATCCTGTCGGCTGCAAGGTCTGGAGTGCCGACGGCTACTATCACACCGACGTCCGCGCCGCGCTGGGCCAGTACGGCAGCGCTTTCTCTGCAAAGGGACACGGCCCCATAATGCCGGAGAATCCTTCTTTGGGAGAGGAACTTGACGGCAGCACCATCACCATAGAGGCGCTGGCCACCACCGCAAACTACACCAACGTCAGCTTTACCAAGCACGAGAGCATCACCACCGATGCCGGCACATTCGACTGCTGGTGCCTGGAATACACCGTAAACGCCAAGGTCGCCTTCATCAAGACCGAAACCAAGACCGAGATGTGGGTTGCCAAAGGCATAGGCGTGGTGCGCGAGATCACCATGGACAAGAAGGGCAAGGTCACCAAGATCGTGGAACTTTCAAGCATTGAATAACAAATAATAACTACTGATATGAAAAGATTTTTGATGATTATTGCAGCCGTCCTGTTCATCTGCGCACCAGCATCGGGACAGGGACTGCTCAAGAAGCTTGGCGACCGTGCCAAGGACGCCGTTGAACAAAACCTTGGCAACAAGGTAGAGAAAGGCGTGAACGACATCCTGGACGGCAAAAAGAAAGAGGCCAAGGAAAAGAAAGAGAAGAGGCAGAGCGTAGAAGCCGACGACGATGATGCAAGCGGCTGGACCTGTCCCGAGTGCGGAGCCAAGGGCAATACCGGCAAGTTCTGCGACGACTGCGGCGCCAAGAAGCCGGCAAATGACGTTAAGACTGAGACTGGAGCTGCCAAGAGCGACTTTGTGCGTGGCAGCGTTATTATGTTCGAAGACGATATGAAAGGCGAGCAGGTGGGCGAGTTCCCCAGCAAGTGGGATTTGGTGCGCGGTAACGCAGAAATCGCCACCGTCAATGGCCAGAAGTGTATCGCTTTAATTGATGGCGACGGCTGGATCACACCGTTGGTCAAGGGCGGCATCAAGAACTACCTGGGCGATGTGTTCACCGTAGAGTACGATATGCTCTTCGACGACCGTCCCAAGGATGGTGCACCCAGTATTGAACTGGATATTATGAACGAGCACGAAAGGCACGATTGGGAGTTGTTCTCCATACATTACAACATGGCCTATGACAAGCAGACTATTAATTGTGATTATGTCCGTCCGACGGAGGAGAATAATCACACTAAGGAAGGGTCTGCCTCCGCACATGATGTATGTATCATCAACGATGGTCGCTGGCATAACTTCGCCCTCTCATTCAACAAGCGCGCAATCAAGTTTTATGTCGACGGCAAGCGTGTCATCAACGTTCCGAACGCCAAGGCCGGTGCAGGCTGGCTGACGTTCTGGTCGGGGGGTAAGGATGACCGTCCCACCTATATCAAGAACGTCGTTATTGCCCAGGGTGCCGTGGATCTCTATGAAAGAAATGCCACTGACATCGAGTCAAAGCTTTCCGCAGCTGCTGCAGCAGTGGAGAAAGCCATCGCCGAGACAGGCAAATTTGTGACCAATAACATCCTCTTCGACACCGGCAAGGCCACCATCAAGCCAGAGTCCGATGCCGAGCTTGACAGGATTGCCGAGTATATGAAGGCCAATCCGACCGTCCGCTTCGAGGTTCAGGGGCACACCGACAATGTCGGCTCCGACAAGACCAACGACCCTCTCTCCCAGTCACGTGCAGAGGCAGTTGTAAAGGCCCTCGAGGCGAAGGGTGTTGACGGCTTCAACCTCCGCGCAGTAGGCAAGGGCAGCCACGAGCCCGTAGCCGACAACAGCACAGACGAAGGCCGCGCCAAGAACCGCCGCGTAGAGTTTATAAAGAAGTAAACAGATACTTCTGCAGCGGCGCCACCATCAAGGCCTGCAATATTTGATTATTCTCAAGGAGAGCTCGGACATAGTCCGGGCTCTTCGTGTATACTTCTATATCTTCGGTGGCATCCAGGCTCTGGCCGGCGACCTTCTTAACTCCAGTCGCCACAAAGCTGTAAGCCAGGTTGTTGCTGGTGGCGGGATTCGGCGAAAGGGTCATCCAGTGCTTCCACTCGCCTCCGGCATAGCCCGTCTCTTCCAGCAACTCGCGTTTTGCCGCCTCCAGGGGCGTCTCCCCCTCCTCTATCACGCCGCAAGGCAGTTCATAGCAGGTATTTCCCAGCCCGTGCCGGTACTGGCGCTCCAGCACAATCTGCCCGTCTTCTGTGACAGCTATGATATTGACCCAATTGGGGTATTCCAGCACATAGTATTCCTTATTGATGCGCCCGTCCGGTAGCCGGCAAACATCCTTGCGGGCCGTCAGCCACGGCCGCCGTATCAGATACTCGGTGGAGAGTATCTCCCACTTGCGGTCTTCGTTTATGGTATTTTCCATAGTGCTATTTCATACTCTTAGTAAGGAACCGCAGTTGAGCCTCCAGCATCTGCAGGCGCGGCATGTGGCAGCCGGCTGCGGCAGCAATCGCCAGCGGGCGGGTGTAGAGATATTCTATCTCCATCGGGCGTCCGTGGTCAAAGTCCAGTTTCATAGATGGCTTGTAGGGGGTCATCTTGTCGGTATTGGCCATCATCTTGTCGGCAAAAGTAGCGTCCAGTTTCACTCCGCATGCGTTTGCTGCATTTATGACCTCGAGCATCTGATCGTAAATAAGCAGTCTCGTCGAGGGGTTTTTAAGCAGCGCGTCGGTAGATGCATCCAGCGCCACCGTCATCCCGTTGAAAGGCATGTTCCACACCGCCTTGCGCCAGCGGGCCAGCTTGTATTCCGCCAGATATGTTTCGATGCCGGACTCTGTCAAATCGATTACAAGTGCATCGATTCTGCCATTGTCGCGGCAGGAATAATTGGCTATTGTGAGGGTGCCGTAGTCCATGTGGGAGATATGGCCCGGGCCGGCTTTGGCAGAGCAGATGAAGGCGGTGGCAGCGGCAATCTGAAGGCCCGGCATCGCCGCCTGCAGGTCATCTTCCATACCGATGCCGTTCTGGATAAGGACCACCAGCGTTTCGGGGCCGGTTACCTTGCGCAGCATATCGGGAAGGAGGTGATTATTCACAGTCTTGAGTCCAACCAGCACCACATCGCACTGCGGCAGGCCGGCTGCATCGCGATAAGCCTGCACTGGATTGATTAGGAAATCGCCGCGGCAGGAATCCACCCTGAGGCCGTGACTGCACACATAATCATAGTCGGAGTGCAGCAGGAAGCATACGTCCCTGCCGGCATTGGCCAGACGGCCGCCAAAGTAGCCGCCTACAGCCCCCGCTCCGATAACAGCATATCTCATATCAGCAATGAAAGTATCATTGCAAAGTTAATACTTTTCCGTTTTCAGCAGGAGCCCAGGTAGAGCAAAATCATACTGATAAAGAGCAAGAGAAGGTCCAGGGCCTTTCGCTTGATGTTCTTCTCCTTGAGGATGAATGCGCCTATGGCGAAGCTCACCAGCACGCTGCCGCGGCGGATCATAGACACCACGGCGATAAGGGCGTCTGGCTGCGAAAGCGCCTTCATGTAGAGGAAGTCGGCGCCGCACAGGAAGATACTGATAAACGGAATGGACCAGCGCCACTTGAAGGGTGTGGTGCGCGCACGGTTGGGCCACCACACGAAGGCTACCAGCAGCACCATCATCAATACCTGATAGAGCGAATACCAGCTAAGCACCTGCATCCTGTCTATCCCGAGATAATCGGGGGACATCAGGTACTTGTCGTACAGGCCGCTGGCCGCGCCCAGTATAATCGCCAGAATCAGGAACAGCATCCACTTATTGCCCTTCCCGAAGCCTTCTTTGGCGCCGCGGAAACGCATCAGGGCATAGGCGACAATGGCCAGCAGGACACCGGCCCACTGAAGCGTATTAAGCCTTTCATTGAAGATGAGTATGGCGCCCAGCAGCACCAGCACAGGACGTGTGGCGTTTATGGAGCCCACGATGGTAAGCGGCAGATGCTTCATCGCCACATAGCCCGCCATCCAAGAAGAGAGCACAATGGCGCTCTTGCCCAGGATGTATAGCTGGGTATGCCAGTCGCCGAAACCTGTGCTGAAAAGCCAGGGAGAGAAAATCAGCGTGCTGAACAGAGTGTTCAGCAGCAGGACGGGAAAAACCGCATTGTCCTTCAGCGAAAACTTCTTGAAGGAGTCATAGCCGCCCAGCAGGACAGCCGAACCAAATGCCAATAGCCACCACATAGCGGCGGCAAAGATAAAGAATAATTATAGTTTTCCCTTGCAGGGATTGTGCTCGGACGCTAAAGCGTCCTGCGCATTCCCTCACTCTCCGAGAGCAAAGCAAATCGGGGCGAGGCTTCGCCTCTCTATGCTCGCAGTGACCGCCTTACGAGAGCAAGCTCTCGACGGCGCTCTCTGCTCACAAAAAAGCGCCGCACTGTGTGCGGCGCCTGATTTGCTTTGCGTAGCGCGGAGAGGGAGGGATTCGAACCCCCGGAACGTTGCCGTTCAACAGTTTTCAAGACTGCCGTAATCGACCACTCTACCACCTCTCCAAGTCCCTGTTGGGACTGCAAATATAGTTATTTTTTCTCTACTGCCTCGCCCTTGCTGAAAAACTTCCACTGGAAGAGGAGCAGATAGATAGCCCCTACCGTGATGCAAGAGTCGGCAAAGTTAAAAATCGCATCGAAGAACCTGAACGGCTTGCCGCCCAACAGCGGCATCCAGTCGGGCCAGGTGGTGTCTATTATGGGGAAGTAGAACATATCCACCACTTTGCCGAAAAACGGCCCGGCATAACCGCCGCCGGCGGGAAAAAGCGTCGCCACCTGGGTAAAGGTGCTCTCGCTGAAAATCATTCCATAGAACAGGGAGTCGATGATATTGCCAAATGCACCGCACATAATTGCCGCCAGGCCATAGAGCACTCCGTTGGGAGTATCTGGTTTCTTGAGCAGTTTGCGGATGTAGATGATGATGGCAATGCCCAGGACTATCCTGAAGAATGTGAGCAGGAACTTGCCTATTCCGCCTCCGAAATTCATTCCGAAGGCCATACCGATATTCTCGATGAAATGGATCTTGAACCAGCTGCCGAACACGGGTATGCTCTCGCCCAGCGTCATATTGGTCTTGACCAGAATCTTGATGACCTGATCTATAACCAAGAGCACTACCACGAACAGCGTGAGCCTGGCACCCTTTGAGAGCTTCATTAACGCTTGTTTTTAGCCTCTACGGAGAGTGTTGCGTGCGGCACGAGGCGGAGCCTCTCCTTGGGGATGAGTTTGCCGGTCTCGCGGCAGATGCCATAGGTCTTGTTCTCTATGCGCACCAGTGCAGCTTCCAGATTCTGGATGAATTTGTACTGACGTGCGGCCAGCTGACCCAGCTCTTCCTTTGCAGAAGAGGAAACGCCGTCTTCAAGGGTCTTGAAGCTGGGGGATGTATCCTCGGTGTCGTTGCTGGAACTGTGGTCTACGGCTGCCTTCAAAGTGGCATACTCTTCTTTGGCCTTTGCAAGCTTTTCAAGAATCATCTCCTTGAACTCCTGCAGCTCTTCGTCGCTATAGCGTACTTTCTCTAATATTTCTTTTTTCTCTGCCATAATATCTAAATTGAAGTGTAAATATACTCAATATTTAATTATGCAACAATTTTCTCGACTTTGATTTCAATTTCGCCGTCGTCTTCCCATTCAACTTTCTTGCCACCGAAATCCTTGGCCAGCGTAATATTCAGCGCCAGGGTCTGGTCTTTCAGGTAATCGGCAAAGGAAGCCAGCGATTCGGCAACTTCGGGAAGATTCTCTATGGTGACATTTATGCGGTCGGTGACATCGAAGCCGCTGTCCTTGCGCAGATTCTGGATGCGGTTCACCAGTTCGCGGGCCACACCCTCCTTGCGAAGGGCGTCGGTGATGGTGACATCAAGCGCCACGGTGAGCTGGCCTTCGGAGGCAACCAGCCATCCTTCCATATCCTCGGAAGAGATGGTGTAATCTTCTGCGGTGAGCACAACGTCGCCCGACGGCAGGTTAAGCGAATAATCCCCTGCCCTCTCTATTGCGGCGATGGTCTGCTGATCCATCTCGCCGAAGAATGCGGCAATCTCTTTCATCTGCTTGCCGTATTTCTTGCCCAGTGTCTTGAAGTTGGGCTTGATCTTCTTGGTAATGAGGCCGGTGGTGTCGGTGATATATTCCACCTCCTTGACGTTGACCTCGCCCAGAACCAGGCTCTCTACCTTCTCGAACTGCTCGAGAAGATGCTCGTTGAGCACCGGAATCACAAGCTTTGCAAGAGGCTGACGCACCTTGATATTGACCTTGCGGCGAAGTGCCAGCACCATAGAAGAACTCTGCTGCGCCAGGCGCATACGCTCTTCAAGGTCGGCATCTATAAGGCTCTCGTCTGCCTTAGGCATCATTGTATAATGCACGCACTCTGCTTCGGGGCAGAGGTCGCGCCACAGGCGGTCGCTGTAGAACGGCATAATGGGAGCCGCCAGCTGGGCCACTGTCTTGAGCGCCTTGTGCAGCGTCTGGTATGCGGCAAGTTTGTCGTCGTTGAGACTGCCGCCCCAGAAACGCTTGCGGTTCAGGCGGACGTACCAGTTGCTGAGGTTGTCGCAGACAAAGGTCTGGATCAGACGGCCGGCGGTGGTGATGTCAAAGTCTTCGTATGCTGCGGTGACATCCTTGATAAGGGTGTTAAGCAGCGACACCAGCCAGCGGTCTATCTCACGCAGCGCGCTCTTGGGAGCCTCGGGCGCCCTGGGGTCGAACTTGTCCACATTGGCATAGAGGGCGAAGAACGAGTATGTATTGAACAGGGTGCCGAAGAATTTGCGGCGGATCTCGTCCACACCGCTGAAGTCAAAGCGAAGGTTGTCCCAGGGCTGTGCGTTGGTGAGCATATACCAGCGGAGAGCGTCGGCGCCGTATTCATCAAGGGCCTTGAACGGGTCCACCGCGTTGCCCAGGCGCTTGCTCATCTTGTTGCCGTTCTTGTCCAGCACCAGACCGTTGGAAATCACGGTGCGGAAGGCGGCGGTGCCGCTGACCATAGTGTGGATGGCGTGCAAAGTGTAGAACCAGCCGCGGGTCTGGTCCACACCCTCTGCAATGAAGTCTGCAGACTGGGTGAACTGCGGCTTGTCCATATTGCGAAGACCCTCCTGGGCATAAGGCATAGAGCCGGAGTCGAACCATACGTCTATCAGGTCGGTCTCGCGGGTCATCTTGCGGCCATCGTCGCTCACCAGGAAGATATCATCCACATACGGGCGGTGAAGGTCAATCTTGTTGTAATTCTCCTTGGAGAAGTCGCCCGGGGCAAAGCCCTTGTCCTTAAGCGGGTTGGAGGCCATAACTCCGGCGGCAACAGCCTTGTCGATTTCGGCGTAAAGCTCTGCCACGCTGCCTATGCACTTCTCGCATTTGCCGTCTTCTGTGCGCCATACCGGCAGCGGAGTGCCCCAGTAGCGGCTGCGGCTGAGGTTCCAGTCCTGGATGCCTTCCAGCCACTTGCCAAAGCGGCCGGTACCGGTGGATTCGGGTTTCCAGCGGATGGTCTTGTTTATCTCAACCATCTTGTCCTGCACGGCAGTGGTCCTGATGAACCAGGAATCCAGCGGATAGTAGAGCACCGGCTTGTCGGTGCGCCAGCAGTGAGGATAAGAGTGGACGTGTTTCTCAATCTTGAAGGCCTTGCCCTGCTGCTTAAGATCCACGCAAAGGTCTATATCAAGGGTTGCGTCGTCGGGGCCGAGATTCGGGTCGTAGGCATTCTTCACAAAACGGCCGGCATATACTCCGTAAAGATCTTTGTTCACATTGTTCTTTACGAACCCGGCGTCCAGGTCTTCCAGACGGAAGAACTTGCCGGTGCGGTCTACCATAGGCATACGGTTGCCCATAGCGTCCACCATCTGCATAGGCGGCACGCCGGCAGCCTTGGCCACTTTGTCGTCGTCGGCGCCGAAAGTGGGCGCGATGTGCACGATGCCGGTACCGTCCTCTACAGTGACATAGTCACCGGTGATTACGCGGAAGGCGCCTTCGCCCGGGTTGACCCAGGGGAACAGCTGCCTGTAGGCGATGCCTGCAAGGTCGCGGCCCTTGAACTCACCGTCCAGAACGCGGTAGGGATTCTTGTCGTTGAAGTGCGCGCCCACCAGAGCTTTGGCCAGCACATAAACGGCCGGCTCTTTGGTGTAGGGATTCACACTCTCTACCCTTACATAATCTATGTTGGGACCCACGCAAAGCGCGGTGTTTGAGGGGAGTGTCCAGGGAGTAGTGGTCCACGCCAGGAAATAGACCGGCAGCGTGGTGTCGTCGAACAGTTTCTGTGAAGCGCCGTTCTTGACCACTTCAAACTGAGCTGTTACGGTGGTGTCCTTGACGTCGCGGTAGCAGCCGGGCTGGTTCAGCTCGTGGGTAGAAAGGCCTGTACCAGCCGCGGGCGAATAGGGCTGGATGGAATATCCCTTGTAGAGATATCCTTTCTTGTAAATATCCTTCAGAAGATACCACAGAGTCTCGATATAAGCATTGTCATAGGTAATATATGGGTTGTCCATATCCACCCAGTAGCCGATGCGCTCGGTGAGATTCACCCACTCTGCGGTGTATTTCATAACCTCCTTGCGGCAGGCCTTGTTATAGTCATCTACAGAAATCTTTTTCCCAATGTCCTCTTTGGTGATGCCCAGCATCTTCTCCACGCCCAGCTCCACGGGCAGGCCGTGGGTGTCCCAGCCGGCCTTGCGTTCTACCAGATAGCCGGTCTGTGTCTTGAATCGGCAAACGGCGTCCTTGATGGAACGGGCCATAACGTGGTGGATGCCCGGCATACCGTTGGCGGACGGCGGCCCTTCAAAAAATATAAACTTGGGAGCGCCCTCCCTGAGTTTCAACACTTTCCTGAAGGCATCTTCTTTGCGCCAGGAATCGAGTACACTCCGGTTTACCTCAACCAAATCAAAGTTCTTATACTCGGGAAAATTCATATCTTTGTCTATAATTTAATAAGCGGCAAAGATAATATTATTTGCTTAAATGGGAACTATCGACATAGTGATTCTGGCCTGTTTCCTGCCGGCCATTTTTATAGGCCTTAAAAACGGCCTTATACGTCAGCTGGTGGCTCTGGCGGTGGTTGTGCTGGGCATATGGCTGGCTGTGCGTTTTTCTGACGTGGTGGCGGCCTGGATTACTGCTGCAAAAATCACAACGGAACCATTCTGGGCCAAGGCCTTATCTTTCGTGCTGATATTCGTGGCGGTGGCGCTGGTGCTTAACCTGGTGGGCAAGTTGCTCGAAAAAGTGCTGGACATCGCCATGCTGGGGTGGCTGAACCGCCTGCTGGGGATGGTTGTGGCCATCGCCACCGGCGCCCTTATCATAGGCACCCTGATCTATCTTGTAAACTCTGCAAATTCTCTTATCGGTTTCATCCCCGAAGAGCAGATAGAGCAGTCCCGATTCTACAAACCCCTTCTGACGCTTGTCCAGCAGGTGTTTCCATATTTAAAAACTCTTTTTTAAAAAAACTTTTTCTGTTTAGTGCTCTCAAAACGGGAAGTTTTGAGAAAAAAGGTCGTTTTCTGCCCTGACCACGTGCCATCTTTGTCCTCGACGAAAGGATGACTTGTGCAGACGGAAAAGGAGAGTGCCTGCCTCAACAAAATTGCACCGCCGGCGCCGGCCCGGGAATGTCTAAGGGGAAATGGAACCCGGACACCGGCTAGCGAAAGCACTCTCCTTTTGATAATATGAAAACGACTATGACCAGAAAAACCCTCACACCTGTAAAACAGCACGACCGCACCGACTGCGCAGTTGCCTGCATTGCCGCCATAGCCCGATATCACGGGCTGGCGCTGCCGCTTGCAACCATACGCCAGGCCTGCGGGGCGTGCGACCAGGGAACCACAATAAAGGGGATTATTGACGCCTGCGAGTCTATAAATATGGAGGCCACGGCGCTCAAATCCAAAGTCAAGGATCCGGATGCCATTGGCGTCGACTGTTTGCCCGCCATCCTGCACGTGACCAACGACGAGGGGGACCCGCATTTTATTGTGGTGAGTGAGATAGGCCCTTCGCAGGCTACCATTATGGACCCTGCCGAGGGCAAACTGAAGCAGATAGGGCTGGAGGCGCTGCGCAAAATGTGGAGCGGATATCTGGTGACCGTCAAGCCCGGCAAAGATTTCAAACCGGGCGACAGCACTGTGAAACCGGCGGTCAGGCTAAAGAGGCTTTTCTCCCTCTACGGGAAGCCGATCACAGCCTCTACCCTGCTCTCTGTGCTTTATATACTAGCGGGAATCAGTTTCTCGCTGTTTTTGCAATTCTTCATCGACAAGGTCATTCCATCGGGAGACAGCTCGCGGATAATCTGGCCCGCTATGGCAATGGCCGTTCTTTCTGTTCTTGCTTTGATAATTGGTAATCTGAGAACCAATGCCCTCTTGTCCGCAGCCACAGGCATCGACCTGAAATTAATCAGCGATTACATTACTCACCTTTTCCGATTGCCTGTGGCTTTCTTCAACTCACGCAGCGCCGGGGAAATAAACTCCCGGATAAGCGACGCATATACAGTAAGAAGGTTTGTCACGGAGGGTATCCCCTCGGTTCTGATAAGTCTTATAACCCTCCTGACGGCCTTCTTTTTAATGTTTCTTTTCCACTGGGAACTGGCGGCCTTGATGGCTCTGTCAATCCCGGTTTATGCCCTGATTTTCTACTTCGCATCCAAGGCGGCCAGCCGGTACAACCGGGAGATCATCACCGGCAGCACACAGTTCGAAAAACAGTGTGTAGAGAGCATAGCCGCCGTTAAAAGCGTGAAATATGCCTGCAGGGAGGCCGCCGCATCAAGGGCTCTGCAGGCCAGGTATATGTCGCTGTGCGAAAAAATGTACAAGGGCGGCAGCTGTGCCAACCGCTATTCGCTGGGAGCCGAATTGGTGTCAAAGTTTGTGACGGTCATTCTGCTCTCTGCAGGTTCGCTGGCCATACTGGGCGGGGAAATAAGCGTCGGCACACTGGTGAGTTTCTACGCCATCACATCGTTTTTTGCAGCGCCTCTGGCCCAGATAGTGAGTGTAAGCTCGCTGCTCACGCAGACCCGCATCTCCACCCAGCGGCTTTTCGAAGTCCTGGACCTTGAAGAGGAATGCGGCGGAGGCTGCAGCGTGCCCGAGGGGCAGAAAGACCTGGTGTTCGAGGGGGTGACCTTTGCATATCCCGGATCCCTGAATCTTCTGGATAATTTCAACGCCCGGTTTGAGGCGGGCAAGATAACTGTGATAAAGGGGCGCAGCGGCTGCGGAAAAAGTTCCCTGGCGGCCCTGGCAATGCGGCTCTACAACCCAAACAAGGGGATAATTTCCCTGGGCGGGATAGATATCTCCCTGTTCGATCTGGCGCAGTGGCGCAAGAAAATCACCATAGTGCCGCAAGATGTGCGACTGGTGGACGACACCATACTCTACAACATCACCGGCGAGAAAAAGGACTATGACCTGGAGCGGGTGGCGATGCTGCTGGTGGAACTGGGGCTGGACACCATTCTCCAGGACCTGCCTATGGGAATAATGTCGGTGGTGGGAGAAGGCGGCTGCCGGCTGTCGGGCGGGCAAAAGCAGCGGGTGGCAATCGCCGCCGCCCTGTACCGCCGCACCGACATCCTGATTCTGGACGAGGCCACCAATTCGCTGGACGCCGCCTCCCAAACCAAGATGATGCAGGCCATCAAACGGGTCAACGAGCAGCGCGGCACAACCGTGATAATGATTACCCACAAAGCCGACGAAATACCTATTGCGGACAGAATTATAGATATGTGAATGCGCATTCACCGCGGTGAAGCCTGCACGCCGCATATAATCTGCAGGCAGACAAACTAAAAAATACTACTATGGAAGAAAAAAGATTTTGTGGAACTGCTCTGGAGGGACTCAATTCTTCCGAGCTGAGCATCTGCGGAGGCGTTGCTGCCGAATTTGATCTTGGAGGAATTGTTGCCATCATCCGTAAGGTGATTGATTTTTTGGACGACTACATTCCCCAGCTGATCAAGGGGTTCAAAGACGGTTTTGACTTTGCAAACAAAAAGTAGGAGGAGCCGCCATGAAGACTAATCAGCTGGAAAACATCTCCACCCACGAGTGCTGCCTGGTAATAGGCGGCGCCGACAAGGCAGCGCAGAGTGCACTGTATTACATTGGTTATGCCATAGGCTTCATTGTCCGCTGCATCGCCAATCTCTTCTCCGGAAAAAGCCCTCAGGTCGAGGAAGCTCTTTAATGTTGGTTAGCGGGAGGGAGCAATGAAACGGCTGATTGCATCTTTGGTTTTTCTGGCGGCTACGCTGGCTTCGGACGGCCAGACAGCGGTGAAAAGTCTGGACAGTTGTGTAGAATACGCGCTTAGTCACAACTGCGACATACTGCTAGGCAAAAGCGCCGAAGCGCAAAGCCGGGAAGACCTCAGGCAGTCAAAACTTGATTTGCTCCCCTCTCTTAACCTTTATGTAAATCAGTATTACAATTGGGGACGAAGCGTCGATATGCAGGAGCTTGTAATTGTCAGAAACAGGCTTACGCGGCAGACAAGCGGATCAGTCGGCGCCTCGTTGCCATTGTTTGACGGGCTGCAAAGAATCAACACGATAGCAATGAACCGTCACAGGGCGGCCGCAGCAGCACAAAATGTGGTGCAAAAGACGATGGACGTCAAAACCGACATCGCCGGCGCCTATCTGGCAGAAATTCTGGCCAGGCTCACTGCGGCCAGACTGGAGCAGAGCCTGGAAAACGCCAATGTCCAGCTGAAGATCGTGCGCCACAAATATAACGGCGGAGCGGCAAAACGCAGTGACTGTCTGGAAATGGAGGCCCACAAGGCGGACATCCAGGGCAGACTGGCGGCGGCCCTCAGCGAACAGAACACCCAGATGGAGCAGCTTTGCGCTCTGATGGGCTGCGAGGAAAACTTTTGCACCGACACTTGCATTGAATCGGCCATAATCCCGCCCCCCGAGAGGGTCTGGGAAGAGCTGGAAGGGACTGTTCCTTCGGTGGCGGCGGCAGAAAGCAGCGTGGCGGCGGCAAAGTCGGCGCTGAGGGTAGCCAAGGGGGCGCTGATGCCATCCCTGACATTGTCTGCCGCATACGGCACCTACTACAGCGATGCCTCCCCGGACCCTTTTAAAGAGCAGCTGGACGGCAATCGCAACCCCTCCGTCTCGTTGAGTCTGGCGGTGCCGGTGTTTGACGGCGGCAGGTCTATGCTGCAGGTTGCAAAATGCAGGTCAGAGGTTAAAGAGAGTTCAATCCGGCTGGAGCAGGCGCGGCAGCAGGCGGAGCTTTATCGCATCCGGCTTAAAGAAGAGGCCGCGACGCTCTACGCACAACTTGCGGCAAGCATTTCAAAGCGGGATTTCTGCCGCGAAAGGTTGCGCGAACTCACCGCTGCCCACAGGTCGGGGGCAGCCACCACATCGGAATGGATAGATGCCAGCGAAGCCTCTGCCCAGGCCGAGTGCGAGTGCGTGCAGTGTCAGTGCAAATACATTTTTCAGTTGAAAATGATTGAATATTACAGATATGGGTGCAGGTAAAAAGAAAAGGCGGTGGTGGCTGCTCATTGCATTGGTGTTGGCGGCAGCTGTCATCATATCCCAGATTGGCAAAAACGGCCCTGAACGGGTAGAAGTCCAGCATCCGGCATTGGGGAGCATCACCCAGTCGGCCTCGGCTTTCGGCAGGATAAGGGCGGTGGACCAGGTCAAGATTTCTCCCGATGTCTCCGGCGAAATCACCGAGTTGTATTTTGACGAGGGCGACAGTGTGAAAAGAGGCGACTTGCTGCTGAAAATCAGGCAGGACGAATACCGGCTGGCAATTGAGAGAAACAGCGCCTCTCTGGGCAGCGCGATTATGGCCTGTGAGGCGCAGAAGGGAGAGGCCCGGCTTAAACAGAGCGAGTTAGAGCGTCTCCAAAAACTTTACGAGAGCGATGCCACCTGCCTTGCACAGCTGGAGCAGGCGCAGACGGCGGCAGAAACCGCGGCGGCCAGGCTGCAGGAGTGTGAATATCGCATCGCAGCAGAAAAAGCCGCCCTTGCAGCCGCCCGCAGCCAGCTTGCCAAGACTATGGTCTACTCCCCTATGGACGGCATCGTTACTTCTCTCAGGGTCAAGGCGGGAGAACGGGTGGTGGGGACAAGCACTATGGCCGGCACCGAGATGATGACCATTGCCAATCTGGACCGTATGGAACTGGTGGTGCAGCTGGGCGAGAACGACATATGCTCGGTAAAAATAGGCGACCGGGCAGAGATCAGGCCCGATGCCTCCCCCTCTTCTGTGCTGGAAGGGAGTGTGCAAAAAATTGCAGTATCGTCTTCAGGCAGCGGCGACTATGGCTCCACAACCGATTTTGAAGTAAGAATAAGCATTGATAATCAAGACATTATAAAGCTTTTACCGGGAATGTCCGCATCCGCCTCTATCATTACCGGTTCCAAAAACGACATTTTAACCGTACCTTTGCAGGCGGTTGGAGTTAAGGATGGCCGGGAAACCGTGTGGACGGTAGATGAAAAGGGCCGGGTAAGCCGTGTGGAGGTCAGTT
>JAEEGG010001008.1_pt1 | contig 79445 bp, 55 predicted proteins | sample 9134161 | NCBI WGS metagenome assembly JAEEGG01 (sample SAMN16246543, study PRJNA631951) | gut metagenome | biome: gut microbiome; feature: rumen; material: CR-attached | host: Bos | place: Iran: Karaj | collected 2018-10
ACCTGCCCATGAACGAACTCCTGATGCGCCAAATCGAGAAGTTTGGCGACAAGGTCAAGTTCGCGTTCTCGTTCTCGGGCGTGGTCATCGAGCAGATGGAGCAGTTCGCACCCGAGGTGCTGGAGAGTTTCCAGAAGTTGGTCGCCACGGGTAGGGTAGAGGTGCTTTCCGAGACTTACGCCCACTCCTTGGCTTCATTGTCGAATCCCGATGAGTTCAAGCGCCAGGTGACGGCCCACAAGCACAAGATGAGAGAGGTGTTTGGCGTCACGCCGAAGACTTTCCGCAACACCGAATTGATATATAGCGACGAAATCGGTGCCGCGGTGGCCGACATGGGCTACAACCTTATGCTCACCGAGGGTGCCAAGCACATCTTGGGTTGGAAGAGTCCCAACTACATGTACGCCAACGCCATCAACCCGAAGCTGAAGGTGTTGCTGCGCAACTTCAAGTTCAGCGATGAGATCGCCTTCCGCTTTGTGCAAGACGGTTTCCGTGCCGAAGACTTCGTCAACTGGCTGAATGCCTTGCCCGAAGAGGAAGAGGTGGTCAACATCTTCATGGACTACGAGACCTTTGGCGAGCACCAGAGCGCCGAGACGGGCATCTTCAACTTCATGGAGGCATTGCCTGGAGCCATTCTGAAGGGTAGCAAGTTCAAGTTTGCCACACCTCAGGAACTGGCCAAGGCCTTGCAGCCGGTGAGTGCCGTCAATGTGCCCAATGTATTGTCGTGGAGTGATGAAGAACGCGACCTCACGGCCTGGCTCGGCAACCCCTTGCAGGACGACGCCTTCCGTACGCTTTACGAACTCAACGCCAAGGTGCATCGCATCAAGGACGAGGAACTGCAACAGGACTGGACCATGCTCCAGACTTCCGACCATTTCTACTACATGTGCACGAAGTGGCTCTCCGACGGTGTGGTGCATAAGTATTTCAACCACTATGCCTCGCCGTATGATGCCTATGTCAACTACATGAATGTGCTGACCGACTTCACCGATAGGGTGACGAAGTTGTCGAAGACGAAGAAAGTGGCAAAAGTAGAGTAAAAGATTCCCCTGCGGGGAATGGAGTAAAGCTGTTTGTTTACTCTGCGGCGGCTTGAGGATGTTACAGAGTTGAAAGTGCCTGAAGCCGCCGCAAATAACGACACGAACAAATTTCCATTCCCGAAGGGAATCTCAATGTTGAATTTTGAATTTTAAATCTTTGAATCTTAAATCTGAAATGAAAAACCCTGAATACCTTTTTGAAACCTCTTGGGAAGTTTGTAATATGGTGGGTGGCATCTACACAGTGCTTTCCACGAAGTCGAATGTGATGCGTCAACTGCTTGATGACCATTATATTACCGTTGGTCCTGATGTGGTCAAAGAAGCGCACGAGACGCTGTATTTTGTTGAAGACAACGAACTCTTTCCCGAGTGGCGCGAAAGGGCATTGAGCCAAGGCTTGAAATGCCGTATCGGACGATGGAAAATCGAAAGCAGTCCCATTGCCATCTTGGTAGACTATACCCCGCTTTATCAGTCTAAGAATGAGATACTTGGGCATCTTTGGGAGCAATATGAACTGGATAGTATCCGCGGTCAGTGGGACTATATCGAACCCGTGCTGTTCGGTTATGCGGCTGGCCAAGTGATTGAGAGTTTCTGTAATTTTTACCTGCAGCAAACTAGCAATATCGTGGCGCAATTCCACGAGTGGATGACGGGTTCAGGTGTGCTGTACTTGAAGGAGCATTGCCCGCAGATTGCCACTGTGTTCACCACGCACGCCACCTACCTTGGCCGTGCCATCTCGGGCAACGGTTTGCCGTTGTACGATAACTTGAAGACCTACTTGCCTTCGGTCATGGCCATGCAGTTCAATGTGGTATCGCAACAGTCTATGGAACAGAAGGCGGCCAAGAATGCGGATGCTTTCACGACGGTGAGCGACATCACCGCACAGGAGTGCGAGCAGTTCCTCTATCGCAAGCCGGATGTGGTGACCAAGAATGGCATCGACCATACATTTAGGAAAGACAATGCCGAGTTTGCAGAGAAACGCAAGGCGATACGCGAGCAAATCCTAAAAATTGCAGGAACCTTGTGTGGCGAGACCCTCGATCCCAATTGCCTGATGGTGATTAACAGTGGTCGTTATGAGTTTAAGAATAAGGGCATCGACCTCTTTATTGAAGCCTTGCGCCGTTTGAATGAGGATAAGAATTTGCCTCGCACAGTGTTGGGCGTCATTGCAGTACCGAGTAATATTGCTGGCCCATCCAAGGACTTGCAGCATCGTCTAGACGGCACTAACGCCATTATGGGGCATACTGACTTTCCTGCAACGCACCATATCTTTGAATATGAGAATGATGCGATTTTAAATACACTTCGTAATTCGGGTCTGCAAAACGATGCCAATGATAAGGTAAAGGTGATGTTTGTGCCGGCTTACCTTAATGGCAGCGATGGCATTTTCAATCTGACTTATTCCGAGTTCCTCACTGCGTTCGATTTCTCGGTGTTTCCTTCCTATTATGAGCCTTGGGGCTATACGCCGTTGGAGAGTGTGGCGTTAGGCATTCCGACGTTGACCTCGGATGTTTCAGGTTTTGGCAAGTTTGTGCAGCAGGAATGCAATGACAACGAGGCCGTGACCGTGGTGTCGCGTCAGGTGGGTGACAACGACAAGGTGATTGACGAAATCGTATCTGCATTGCGCCGTTTCCTGAACTTGACCGACAAAGGAATGTACCAAATATCAGAATCCGCCTTGCAGGTGGCTGACAAGCTGTTGTGGAAAGACCTTATTGTAAGTTATCAGAAGGCATGGGATGTGGCCCTTGAGAAGTCAGGTGGTCGCCATTATATGATGGAACCGGTGCCATACGCCGACATGATGCATGAGGTAGTCTATCAGAAGAATGATTCTCCGAGTTGGAAGAAAGTATTGGTGAAGCCCGTCTATTCGCCTGAGATGAAGAAACTAGAAGAGCTCTCTCGTAACATCTGGTGGTGCTGGAATATGGATGCCATCGAACTGTTTGAGAGCATTGACCCGGTGGCGTGGAAGACCACGGAGCAGAACCCAGTGGCCTTGATGGAAGGTTTGTCGGTGGAGCAGATCAGGGATTTGGAGAACAACAAAGATTTCGTGGATCGTCTCAACAAGGTCTATGACCAGTTTAAGCAGTATATGGCGCAACCGACGCAACAGAAGGACCTCATTGCTTATTTCAGCATGGAATACGGCCTGATGAAGAGTTTGAAGATTTATTCTGGAGGTTTGGGCATCCTGGCTGGCGACTATATGAAACAAGCTTCTGACTCGAACGCCAACATGGTGGGTGTCGGCCTCCTGTATCGTTACGGTTATTTCGCGCAAGAAATCACAGTCTCTGGCGAGCAACGTGCCGAATACATCCCGCAAAAGTTCTCTCAGTTGCCTTTGCTGCCGGTGTTCAATGACAGGGGAGAATGGATTAAGGTGAGCATCGCTTTCCCGGGCCGATCGGTCCATGCCAAGGCTTGGCGCGTCAATGTGGGAAGGGTGGGGCTGTATCTCTTGGATACGGATATCGAAGAGAACTCTCCCGAGGACCGCAGCATCACAAGCCGTCTTTATGGTGGCGACAGCGAGATGCGCATCAAGCAGGAGATGTTCCTCGGTGTGGGCGGTATACGCTTGCTTGAAGCCATGGGAATAAAGCCTACCATTTACCATTGCAACGAAGGCCATGCTGCCTTCAGCGGTTTGGAGCGTCTGCGCGTCTATATCAACAAGCACAATCTCGATTTCGATGTGGCGCTTGAATTGGTTAGGGCGTCCACTTTGTTCACTACGCATACGCCTGTTCCGGCTGGGCACGATGCTTTTGAGGAACACCTCATCCGCACCTACATGCCGCACTATGCCAATCGTATGAATATTAGTTGGGAGCGTTTCATGGGTTTGGGTCGCTTTAACCCCAACAACCCGAATGAGAAGTTTTCGATGAGTGTGCTGGCCACCAACCTCAGTCAGGAGGTGAACGGCGTCAGCAAGATTCATGGTCGCGTGTCGAGAGAGATGTTCCAGCCGCTTTGGCCGGGTTATTTCGCCGAAGAGAACCACATCGGTTATGTCACTAACGGCGTACATCTTCCCACTTGGAGCAACCGCCTCTGGCAGCGTCTGTACATGGAGGCTTTCGGCCCCAATTATATCGACACCCAGTCGGATGTGAAGATGTGGAATAAAATCAACGAGGTGCCAGATGAAAAGATATGGGGCATTCGCAAGCAGTTGAAACATGAATTGATAGTCTACCTTTCGGAGAAAATTAAAGAAGACATGCGCCAGCGCCAAGAAAGTCCGAAACTGATTATGCAGACGGTCAACAATCTGAATGAAGGCGCCCTGATTGTCGGTTTTGCCCGCCGTTTTGCCACGTACAAGCGTGCCCATCTGCTGTTTGGCAATTTGGAGCGCTTGTCGCAGCTCGTTAACGACTCCAAGCGTCCTGTCATCTTCCTCTTTGCCGGTAAGGCCCACCCCAACGACAAGGCAGGACAAGATTTAATCAAGATGATCATTGACATCTCGCGTCGGCCTGAGTTTGTCGGGAAAATCTTGTTTGTCAGCAACTACGATATGGAACTTGGAAGCCGTCTGACCAGTGGTGTGGATGTGTGGCTCAACACGCCGACGCGTCCGCTCGAAGCCTCAGGCACCAGCGGCGAGAAGGCGGTGATGAATGGCGTGCTCAACTTCTCTGTCTTGGACGGTTGGTGGGCCGAAGGCTACCGCCCAGATGCAGGTTGGGCCATCCAGGAGAAGCGTACTTATCAAGACCAACGCTATCAGGATGAGATGGATGCTGAGACCATTTACAACACGCTTGAGAACGAGATTGTCCCGCTTTACTACGCGCGCAATGTGCATGAAGTGCCCACAGGGTGGGTGGCGGCCATGAAGAAGTGCCTGAACGAGATATCGCCGCGCTTCACCATGAAACGCATGATGGACGACTACTTCGAAAAGTACTACAACAAGTTGATTGATAGGACCCATTGGATGCGTGCCAACCGTTATCAGAAGGCCTTTGAAATCAATTCTTGGAAGACGCGTGTGCGCAATAACTGGGATAGGGTAGAGGTGAAGTCGTTGATCCTGCCCGACACTAATGTGCGTCCGCTGACCTTCGGAGAGCAGTTTGTCGCTGAGATTACATTGCTTACCCCAGACCTTGAACCTGGCGACTTGGCTATCGAGTTGCTTTTTGGCAAGAAAAACAATGATTTGGTGGATGAGATTACCTCCGTATATGAGATGAAACTCGTTGACTCGGGCGACGGTTGGGTGAAGTACTATATTAAGGTGCCGATTACTCGCGCCGGTGTGTACGATTTCACTTTCCGGGTATATCCTACCAACAAGATGCTGCCGCATCGTCAGGACTTCCCATTGGTCAAGTGGATTTAAAACTAAAACTTAAAGGTTGCAATGTTGCAACCTTTTTTGTTTAGTAAAAAACTATTACCTTTGCATAATTAAATCTTGTAGCTATGGAATACTATTATTGGCTTATTGCCGCCATTGTGTTGTTGATTATCGAAATCATGACCGCTGGATTTGGCGTGATTTGCTTTGCCATTGGTGCTGCATTTGCGGCATTGGTGTCAGGTTTGGATGGAAGTCTGACATTGCAGGTAGTGGTCTTCGTTGGGGCGTCGCTGTTGGCCTTCATCTTTCTGAGGCCTGTTGTGATGCGCTTCTTGGATAAGAAGTCCAAAAACGTGAAAACTAATGCAGAGGCCCTTATTGGAAGAATAGGCGTTGTCTCAGAATGCATTGATCCCGAGCGGCATACGGGGCGTGTGGCCGTTGATGGCGACGACTGGAAAGCAGTGTCGGAAAATGGTTCTGTCATTGAGAAAGGTTCCAATGTGGAGATTGTTAAGCTCGATAGCGTCATTGTGACTGTTAGGAAAAGCAACTAATCACATTAATTAAACAACAATATGAGTGTATTAAATTGGGTATTGATTGGATTAGGTGCCTTAGTGGTGATTTATATCTTACGAGGCATCAAGATTGTTTCGCAGTCGGAGACTATGATTGTGGAACGATTGGGTAAGTACAACCGTACTTTGAATGCGGGCATCAACATAGTGTTGCCCATCATCGAACAGGCCAAGGAGGTCATCGTGCGCCAGCAGAATGGCAGGTTATACCGTGCCAACCGCATTGATATGCGTGAGCAAGTGTATGACTTTGACAAACAGAGCGTGATCACGAAGGACAACGTTATGACTGAAATCAATGCGTTGCTCTATTTCCAGATTGTGGACCCGATGAAGGCCACGTACGAGATCCAGAACCTTCCTGTCGCCATTGAGAAGTTGACGCAAACCACACTCCGTAATGTGGTAGGTGAGATGGAACTCGACGAGACTCTGACCTCGCGCGACACCATCAACTCGAAGTTGCGCAACGTGCTTGACGACGCTACCAACAAATGGGGCGTAAAAGTGAATCGCGTTGAATTGCAGGACATCACGCCTCCAGAGAGCATCCGTCGCACCATGGAACTCCAAATGCAGGCCGAGCGTAATCGTCGTGCTGAAATCCTGAAGGCCGAAGGTGAAAAGCAGGCCCAAATCTTGAATTCGGAAGGCGAGAAACAGGCTGAAATCAATGCTGCAGAGGCTGACAAACAGGCGAATATCCTAAAGGCAGAAGGTGAAGCGCGCGCCAAAGTGCTGCAAGCGGAGGCCGAAGCGGCAGCCATCCGAAACATCGCTGAGGCTGTCGCAGACCGTGGTGCGGATCCAGTGAACTACCTGCTTGCAGTGAAATACATTGAAACATTGAAGGAGGTGGCTGGCGGACAGCAGAACAAGACCGTCTACCTGCCTTACGAGGCATCCAACCTGCTGGGTTCGCTTGGTGGCATCAAGGAACTGCTGGGCAAGTAAACCCATGCTGAATTCTTATGTTCGAACTGCGCTTGGCAGTGGAATTTTATTCCACTGCCAAGCGTTTTTCTTTTGATTTTTTCCCATCAACGCCTTCTTTTCCTATCTTTGCCGCTAACTTTTTGATTTTGTGCCATGAAGAAGGCTTTTCTTTTATTTTCTTTGATTGCGCTTTTGGTTGCTGGATGCAAGAAAAGCATAGAATACCAAACTTTGATTGAACGCTGGCCCGCTTTTGGTGAGGTGTATGCCTTGAAGGATGAAGCGCCAGACAGTGCCTTTCAAATCTTGCAATCTATTGCTGATACCTTGGATCAAGAAATGTTGGGACGCTATTCGCAATTCCAGTTGGCTGAATACCAAATTCTGGATGCTGAGATTCGATACAAGAACTATAGTCTCTCCGAATATGATGATGGGGTCATGGAAGCATTCCGATTCTATGATTCATTAATGCCTGGGCGTGAGTGTTCTCGGTTTGACCCATTTATTAGTTTTCAGAAAGCTCGGGCGTATTATTTCAAAGCTGTCGTTGAGGAGATTAAATTGAATGAACCAATTGCGGCTTTTACGGATTACCTTAACGCTCTATGGATTGTGGAAGGTCTTAAAGGTGAGAGGACGGTGTTTTATACCGATAGTGAAAATGCTGATTATATGCATTTTGCGGCTTTGATTTATGATCGTTTGGCTTGGTTCCTATATAATTATGATGCTTGGGATGCCGCGTTAGAGTGCTTGGAGCGATCAAGCAAGTGTTTTGTTCAAGAGGGCTTCTCTAAGGGCGTGGCCTCCAATTTCGAACTGATGGGTGATGTGCTGTTGGCGCAAGGCGATCGCGTGCAGTCGTTGGTGTATTACCAGAAATCGGATAGCATCCATGCCCGGTTGCAAACTGATAACATCTATCAGAATTTCAGCAGTGTCATTCATAGGGCCCTCGATCTGTATAATGTAGACGAGAAAGAAGCGGCTTTGGCGTTGTTGCGCCATGCCTTGGTGCAGTCGGAGGACGAGCAGTTGAAACGTCAAGTGCGGTTTTCGCTTGGCTACTACTATCTCCAGGCCCAGGAATATGATTCGGCATTGTTCAACTATGAGCATAGTTATCCCTTGCTGCCGCGACAAACTCTCAAGTCTTACTGCGCCATTGTGCAAATATCTAATCGGTTGGGTGATTCTTTAAAGGCGGCGCGTTATGGAGATTATTTGGCCGAAGCCTATCAGAGGCAATTCGCACGTAATGGCGATCGTACCAAGATGATTATGTTGTTTGAGGCCTACAAGTCTGAAAGTGTTGACATGCACCAAAAGGACATCTTGTATGTCGTACTATGTTTTGTGGCCTTGCTCCTAGTCCTTCTGGGTGTAGTGTTTTTCCTTCTTGAGAAGCGCAGGCGCCGGCATAAGCGCGAAATTGAGGCACGCGAACTAATCAAGGCAGAACTTGAAGGTGAGATTGAAAGTGCCAAGAGCGCATCTCAGCAGAAAGAGGAGATTATCAAGGCTTTGGAGTCGAAATTAGAGAAGGTGATTTCCAATCCTGACTTTCAAACGTTGCCTTTTGACAAGAAGTTGGAGAAACTATATGAGATGCCTGTTTGCAAGCGTATCCTACAGGTGAAGGAATCCAATGTAAAGGCCTTCAACGAATACCCCGAACTGAAGTTGTCTGAGAAACAATTGACTATGCTTGTAAATGCGGTGGATGCCGTCTTCCCGAAGTTCTCCATTCGCATCATTGAGATGTTTCCACGTCTCAAGCATTACGATGTCCAATACTGCTGCCTCTATATCTTGGGTATTACCGAAGTGCAAGCCGCTGCGTTAACTGGCAAGACCTACCAGGCGGTGTGGACGCGCTCCCTCAAATTGCACGAGGTGTTCAATAGTAAGTCGAGCTTGCAAATTATTCTTCATGGGTTTTTAAAAGATTGGTAATCAATTGTTTAAGTATAAAATCAAGAAACTTAATCAAAATTCCTGTCAGGAATTTGATTGACGTTGATAAATCAATTAAATATTTGCTATTCAAATTGTTGTATATTTTCGTCTTTTATTTTTTTTGATTGTCTTTTTTTGAGGTTTTTCTTTCGTTTTTTACCGTCATTTTATTTTTGCACGTTTTTAAACTTATGAGTTATGAAATTCGTAATGAAAGATGTGCACATCGGCAGTTTGATTCAACAGGAACTCAACTATCAAGGTCGTACTGTCAATTGGTTTGCCAAGGCAATCTATTGTGAGAAGTCAAATGTGTACAAGATGTTCAAACGTAAGAGTATCGATTTGGCACAACTAATGAAGATTTCAGAAGTCCTCAACCATAATTTTTTGATGGATTGTTTCGAAGAGTTGTAACCTTATTGATAGGTTTCCTGATTCTTGATTAGGCATGCATGCGCTGGTCAACACAGTGGAAGTGTGATCATGCGTTTCTTTGCCAATAAGTAGTGGCGGTCAAATGGTAGAGAACTGCAAATTGTTGTCTTTTTGAGTATCAACTGATAAAAATGGAAAGGCGGTCTGCAAAGGTTGCCTTTCTTTTTGTTTTTTTCTTTATTTTTGCGCCAACAAAGATTGGTTCTTCGATATGGAAGTATTGGATTTGTATGACAAGGATTTGAAGCCAACGGGTCAGACCATTGAACGTGGGCAACGCGTTCCTCCTGGTTTGATGATCCCTATTGTGGCAGTCTATGTCTACAATGACCAAGGCCAATACTTGATTCAGAAAGTGGCGCCACGCAAGGGCAATTACTATTCCACTACGGCGGGTCATGTGCAGAGCGGTGAGCGTGACTTTGCGCAGGCCATGCTGCGGGAATTGAAGGAGGAAATTGGACTGTCTGCTACGAAAAGTGAACTTAAACTAGTGAAAATCAGGCGCTACGATTATAAGTTTACCTTGCTCTATATGTTGAAAAGCAACGTTCCGGCAGAAATGCTTCGTTTACAAGAGGATGAAGTGGATTCCGTGATGTGGATGAGTCACGATGATATCGAATTGCTCTGCAAGATGGGTCTCTTCAATCGTTATCACTACCAGTTCCTGCTCGATTGTGAAGAAAGATTGCAAAACAAGCGCTGAACGCTTGAGCGTTTCATTATTATGGTTATATTTGCGCCAAATTATCATTGAGTACTAAATACCTTTATTATTATGATAGCAAGAGAATTACTTGACCCAAAGAGCATCGTAGTGTGCGGTGCGTCGTCAGACATCCACAAACCTGGTGGGAAAGCTTTGAAAAACCTTTTAGAGAGTCCATTCAGTGGCCCCATATATGCCGTGAATCCCAAAGAGACCGAAGTGCAAGGCGTGAAATGCTATGCTAAGGTCGATGAACTGCCGCAGGTGGAATGTGCCATTCTTTGCATTGCCGCCAAGTTCTGTGCGCAGACCGTCGATGTGTTGGCCAAGGAGAAAGGCTGCAAAGGTTTTATCATCATCAGCGCTGGGTTCTCGGAGGAGAATGCCGAAGGCGCTGCCATCGAGAAGCATATCGTCGACACCATCAATAGTGTCGGCGGCAGCTTGATTGGCCCCAACTGCACAGGATTCCTTAATGTGAACTATGCTGGTTGTTTCGATACGCCTATCCCGACCCTCGACCCGAAGGGAGTAGATTTCATCACGGGTTCTGGGGCAACGGCCGTATTCATCAAGGAATATGGCATGAGCAATGGACTGAAATTCAACAGCGTTTGGGCGGTGGGTAACAGCGCTCAACTTGGCATTGAGGATGTGCTGGAGCACTTGGACGAGACCTTCGACCCAGAGAAGAGCAGTCGAGTCATCATGCTCTATATGGAGAAGATTGGAGACCCGCAAAGACTATTGAAGCACTCACGTAACCTTATAAATAAAGGTTGCCATATTGCAGCCATCAAGTCGGGAGGATCTGCAGCGGGCAGTCGTGCCGCCTCGTCGCATACGGGCGCTTTGGCGACCAACGATGCCGTGGTTGACGCACTGTTCCGTAAGGCTGGTATCGTGCGCTGCCAGAATCGTCAGGAACTGACCACTGTGTGTGGCGTGTTTATGCACCCCGAAATCAAAGGCAAACGCTGCGCCGTCATCACCCATGCTGGTGGTCCTGCTGTGATGCTCACCGACGTGCTCTCCAATGGAGGCATGGAAGTGCCTTCGCTTAAGGAGCATCCTGCCAGTCCCGCATTGTTGGAGAAACTCTTTGCTGGTTCCAGCGTGGGCAACCCCATCGATTTTTTGGCGACAGGTACTGCCGAGCAGCTTGGCTATATCATTGACACTGTCGAGAATGAATACACCGACATCGATTTCTCGGTGGTCATCTTTGGCTCGCCGGGCTTGTTCAGCAACAAAGAGGTCTATGACCTGCTCGACCAAAAGATGAAGACCTGTAAGAAACCTATCTTCCCAGTGTTGCCTTCCATCATCAACGTGAAGGATGAGATTGAGGACTTCATCGCCAAGGGTCGCATCAACTTCCCAGAGGAGTGTGTGCTGGGTAATGCCATCTGCAAGGTCTATAACACCCCGAAACCACAACCCGAGAACGTGGAGATGCCGAAGATCGACACCGCTCGCATCCGCAAGTGCATTGACAGTTGCGAGAATGGCTACATCGGTCCAGATAAGATTTACGAACTGCTCGATGCTGCAGGTATTGCCCAGAAGCAGATCCGCGTCGTCGACAAGAAACAGCAGGCCTTGGACTTCGCCAATGAGGTGGGTTATCCGCTTGTGATGAAGGTCGTAGGTCCGGTCCACAAGTCAGATGTGGGTGGCGTGACCTTGAATGTGCGCGACATCGAGACTGTCGACAAGGAGTTCGATCGTTTGATGGCGATTAAAGATACCTATGCGGTAGAGATGTATCCGATGCTTGACGGCACGGAGGTCTACATCGGTGCCATCCGCGACGCCAAGTTCGGTCATCAGGTGTTCTTCGGTCTGGGCGGCATCTTCATCGAGGTGTTGAAAGATGTGCAGAGTTCACTCGTGCCTATCAGCGCATCTGAAGCGAAGGAAGCACTCACAAAGTTGCGTGGTTACAAGATTTTGCAGGGCGTTCGTGGTCAGCAGCCGGTCAATGTTGACGTCTATGCCGAACAGATTGCCAGAGTGGCAGCTTTGGTGATGGCTGCTCCCGAGATTGCCGAGATGGACCTCAACCCATTGCTGGGCAACCCGAAGAATGTTGTCGCTGTGGACGCCCGCATTCGCATTGAGAAATAATTGTCTGGTTTGTAGAGACGGTGCATGCACCGTCTCTACATGCCTAAACATAGAACTATGATTACCGAAAGAGCCACCTATTATCTTATTTACGCCGGTATGGTTGTCATCACCTTCGTGATTGACATGCTTTTGTTGAAGAAGACCGACAAGATGAGCCGGATTATCGGTTATGTCCTCAGCCTTATTGTCGACCTTTCCATCTTTGGCTTTGGCCTTTGGCTGTATTTCAAATACAAAGAAAGCAATTACATGCTGGCCTCGCAGACAGGCTTTGTTCTCGGCGGCATCTTGTGTGGCGTGTGCCTGTTGTGCCTGCTAGGACGTTATTGGCAGAACAAGGAAGCCGACAAGAAACGAAATCTCCCATGAAACGCCTTCTCTTCATAGGATTTACCCTTTTGTTGGTTCAAAACCTGTTGGCACAGACGGAGGTTGTCTTTTCGCAACATGGCGGTTTCTATGAAGATAGTTTTCCTTTGGAACTTTGGTGTCCCGATGGGCTTCATGTCCGTTATACGGTGAATGGCGCTACGCCAACGGTCGATGCACAGCCTTATTCTGAACCGCTGCTTCTGAATGAGGAACTTTTTTCAAAATCAGATATTTATACTATAGTCGACTGCATTCCTTCCGTCTATCATGCGGTTGATGATGTGAAACATGCCATTGTTATCCGAGCAGCTGTATTCGACGAAAATGACAGTTGCGTCGGTCCTGTGGTGACCCATTCTTATTTCATCAAGGCTCTTGGTTGCGACTTGCATGGACTCCCGGTGCTTTCCCTTGCTGCCGACTCGCTGGATCTGTTTGACTATGAGACGGGTATCTTTGTCCCAGGTGTCAATTACGATCCCATAGATTCCACTGCAACTGGTAATTATAACATGACAGGACGTGAATGGGAGCGACGAATCAATATGGAGTTTTATGAGACCGACAACAGTGGCCTCAACCAACAGTGTGGCTTGCGCACGCATGGTGGTGCCTCGCGCTGGTTCCAGCAGAAAGGGATGAGGCTTTATGCTCGTGACGAATATGGAAAGAAACGCTTTAAACATCGTTTTTTTGAGACAACGCCCATTGCCAATTTCAAGCGATTGAATCTGCATCCCTTTCGTTGTAGCAATTGGTTGCACACGGGAGGGCAAGAGTATTTGTCGCAACGTGTTGCGGCACAGTTGGATGTCGATGGCTTGGGCGTACGTCAGGTCGTGGTGTTCATCAACGGCGAATATTGGGGAATATATACACTTGAGGAGTCGCCAGACGAACGCTATCTCGAAGACCACTATGATGTCGACATCGACCAGGTCAACATCTTGAAATATTGGGGTGTGACTGTGCATGGTGACGGCATGGATTGGTGGCGGTTCAGAAATTGGATTGAAAACGCCGACTTGAACCAGCCTGCTGACTCGGCTTACGCTTTCTCAAGAATCGATATTCCGAGTTTCATCGATTATTTCCTGTTGGAGGTGTTTGGTGCCAATCTCGACTGGCCACAAAACAATGTGTTGCAGTGGCAGGCGAGTGAGGGAGCGCCTTTTCGCATGATGTTTTTTGATGGTGATGGTTGCTTTACGAGATGGAACCACCCAGCGTTGTATGAAGCGATGCATCAAGGAGGGAATAGCCTGATTATCAATAAACTTATGGAGAGTGAAACCTTTAAGTCCATGCTCTATGAAAGGTATTTGGTGTTGAAGAACAGTGTTTTTAGTGTCGGTTCCATGAAGGCCATCTGGGATGAATACCGAGAACTTGTCGGGGAAGAGGTCCCCGATCAGGCCGAACGTTTTGGTTTCCCCGCTTCCATGGAGCGTTGGCAGTCGGATATGGACTGTACGGAAGCTTTTTTCACCAAACGCTTTATTGGTTTCGACCAAGAGTTGCAAAATGTGTTTGAGTTGAATGCACCTGAGGTCAAAGGAAACATGGTTTATCCCAATCCCAATAATGGAACGTTTTTCGTCCTTGTCTTTTCTGAAAACTGCTCAATGATGAATGTTGAGGTGATGAATGTGTTGGGACAACTTGTTTATAAGGAAGAATGTTTCCGTACCATAGGCGGAAACATTTATAGAATAGAGACTGGCTTGAGTTCGGGCTTGTATTTGCTACGGATAGAAAATGATATTATACGAATTGTAATTCAATAGATTATATGAAAAAATCGGATGTTGTTACCTTGATTGCCGTGGCCGCCGTGATATGCGGTTTTGCCTTCATCCCTGGTGCTTGGGATTGGTTCAACACGACCACCAAGAACCATGGACTGCTGATGAGTTTCTTCAAGTTCGCGATTCTCGGCACCTTTGGCGAGATGCTGGCCTTGCGTATCCGTGAGGGTGTCTATATGAAGAAAGGGTTTGGCCTTTTGCCCAAGATGTTGGTATGGGGCGTTTTGGGCGTGGTCATCGCCTCGGCCATGACCATCTTCAAGAAAGGGACTGTTGAACTTTTGGATAATGGTTTCAAACTAGGCGGGAAAGCTTCGGATTGGTTTGACGTGAAAGGAGGAGTGGTCCCACCGCTCACGTGGGGCAAGGCTTTTGTCGCGCTCTGCGTTAGCGTGTTAATGAACACCTTGTTTGCCCCGGTGTTTATGACCTTCCACAAAATTACAGACATCCACATTGCTGAGACAGGTGGGACCTTGGGAGGTTTCTTTGGTCATAAGTTGAGAATCAGGGAAACATTGTCGAAGAAAATCAATTGGGACATCCAATATGGTTTTGTCTTCGCCAAGACGATTCCGCTGTTCTGGTATCCTGCCCATACCATCACTTTCCTGCTGCCACCTACGCTTCAGGTGCTGTTTGCCGCTTTTCTAGGTGTGGCATTGGGTGTAATCTTGAGCATCAAGAAATGATTACTGATGGGGAAAAGGTTGGCAATACTGTTCCTTTTGCTGTTGTCGTACTTGTCACAGATGACATGCCAAGAAGTGCGTGTCGTATTCTCCGCGCCTGGTGGGTTCTATGACGAAAGTTTCCTTTTGACGCTGAGTAGTACCCAATCAGGATCAATCCGCTTCACAACCAATGGTGATACTCCGACTGCGTTTTCGACGCTATATATGGAGCCGTTGCTTTTGGATGCTTCGTTGTATTCCAATGCGGATGTCTATAGAATCAAAAATACTGTAGGCAACTTGTTTTTCATCCCCGAATCGGTACCCCATTGCATCACCCTTAGGGCAGCGGTTTTTGACGAGGCGGGCGAATGCCTTGGCCCTGTAACAACGCAGAGTTATTTCATCCGTGCATTGGGTTGTGATACGCATGGTTTGCCTGTGTTGTCCATCGCTGCCGATTCCGTGGATCTGTTTGGTTATGAGAGAGGTATCTTTGTTCCAGGGGTGAACTTCGATCCTGCCGATTCGTTGGCGACTGGGAATTATTACATGAAGGGTCGGGAATGGGAGCGCATCATCAATATGGAGTTTTATGAGCTCGACAATAGTGGCATCAACCAACGGTGTGGCTTGCGCACCCATGGCGCCAAGTCGCGTAGGTATCAGCAGAAAGGCATGCGGATTTACGCTCGTGAAGAATATGGAAAGAAGCGCTTTAAGCACGCATTCTTTGAGTCTTCATCTTTGGCTAGTTTCAAGCACTTGAACCTGCGTCCTTTCCGATGCAGCCATTGGTGGCAAACGGGAGGACAGGAATATCTTTCGCAACGTGTGGCAGCCAATATGGATGTTGATGGACTGAATGTGCGTCAAACCGTCGTGTTTATCAACGGGGAATACTGGGGTATCTATACGCTTGAAGAGTCACCCGACGAACGCTATCTAGAGGATCATTATGATGTTGATCTTGACGAGGTGAATATCATAAAGTATTGGGGCGTAACGGACTATGGCGATGGAACGGATTGGAGTAGGTTCAGGAGTTGGATGGAGTCCGCAGACTTGAGCCGTCCTGAAGACTCGGCTTATGCCTTCTTGCGGATGGATGTGCCGAGTTTCATGGATTATTACCTTTTGGAGGTTTATGGGGCTAACCTTGATTGGCCGCAAAACAATGTGCTGCAATGGCAAGCCGCCAATGGCGAACCTTATCGGATGATGTTCTATGACGGCGATGGTTGCTTTACACACTGGTCTTTTCAGGCAATGAATCATGCCGCAAATGTAGATGCAAGTAGTTTGATTATCAATAAGTTTATGGATAGTCCGTCATATAGGGCGATGCTCTATGAACGGTATTTGGAGTTGAAATCGACGGTGTTCGGTTATCGAGCCTTGCAAACTATATGGGATGAATACCGAAATCTGGTTGAAGGTGAAGTACAGGCCCAGTCATGTCGTTTCGGATTCCCGGAAAACAAGCAACGCTGGGAGGCTGACATGGATAGCGTCACGGTCTTTTTTGCAAAAAGGGCAGTGACTTTTCACCAGGAGATGGAGAAACTGCTGGCTTACGACTCGTCTGTGTTTTCCGCAATGGACGTCTATCCCAATCCCAGCCAAGGCACCTTCATTGTCAGTGTTGCGTCTGAAAATACCACCCTTGTACCTGCCCAGTTCTATGACGCAACAGGTAGGTTGGTCCATGTCGAAGATATGTTTCTCAAATTAGGTCACAATCGCGTTGAAATCGATGTCCACTTAAGGGCAGGTTTGTATTTGGTGAAGATCGGGGATGTGATTAAACGAATCGTCATACAATGATGACTTTGAAAAAACTGATGATAGTGTTGGTCGTGCTCCTATGTCCGCTGTTTTTGACGGCGCAGGCGGATGCTGTCATTTTCTCGCATTCGGGTGGGTTTTATGACAGTAGTTTCTCCCTTGAGTTGAACTGTCCCGATGCCTATCATATTCGGTATACCACTAACGGCAATATGCCGACGGCAGATTCGAAGCTGTATGAGGCTCCTCTGTGGCTGGATGAGCGGTTGTATTCTGATTCCGACATCTACAAGATCCAGATTTCTCCTGATAACTTGGTCTATGTCCCTGATTCTGTTCGCCATGCCATCGTCATTCGGGCGGCGGCTTTCGATAGGGATGAGCAACGCATCGGTTCCACGGTCACCCATACCTATCTTATTCGCGAATTGGGCTGTGAAACGGCAGGTTTGCCAGTCATGTCGGTTTGTGCCGATTCACTCGACCTGTTTGGCCAAGAGAAAGGCATCTTTGTTCCAGGTGTCCATTTCGATCCCGCATCGCCCGACCATTCTGGCAACTATTATCAAAGCGGAAGGGACTGGGAACGCACTGCCAACGTGGAGTTTTTCGAACCTGGTGACAACAGCGGAATCAACCAAATATGCGGTTTGAGAACGCATGGCAACCGCTCGAGGCGTTATCCTTCGAAGGGGATGAAGATCTATGCTCGTGAAGAATATGGAACGAAGAGGTTTAATCATGCTTTTTTTGAGGACTCGCAATTGGACAGCTTTAAGCATTTGGTGCTTAAGCCTTTTGCTTCTTTTTGGCCTTATTCCGGGGCACAAGATTATGTATGTAACGCTTTGGCGCGCCAACTCAACGTGGAGGCGCCGCTTTGCCGACCGATGATCGTGTATCTCAATGGCGAGTATTGGGGTTTGTATTTCGTCCAGGAAAAGACAGATGAACGTTTTTTGGAGGACCATTATGGTGTTAATCCAGATCTTTGCAATATCATTGGCGATTGGAAAGGAGAGGTCGAGCAGGGGAGCGGGCGCAACTTCAATCGTTTGATGCGTTGGCTTGAACAGGCCAATCTTGCTGAGACTGCTGATTTCGAGCAGGTCAAGAGTTTGATAGATGTGGATAACTACATTGACTACGTGGTCTTTGAGACCTTTGTGGGCAACTGGGATTGGCCAGGCAACAATATGCGTTGCTGGCAAGTGGGCGACGGTCAGTGGCGTTGGATGTTTTTCGATGGCGATGCCACTATCATCAACTCGGATATGGATGTGTTTCTCAATGCAGCCGTTTATTCGGAGCCATCCACTTGGGAAAACTATCCTGAAACCAAATTGCTCTTTTCAAAACTGCTTGAGAATAACGAGTTTAAGATAGCATTCAAGGCAAGAGCACGCGAGTTGTGCGGAAGTCTCTTTCACTATGAAAGCACTTCGTCTGTTTTCGGTGAAATAGTTGAAACGCTTCGCCCGAAAATCGAGGATCAGAAGCATCGTTTCGGTTATCCCACCTCTATTGGGTCTTGGGACGAAGGGAATTCCCTTATTGACGTTTTCCTTCAGGGTCGGGTTGAACGATACCTGGATGACTTGGATAGTTTTCCATTGTTGCGCGACGATGTCCTTCTTTCTGATCTCTATCAGTTTACTTGTTTTCCTAACCCCTCCAACGCAGGGATTCGCATCGAAATGAAGATGGATTGGTCGCGCCCATACGACATTTATGTTTGCAATATGATGGGTCAAGTCGTTTGTCACCAGTCGGGGACCATTGTTGAGGGAGAAACTATTGCTGTAGATGCTGACCTTGCCGCAGGCGTGTACTTGGTCAGAATCGGGTCGTGCGTTCAGCGATGGGTGAAATTCTAAAGCGACATTCGCTTTTTTTGTGACAAGAGTTTGCGTTTTAAAAAAAACTTCATATCTTTGCAAGCGTATTAATACGAAAGGCCATGAAAATCTACAAAGTTTTAAGAGGTTTGCTGAAAGCTTCGGCACTCACTACGGTGATGTTCATCATGCAAGCCTGCTATGGTTCGCCCTATGGCTCTGCCGAAATGCAGGTGATGCCCGATGAGGAAATGTCGATGGAAAACGACTCGATTCAGCCTCAGGTTGAAGAGGAAGTCGCTGCTAGCTTGGAAGTGGAGTCAGAGTGATTGTCGTTTTTAACGCAAATTACATGATGCTATGAAAGTCTACAAGTGGTTAAGGGGCTTGATGAAAGCCTCAGCATTGACGACGGTGATGTTCATCATGCAGGCGTGCTATGGCGTGCCTAGAACAGAAGCACGCCTTATCCTTATTAGTGGTTATGTGGTCGACAAGGCCAATGGCCAACCTTTGAACGGCATTCAATTGGGAATCTCCGACATGGATGGCGATGGACGTTATGGTTACACGGTTACGGATTATAACGGCTATTTTGAAATGGCGCATTATGGCGATATGAATAGAGTTACCAATCTGTCTTTGGTCATTGAGGAGCAGTATGGCATTTTTAGTAGATTCGATACGGTCCTTACTTCTGACACTGATCTTACAGACTTGAAAATCAGATTGGAGCGCCATCAATAAAGTTTTTCTCCGCACGAAGGACTGCCAACTAAAAGACACTATGCTATACGGGTGAAATAATCGCCATTTTTTGAAAAGTACTTCGCCGAATGATGCTCCAATCCTTTCATAACTATTTTCGCCGCAAGGAGACCCAACTCCATGAGTTGAACTACCTTTTTTGGGAGTGTACGCAACGCTGCAACCTCAATTGTCAGCATTGCGGTTCGGATTGTTTGGTGTCGTCGCGTTATAAGGACATGCCTTTCGAGGATTTTTTGAGGGCAATTCAACCTCTTGAAACCAAATACGAACGCAACTCGGTGCTGGTGGTCATCACGGGTGGCGAGCCTTTGGTTCGCCCCGACTTGGCTGACTGTGGGCGGCAACTGCGGCAGCATGGTTTTCCGTGGGGCATTGTCAGCAACGGCTATGCCTACGACGAAGCGATGCACGAAAAACTGATGAAGGCTGGAATGTGTAGCATCACTATCAGTCTCGATGGTTTGCGCGACACACACGATGCCTTCCGCAAACGTCAGGGCAGTTTCGACCACGCCCTTCGAGCCATCGACTTGATTGCCAACGAAAAGCGTCTTCCTACATACGATATTGTCACTTGCGTCAGTCCGATGAACTTCGGTGAACTGGAGGCCATCAAGCAGTTGCTCATCGAGCATAAGGTCAAAGCTTGGCGTCTGTTCACCATTGCACCAATTGGTCGCGCCGCTGCTGACGACGGCTTGCAACTTGGCAATGAACAACTTCGTCAGATGATGGATTTCATTGTCGCCACTCGAAAGGAAGGCAAAATTGACTGCATGTTCAGTTGCGAGGCCTACGTCGGTCCCTACGAGCGCAAGGTTCGCGATTGGTATTATTTCTGTCGTGCGGGCATTACAATCGGGTCTGTGCTTATCGATGGCTCCATTTCGGCTTGCCCCAACATCAATCGCAGCTATGTGCAAGGCAACATTTATCAAGATGATTTCTTGGACGTTTGGGAGAACCGTTTTCAACCCTTCCGTGACCGTTCATGGATGAAACAAGGATCTTGCGCAGATTGCAAGGTTTTCAAGAACTGCCTTGGCGGCGCGATGCATCTCCATGCAAAGGACAATGGAGAGATAATGGTTTGCCATTATAATAAGATAAAACAGTAGGGGATTCCCCTGCGGGGAATGGAGAGCTATAAGTGTGTAATATTGCGGCGGCTGGTGGATTCTACGCATTGTAGACGCTACAAGCCGCCGCATTTTAAGTAAATGACCCATCCTCCATTCCCGCGCAGCGGGAATCTTTTTTTTCATTTTTTTTCAAAAAAAAACACTTTTTTCTTGACAGTAATGAAAATTGTTGTACTTTTGCAGTGTTCTATTCAACTAATACACTAACACAAAATATAACAACATGATTGAAATCAAGAACTTAGATTTCGGCTACAAGAGTCAACCAGTCTTCAAAAACATCAGCCTTTGCTTTGAGAAAGGCAACATCTACGGCCTTCTGGGCGAAAACGGAGTGGGGAAGACCTCCCTGCTGAAACTCATCAGCGGTCTGCAGAAGCCTGCAGCTGGTGCCTGCGAGGTGGACGGCATCGCGCCCTTCAACCGCTATCCCGAAACCCTCCAAAAGATTTTCTTCATTTCGGAGGATTTCGCTATCCCGGACAACACACCTATTAATAATGTGCGTGAGTTGGGCGTGTTCTATCCCAACTACGACGAGAAGCTTTTCCTCGAACTCTGTGAGGAACTGGAAGTGGATCCCAAACGCAAATACGGGGAACTGTCGTTTGGCCAGCAGAAGAAATGTTTGATTGCTACGGCCTTGTCGCTCAACACGGACTATCTGCTCCTCGACGAGCCCACCAACGGTCTCGACATTCCTTCGAAGACCCTCTTCCGTCAGGTCATCACCAAGCACGCCACAGAAAACCGCACTATCATCATCTCCACTCACCAAGTGAAGGATGTGGAAAACCTAATCGACCCCATCATCATCCTCGACCATGACGAGGTGCTGCTCAAGGCCTCGTTCCGCGAGATTACCGACAATCTCTATTTCGATTATGGCATGGATGTGGCTCCCGAGGCACTTTACAGCGAGATGATTCCCGGCGGCTATGTCAGCGTGACGCGCAATCCCAACCACTACGACAGCAAGATTAGCATCGAGGTGTTGTTCAACACCGTGATGAAAAACAAGGAAACCATCAAGCAAATCTTTGGATAGCAATGCTTCACTTGCAATGATGACACGCTTTGCGTCATTGCGAGGAACGAAGCAATCCAGAGTAAAACTTTTATAGGAGATTATTATCATGAATAATACCTTCAATTTCAATCGTTTCAATAAGGTGCTGGCCTACGACTGGAAGCGCTTCCTCCGCAACTTCGGCATCACGCTGCTGGTGTGGATCAGTATGCCCGTCATGTTTTGGGTGACGAGTCTGGTCTTCGACTTTGAATTGCCCGTTGAGGTACGCGAGTTCATCATCTTGGGCCTTATTGCCATCACCGTCATGTCGGCACCGTCGCGCATCTATGGCAAGGTCAACTTGCCGCGAGAGGGTGTTGGCTTTGCTATGATGCCCGCCACTAGCTTGGAAAAGTTCTTCAGCATGTTCCTCTATTGCTCACTTGTCACTCCCGCTGTGACTCTGGTGGGCAGCTGGTTGGTGGACTGCCTCATGACTCTTTTGCCTTTCGGTGGTTTCAAGGAGTTCGCCATGCATGAAGATTTCTTGAGGAATATCAGTTTCGGTGACTTTATAATGTTGATTGTCGCGCTGGTTACTGCTGTATGGGCCGAGTCGTCCATCTTCATGTTCGGCAACATGGTCTTCAAGCGCCGCAAGGCAGGCAAGACCTTCGCTTGGGGCTTGCTGATTGTCTTTTCGCTGACCTTGTTAGTGCAACTGTTCAGTTTGTGGGATAATTTCGGCATGTGGGTCACTGACACAAGTGTCCGACTGGGTGGGCGTTTCCTCCCATGGTTCTACAGTGCCGTCCAACTGGTCATCGCCATCGTGTTCTATGTGTTAACCTATCGTAAGATCAAAACGCAAAAATACTAACCATGAATAATACATTTAATTTCAATCGGTTTGGAAAACTCCTTGCCATGGACGGCAAGAAGTATCTCCGCAATTTCGGCATCACTTTGGCCATCTTGTGCTGCCTGAATGTCGGCAATTGGCTGTTGACTGCCGTATTCAACTTCCCTATGCCTGCCTTCATCCGTTATATGACCATTTATCTGGCAGTGTTTTTGTCGTGCATTCTCATGCCTGCCAAAGCCTTCGGCGACATCAACCTGCCCCGCGAGGGCGTGCGCTATGCCATGCTCCCCGTCTCTAATCTGGAGAAATACTTGAGTTATTTGCTCTATGGTGTCATGACACCTGTCGTTATAGTCTTGCTGTCCTATGGCATCGACTCCTTGCTCACTTTGCTGCCTGTTGGTGGTTTCCAGCATTATATCAAGAGTTTGGGAATAATGGGCACAACGATGGATTTCATGGAGGAGATGGGTGCTCTGGAAGCCGATCCTTCAATGGGCGATGTCTCAGATTTGTTGGATATGATGCATAAGATTGGTTCCGTCGAGGTGTGGAATTACATCGTCGGTATCTTGTTTACTATGGGCATCTTTATGATGGGTAATCTGTTGTTCAAGCGCCACAAGACGGGTATCACATTCGCCATCATGATGGGCTTCTCCTATGTCGTTTCGACGATTTCGCAATTGTTGTTGTTCTCCTCCAATGTTAGGGAGTTTCTCGTCCCCGATCCTGACAACTTCGACTTTGGCAAGCTTGGCGAGATGACTAGTGGTATGATGCTGACCAGCGTCATTCTATATACCCTCTTGACCATTGCTCTCTATACAGGCATATTCTTCAAACTTAAAACTCAAAAATACTAAACCATGGAATTTAATGCACACAAACCCATATACTTGCAGATTTGCTCCCAACTCTATGAGCAGATCCTGCGCGGCGAGCTGAAAGCCGACGACCGCATCCTTTCGGTGCGTGACTACGGCATACAACTCGGTGTGAACCCCAACACCATCATGCGTTCTTATGAGACCATGACGGCAGCGGGCATCATTTACAACAAGCGCGGCATCGGCTATTTCATCTCCGCCGAGGCCAAGGACATCGTCCTCAAGCAGATGCGCGAGGAATTCCTCGAAAAGGAATTGCCCGAGGTTGTCAAGAAGATGAAACTTTTGGGCATAGGGATAGAGGAGATTAAGTTTTAAGAGATTCCCTGCGGGAATGGAGTATATGGTGTTTGTTTCCAGCGGCGGCCTATGGGGCTTACGAGCCGTTAACGTTACAAGCCGCCGCAAAACGACAACACGACGGACTCCATTCCCGCGCAGCGGGAAACTCAACAAAATCTATAGAACCACAAAAAACATCGCCATGAAGAAACTAAAAGCACATCATCACATTATCCTGCTCACTGTATGCGTGGCCATAACGGTCATCATAGTGGCACTGACCCTGGGCAAAGATGTTGCCATAAGTGTCTTGTGCACCGGAATAGGATGCATTATTGGTCTCATCATTGGTTCTATTGTTAGGAAGAAAAAGGAAGCAAGTAAATAAACAACTCAAACTGTAACTTTTTCGTCAGTATTCCGTCATACTAGAAAGTAAATCTCTTTTTCATACCTTTGTAATGAGAAACGGCTGACCCAGAGGGCCAGCCGTTTTCTGGTTGATAACACTAATTGTCAGGAATTGAACACGAATTTTCAAAAATTGAATTCCTGAATAATTCGTGAATAATTCATGGCAATTCATGTTAAATCATCTGATTACGCTCACGCGCTTGATGCCCATGCCATTCTCCGTGTAGATGCGAATCATGTAGACACCTGCACCGAATTGGCTCATGTCAAGCGTCTCGGTGTCGTTGCTTGCCTCGGCATCGTAGACCACCTGGCCGAGTTCGTTGACCACAGTGAGGCGTAGCATGCCTTCAGCCTCGATGGTGACATTGCCGTTGGTCGGGTTGGGGTAGAGGTTGGCCTTTACGGCAAACTCGTTCACGTCGGTGGAGTTCTTAACAAGGATGTTCAGTGCACCCTCGCCATTGTTGCATTCCGAAACAGGCGTGGCGGTGATGACAGCAGTGCCTTTGTAGGTCTCGCTCCAAGTGACCACCACCGACTTGCCGTCGTTGGCGGGCACCAGTGTGCCAGCCTCTTCAGGTTCGATACTGAAGGCGGACATCACGTCATTGCTGACGGTGTAGGTCGTGGTAGGCGTGAGGCGCACATCCAAATCGGCATCGCCGCTGATTTCAGGTTGGTCTGCATAAGGATTCACAGTTACATTGATGGCTTGTTCAAGCGTGGTCTCGCAGCCGTTGGCATCGGTTACCTTGGTGAGTGTAGCGTTGATGCTGTTGGCAGGTGTGAGACTCAAAGTGTAATTGTCACTTTCAGCCGTGAAACCGTCCATGCCCGTGGCTTCCACGATGAAGGGGGCCATGCCGGTGAAGTTGAAGTCAACATTCACGCTTTCGCCTTCGCAGATGCTAGCAGGCACGTCGCCGATGGCCATGGTGGGAGCGGCATTCACGGTAACGGTGAAGGTGAATTCGCCTTCGTCAAAAGCGACACTGCATCCTGGACGGTTGACAATGCTCGTGATGTTGAAGGTGGTTTCGCCCACGGGCAGGATGCCTAAATCGATGTTGGTGGCGTCTTGCGAGAGTTCGTAACGCTCCTCGTTGATGAAGACCGTGAAATCGGGCGCTGTGGGAACGCCATTGGGGGTGTAACCGCCAAGCGTGAAGCTCATGATGGCATTCTCGCCTTCGCACACTTGGATGGCATCTGCTTCCAAGGTCATTTCAGGCATCGGGTTCATTTCGAAAGGATAGTCGTAGATGACGGAACCGCAGCCGGATGAAACAGCAAAGGCAGTCAGGTTGACACCATTGTTGATGTCGTTGAGGCCAGGAGTATAAGTGGTTTCCAGTGCCGAGGCATCTTCAAAGGTGCCGTCGCCGTCGGTCAGCCATTGGAACGAGACATAGTCGCCCGTGATTTCAACAGCAATGGGTTGAGGCTCATCAATGGCACAATGGGTTTCGCCGACAAGAGCAGGCATGATGACCACATTCTCAACGATAAATACGGTCATCTCGTCGGTGATGGTCTCGCCATTGCCATTGATGGTGAGGGTCAATGTGGCCTGACGGTTGGCAAGGTCTTGCGGGCCTGGGGTGTAGATGGGCATTGGGATAGCAGCGTCATTGAAGGTGCCGTCGCCCGAGGTGGTCCATTGCAGGTTGTCGTAATGGATGGCGTAACCCACGATTTGGGCATCGTTGCCTTCACAGACATTCACATCATTGCCGGCGGTGCCTGCCATGATGCGGTCGGCGGGAAGACCGACATAGTCGATCCAAGCGCAGTCGCTGCCACTACTGACGCTGGTGTCCTTGGTGTAGGTCCACTTGTAGGAGTGGCGACCAGCGGTGACAGGATAGGCAGCCTTGGTCCAACCCACATTGCCCGACCAATTGCCTTTTTCTTGGTTGTCAATGTAGAAGTGCAACTTGTCAAAACCATTTTCTGACGACACCTTATAATAGAAGGAGATGGTGTCGTTAGCGCCGGCCACGTGACTCAGGATGAGGGTGGTAGTGCCGTTATCGCCAATGGAACCTGAACGCAAGCAGTACTGGCCTTCATACGGTTCTTCGTTGACCATGCGCCATGGACGAGTTGGGTCGTTGTTCCAACTTTCACTGAGCACTCCAGTTTCGAAGTCCTCTATGACGAGACCAACCTTCACAGTGTAATCCTTTTGGTCGGAGTATGGTCCTGAAACGACATTGGCCACGAGCGGGCAAGAGTAGCCTATTGGCGTTTCTTCGCTGATGGTGATGTCGTAGACAGCATTGAGGGTCTCGCCTGCATTCACGCTCTCAAAGGTGACCATGCTTTCTGTCACCGTGATGTAGGGCGAAAGCATCTGTAATGTGGTCGTGGTCGAGGCAGCGTTGGCATGGCCGTTGTTTGCGATGGGAAAACTAAGTTGAGCAGTCTCGCCGGCATCCAAACGCCCGTTACCGTTACCTTCAACTTCAGTAATATGGAGATTGCCCAATTTGAAGATAGGGGCGTAGGCTTTTAAGGCCAGGTTGCTGACATAGACATCTTCACCATTGGTCACCGTGATGGTGAATCTGTTGCTGGTGTTGTCAGGTACGTTGTCGGCCACAGTGAATGAGAAGGCGTTCTCTAGATTCTGGGTGGCGTTGGGCGCTATGGCATCGTATTGGGCAGTGCCGTTTGTGATGGTGATGTATTCCGATTCGGTTTCCAGCACGGCTTCAAAGGCGCTCATGGGGTCGTTGCCTACATTCCTTAAGGCGACATCCAAGTTGATGGTTTCACCGAAATCGAGTTGGTTGTTGCCGTTTTGGTCGTTGATGACCTTGTTGTCAAAGACGATATAGGGACCGTCGGCGGGGAGGACACCTATGACGGCTTCATAACGCAGATAGTTTTGTCCAGTGATGACGAGGTTGATCTCGGTCGGGGGCAATTGAGGTTCAAATTCAATGGTTTGAGGGTCGCCTGTGGCTGTGGCCACAGCGAGGATTTCCCAACCCTCTACTTCGTCTTCTTTCACCAGGCTGATCATGCAACCTTCGGGTGCGGTGATGTTGATCTCACCCAAACCGGCAATCACAGCTTCGGGGTGGGTCACATCCATGACTTGAGGCACTTGCGTGTAAATACGCAGGAAGGCATCGCAGTGGGCGGTGAACATGGTGTAGGTGATGTCCTTGCTTTCCGTGTTGTAGGGCCAGTTGCTTTGGGCGAGGAAGTATTTGCCAGCCACGTTGCCGAAAGCGGGCATCCAGTTGCCTGTGTTATCGGCGTATGGACCGTAGGTGGGTAGGAAGTCACCGTCGAAGAGGTCGTAAACACCCCAGACGTATGCGTCGTTGACAAAGGAGTATGAGGTCTCGGTGGGGCAAAGCACGCCAACGGCACCAGCATTCTCGCCGTTGTAGGTGCGGCGCATCCAAGCTTCACAGAAACAGTCTTCGTGGTAGTTGAATTTGCCAGTGAGGCAGTTGATGGACATGACGAAAGGCAGTTTTCCAACATTGTTCATCTGGCTGACGTGGCTGTTGCGCACGGCGGGTTCCCCCCAGCCTGTCTCCAAACCGTGGTCACGGTGCTGCAACCAGAATGAGCCTTGGTTGACGGCTTGCACCACGAGTTCGGGAGTGCCGTTGTTCCAATCTCCTAGTTCGCTAGGTGAAGCGGGGATATAACCTACGCCGTTGGGACCGAAGTAGTTGACAACCATGTAGGTGTTTTGGTTGCTTGACCAACTATTGCCAGGCGTACCCATATAGATGCAGTTGATGCGGTTGGTGTCATAGCCATGCTGGCGCATGTATCCACCAAAAACTTCAGAACACAATTGGAACCACCTTTCAGTCTGCCATCCCAGTGCGGTGATAGGACGGGTGTAGAATGATGGATCCATGTTGGGGTTAGTGTATTCGTATTCAATTTGCTTGCCAACGAATACGGGCAGTTGGTCTGGGGTTTCTGCAATCAGGCGTGAGAATACCATGTCAGGCAGATTGTCATTGCCGACAGCATCTGCATATCTGTTATCGGTGATGCATGTCCCTTCGTAGGGGTGAGTAACGATCTCGGCAGGGATGTATTGACCCATATTGGTGCCGTGGTCGCCCAGCAGACAGACAGCCACGGGGGCAATCTCCCAAGTATTGTAGGCGTTGTGGAACCAAGACTTCATCTGTGAGGTGCTAGTGGCAGGCATTTCGTCCAGACGGTAGACCTCAGTGAGGATGCCTTGGCGGGTGCGGTACTCTTTCAGTTGGTTGGCGTATTCGGCCCAAGCGTCGTTGTTAGGTGTGATGATGAGGTATTCAGCACCAGTCTTGTCGTCGCGCAACCATTCTTGCATACGGGCCTCATAATCGATGACGGGCAGTTGGTCATAGTTCAAGAGTTCGGCAGCGAGGATGGGGTCCCAATAAGGCGAGCGCAGGCGGTCTTCTCCGAAATGTCCGTTGCCGCCTTCAAACTCAACGGCGAGTTCAACGTTGGTATAAACAACCAAGTCCTTAGTGACAGGGTTGTACTGGAAGGGAGTGATGGACACCGTGACCGCATCAACACCACGGATGTAACTGTTGCCCATGATGAAAGGTTCGGCGGGATAGAAGGCGTTCTTGTTATAAACGCTTAAGTCCTTCACATAGTTCATGTCCGGTTCTTCGTTCTCTGACTGGATGCGGAGAGCGGGCGCAATGTTGACGTTGTGAAGGGTCTCTTTCTCAATGCTGACCACGCGTAAAGTGGCGGTGGCTCCCTGTGGAATGGCCATCATGCGACTTTCACCAGGTAGGTTGGGTTTACCGGCCTCGTTGGGGATGGCGATGGCTTTAATGGCCACTTCACTCATCTCTTCACCACGGTAGTTGAGTTGGTTAAGTGTGACTTGCCCGACATTGTAGCTGATGTGGAGGCAGTCACGTGTTTTCTCCGTCAAGTTGAAACCTTGCTTTCCTTTGATGGGATAATCGAAGGTCTGTGCCATGGTCAGGCTGCCAAAGAAGGTCAGCAACACAAAGGCAAGAGCAACGGGTAATAGTTTTCTCATAGGTCTAGTGTTAAATTTGTTATTTTATGTTTCTTTATCGTTATGCTGTTAATCAGAAAGAGACGCAAAAGCGTCTCTCCTCCTATCATTCTCTCCCCAACACCCAACTTCCAACTCTTAACTCCTAACTCCTAACTCTCAACTCAATCATACTCTCCCCATCGTATGCAAGCGCCTTGCAATTGTTTCTTCAAGGGGAACATCAGAGTCAGTTTCACAGTGGCATCAGTGTTGAAGCGCATGCCTAAGAGATAGGGGTCGATGTAACCAGCACCCACCACGTTTTGCGACTCGCCATGAATCTCTTCGCTGGTGAACGAGTTGATGACTGCGGCATGGGCCGAGGCGTCAAGCCTGAACAGCAGGTAATAGTTGCCTACGTTGAGTTTGTAGAGTACGCCTGCGCCAAGCACCAAACCGACATTGAACTGGCGTGTGTTTTGGGCATTGAACTCTACGGTGTCGATGGTGACTCCATTCTCATTATATTGTTGGTTTTCCGTACCATAGTTTAATATCTCTTTTTTCTGCCAAACCATTTTTCCCGAGAGGGGGATGCTCACTCGGGGGGCGACATACACAAAGGGACGGATGGTGCCTTTTGAGAGGTAGTGGGTTAATGGGATTTGAACATTAACTTCTTGATAGTCTGCGTCAAATTGACGGTAGAAATCTTTGTTTTCATTGATGGCAACGGGGAAATTGAGCACTTCGTAGTTGAGGTGGGTATTGCGCATGGCATATAAACCTTCCAAAGCGATGGAGGTGTTGCCGTTGAGCATTCGCTCCACGATGAGACCTCCAGTGATGCCAAAATTGAACGGGGCTTTGTAAGGAGTCTTTGTTCCGCCAAAATGTACCCAATAGGTTGAAGTCAGTCCTCCTTCGATGCCAATGTTATATTTGGCTTCGTTGGAATTCACGCGATTGCGTGCCGATTGAAGCGGCTTGTTGAACTGTGCTTGTGCTGTAATGCCTATGGCTAGAAAAAAGAACAGGATAATGATATTTGGCTTTTTCATTCTGCGAAGGTCTTAAAAGAGTGTTTATTCTAGTTCAGGGAATTCCCCAGTGTGCACGATGCCGTCGTTTTTGAGGATCATGATGTCGCCTGCTGTGGGCAGGTAACCTAAATGGATGATTTGGTTGACGCTTGGGCCGGCATTGAGGTATTTCATGGTTTCAATGCCCCATCTAAGGTCTTTGATGACTTTGTTCTCAATGGTGTCAGTGGTATGGTTGACGGTATCGGTCACAACAGTGAGTTCTTTGTCGATGCGACCGGAGAAGATGACGGCATTGAGCGGTTCGGCTTTCGACTTGATGTCGCGGATTTCGTAATAGAATATGGTGAAATATGGGTCTTGTCCCATAATATATACAGTGCGGAAATCATCTTCGGTGAGTTTGCCGTCCTTGAAGTAGATGGGAGCAATGGTGTCGTCAATGAAGGCTTGGATGTCATCTTGCATCAAGTAGTGAGTTGAATCGGTTTCCGATTTCTCAAGGAAATAGTCGTATTCGCCTACGGATCCTTTGGGGTATTTGAATCGCAACTTGGCGATGCCTTTGTGCTGTTCGTAAAAATCGAAGTATTGCGGCGTGGGGATAGCGGTAGGAGTGTTCCTCCATGTGCTAGATGGCACCTTGATGATGTCGGTAATCCAAATGTTGTCGGCAATGTAAAGGTCTTCCAACTTGGGCGGTTCGTCGCCATAATAGAGGTGTGCGCTACCCATGCTATGCAGGAGTCGTTGCGGCATAAACTCGTTGATATTGGGTATGTGCTGGTAGGCATAATACACCGTCTCGTTGTTTTTCGGGTCGTCTTTCATGCAAGAAGTGAGAAAGGTCAACCCACAAGAGAAAAACAATGCCAATAATAAGTGTTTCTTCATCGTTTAATGCTTGGATGAGACTCTCAATGAGAAAAATTTATCTCGCAAATGTAAGGATTTAGGTCTTACATCCGACAAAAAAGAAACGATTTTTTTTGCGCCTTATTGTAATCGGTTGTAAATTATTTTGTTATAAAAGTGTCCTTAATGGACAATGACGGCTTTTCTGACCATAGTGCCTTCTTTGCTGGTGGCGATGAAACAATAGATTCCATTGCCCCTTGATGCGCATTGGTAAGGAAGGCTGTGGCGTTCGGATGTGCCGAAAGTCTGAAGATGGTCAACGAGGATGCCTCGCATGTCATACACCTTGATGTCAATTTTGCCTGTCAGATGCTCAAAGTTGAGCGTCATTTGCCCATTGTTGGGGTTGGGCACTACAGAGAAGTTTCCCAAACCTGGTGAGGGATAATTCTCATCCATGCCAAAAAATGAGCATACAAACCAATAGCGACGCTCGGTGCCTTCGGAGTGGCATTTGTTGTAAACTGTTGCTTTGAGCCAGACGGTGTCTTCCAATTGGTTGAGAACGTATATCCTGCAACGTTTTCCTGCGGGATTTGTCGTGGAGTCGGGCTCAAGCACCCATTGCACTGAAGGGTCTTCAAAGTTCCAGGTGACCGAGTCCCAATGGCATTGGTTGTTGTTGTCCCACAGGACAAAGTCGTAACTGTTGATTTGGAATTCAGTGGCGGTAACGACCCAATGTGGGGCATGGTTGTTTGTGTCGGCGGGGTAGATGGGGGTGGGATCGGGGGTGTATTCCATGTCAAGGTTGAGATACACAGTGCTGTCACAACCCAAGACGGTAGATAGGGTCTTCTCGTATTGGCCGGATAGGGTGTAGCTTTCGCCAAACCATTCGTATTCGTTGCATTCCTCGACTTCTATCGTGGTTCCCGTGACATTCCCCGAAAGGAGTAAGGTGCAGTCAACGATGCTATCGCAACCGTCGAAGGTGGTAAACACTTGTTGGAAGGTGCCGCTGTGGTCATACTCAAGTCCATTCCACTCAAACACCCCGCAGGAGATGGTGTCGAACGTAGTGTACTGCGGATGCCCCATGGTTAAGTGCAAAGTGACGATGCTGTCGCAACCTCCGAGAGAGATGTAATGACGCTCGTAGTCGTCAGGGATGTTGTAGGCTTGTCCGTCCCAAATGTAGCTGCTACCGCATTCGTGGTGGTTGAATTCATAGGTGATGCGGTCAGCCACAGTGAGGTGCAGGTTGAGGATGCTGTCGCAGCCGTTGGTGGTTGCTAGGTAGAGTTGTCTGTCGTAGGTGCCGGGACGGTCATATTCGAAACTGAAGCCATAAGCGTCATACACACCCGGTTCGCCTTGCCAACAGCGGCTGTCGTCGATGGGGATGTGGTATTGTGGGTGGGCATCGATATAAACGAGGACCGAGTCTTGGCATTCGCCATGGATGGGGTTGTCTTGCGTGCGCGCCAGAATGGTGTCGTTTTCGATGCGGATATTGTTGAAACCATAGCCTGAATAAATCTCTCCGGAGCAGATGTCATCGTGCTCGATAATGTATTGTTGGGTGGCATCCACTACGAATTCCGTGATGTTGCTTTCCGAGCCTGTACATCCGCCTTCGTGGGTGGTAATAAGCACTGAGACATTATAGGGACGGGCTTCGCTAAAAGAATGTGTGACCGGGTTGTCGGTGCTGTTGGTGCCGTCGCCGAAGTCCCATAGCAGTTCATAATTGGGTAAGTTGACTTCCGCATGGAAGGTGATAGGCTTATCGGAGCAATAAGGGAAGCTCTCGTTAGGCAGGATGGGTTCGTCATTCAAGGTGAGACTTGAGTTGAGATTGATGGCATTGGAGCCTACAAGGTAGGCATAGCCTTTCGCATCTCCGAAACCATATACATGGGCATTGAAACCATTGGCACAGGTGATACGGTGCACACCATGCGTGATGTCACACCTCGCAAAACAATAGTCGTCGTTGCCGTTGACCCGGTTGAAGAGGAAGGGAGAAATCTGCTGCTCGTCAAAATAGACATTCGCGATGTCTTCGGTGTTGACGATGATGTTGACACTGTGGGTCTCGATGTTGATTTCGGGGTGGTCGAAGGTTGAGAAGGTGACTTCGTTGATGCGTTGCTCCACAGGCGCAATCCATACCATCGAAGGGTCGCCAAAACGGTTATTGTAACTGTTATGGCTCGAGTTGAAGAGATAGACCGCACATGGTTGCGTGGCTTGCAAGAAACACGAGCCTTCGCTTTCCAACATTGAGAAGGTGTAAGACTCGCCGGCACCCAACATGGTGAGCGGTTCACCATTTAATGTGATGGAATTGAAATTGGCGCTCGAGGTAATCTTGATGAAGTCTCGGTTGCGGTTACGAGAACTGGTCACGATGAAGTTCTTGCCCCACGAGCGTAATGGCATGGCCTGCTCGAACACATGATCGAAGCCATCGCCTTGGTCCGTGGGAACACAGGTGAGGGTGTTGCCGTTGAATACTGCAATCTTCTTGCAGTCGGAGGCCAGTATCCGAGTGCCGCTCAGGTCGCGGTTTTCGTTCCATGAATTCATCCGCAATGACCTGACATGATAGGTCTCGCCAGCATTCATAGTGATGGTGAACGACTGATTTGCTGGATGCCCTCCTAGAGTGGCCACGGTAGGGGTGATTTCGATATCCGTATTGTCTTCAGTAGCGATGATGACAAAGGAGCTTGTCTCGTTATTGGAGGCGTAAATGTTGGCGAATGGCGAAATGGATTGGTCGTAACTCTGAATAATGTACTCATCGCCCAAACTTTCAGTAGGCAAGACAAAAGAAGCGTCGAAAGAGACATGGGCAATGTTGGTGCAGTAGACCGAAACAGTGTCGGTTGCCTGCACTTTGATGCCCTTTTCCATGACCATCTCATGCTGAGTGCTGTTGTGATAACCTTGCTCCTCAGGGATTTCAATGGTGGTGATGTTGTTGGCCATGACCGTGAATTCCAGCGACCATCCCGTCAACGGATTGGAAACGGTGCCACTGCAGTCGCGCTTAGCGCTGATAAGCACTTGGTTGATTACCCAACCGCCGGACGTGTGATCCTTAAAACCGTTGTGCATGAACGAGAGCCAAAACTCCTTGCCTTGTGTGGAAGTGTTTTGGGCCACTGCCGCTGGAACGCAAAGGCAGAATAGGAGAAACGCTGCGAAGAATGCCTTTAAGTGCTTCATGGCGTTTGTTTTTATAGTAGAGACGGCGCATGCACCGTCTCTACAAATGGTCATTGGATAATGATCTTCTTGGCTATAGTGCCTTCCTTGCTTGTCGCCACGAAGAAGTAGATGCCACCCGCCTTATTCTTCATGTCGTACTCATAGGTGCTGCCATAGCCGTCGGCGGTTTCAAAGTGGTCGATGAGGACACCTCGCATGTCGTACACTTTCATCTCAACCTTGCCGCTGAGGTTCTCAAAGTGCAAGGTCATGTGCCCGCTGTTGGGGTTCGGTAACACATCGAAGGAACCTGAACCTGTCGAATTGCCGTCTTCGTCCACACCATAGAAAGAGCAAATAAACCAGTAACGTTCGCTGATGCCTTCTTGCGAACATCTGTTGTAGGCTGTGGCACGGAGCCATACGGTGTCTTCTACATGACTGAGCACGTACATTTTGCAACGTTGGCCTTTGGGTTGTATCTCGTTGTCGGGTTCCAAAACCCATTCCAGTCCTTGGGTCTCAAAGTTCCAAACGACGGAGTCCCAATGGCAATGCGGGTTGGTGTCCCAAAGGTGGAACTCATAGGAGTTGATTTGGAACTCAGTGGCTGTGACTACCCAATGGGGCGCGGTATTCTCGGGATCCGTGGGGTAGATGGGTGTCGGGGAAGGTGTGTACTCGAACCGTGCATTCAAGGTCACCACACTGTCGCAACCATGTTGGTTCAAGTAAGTGCGGTGGTAGACGCCCGTCTCGGTATAAACGGGATCATCATGGTCGGTGCTGACAATGATATGGTCTTCTGCATCCCAATAGTATTCATCGCATCGATCAACGCTGAAGTCGGATGATTCGTTAGGGTTGACGGTGAGGTGGAGGTGCAAGATGCTGTCGCAACCGTACATGTTGGTCAAGGTGTGGTCGTAAACGCCCTCCGCGTTGAGTTGTTGCCCATAATAATTGTAGGTGTCGTTTTCGCAAATGGCCTCATAGATGTCTTTTTCCTCATGGGGACGCACGAGGATGGTCACGCTGACTTCTTGGATCGTCATGTGATCGCTAACGCTGCAATAAAAGGTGGTGCTGCCGATAGGAGGCGTGGCCACGGGATTCTGCGATGCGGGGTTGTTGAGCAGGTTGGCCGGCGACCAACTATAGGTATAGTCGCCAGTACCTGCCACGGGTAAGGCATGAAGCGTGGTGGAACCGTTCTCGCAAATCTCGTATTCGTCGGCAGTGGCGGTGGCGGTCAGGTCGGAACCTGCCATGGTCACGGTGACTTGGACAGTTGTGCTGCAGCCGCCATCTGTATTGGTGATGGTCAGCGAATAGACTTGCGTCTCGACCAAAGAGACGGTCTGTGTGGTTGGGCTGTTGGGATTGGTGACCATATTGGCGGGTTCCCATTGGTAGGTGAAGTTGCCGGGTGTTTCCACATTGACAGTAAGGGTAGAAGTGCCACCATACATGACAGAACTCGGACTGGCCGAGACCGTGGCTACAGGAATGGCATAGACGGTTACCGTCTTTGTGATTTGGTCAGTGCAGATGCCTGTGCCCACATTGAGGGTCACTTCATAATCTCCCGCTTCTGCGAATGTGTGGCTGACATTTTGTCCGCTACCGGTCTCCCCATCATCAAAATCCCATCCTATGTTCTCAATTTCTTGTCCCGCAGGATCAGTGGTCGATGTGCTAGTGAATTGTACGGGGCTGCCTTCACAGGCAGGAACATAGGTGAAGTCGGCGGAAGGTTGGGGATAAATGACGACATCGGTGGTTCCCGTAGTGGTCTGTTGCTCAACGGTGGTAACGCAGGTGTAGGTGCCTGCCATTTCCAAGGTGCAGTTTTGGATGAGGGGGTTTTGGAGCGTCGAGCTGAAATTGTTGGGCCCCGTCCATTGGTAGGTGGCGCCCGCCTGAGTGGTGACACTCAGTTGGATGTCGTCGCCCACGCAATAAGGGCCGTCGTTGGTGGCAATGCCAGGCAGAATGCCGCAGTCGGTAGTGCCGGGACCCGAGTTCTCAGCCTTGGTGAAGGTGATGACGCAAGGTTCGCGCGAATAGTTCGTAATCATCAGGATATAATATTCTCCTGTTTCTGGCATGTGGTAATTGACGGTGCCGTGACCGGTTTGGTGAACATGCAGGCTTTCTTCGAAACCTAAATAAATGTCTTCAGAATAGCTCGAGGAATAATTGCAGTCGATGATTTTGTTGCCGGTCAGTTGTCTTACACAAGGCGATGTCGGGTCGTCGAAGGGGCCCCACAGGCAGTAGTCAATGTCTCTTTCTACATTTGAAAGCGGATCGCGTCCTTCCATGTGGATGACGAATTGTCCAGGGGTGTTGATTCTCATGTGGTACCAAGATGGGTTGTAGGAACTGCCGATGCAACCGTCATCAAAAGAATCGCTTTCAAGTTGGTCAGCAGTTTGAGACGTGTTGGCTGCCTGGAACTGGATGACATCGGAGGTGCAGAAGGGGTCTGAATCCACACAATGGTTGTTGACGGAAATGGCTCTGCCGAGGGCAAGGTCCATGGTGATCGAGGTGAAGTGCACGGCAGGTACACTCTCTTTCCAATGTGGGAACAGGTCTACGATGTCGACTTTGTCGATGAACTGAAAGTCTGACACGGCACGGTTATACGCTTCTTCGAAGATGTCGATGAAAGGCTCGTCACTGTTGTCGTGGCTTGGGATGATATTGAACAAGCCATTTTCTTCTTCTGTTTGCAAAATGAAACGGTCGTCTTGATCGAGGCTGTATAGCAAGAACAGCCTGAAATCATGATTGTCTATTTCATAGAAATTCAGCAGGATGCCGTCTTCGGCATAGGGCCTGTAAGGGGTTTGCCCAAACTGCTTCAACGGGAGGATGAACAAAAATAAGAGCGCTATGGCTAATCTTGTCAGTGATTTCATTGTTGTTTTGAATTTGTTTTTATCGAAAAAACGGACGTTTGGTTATTTTTGGATGACGACTTTCTTGGCGACAGTGCCTTCGCGACCGGTGGCCACGAAGAAGTAAATGCCGTCAGACTTGGTTTTCATATTGTAGGTATGTTGTGAAGGACCGTTCCCGTTGTAGGTCTTGAACTGGTCGATGAGTATGCCGCGCATGTCGTACACTCTCATGTCGACAGTGCCGGTGAGGTATTCGAAGTTGAGTGTCATCTGGCCGTTGTTGGGGTTGGGAACCACGTCGAAGTTGCAGAGCTCGCACATGGTTTCGCTTTCCTCAACGCCATAGAATGAACTCAGCAGCCAATAGCGTTGCTCGATGCCTTCGTTTGGTGCGCAGCGGTTGAAGGCATGTGCTTTCAGCCAGATGGTGTCGTCTACATGGTTGAGTACATAGACTCTGCAGCACTTGGCTTTGTTGCCGAAAGGTTCAAGTACCCATTCGGGTGCCTCGTCGCAGGTCCAGGTGACGGTGTCCCAATGGCAATTGGGGTTCTCGTCCCACAGGTTGAAGTCGTATGAGTTGATTTGGAACTCAGTGGCGGTCACCACCCAGTGTGGGGCACCGTTGGTGGCGTCCATAGGATAGATGGGCGTGGGGTGCGGCGTGTACTCGAAATTCATGTGCATCGTCACCAAACTGTCGCAATCTGCCTGGTTCTTGTAGGTGCGGTGATAAATGCCCGAGATGTTGTAGACCGGGTCTTCATGGTCGGTGAAAACTATCTCATGGCCTTTTGGATCCCAGTAATACTCGTCGCAGCTTTCGCTTTCATCAAGGGAGTCCTCGCTCTCGTCGTGGTCGTTGATGGTCAGGAAGAGGGTGACTTCACTGTTGCAGCCGTAGCTGTTCACATAGTGATGCGTGTAAACCGTATCTGCTTCAAAGGTCATGTCGACATTGTATGCGTCGTTCTTCCAGCGGTAGGTGTCGCAGCTGGTGACGGTTTCTTCCGTGTCGTAGCTGGGTCTCAGTTCAAGGAGGAGCATGACGGTGCTGTCGCAAGAACTTGGGAAGGATAATGTGTCGTAATAGGTTCCTGATTCATAATAGGTTATTCCATTCGAAGGCCAGGTGTATTGGGTGTCGCAAATGGAGATGTTGTAGGTTTTGGAGTTGTATTGGGCCACATCGACATGGAGGATGACGAGACTGTCGCAACTGGCCGTGGTCTCGAAGTGGAATTCGTAGGGTGTGGCGCTGGGTTGCAGGTATTGGCCGTTGTAGTAATATCCGGGACCGCCTTCGCAGGTCGACTCATGCAATTCGATTTCATAGCTTGGGTCTTGGATGAGGTTGAGCCTAAGGACGCTGTCGCAACCGTGCACCGATTCCAAGGTGTGGTAATAAGGACCAGGGGTGGTGAGCGATTCGCCATAGAATTGGTAGGTGTCGCCTTGGCAGAAGTGGTCGCTGATGGGGGTTTCGTAGATGTCCCAATTCATCAAATGCAGGTGGATGGTGCTGTCGCAGCCGTGTGTCGTCTCAATAGTGTGGTCGTACACGTTGGGGGCGCTCAATTCCTCGCCAAAGAAGTTGTAGGTGGTGTTCTCGCAAATGGTTTCATAGATGTCGGACTCCATGTTGGGATAGACCCTAATGGTGACAGTGGCGTCTTGTGAAGTGTAACCATCACTGACATGGCAGGTGTAGGTGTGGGTGCCTACGGGCGGAGTGGCCACGGGGTTTTGGGAGTTGGGGCTGTTGAGCGTGTTGGCAGGTGTCCAGTTGTAGGAGTATTCGCCCGAGCCGCCAGAGGGGGAGGCGTGAAGGGTGGTCGACTCGCCTTCGCAAAGTTCGTAGGCGTCGGCAGAGGCCATGGCCGTCATGTCTGAACCTTCGATGCTCACGGTGACTTGTGTTGTACCCATGCAGTTGCCTTGCGGATTGGTGACAGTGCAAGTGAATGTGGTGGTTTGTTGCAGCGCCACAGTCGAGGTGGTCTGGCTGTTGGGATTAACCACTTTGTCGGCGGGTTCCCAATGGAAGTTGAATTGGCCTGTCGTGCCGGCGTTGGCAGTCAGCGTTGCCGTGCCGCCATAGATGACGATGTTGGGTTGTGCTACAGCAGTAGGAACAGGGGTCGCATACACGGTCACGGTTTGCGTACGGGAGCCCGTGCAGTTGCCTGTGCCGATGCCGACGGTATGGGTCACTTGATACGGGCCAGCATTGGCGTAAGTGTGGCTCACGGTTTGTCCGCTGCCCGTCTGCCCGTCGCCAAAGTCCCATTGGTAGCTGCTAATGGTTTGTCCAGCGGGCGCGGTGGCGGTGCTGGTAAACTGGGTCGGCGTGCCTTTACAGACAGTGGTGAAGGTGAAGTTCGATGTGGGTTGGCCAAACACGGTGACGTTCTTGGTGATTTGGTTGGTGCAATGTCCTCCGCAGCCCACGGTAAGGGTCACTGGGTAGGATCCAGGGTTAGCGTAGGTATGCGTGGTATTTGCCCCTGTTCCTAGTTGGCCGTCGCCAAAGTTCCAACTATAGGTTTGTATCTGCTGCCCCGAGGGGTTCGTGGTGGAAGTGCTGGTGAATTGTGTGGGAGAGCCGACACATACTGTGGTGAAGTTGAAATTGGCAGATGGCATAGGATAGATGACGACTTCAGTGGAGGCAGTGGTGGATTGTGATCCGACAGTGGTCGTGCAGGTGTAAGTGCCGGCCATGTTCAAGGTGCAGTTGGGACGGTTCGGGTTTTGTTGGGTGGAAGAAAAACCTGCAGGACCGCTCCAAGAGTAGGTGGCGCCATCTTGTGCGTTGACGGACAGATGAATGGTTTCACCGACACAATAAGGGCCGTCGTTGGTGACAACACCAGGAAGAATGCCGCAGTCGGTCTCGCCAGGGCCACTACCTGTTGTCTTGGAGAACGAAATCGTACAAGGCTGTTGTGAATAATTTGTAATCATTAGAATATAATACTCTCCAGCCTCTGGCATGTGATAATTCACGGTTCCATGGTCAGTAGTACCTGTTGATCCGTGATAATGTTGGTCGCTTTGATATCCGAGGAAGATGTCTTCAAAGTAGGCAGCTGAGAAAGAACAGTCGACAATCTTATTGGTGGTCAATTGAGCCACGCAAGGAGAGGTAGGATCAGTGTAGGGTCCCCACATGCAAAAATCGACATCTCTATTTGTACTACTATTATTAGGGTCATGGCCTTCCACATGGATGATGAACTGGCCTCCTGTTTGTATTCTCATGTGATACCAAGAGGGATTGTAAGAAGAACCAATACAACCGTCTTGTAATGTAGTGCCTTCCAGTTGATCAGCCGTTTGGGAAGTGGAAGCAGCGTCAAAAGTGATGACATCCGATGTGCAGAAAGGGTCTGAATCGACGCAGTGGTTGTTGTTAGGCCGATTATTATGCATGAAGACATCCATCATCATCGAAAGGAATTGGGTGTCAGGAATGCAGTTTTTCCAATTGGTCATCTGGTTATCGATGTCCAATTTGGAAAGCAAATTGAAATCTGCATAAGTGTTATTGTAAAAAGCTTCAAAAGCATCAAAAAAGTTCGTAACACTATTGTCATTTGAATTGATGCTGAATTGTCCCCATTCTTCGCCTTCGGTCAGAATGAATCGATTGTCTTGGTTAAGATTGTAAAGCAAGCATGTCCTGAAATAGACATTGTCGATTTGCGAGAAGTCCAACAAAACTCCATCGTCGGCATATTGCCTATAAGGTGTTTGCGCGAAATGTCTCATCGGTAAGGCCAATAAGAAAAGCAAGGTCACTAGGGTGATTTTCGTAATTTTATTCATGACTGTTTGTTTTGCAGATGATTACCAATTTGTATTGCTATGAGTGTATTTTTTGCTAGATATTCTAACCGACACATAATAAAAAAGCGCGTAAAGATACGCACTTTTTTGGAATAATGAAGCATTTTTTGTTTTCAACGCATTTTTTTTTGTGTAAGCCTCTACATTTTCAGTATTTTCCTGCTCCAACGTTGCCCATTTTGCTCTACTACGATGAGGTACATGCCTGCTTCGCGATTCCTGAGCGATACGCAGGATGCTTGTCGCTCGGTAAGGATGAGATGGCCCTTTGCGTCGAAGACACTGATGCAGAAATCACTCTCTTTCTCCACTTCTACAAATACTTGGTCTGTTGTTGGGTTAGGGTGCAGGTTGAGCGGGAGGTCCGGTTTCTCGTTGGTGGCGTCCAAATAGGGCGGCAGCGTGATGTAGTCGAGCCAGGCACAGTCCTCGCCGTTGTCGACGGAATAGTCCTTGGCGTATTTCCATTGGTATTGGTGGTGTCCTGGTTGGATGGTATAGGCGTGTTCGTACCAGGCCGCATTTCCTGACCAACGGCCTAACTCAGTGCTGTCGACAGAGAAAATGAGGAAGTCGTAGTTGTTCTCCGACGACACCTTGCAGAAGAAGGAGAGGGTGCCTTCTTCGTTGGAGGTGTAGTTGAAGATAAGTTGCGACGACTCGTTATGGGTGATGGTGGTGTCCGACTGAGCGCAGTAGGTGCCTTCATAGGCGTCGAGGTCGACAATTTGCCAAGGATGATGCGGGTCGTTGGACCAATACGCTGGATTGAGCACCCCGTTTTCGAAACTCTCCATGGAAAAGCCTAACGGCAAACTAAAGTTGTTTTCCATCACCAATTCGTGGCAGGTAGTGCTGACGATGAAGTCGAGGAAGGGCATCTCGCCAGCGAGGAACTCGACGAAAACGTCAAAGGTAAATTCGACAGAGGCCCCGACGGGCATATCGGCAAGGGTGGACTCTGGCGTGATCACCCTTATGTGGTCTTCGTTGCCTTGTAAGGCGATGCGTGGACTCTCGGCAAGATAGTGGCCATGGTTGGCGAGACGGAAGGTGAGGCTGGCAAACTCGCCCGCGTCCAAGTAACCGTTGCCATTGCCTGCATCGTCATTAATGGCAAGGAGTTCTGCCTTGATGTTGGGGGCAGTGATGGCGATGTCGAACTCGCGCTCGAAACTCTCATTGTTGAATTGCGTCGTGACGGTGAAGGGAACGCTGGTCCCGTCGGGAACATCGTCGCTGACGTGGATCAGGAAGGCGTCCCTGATGAGCGCACTCTCGTCGGGTGCCAGGGAAGGGATGGCCGTCTCGTCTTGTGTGATTTGTAGTTGCCCCGAGGCGTTAGCGATAGTGGCTATGCCTGATGCGTTGGTTTCGGCACCGACGTTTCTGACGACAAGGTCGACGGCCGCCGATTCCCCATAATGCAAATGGGTGGCACCTTGGTTGAAGGCGACGCTGTCGGCGACGATGAGAGGCCGGTCTAAGGGCACTACTGGGATTTCCACTTCACATCGGATGAAGTTCAGGCCCGTCATGGTTAGGCATACCGTGTTGTTGGGTATGTAATCCATAACATAGATGACTTGTTCTTCGCCCGTTCCTGTGGCGGTGGCCAGCAGGTGGTCTTTGTGTCCGTAATAGGTGCTCAAGGCGATCTCGACGCCTTCGGGCGCCGTGACGTGGAATGGGGTGAAGATGGTGATGGCGGGGTCAAATGTGGTTGGGATGGGTTGTGGAACCTCAGTGTAGAGCCTAAGGAAGGCGTCGCAGTGGGAATGGTAGGCGTTGAAGATGGTGTTGCGCATGATCTCGTCAGCATTGGGGAAGACGTTTTGGGCCAGGAAGTACTTGCCTGAGACATTGGCAAAAGAGGGCATCCATTGGGCCACATGGCTGGCATAGGGACCATAGTCAGGGAGGAACTCAGGGTCAAAGAGGTCCCAGACGCCCCAAAGATAGATGTCGTTGGCGAAGGAATAGGTCCTCCCCGAAGGGCTGATGGCGCCAACAATGCCTGCATTTTGTCCGCTTCGGGTCATGCGGAGAAGGCCTTCCGTGAAGCAGTTTCCGTTGTAGTCGAATTGGCCTGTCTTGCAGTTTACCGAGATGAGGAACGACATCTTGCCGGGATTGCTGATGTTGCCGAAGTCGCTGACGTAGATTTCAGGTTGGTACCATTTCTGTGTCCAGCCATGGTCGCGGTGCTGGATGAGGTAGACCCCTGAATTGATGGCGCGGATGACTTGGTCTGCAGTGCCACCTGTCCAACCGCCTAGTTCTGCAGGCGTGGCGGGTATGTATCCCAGGCCATTGGGGCCGAAGTAGTCGGTGACGGCGCTCGTGTTGCTGGCAGTCGACCATGCCGCGCCTAAGTCGCCACTGTAGATTTCGTTGATGCGGATGGGTTCCTTGCCGTGTTGGGTGAGATAGCCGCTGATGGTGGCGATGCAAATCTGGAACCAGTTGGTGTTCTGCCAGGCTGCCGCCGTCAATGGATGGGTGTAGTAGTACTGGTCCATAACGGGAGCGGTGTGCTCGTATTCGATTTGCTTGCCGATGAAAAGCGGCAGTTCCGACTCGTTCTGCGCAACGAGGCGTGAGAAGCACATGTCGGGGAGCAGGTCGCCGTTGACGTCAGCGTAGGGGTTGTCGGTGTTGACGGTGCCTTCGATGGGGTGCGGCATCTCGAAGGCAGGAATGTATTGCGCCAAATTTGCGCCATGGTCGGCGAGGATGCATACCGCCACGGGTGGTATGTCCCAGTTATTGTAGATCTCCCTGAACCATTGCCGGATTTCCCTGGTGTTCGTGGCACCGGTTTCACCGATGCTCATTACTTTGGTGTAGATGCCTTGCCGGATGCGGTAGTTGGCAAGTTCTTGTGCGGCCGAGATGAAGGCATCGTTGTTGGGCGTGAGGATGAGGTATTCGCAACCGGTGAGACGGTCGTGTATCCATTCCTGCCTGCGGGCATGGTAGTCGATGTCGGGCAGGCTGTTGTAGTTCAGAATGGCGTTCTGCAGGATAGGGTCCCAATAGGGGGAACGCAACCGGTCGTCACCGAAGTGGCCATTGCCCCCTTCAAAGTGGATGTCAATGTCGAGTTCGCGGTTGACGGCGAGTTCGTGTGTCACCGGGTTGTATTGGAAGGGGCAGAGACCGAGGTGGATGACATCGACGCCGCGCAAGCACTGTGGCTCGGCCACCATGTAGGTCTCGGTAGGGTAGAAGGCATTGGTGGCATATACTTTCGAATCCCTGAAGAAAGGCTGTTCGGGTTCGCTCTCGGCTTGGCTGCCTTCCGACGGCATGATATTGATGCCTTCCATGCGTTGGCAGCGTCTCGTCGTGACTTCCACAATGGCTTTCGAGCCTTGTGGGATGGCGATGAAGCGGTTGAAGGTGGGCAGGGCAGGAAGGCCATAGTCGTTGGGCGCAACGATGCCTTTTGTCGTTATGGTGTGCATCACCTCGCCTTCGTGCATGACCGTGTCGATCCTGAAGTTGCCCAGGTCGAAATGAAGGCTGATATGGCCGCGGTCGGAAGACATGATGGTGAAGGTCTGTCCTATAGCGGTGTGTGTTGCCGTGATCGCAAACATTAGGAAGGTTAGGGACAATAGAGTTTTTTTCATGGCCAGCGTTTTTTTTCGAAATCGGGGTGCAAGTAACACAATTTTTGCGACTTGTCAAACAAATTTTTCCGCAAAAGACATTTTTTTTCGCTTGACCACAAAAAAAGAGCCACCCTGAGGCAGCTCTTTGTGCTTGGTCCGTTTGCGTTGGATGGTTATCCGTCGGTTTCTAACTTGGACTTGGTCTTTTAGGTCATTCCTTCACCACCTTGCGCACACACTTGTGCCCTTCCTTGTCAGTGATGTTGACGAAGTAGACGCCGGTGGGCAATTCGGAGAGGTCGATTTGCAGTGTCTCGCCCTCGCCCGTGGCGTTGGCCACGCGCTGCCCGAGGGTGTTGAGTATTTCGGCTTGTTTCAAATCCTTGCCCGTGATGTTGATGAGGCCCGTGGTGGGGTTGGGAAGGAGGGAGAAAGGAGGAGTTGTTTCGTCCTCTTCAACTGCCATAAAATCCTCGGCTGAGATTTTTGCAATGGTGTTATGGTAAAAGTTTTGGCCATACAAGTTGTATGTGTAGACCACAAGTATTCCATTGTCTTCTGTCGATTTAATGGTATAGAGCGTTATTGCGTACTCTTCCTCTTCGCCCAATCTCCAGGTCCTTATGGTGTCGAAATCGGGGGTCAGCCTGTCTATGCATAGTATATAGTAATCCGGATGCAGGACGTATCCTAAAAAGATGGTGTTGTCTTGGGCGATGTCGACACCTTTCAGCAAGGCGACCTTGTCCCAGGTCTGTCGCCCTGACGACCTTTCCGTATATCGTATCATGGGCAGCGTGCCTGCTCTTTCAGGATCGCCAAATTCGTAGAGAGCGATGCCTTGTTGCCCTGATCCTTGCGGCTTGCAGTATAAGGAAGTGACATAGGCCGAGTTGTGCGGGCTGCGCACTACCGACATCTGTTGGAACATGTCGCCAATAATTGGGTTTATGTCGGCTTGTTGGCGAAAAGCCTTCACATCCAGGATTTGGAAGTCTTTGTCGATAAAAAAGGCGGTGCCAGGCGTCCCAACCCTATCCTTGCCGTCGGGTGTGGTATAGTAAATATCCGGCGCGTCGTTGTAGTAAAAGACAAACCCGTTGCCGGCTCGGCATAATTGATAATAAAGCCAATTCGTATCCATGCCCCCGCCTGTGCTTTCCATTTCGTAGCCAACCCTGCTGATGAAGTTCCCGTCGAAGTCCATCCTGAAGAAGAAGAGGGTGTCTTGTCCTCTTGGGTTGTGAACGTCAAAAGTGGGCGATTTGACATAGAGGCCAACGATGTCGTTCCCGTCCGATTCGGCGGTGAGGATGGTCAGTCTCCCGCTAAACCCGTTTGGAGTACAGCTTTGGTGAGGACAAACGGCCGTGTCAACTTGGAACCTGTGCTCGTGGCTTTCAAGGATGTTGAGTTCGTCGTCGAGTTTGTAAAGGTTGAGGATGGCGTAGTCGGGCGGATTGTCGAAGTTGAGGAAGAAATTGGGGGTGGAATCGTCGTAGTCAGGATGGTATGACATGAGCGCGAAGGTGTTGCCTTCTTTGTCGAAGAAGACATGAGGGGACAGTCCAGAGAATGCAGGTCTGTCAAACACCCTTTTTTCCAATTCGTTCCCGTTTGGCGAAAGGTGCGTCAATACGGGCCAATCGTGATGGTTGACGGTGTGCTCCCTCCCAGCAGCAATAACCCCACCGTCCTGCTTTTGCCAAACATCTCTATAATAGGTTACCGTTTCGCCATTGAGAATATAATCTGATGTATAGGTCCATTCCTGTGCCGAAGCCTTGGCCCCGAAAAGCAACGATAGGCCGACTAGCAGGACAAGTTGTTTTAAGTTGAACTTTTGCATAACGATATAGATTTTTGTTGGAATTTTGCAAAACTATATCGAAACAGTGAATTCTGTCAAGAAAAAACGAATTCGGATTATTCGGATTTTTGGTTAACAACTTGATTATGAGGTTTCCATATATCCATGAAGCGTAATAGCTACTCGGTCTTCTGAACCCAATATCTTTTTCAAACGGTTCTCCCTTTCCCAAGTCGTACTTAAGGAGTTCTGTAGCAAAACGGAGATTTGGACATTGTCCAATCCAAGAAGGCACAGATAAAAATACTGGAAGTCCTTTTCTTTTAGCTGAGGGTGTTGTATCTTTAGTATTTCAAACAATGGACCAAAATGCATGATTGCAGCATTCTTGAGTTTCGCCTTTTGAGCGTCATTAAGCGCTATACTTGTATAGGCGGAAACCGGAACGGTAGATTTGATAGGGTTTTGAGTGGCGTTACACAACGATAGGATATACTGGCAAATGGGTTCGTCCTCAAACTTTTCTGCTATGCTGTTTTGTTGAGGAATTGAAGGGCTTATCTTGTTGCCGTATTCTTTGATAGTAGCATTGCTCCGCTTTAGTCTTCCCGACAAGGCTTTTTGCCTTATTCTATGAGCATATTTTTCCTCCTTAATCTGAATTTCAAGGTTTTGTTTCTTCTTTTTATATTTCCTGTACAAGACAAATAATGCCAATATCACAACGAGAAGTCCAGAAGTTAAAGCAATACCCCATCGTGTTTGTTTCTTAATTATTTGTCTGTGTTGGTGCACTAATTCATACTGCTTGTACCCATTATATAGTTCCGCCAACTGTGATTTTACGAAGCTTTTGTTCTCTTCTTGGTTGGCAAATGGAACCAAAAACTCAGCAAATTTATGCATATCCTGCATATTATTTTGTGCCTTGCATATCTCAACAAGCCATTCTGCCGCCTGCTTCTTTGCGCCAATATTTTGGCTTTGGTCATAGACATTATTCAAATAAAGCCAAGCCGAATCGAATTCTTTTTCGTGATAATAGATTTCTCCAATTGTCAAGCAACGAGAAATATATTCTTGTTTACTTTCAGCTTGTGAAAGCATAGAAAACAATTGGTTTAATGATAATATTGGATTCTTTTCTTTTTTATATGACATTGCTGTCCACTAAAAAATCAAAATAGTTCTTTGAAATTACTGTAAGTTAGAAAGTTACAAGGGTTTTTCGAGCGCGCCGATTTGAATTTATCTTTGCCGTTAAAACAAACGACGGCAATATGCACAAAGGTAAATACGTGTTCGCACAACTGCTGGACTTCATCGACAAGGATGTGTTCCTTAGGATAGCGAACAAATACGACGGCAACCGATATGTGAAGCACTTCACCTGTTGGAACCAGCTTGCGGTACTGATGTTCGGCCAATTGTCCAATCGGGAGAGCCTCAGGGATGTGGTCTTGGCCACCCAGGCGCATCGTGAGAAAGCCTACCATCTAGGGTTCGGTCGAGCCGCGACAAAGAGCAACCTTTCCAAGGCCAACAGCAGTCGCGACTACCGCATCTTCGAGGAGTTCGCCTGCCGCGTGGTAGCACAGGCCCGTGAGTGCAGAGCAACGGAGATCTTCAAGCTTGGCGGCAACGTCTATGCCTTCGACTCAACAACCATCGACCTGTGTCTGAGCGTCTTTGAATGGGCGTTGTTCCGAAAAAGGAAGGGAGGAATCAAGGTGCATACGCTGTACGACATCGAGACCCAGGTCCCAACCTTCTTCCACATCACTCCCGCGAGAGTCCATGACATGAAGGCGATGGACGCCATACCCTACGAGGAGAACTCTTTCTACATCTTCGACAGGGGCTACAACGACTTCAAACGTCTTCACAACATAGAGAGCATCGGAGCTTACTTCGTGGTGAGAGGGAAGAAAAACAACGACTTCAAGCCGGAGAGATGGAAGCGGAGGTTCACAAAAGACTCGGGGATCCTCTCGGATGCCATAGGCCACATGGACGGAACGCTTACTGGGAAGAAATATCCCGACAGAATACGCAGGGTGGTCTATTGGGACGCGGAGTCCAAAAGAAGGTTCGTGTTCTTCACCAACGCTCTGGATATCAAACCGGTAACGGTTGCGGATCTTTACAAAAACCGCTGGCAGATAGAGCTGTTCTTCAAATGGCTTAAGCAGCACCTCAAGATAAAAAAGTTCTGGGGAGAAACAGAGAACGCTGTTCGAATCCAGATTTATTCCGCGATAACAGCCTACTGCATGATGGCCATCGTCCAGAAAAAACTGGGGGTCGAACGTTCGATCTACGAGATGCTCCAAATCGCAAGTATCTCATTGACAGATACTACCGATCTGAAAACCTTGTTCCGCTTATCTAACTTCAACAATGTCAAAGAGCAAATTGATAATAGTGAACTGTTATTATTTTAAGTTAAACATTCAAATTTAAACCGTCCAATTTTTTAGTGGACACTAATGTTTATATGAGAGAAATGCTAGGCGTGTGGTAAGGTCTCGGTAGTTAAGATTATTTGTATCAGACAACAAAAACAATCCTTGGTTATAATAGTATCCAGCACTATCATAATCACCTAAAACGTCATAATGCGAACCTATCTCATTTAACACCCACGATACATTCCAAGAAATAGCATCGTATTTTTTGAAATACTTTAAAGTCTTATTACCGAAATATATGCTTTGTTCGTGAAGATATTGATCAGAGAAAACACCTGTCAAATGCGCAAATAACAAGGCCGTCAAATTCGCTTTGTTTCCTATGATCTCAACCTCGTCGAAACAATCCTCCATCAACTCTAGTGCCTTCAGGTATTCCTGGCAGGCCTCCACTACGCTGTCGCGCTCGTAGAAGCCCACACCATTGATATAATGGGCGCGAGCGTCCAGAAACATTAGGATTGGGTCCGTAGGGACGTGGCGTGCCGCGTCTCTACAACATAATGAATCATAATAATCCACCGCCTGCAGCAATTCCGCGCGGTTGAGCTGGGGATTATCGTTCTTGTACAACAATTCGGCCAACAACAGGTTGGCGTAATGGCAATCATTGGTTGTAGAGACGTTTCCTGAAACGTCTCCCGCCAGAACATCGTTTGTGTTTCCAGAGACGTTTCGGGAAACGTCTCTACAGCAGGTGTCGAAATAGGGCAACAGGCACCTCAACGCGCTGTCGGGCCGCTGCCACATCAGGCTGTCGATGGCGGACAATTCGGGCGACATGTCGGTTGGTAGAGACGTGCCATGGCGCGTCTCTACAGGGCGGTTGCAGGCCGAAAACGCCACCATCCCAACAAAAAACACTATGGAAAACCACCGTTTCATGCCTGCAAAAATAACAAAAAAACGGACACGGACCTCACATGGGGCAGAGCATCAATCCTCTGTGTCCCCTGCGTGAGATCCGTGTCCCCAAACACACCGCTGTGTGCGATTCGTTATACGATGCCTGTAAATCCCATAAACGCCAAGGCCAGAATGCCCGCCGTAATCAGGGCGATAGGGGTACCCTTCATGCCCTTGGGAGGCTCCATGAGGTCGATGTGCTCACGGATGCCGGCGAAGATGACCAAGGCCATGGCAAAGCCAAGGGCGATGCCAACGGCATAGACAATAGACTCGCCGAGGCTCAGCATGTGGGCCACGCCGCCATAGTTGAACTCCTTGGTGACCACGGTCAGCGACACGCCGAGGACGGCGCAGTTGGTCGTAATCAGCGGCAGGAACACACCCAAGGCAGTGTAGAGCGACGGACTTATCTTCTTCAGGATAATCTCCACCATCTGCACCAAGGCAGCGATGATGAGGATGAAGGCGATGGTCTGCAAGAAGGTCAGTTTCAAGGGAATCAGGATGTACTGGTTCGTCAGCCATGTCACGAGGGTGGCCAGGGTCAACACGAAGATGACGGCAGCGCCCATACCCAATGCAGTGGAGGTCTTCTTAGAAGTGCCCAAGAAGGGGCAGATACCCAGGAACTGGGAGAAGATCACATTGTTGACCAAGATGGTCGATAAGATAATGATGAGGTATTTCATGGCTTAGTGACTTTCTTTTTTGAGTTTGTTGACGATAGCGATAACGAAGCCGAGGCAGATGAAAGCGCCGGGAGGCAGGATGAACACCAGGATGTTGGCCGTCTCGGGCAGGATGGTAAGGCCGAAGATGGAGCCGCTGCCGAGGAACTCACGGATGCAGCCCAACAGCGTCAGGGCGAGGGTGAAGCCCAAGCCCATGCCGAGGCCGTCCAACAGCGAAGGCCACACGGGGTTCTTCGAGGCGAAAGCCTCAGCACGACCCAGCACGATGCAGTTCACCACGATGAGGGGGATGAACAGGCCGAGGGTCTCATAGATGTCGGGCACGTAGGCCTGCATGACGAGTTGCACCACTGTCACGAAGGAGGCGATGACCACGATGAAGCAGGGGATACGCACCTTGTCGGGGATGAAGCCCTTCAGCAGGGAGATGAAGACATTCGACAGCACCAGCACGAAGGTGGTGGCCAAGCCCATCGACATGCCATTGATGGCGCTGGTGGTCGTTGCCAAGGTCGGGCAGCAGCCCAACAGCAGCACCAGGATGGGGTTCTCTTTGATGAGGCCTTTGGTAAAGGTTTTCAAATTGTTACTCATTGCTTTGTCCTCCTTCTGTTTCATTGTTCTCCTCGGTAGGAGCCGCTTCCATGACGGGAACTGCTTCCTTGGTGGGAGCGTTGTTCATGAATTGTGCCTTGTTGGCCATAAAGGCTTGGTAAGCCTTGTCGACGGCTTTTGTGAAAGCTCTCGATGTGATGGTGGCCGCGGTGATGGCGTCGACGTCGCCGCCGTCTTTCTTAACGATCAGCTTGAAGTCAGCGGGGTTATTGTCGACGAATTGGTCCTTGAACTTGCCGGTCATGTTGGCGCCGAGGCCAGGGGTCTCGCTGTGCGACAGCACCGACGTGCCTTTGATGGTGCCGTCGGCAAGGAAACCGACCATCATTTCGATCTTGCCGCCAAAGCCGCCTTCGCTCGTTTTAACTGCAGCACCTAAAAACTGGCCAGTTATTGAGTCATATACTAGAGTACATGGAAAACTCAAGGTGTCGGTTTCGGTGATTTGTATCAAAGTGTCAGGAGTATAGGTGAGTTTTTTATCCAAAGGCAACACGGTCTGGATGGCTGCCTCATTCTTCTTTTTGTCGACTTGGGCGATGGTGTCTTTGGTCACGCCATACACCAAGCCGAGTACGCCGCCCGACACCGCTGCGATGACGAGCAGTGCCACGAGCATATTAATTAAAGTGGATGGTTTCTTTGCCATGGCGATTAGTTTTTAGAGGGTTTGACAACACCGAACACTTTGGGCTTGAAGGCCTTGTTGATGAGCGGCGTGAAAGCGTTCATGATGAGGATGGCGAACGACACGCCCTCGGGATAGGCGCCCCACAGTCGGATGACGACCGTGATGACACCGATGCCAAAGCCAAACAGGAGCTTGCCTCGTATCGTCATCGGGGAGGTCACCATGTCGGTGGCCATGAAGAAGGCACCGAGGATGAGACCGCCATACACCAGATGGTACCAAGGAGCGATGAAATGCGTTGGATCGATGAGGTGGCAGATGCCCGTGAAGACGAACACGGTGAGCAGGATGCTCAACGGCGTGGCGATGTCGATGACTTTGCGTGCGATGAGATAGATGGCGCCCAACAGCAAGGCGATGGCGCAAATCTCACCGAACGAACCGCCGTGGTATCCGAAGATTTGGTCAAGGAATGGGATGAATGTTCCGTCCCCGTTTTCGCCATTCATCTTCATGATGCTTTCAACAGTGGCGCCGTCTGCTTTTAGTCCTTCCTTCAACAGTCCAAGAGGTGTAGGACCGGTGATGGCATCCGCGATATGTCCGATGGGGAACAGGGGCTTAGAAGCCGGCCATGTAGTCATTGCGGTCGGGAACGACACAAGCATGAACACACGGCCTACCAATGCGGGGTTGAAGGGGTTCTTGCCCAAGCCACCGAAAGCCATCTTGCCGATGCCGATAGCGACGATACTACCCACGATGGCCATCCAGATGGGAAGGTTGGCAGGCACATTGAAGGCCAGCAGCACACCTGTCAGCGCGGCCGAACCGTCGTTGATGGTCAAGGGGCCTTTGATGAGGAATTTCTGAATGAGCCATTCGGTCAGCATGCAGGTGGCCACCGTGATGAGGGTCAAGCGGAGGGCTTGCCAGCCGAAATAGTAAATGGCCACAAGCAAGGCGGGAAGCAAGGCGAGGAGCACACGATACATGATCTTCCTCGTGTTTTCCGTTGAATGCACATGCGGCGAACCTGATATTGTGTATTTATTCATTGTTGAAATGTTTATCGTTTAATTGTTGAATTGTTGGTTGGTAGAGACGCGGCGCGCCACGTCTCTACAACAATCATTTTTGATTGCGCGCACGAATGATAGCGCCTGTCTTGGCCTTGCCGTAACGGATGTAGTCGAGCAGCGGGATGTTGGCGGGGCAGGTGAACTCGCAGGAACCGCATTCGATGCAGTCCATGATGTGGTTCTTTTCTGTCTCGTCGAAGTCGTTCTGCTTGGCCACCTTGTGGAGCAGGAAAGGTTGCAGGCCCATGGGGCAGGCCATGGCGCAGCGACCGCAGCGGATGCAGTTGGTCTGTCGCCGGTCTTGGGCCTCTTTGAGGGTCATCAGCAGAATGCCTGATGTGCCTTTCATGGTGGGGAAGCTGGTGACCGACACCGACTTGCCCATCATAGGACCGCCATTGATGACGTCGGTGATGTCTTCGGGCAGGCCGCCAGCAGCCTCGATGAGGAGGTCGGCAGGAACGCCGAAACGCACACGGAAGTTGCCGGGTTTCTTGACCGACTTTCCTGTGACGGTGACAATGCGTTCGATCAACGGCTTGTTCTTCTGCACCGCTTCGTAGACGGCATAGGTTGAAGCCACGTTGACGACGACGCAGCCTGTTTCAATGGGCAGTTTGCCCGATGGCACCTCGCGGCCGGTAATGGCCTTGATGATTTGCTTTTCGCCGCCTTGCGGGTATTTTGTCTTCAAAGGTTGCACTTCGATGCCGGCATAGAGGTCTTTGTGTTCGTTGATGGTCTTGTCAAGCAACTCGATGGCCTTCATTTTATTGGTCTCGATGCCGATGATGCCCTTGTCGGTGCCCACGCCTTTCATAAGGATCTTGACACCCATCAAGAACTCTTGGGTTTTCTCCAGGAGGAGACGGTAGTCGCAAGTCAGGTAGGGCTCGCATTCAGCAGCGTTGATGATGACATATTCGGCTTTCTTGCCTTCGGGGACCATCAGTTTGACGTGGGTGGGGAAGGTGGCGCCGCCCATGCCGACGATGCCGCATTCTTTCACCTTGTCGATGATCTGTTTGGCATCCAACTTGATGTCGGTGAGCAGTTCATCGGTGACGATGATGCCTTCTGCCCATTCGTCTTGTTCCTCTCTGTCGATGAAGACGGCGGGCTTGTAGTAGCCGGTGTGGTCCATCACCACGTCGACCTTGGCGACAGTGCCGGTGGCGGGAGAGTGGACATTGGCAGAGATGAAGCCCTTGGCGGTGCCGATGAGTTGTCCTGTCAGCACGCGGTCGCCTTTGTTGACGATGCATTCAGCCGGTGCGCCGAGGCATTGTCCCAACGGGACGATGATTTGCTTGGGCATCGGGAAGTCCTGTATGGGCAGGTCGGCCGAGAGTTTGTTCTCTTCAGGGTGCACGCCGCCCTTTTTGAAAGTCTTTATCGGGTTCATGCTGTGACAGTGTTTTCGGGTTCGACATTGGTTTTAGCTTCCACGGGTTGTGCCTCAGGTTTGGTCTGGGGCTTCACAGCGGGCTCGGCGCCTTGAAGCGAAGGCGTCTCTGCTTTAGGTGTCGGGAAGTTGATGGCATGGATGCTGCCACGCGGGCATACCTTGGCGCACTTGCCGCAGGCCTTGCACTTGGCTGGGTCGATGTAGGCCAGGTTGCCGCGCATCTCGATGGCCTCGAAGGGGCATTCTTTCAAGCACTTCTGGCAACCGATGCAGCCCACTGAGCAGTTTTTCACTACCAAGGCACCCTTGTCGGTGTTGGAGCAGCACACATAGACACGACGGTCTTTCTTGCCGCGCGGGCGAATCTCGATGATGCCGCGCGGGCAGGTCTTGGCGCAAACGCCGCAACCCACGCACTTGTCGGGGTCAACGACAGGCAGTCCCGTCTCCTTGTCGATGTGCAGGGCGCCGAAGTTGCACTTCTTTACGCAGTCGCCGAGTCCGAGGCATCCTTTCGAGCAACCGCCTTTGCCTGCATAAAGGGTGCTGGCAAAAGCGCAGATGTCAGCGCCTTCATAGTGCACCTTGGCGGGAGAGTTTTGGCAACTGCCGTTGCAGCGCACTACGGCAATCTTGGGTTCGAAAGTTCCAGCGGTAAGTCCAAGGACAGCCGCCACCTTGCCCATGTCGGTGCCAGGGCAGGCGAGACCGTCGATGTTGCCTTTCTCGGCGGCTTGTTTCACACAGGCCTCAGCCAAGGCACGACAACCTGCAAACCCGCAACCGCCGCAATTGGCGCCGGGCAGGCAGGCCTCCGCTTCATCAATCAAAGGGTTCTCTTCCACCTTGAATTTCTGTGCCACGAAGTACAGAATCACGGCCAAAATGCCGCCCAGGATTCCGAGAACCGCTAAGGAAATTAATAAAGTACTACTCATACTGTATAGAATTTTGAGTTTGTTTTCTACAAAAGAACCTGCAAAAATACGGAAACTCCTTTTTTTGTCAAAGGAATTTTTTCGGTTTTTTCAAATGTCATGGATTTCTTCGCCTCTTGAAGGCATGTCATACTGGACGGAGCAGTCCATGTCATACCAGATGGAGCAGTCCATGTCATACCGACCGACGAAGGAGGGAGTGTATCTATGGACTGCGGAGAGAGCGTGTCTATGCCTTCAAAAGTCTTCGATGGTATAGTCAAACTTTTTCTTGAGTTTGTCGCGCTGAAGGTAAAGCACAATATAATAAGGTATCAGCGCAACGATGCTGGCAAGGGCGGCCAGGCTGTCTTTCATTCCGAGACCGAGGCAGACGAAAAGCACGGTCAAAAGCAGGATGATGGGAACGAGATACGCCAAGACCGCCGCCTTGTTGCCTTGCCCGATGGCCATCTTTACATTGACTTTCTGGTTGATAACGAAGTCTTTGCCTTTTGGGCGTGGCACAATGAGGGTCTTCTCGGCCTGTTCGCCCATGCCGCATGCGCTCTTGGCATGGCAGGCAACGCAGGCGCTTTGCGCCAGTATCTTGATTTCTAGTTCGTCTTCGGAAATCTTGGTTACGACACCTTCGTGGGAGATGGTTTCTTCGTTTTTCATGCCGCAAAAATACTTTTTTTTCGCGATTCCAACAAAAACCACTACTTTTGCATTTAATTTCGTTGAGAACGATGGTCCAAGAGGATAAGAAAGAAGGCAGACTGAAGGCTTGGTTCAAGGCCAAGGTATCGGCTTTTCAGGCATGGTACAACCGCGACGACAACTTCTTGCGCAGGGTGCGTTTTCCTGGAACTCGGTTGCCTTTGCTCACCGTGCTGATCAATTTTGTGAAGTTTTTCACCCGAGGCCGCACCTTGGACCGTGCAGCGGGCGTGGCTTTCAATTTCTTTGTGGCGCTGTTTCCGCTCGTCTTGTTCTTCTTCACGCTGATTCCCTACATTCCCATCCCGCATCTCTATGAACGAGTGATGATGCTCCTCAACGACTTCTTCATTCCTTCTGGTACGCTTGACTATGTGCGTGAGACCATCGATAGCATCATGAACCAGCCTCACGATGGCTTGCTTTCCATCAGTATTGTCTTGTGCTTGATCTTCGGTTCGGGCGGCATTGTGGCGTTTTTCAACGGTTTCCGTAATGTATATGCCGACTACGCCTCGGGAAAGGATTTGGGTGTGAAAGGCTGGATTATCCAACGTGTGTTTGCCATTATCATGCTTGTCATCATCGGCGCGTTGATCGTCATTTCTGTGCTGCTGATTTCGTTGGGCGGCAGGGCTATTGGCTATTTGGTGGTGAACAACATCATCGAAGGCGGGTCTTTCACTTTCTTCTTGTTCAGTGTGCTGCGCTGGGTCGTTGGCATTTTTGTCTTATGCTTCGGTATCTCCATTCTTTATTATTTCGGCAATGTTAGGTTTAACGAACACTACCGCAAGGAACTGAAAAGATGTGGCCCCAATGGAGAAAAAAGATATAGAGAATTTGTGATTTTCAGTCCTGGTACGATACTCGCCACCACGCTCTTTGTTTTGGGTACCGTCGCTTTCAACACTTACATCTCCAACTTTTCGCGCTACAATGTGCTATATGGCTCCATTGGAACGCTGATCATCCTTTTGCTTTGGGTATGGGTTGTCGCCATCTTGATTTTGGCCGGCAACGACTTGAACTCGAGCATTCGCCGTGAAGCCATGAAACTCAGTTCGGCTGAAGACGCCACCCGCCGCAAGAAAATCGTCATTGAGGATCTCAGAAAACACATCGCCGCTTATCAGACGGCCAACGAGAACCGCACAGAACGCATCGAGGAACTGAAGAAGTCTATCCAAGAGAGGGAAGCCGTGATTCGAGATTTAGAGGAGAAGAAAAAGGACTTTGAGTTGATTATCAAGGCATATCAAGATTATGCCGAACAAGAGCAGAAGAGTTCTGATGACCAATACAATCTCGATTTTGTTTATGAACTGAATGAGGAGCTCCAAGGCCATCATAGAAAGAACAGAAGGAGAAAAAGGAAAAAGAAGGATTAAATTGTCATGGGTATCGTAGCGCGACAGAGCATCAAAGGCACGATTGCCACCTATTTTGGAGTTGCCGTCGGCATCGTGACGACTTTCTTCGTCCAGACGAAATATCTGACCACTGAGGAAATCGGTCTCGTCGATGTGCTGCTCCAGTCGGCTTTGCTGTTTTCGGGTCTGGCACAACTGGGCACCAACACCTCAGCGATGCGCTATTATCCCTTTTTCAAGGACGAAGACAACCGTGACCACGGTTTCTTCGGTTGGACGTTGATTGTGCCACTGATCGGTTTTGCCATCTTCTTGGGCGGTTTTTTCGCCTTGCGCAACCCCATCGCTTCGTTTTTCTCCGAGAAGTCAGCCTTGTTCATCGACTACATCTATTATGTGATTCCGCTGGCTTTCTTCATGCTCTACATTTCAGTGTTTGAGACCAACTCGAACTTGCTGATGCGCATCGTGGTGCCGCGTTTCATCCGTGAGGTAGGTCTGCGTGTGATGACATTGGTCATCTACCTGCTATATGGTTTCCATGTGCTATCGCTCACGGGTATGGTTGTCGCTTTTTGTGTGTCGTATGGCTTGGCGACTGTGGTCAATATCGTGTATCTGTTCACTTTGCATCGGGTGTCGTTCCGCATCGAGAAGAAATACATCACACCCAAGTTGAAGCGTGACTTCCTTATCTACACCGTGTTCCTTATCACCTCGGCTTTGGCAGGCAACATCACGCCGTTGCTCAACCGCTATTTCGTCGCGGGCAAGCAAGGCTTGGCTATCAGTGGTATCCTCACCATCGCCATCTATATCGCCACATTGGTCGAGATGCCTTATCGCTCGTTGGGTTCCATCAGCAAGCCACAAATCTCGCAGGCCATGGCAGAAGGCAATGTCAAGGAGGCCGACCGCATCTGCAAAAGCGTCGCCTTGCACCAGTTCCTCGCTGGGTCGTTGGTGTTTTTCTTCATCTGGATCAATATTGACACAGTGTTTGCCTTGTTGCCCAATGGCGAGGTGTTTGCGGCTGGCAAGTGGGCGGTGCTTATCCTCGGCATCAGCCGCTTGGTCAATTCGACGCTCAATGTGGGCACGACGGTGTTGAGCTATTCCAAAATCTATTATTATTCGCTGTTTTTCACCATCTTGCTAACGGTACTGGCATGGTGGCTCAATGCACGGTGGGTGGTCGAATGGGGCGTCAATGGTGCGGCTTTTGCCACCTTGGTGGCCTATATGGTGCATTATGTGTTGCTATTGGTCTTAATCCGTTGGAAGATTGGCACTTCGCCCTTGTCGGCAAAACAGTTGCTTGTCCTTCTTGTCGTGGGCGTTTTGTTCGGTCTCGACTGGCTGTGGTCGAAAGCGTTGACGCCATGGTTTGTCGGACTGTTCAACAAGCCAGTGTACGGTTTGGCCGTCGACTCGTTGCTGAAGACCACGCTGTTCCTTGTCATCGGTTTGGTCGCCATTTACAAAATAAAGATTTCCCAATCGGTCAACAATGTGATTGACAAGGGACTGCAGATGCTGGGCCTGAAGCGGAAATGATGGTATAATCTTATAGTTTACTGATGCTTAGTTTCACTCTGGCCAAGCCCAAGTCGGTTTGTGCCTCGATGAGATAGAGACCGGCCTCTAGACCCTGCAAGGGGAGCACTAAACGGTCGCAAGCATCGACATTCCTTTCGATGACGCATTGCCCTTGCATGTTGTGTACCTTTACATGTCTTATGCCCTCGGCCTCGATGAATACCTCGTCGTGGGCGGGATTGGGGTAAAGAGCGATGGGGAAGACCTGCTCCCCGATGTCGTAGAACCCTGCATGGATGAGTATTTCTCGCTCGGTGAAACCACACCCGTTCCATGCCTTGACGCGTAAGATGGCATCACCCGCTGTGGTCACCCACAAGGTACAATTCAAGCCTGTGGTATCCATCGGCCAGTCGGCATTTTCCAATGTCCATTCGTAGTGGTCGGCAAAGCCGACGGAGTCGATGGAGTAGAAGTATTGGCCCAAGATGAGGTCGGTGCTCACATAGACCTCTGTCGGTCCTTCGATGGCGCCTACAGCCTCGGGAGAGGGCTCGACGGTGAGGTGCAGGTGGACGAGCGAGTCGCAGCCGCCAGAGGTGACGAATAGACTGTCGTAAATACCGGACTGGACGTAAAGGTCCCCGTTCCAGGAATAGCTGTCACAAGCCGTGGTGTCGACATCGACCTCCAATGCATCGGAGAAGGCGAGATGCAGGGTGACGATGCTGTCGCACTCTTGCGAGGTGACGAATTCCTGCACATAGTCGCCCGGTTCGGTATAGGTGCTGTCGTTCCACTTGTATCGGTCGCAGGCCTCTATCGACCATTCGTGATAAATAGGTCCTGTGATGGTGAGATGAAGCGTGACGATACTGTCACAGCCCTCTATCGTAGTGAACTCTTGTTCATAGTCGCCGCTTTCGGAATAGGTGATGCCATTCCATGTGTATGAGTTGCACCGGGTTCGCTCAAACTCTGTTGACAGGCTGTCGCTAATGGTAAGATGAAGCGTGACGATGCTGTCGCAGCCGTGAGTCGAGGTGAGGTTTAGGGTGTAGTCGCCTGTTTCGTTATAGGTGGTGCCGTCCCATTGGTATGATACGCAAGCACTGGCCTCGAACGAGGTGGCGTAGGTCGGCCAGACAATGACGCTTACTGTGTTGCTATACACGGTTCCATAGGCGTTGGTGACGAAATAGCGCAGGAACCATCCGTTGTATTCGTCTCCCAGAGGTTCGCCATCATAGGCGATGGGGTTGTTGAAGTCGGCCGTGGCGGACAGTTGCCAGCCTTGGGCGTCGGCAAACTCGACCTCGGGGATTTGTAGGGTCAGGCTCTCATTGGCACAAATGGCTTCTGGTGCGGTGATGCTTCCTACGGTGGGCAGGATAATGTTTTCACAACTTGGGCTCCAAATGGGGCGAACAGCGTAAGTCTCGGTCTTGTCGCGGGCCGTAAAGATTCCTGCGGTGTAAGAACTTGGTGCAAAACTGATGGCCCATGCTTTTCCGCTCGAACACTCTGTACTGGTCCAATAGAAACTACTGTTCGGAGGAGAGCCTCCGTTGCCTGTAAATGCATCCTCGACGAAAGGCAGTGCGGCGAAAAGCTTCGAAAGTTGTCCTGCCGATGGGATGTGCCATCCATTTTCAAGGCTAACGTGAGAAGAGGCGTATTGCGATGCTGTCCCCGAAGCATCACGAATGCTGACGGTGGCGTCGAAACCGCAATGAACGCCATGAAGCACCACAAATTGATCGTTTTCATTGTAGTTATTGAGGCCTGGAATGTCGTTTGTGACTCCCCATTGGTAGGTGCTTGACAAGTCGTTCATGGCAGCCAGCCAATAAGCGCCGTTGTCGGGATCGACATAAAACACCACGCCTCGTTGTCCGCCTGGTGTAGTGATAATTTCGCCAATTGTAGGGGTCTGTGCTTGTACGGTGAATGACTTGACGGCTCTTACGCCTATCTCATATTCGTTGATGTAGTTGAATTTCGGATAGTTGGCCACACTGCCAGTCTGACTCACCACGACGGCGTGGGCTTGAGTGCGTTCGGTGGAGGTCCAATACCAGCGCGGATTGTCGAACACGAATGTCGTCCCATTTACGATGGCAAGTGAAGTGTTGATTTCGTTAATGTAAGCCATCAGCCAGCGCAGTTGCCCTGCAGCGGGGAGATACCATCCGTTGTTGAAATCCACGCACCATGCGGCCGGATACCAATCGGCTCCATGGGTGTTCCTGATAATGGCGGTATTTGTATAACCGTCAAGGTCGAGGATGGCCTCTCGGGAATGTTCGAAATTGTCCAACTCGGGGATGTCGTACATGTCATAGTAATGATCATTAGTCACCCAATGCGTATTGACGGCTTGGCATTCCAAACTGACCGCCCAACCTTGGTCGCTTTCATTCACATAAAAAACGATGCCTTCTGCAGTCCTGCCCGATGAAGGGAATTGCTCGGGGCTGCAAGTACTCCCGTCGGTGCATAGGATGTCGCCAATCTTGACCGACTGACCCAAGAGACAAACAGGCACCAATAATAGGGTAAGGATGATGTATAAAATTTTGGTTTTCAATGCAATTCTGTCTTTAGTTTCGTTCGCGCAATTCCATAGCTCGTTTGGATCTCGATGAGATAGAGTTTGGATTCAAAACCATACAAGGGCAGTTCCACGCGGTCGCTCCGGTCATAGTGTTGCTCCATGAGGCATTGTCCCTGTAAATTGAACAGCCTGACGCGCACAATGTCTTCTGCCTCGATGAAGACACGGTCATGCGCCGGGTTGGGATACATCGCCACGGGAATGGTTAGGTTTTCGTCTATGTCGTAGAATCCTGCATGGATGAGGATCTCGCGCTCGGTATAGCCACAGCCATTCCAGGCCTTGACGCGTAAGGTGGCATCACCCGCTGTGGTCACCCATAAGGCACAATTCAAGCCTGTGATGTCCATCAGCCAGTCGGCATTTTCCAATGTCCATTCGTAATGGTCGGCAAAGCCGACAGGTTCGATGGAGTAGAAGTATTGGCCCAAGATGAGGTCGGTGCTCACATAGACCTCTGTCGGCCCTTCGATAGCACCGATGGCCTCGGGATAGGGTTCGACGGTGAGGTGCAGGTGGACGAGTGAGTCGCAACCGCCAGGGGTCACAAACATGTGGTCGTAATTGCCCGATTGCGTGAATTGTTGTCCAGCCCAAGAGAAACTGCCGCAGGTCGTGGTATCGGCCTCAACCTCCATGGCTTGGGTGAAAACGAGATGCAGGGTGACGATGCTGTCGCACCCCTCGTAGGATTCGAACACTTGCACATAATCGCCCGGTTCGGTATAGGTGCTGTCGTTCCATTTGTATCGGTCGCAGGCCTCTATCGACCATTCGTGATAAATAGGTCCCGTGATGGTGAGATGCAGGGTGGCGATGCTGTCGCAGCCGTCGGGCGTAACGAATTCTTGAGTGTAGCTGCCACTCTCGGAGTAGATGGTGTCATTCCAAGTGTATGATTCACATTCCCTCTTCCAGAACTCGTGGGTCACCGTTTGTCCGAGGTTGACCTCAATGTTGTAGAGCGTGTCGCAACCCTCTGGTGTTTCGATGAGTTGTTCATAGAGGCCGCTTGCGTCGTAGGTGACGCCATGGAAGGTGTAGCTGTTGCAACCCGAACCGACGATGTCGACTTCAATGGAACCACCTGGGTTATAAGGTTCGCCTTCGGGTGTGATGTAATAGGCCTGTTGCAGGAAGTTGTTGTAGGGTCTTCGCACGGTGCCGTCGTGGGCAGTGAAGACGGTGGCCTTGTCGAAGCAATAGGTGGGGATGGTGAGGTCTTCGTTCACGTTGGTGACGTGGTACATGTATTGGTTCCATACGGGACGTGCCGGCGACCAGTTGCCGGGACTGCCGAAGACGTGGAGACCGCCGTAGCCGATGTCTACACCAGTATAGGAAGTGTCAAGCATGCCTGTGGCAATAATTTCAGCATATCCATCTCCGTTGATGTCGGCAACGATGGGGTATTCTACGCCTGTTCCAGCTGCCATCCTTCGTGCATAGACGTCGTACGGACGGATAGTGTCGTTGCCTGTGAGATGACTCTTGCCACTGCCATTGATGACACGGAGGTTCCTGTTGTCACGATACACTATTTCCATGATGCCATCTTGGTTGAAGTCGAACAGCGTTAGGCCGGTTTGCCCAGAACGGTCGTCATGTGCTTTTGACCATACGGTTTCAAAACCGTTTTCTGTGGTGTAGCGCCAGCAAAAGATTTTCTCTGTTGAGCCGTTGGGTTGGTCTTCAAGAAATATCATTTCGGGATGAGGGTCGTCGTCGATGTTGCCGATGGTGACATAGCCTGTGCATCTGCAGCGGTGTGCTTTTTGGAATAGAATTTGACCATTCGAAGGCTTGTAGGCATAAAAATAGGTGTCGTCGACAGTTTGGTCGTTTGTGTTGTCGCGGATAACAAGCACTTCACTTTCCCCATCCAAGTCGAAATCTGCCAGACTGACATGGCCGTCTGGAGAGAACCCGGAGGGCGGTGTGACGGTTTTGTTGACGGTGATGGAGTTAAGCGAAGGGTTGGTGCGACTCACAATGTTGACATTATAGATGGTGTTGCCGCAAATCAACTCTTGAAATGCATCGCCTAGGATGTCGTAGGCCAGCGACATGGCGTAATAGGTGTGGTGCGTACCGTAACTGGTGTGAAGCGGCGACCCTCTGAACCCTAGGCCTTTATTGCCATTATCAGGGCCGGAACAAAGCCATTTCAGTGTGGCGGCATCGAAGATGTCGCTGCCTGCATACACCTCTGGATAACCATCACCGTTGAAATCGGCCAATGAAACCATGCCATCACATGAGGTGGGACGGTCAGCAACATTCAACAAGGTGCCGTCAATGGAGAAAGACCTGATAAGCTTGTCGTTACAATGGACGAATATGGCACCTTGCATCCCCCCACTTTCTAAAGGATAGCGACCAATGGCGTAAGCTCCATTGGAGTTGAACACGGTGTCAGGCATGTTGATGCTGTGTTGCAAACTGAGGTCGTTGCCGTTGTAGACGTCGATTTTAAACGAGTAGTAATTGACATTGGAATAATGCGCAACCACAATGTCAACGATGCCATTCCCGTCGATGTCGCCGGCAATGATAGGGGCGTATGAGGCCACGTTATTGTTGTCGTTGGAATACAGCAGTTGGATGTTCCAAGGCGAGCCTTCCAAAGGTTGGTTGCAGTCGCTCTCGATGATGTTGTCGGGTAAGGTCGGTTCTGGCAGGGGAGGGTTGGCGAAAACCAGGTTGCGCACGGCGCGCACTCGATGGTTTGCTGTCTTGTCGCGCTTGACGAAATGACCTGCTCTGATGTTGGCACTTGGGACGCAACTCAAAGTGAAGGCTTCGTCCACGTTGGCCTCCGAACTCGACCAATACTCGGCTTGTGCCAAGGTGCTGCCATGGACCTGTAATGGTTCTTCGACGAAAGGCAAGGCACCGAAGAGTTTCGACAATTGTCCTGCCGTGGGCAAGTACCAGCCATGTTCATAGTCGACGGTGTTGGCAGCAGTGCTCAACCCATTTTGGTGGTCTCTGAGGATGCCTGTGTTGGCAAAGCCATCGGTTTCGTCCAGTAAAGTGCCATAGGGTGTGGAGCAGGTTTGGTTAGCCAGTCCTGGCACATCGCCATTGCCCCAAGGTGCTGATGTGGAAGCATCCTCCAAGGCTACCATCCAGCCGTCGGATTGGTCGGGAGTGAGGTAAAAGAGGATGCCCTGGCTGCCGTCATCGTTGGTGATGAGGTCGCCGATATGATAGGTGGGATGTACGGGGTTGGGAATGACGAAGTCTTTGATTTGGCGCACGCCGATACCGCTTGGCGGATAGTTGACGTTGTTGTCCTTTACGTAATCACCTATACTCCCGCCTGTGTTCATGTCGAAGGCGTGGTAACCGGAGTGTTCGGTCGACGACCACCAATAGTGGTTGCCACGATAGGGAAGAGGTGTCCCTCCTGCCACTTGCAGTGAAGCGTTGATTTCAGGAGCACAGGAGTAGAGGTAACGCAGTTGGCCGGCGCTAGGCAGATACCAGCCGTTGTCGTAGTCGACCGCCCAAGCGGCAGGGAAATCGGAACTGTTGCCGTGGCTTCGGATGATCCCCGTATTCTCCTGTCCGTTGAGGTCGTGCATGGCGACACGGGCGTTGGCATAGTTATTCAGGTCGGGTAGGTCATAACTGTAATTGTCGGAACTGCTCCATTTGATCGACGAACTTTGGTCGTCGAGGCTGACGACCCATCCGCGCGAATCAGAGGCGTCCACGTAAAACACCACGCCTTCCGCCGTTCTTCCTGAGGAGGCAAAAGATTCGCTGCTGACGAAGTTCCCGTCGGTGCAGAGGATGTCGCCAATGTTGACCGTCTGTCCAATGAGACAGAAGGGCCACAGCATCAAGACGATGAGGAATGCTCGCAGTTGATCTTCCATCGCTATGGTCGTTTTTTTTTGTTAAAGGCATCGCAAAGGTAATGGATTTTTCGTTTTGGTTTGAGACTCATCGTTTTTTTTCCATATTTTTGCAACCAAAATCATTGGAACAATGAAAAAGGTCATTACATACGGCACTTTTGACATGCTTCATCAGGGCCATATCAACTTGTTGAGGCGTGCTAAGGCGTTGGGCGACTATCTCATTGTTGGGGTGACGAGCGACAGTTTTGACCGTGACAGAGGTAAACTCAACGTGCGCTACGATGTCTTGGAGAGAGTGGAGGCTGTACGCCAGACAGGCTTTGCCGATGAGATTGTCATTGAAGACTACATCGGCCAAAAGATTGATGACATTCAAAAGTATGGCGTCGACATTTTTGCTATCGGTTCCGATTGGGAAGGCCGTTTCGATTATCTGAAAGAGTATTGTGAGGTGGTGTATCTGCCACGAACGGAGGGCATCTCTTCTACCATGCTTAGGGCTGAGACCCAAGACGTGGTGAAGGTGGGCGTCGTCGGTTGTGGACGTGTTGCCCGCCGCTTCCTCCCCGAGTCGTCGTTTGTGAGCGGCGTCAAAGTGGTGGCAGCGTTCGACACTGATGCTGAGGCGCTGAAAAACTATGGACAAGACCATCCGGACATCGGCCTGTGCCAGTCGTTTGAGGCTTTGCTTGGCCAAGTCGACGCTGTGTATGTGGCCACTCCGCATCTGACGCATTATGAATATGTCAAGAGGAGCATCGAGGCGGGTAAGCATGTGCTTTGTGAGACGCCTATGGTGCTTTGCGGCAATCAAGCGCGTGAGTTGTTTGAACTTGCCGAGAAGCGGAGTGCGATTCTGATGGAGGCCAACAAGACTGCGCATTGTCCCGCTTTCAATCACTTGATGGTGATGGTGAAGTCGGGGGTGATTGGTGATGTGGTGGAAGTGAGCGCTTCGCTTTCAAAACTATGGGATGATGACATGACTTTGCGCGAATTCAATCCGCAATTGGCAGGCGGTTCCATGTACGAGATGGGCAGCTATCCCTTGCTTCCCATCCTTAAGTTGATGGGTACTCAATACGAGGATGTCTTCTTTTTCACCCGGATGAAAGGCGGTGTTGATATGTATACGAAAGGCATCGTCCGCTATCCATCCGCTGTAGGCTCGTTTCAGGTGGGATTGGGTGTTAAGACCGAAGGCAATCTCGTCATCAGTGGGACGAAAGGCTATGCTTATGTCCCCGCTCCCTGGTGGAAGACTGATTATTTTGAGTTGCGTTATGAGAACCAGAACGAGAATAAGAAGTTCTTTTACCAATGGGCAGGCGATGGTTTGCGTTACGAAATTCAGGAGTTTGTTCGCTGCGTCATCAGCATGCGTTTCTCCACGGCACGATTGCGTCGCCGCGAAAGCGTTTGCATGGCAGATATGATGCAACGCTTCAAAGAAAAGAATAAGGTATTTGAGATATGAAAAATGCTATCGTGACAGGTGCAACCCGAGGAATCGGGTTGGCAACGGCAGAAATGCTGCTTAAGGAAGGCTATCACGTAACGGTAACTTATGCTTACGACGAAGCCTCGGTGGAACCGTGTAAGGCTCGACTCTCAGCTATTGGCGATGCCTTCGAAATTGTTTGGGCCGACCAGACCAACAAACAAGAGATGAAGGACTTCGCAAGTAAGATGAGGGAAAAAGGCCATATCGACTGCATCGTGTGTAATGCAGGCATGACCTTGAGAACCGGTCTGACTGAAATAGAGGAAGAGGACTGGGAGCGAGTGATGCAGATGAACGTCAATAGCAATGTTTATCTCATCCGCGATTTGTTTGACGTCATTCCTAACAACTCCAGAATCGTATTCACTGGTTCTCTGATGGGCATCTTGCCTCATAGCGTGTCTCTCTCTTATGGCGTGACCAAAGCGGCGGTGATGGCCTTGGCAAAGAACTTGGTGAAATGCTTCGAAGGTACTGGAACTACGGTCAATGCTATTGCTCCAGGTTTTGTTGAGACAGAATGGCAGAAGGACAAGCCTTTGGAGATTAGGAATAACATCTACAACAAAACCGCCATCAAGCGCTTTGCTGAGCCCTCAGAGATTGCCGACGCCATTCGTTTCTGCATCAACAATGCTTTCGTCAATGGCAGCATCATTGAAGTGAGTGGAGGCTATTGTTTCAAATAATCCAAGATGATGGTCGACACGGAGAAACTAAAAGAAAAGTACTCGCCTGAAGGTTCCGCCTTGCGCAATCTCCAGCGTGAGATGCTGGACGAACTTCTCCTGTTGGACAAGGTGTGCAAGGAAAATGGTTTGGTTTACTACTTGAGTAGCGGCACCGCCTTGGGTGCAGTGCGCCATAATGCTTTCATCCCTTGGGACGACGACTTGGACATCGCTTTGCCTGAGAAAGACTATAAGAAACTGGTCTCCCTGCTACGTGGCATGGAATCAGAAGTGTATGTGCTTCAAGACAGGCATTCCGATTACAACTATATCAACGGCTTCCCGAAGTTCAGGAAGAAGGAAGGCGAATTGTTGGGCGCATTCCCACAACGGGGAAGACTCTATAAATACAAAGGTTCAGGTGTCGACATCTTCTGTGTGGCCCCCAACAGTTATCTGCGTGCCTACGTGTGCGGCAAACTCAGAGTGCTTCTCCTTCATTATCTCTATAAAATCAAAAGTGACAAGGCTAGAAAAACTATAACCCGTTTTCATTGGTTTGTGTATCAATGCCTTGTCCCGTTGACATGGCCCCTCAATGTCTTTCGTAAGAAAGGCGAACTGCATTATGGACTTGGACAGGGATTCGCCAAGCATTATTTTTGGGAGCATGAGTTGTTTCCACTGGGAGAGACCTGCTTTGAATCATTTGCGTTCCCCATCCCTCATGATGCCGATGCCTATTTGACGCATATCTACGGCGATTGGCGACAGTTGCCCACCGAAGAGCAGATTGCCTCCACCATCCATAATCAAGAATTGATCAAGCCATGATGAAATTCCTCGCCTATCTGGTTTGCTATTGCATATATCCATTCTCTTTTCTCTTTCCCAGAAGGAAGAAGAGGTGGGTCTTTGGCAGTTTTAGGGGGGCTTTCAACGACAATGCCAAGTACCTTTTTATCCATGTTTCAGAACAGATGCCAGAAATCCACTGTGTCTGGCTCAGCATCAGCAAGAGCACGGTGCGCGAAGTCAGGTCGAAGGGCCTTAATGCTAATTATATCCTTAGCCCAAAAGGAATTTGGTTGGCTTTGACTTCGAAATACTGGTTCTTCAATGCCTATTCCTCTGACATCATGTTTTGCCTCTCAGGTGGGGCTACCTTGGTCAATCTGTGGCATGGACTGCCTTTGAAACGCATCGAATTCGACATCGATTCAGGACTTCTGGTCGACCGTTTTGTTAGGAAGACCCTTAAGGAACGGTATTATCATCCCGAGGTCTTCAAGCGACCCGATTATGTTGTGTCTTCGTCGGAGTTGTTCTCTGAGGTGTTCGCGAGGAGTTTTCGCATCCCTCGCGACCGGTGTCTCGATTTTGGTCTCGCCCGCAATGGCATTTTGACTTGGTCCGAAGAGAAGCGGATGTCTTTCATCAGTCGCTATGAATCAGCAGAAACCAAGGATTTGATGGACCGCATGAGGCGGTTCGACAAGGTGTTTGTCTATATGCCTACTTGGCGCGACTCGCAAAGCGATTTCATTGCTGCCGGTTTCGATCTTAAAGCGTTGGATTTGGCTTTGGCCGAGAGCAATGCTTTGTTCCTTGTCAAACCTCATGCCAACACAACAGTCAATCCGGATGCCCTTGACGGCCTGAAACATATCCGACTCTTGCCTGTGACGCTCGATGTCTATCCTATCCTGCCGCTTACCGATGTGCTTGTCACCGACTATTCTTCCATCATGTACGATTACATTCTGATGGGATCAAAAGACGTAATTCTTTATCTTTTTGATTACGAGGGATATGTGAATGAGCGACCTTTCATTTGGCCTTTTGATGAGATGACATACGGACATCGTGCTTACGATTTCGATACGTTATTGGATTTGGTTCGCGACACGACGCTAGTGCCCAATGAGGAAGCAAAGGCCTCGCTGGTCAAGAAGTGCTGGGGAGAGAACCAAGTGGATTCATGCGAGCGAATAGCCTTATTCTTTCAGCAGGCCTGACGTCACTCTCCTCCGGAATGTAAATAGGATATTGCCTTTCTCAAACTGGCCTTTGAGCGCGAAACCCAGCCAAAGGACTGTAGTGCCGCCCCATTTGACGAGTTCGGAAAACAACCGTTTCAGGTATTTCCACTTTGATTTGCCCAGCGTCCTGATGCGCTCGCTGCGCCCTACGCCTTCCCCCAATCGTTTCACGTAGTCTTTGGTGGTCCTTGAGGGCGGGATGACATGCTGCACTACCACATCGGGGAAGTAGTATATGTTTCCGCCTTGCTGCCTAATGCGCTCAAAGAGGTCTTTTTCCTCACCGCCCATTAGGTTTTTTTTGCTGCGTCCCAACTCCGTATTGAACACTCCGATTTTCGAAAGCATGGTTTTGCTGATGCCCATGTTGGCCCCGATGGGGAAGGCCTTGCCTTCAAATGGGCAGACCTTGTCGCCCATGTCGATGGCGGAGACCCAGGAATAGTTCCATTTTGAGAGCCATTTCGGAGGTTCTCCAGACTCAAAGACGGGATCGATTTTTCCTCCAAAAGCATCGGCGTTGGGGAAGGTTTCCAGCTGATGTTGCAGGTTGATGAGATAGTTGGGTTGTATGTAGGAATCGTCGTCCAAGAAGAGCAAGATCTCGCCACGGCTTTCTTTGATGCCGCGGTTGCGGGCAAAAGATAGTCCCTGCTGAGTCTCCACGAAATAGCGGAATTCAACGGTTGGATAGTCGTTTTGGAAACGCTGGCATTCGCTTTCTGTGTTGTCAGTCGACATGTTGTTGACCAAAACAATTTCGTAGGCATCGGTGGGGTAACCGTTTTCTGCGATGCACTGCAACGCACCGTAGAGGTACTTGTCGCGGTTATATGTGCAGACGATGATGGAAAACATGACTCACGCCTTGGCGGGTGCCTTTTGTTTCTTTATTATGGAGATGACGATGGTTCCTACGAGACCGAGCAAAATTACCAGCGAACTTACGAGCGAAATGATGCCGCCCACCTTCCAGATACGGGGCTCGTAACGCATCACGATTTCGTGCTGGCCCGCCGGCACCATAGCGGCGCGCAACAAGTAGTCGGCCCGCAGGAGGGGTTTCTCCTCGCCGTCGATGCGCATGGTCCAGCCCTTGCTGGTCCAGACCTCGGAGAAGACGACTAGTTTGTCTTCGGAAGCGTTAAAGTTGTAAGTCAATTGGTTGGGTTTGTAATCGGTCAAGGTGATGTTTCCGGCACTGCCAGTGGGGTGATAGTCCTTCACAAAGTCCTCAAATTCCTTGTGGATGATGGCCGTATGGCGCGTATTGGTAGTGGCCACGGCATCATACTCGGCGTTGGGGGTGTCGACGAGGCTGACGTTGTCAACCATCCAAGCATTGCCATAGGCGCAGGGGTTGACAAGAGGTTGCTCGTTGCCGTTGTAAATGATGTATTTGGTGTTCAGCATGTTAACCCATTTTTGGCTTTCCATGTGTGTGGCCAAGTCACCATCGCTGTTGAGTTCATTGAAAATGTTGCCGAACTGTTGCAATTCCTTGGTAAGATAGCCCGTGATGACATCCTGGTAACGGCGTAACTTGGCACCTGAATAGCCTCCAATCGACTTGTGGAAATACGATGAACTGGCGTCGTTGAAGACATTGAAGACGCCTTTCGTCAGGTCGACGACCCTGAAGTCGAGGCTCTTGTCGTCCAAGACAAACTTGTCGGCAGGAGTGGCCACAAAGGGTTTCTCGGCTTTCGACTTGTCGACGAAGTTGTCCTTGTTGAGGTAACGCTTGTCGATGGGGAACATATCGATGAAGACCAGCACGGCCAAGATGGCCATAGCGGGCAAGGTTTTCAGTTTGCCTTTGGCGCAGAAGAAAATCGGCACGGCAGCGAGGATGATGTACAGCAGACTGCGCAAGGCGTCTTTGCGGAAGATGGCCACGCGCACGTTCTCGAGTTGGGTGGCAAAAGCAGCGTATAAGGCGCCGTCTTTGCCCGACTTCAATTGTGCGAACTGCGAAGCCTCGTCCTGGCTGAGGAAGTTAAAGAAGGTCTTGGGCGTGAGATAAAAGAGGAGGCATAAACCTGCAGTGATGCCCAAAGCGATGAAGAACTTGGGCAGGTTTTTCTTGAAGTTCTCCGGGTTCTTGACGATTTCTGCCAGTCCCAAGAAACCTAGCAGCGGCATGCACACCTCTGCGATGACCAAGGTCATCGACACCGCTCGGAATTTGTTGTAACCCGGGACGTGGTCGATAAAGAAGTCGGTGAACCACATGAAGTTCTTGCCCCAGCTGAGCAGGATGGAGAGCAAGGTGGCAACGAGCAAGGCCCATTTTAGTTTGCCTTTCACTGTCAAGGCGCCTAGGATGAAGAGGAACACAACGATGGCGCCTACGTAAACGGGACCGCTAGTGCCAGGTTGGTCGCCCCAGTAGGCATTGCTTTGCGCGATGTTGGACCGGTAACGGCTGTCGGCTTTCTGCAAGGCAGGGTTTTGGTTGCCGATGTAGGCCGAGGCGCCGCCTTTGGCGTTGGGGATCATCAAGCTCCAAGTCTCGCCTTTGCCATAGCTCCACTGTGTGATATAGTCGCGGTCGAGACCTTTGGTCTGGTTGTCGCTATCGCTGGCCAGAACAGGTTTGCCACGCGTGGTCTCCTTGCCGTAATCGTAGTTGGCATACAGGATGGTGAAGTTCGTCATGATGGCAAATACCGCAGCCACCAGCAGGCAGACCGAGGCTTTGAAAAAGTGGCCCAGTTTCTTGTCCTTGATGTCACTGATGAACTCAGCGATGACGAGGATGATGAGCATCAGCAACAGATAGTATGTGATTTGCAGGTGGTTGGCCTTCACCTCAAGGGCGAGTGCGATGGCGGTGAGGATCGCTCCCCACAGGTATTTCCCTTTGTAAGTCAAGAGCACGCCTGCCACTACAGGAGCCATGTAGGCGATGGCGAAGGCTTTGGTGTTGTGCCCCGCTCCGATGATGATGAACATATACGATGAGAAGCCGTAGGCTAAGGCGGCCACAAAACTCAGCCACACGCTACAGTCGAGCACCAACATAAGAATGAAGAACCCTAACATGCCGATAAACACGGCGCCGATAGGACTCGGCAACCCCAACGAGAGCACGGGGTGAATCTCGTTGAAGAGGTTCGCGTTCTGCCGCGCAGAGATATTCCATGCAGGCATACCGCCAAACATCGAGTTGGTCCACAAGGTGGTCTCGCCTGTGGCTTCTCGGTAGTCTGCGATCTCTTTCGACATGCCTTTATACATGCCTATATCGTGCTGCTGCAGTCGCTTGCCTTCAAAAATAGGAGAGAAATAAATCAAGGTAATGGCGGCAAAGGCTACAATGCATCCGAGGATGGCAAGTGTTTTGCCGTGTTTTTTGAGAAATTCGCTTTTCATGTCGGTGCGTAGTTAGGTTTAAACTGCAAAAGTACAACATTTTTAGTTTCTTTCGACAAAGTTTGGCGTTTGAGCGTTGTGTCTGCTTTAAAATTCATAACTTTGCCTCGTTTTGTTGACCAGCAAATGTTGTGTCCTCAAAATGGCAAGTGTGCATAAGTTATTATGAGTAAGATTCTTATAGTTGGTACAGCCTATCCTTATCGCGGTGGCATAGCGGCGTTCAATGAGCGTTTGGCCCGCCAATTCCAAGAGGAAGGCGACGAAGTGGAGATAATGACTTTTACCGTTCAATACCCCAACTTTCTCTTTCCAGGGAAGACGCAGTATTCCACAGGTCCCGCTCCCGAGTCGTTGAGTATCAAGAGGGTCGTTAACTCAGTGAATCCTTTCAACTGGCTGAAGGTAGGGCGCAAAATCAATAAGGGACATTATGATTGGGTGGTGTTTGCCTATTGGATGTCGTTTTTTGCGCCGTGCTATGGATTGATGGCTCGCAAGGTTAAAGGTGCGAAGCGCATAGCGTTGATTCATAATATGATGCCGCACGAAGGTTCGTTTCTTGACAAGTTGCTGACACCCTATTTTGTAAAGTCAATGGATGGTTTTGTCGCGCTTTCTCAAACGGTGCAGAATGAGGTGGCCAAGATAGATAAGCATGACAAACCTAAGGCATGGTCACCGCATCCCATCTATGACCATTATGGTCCGAGGGAGTCTCGCGAGACGGCCTTGGAGCGTCTCGGTCTTGACGTGAATTGCCGTTATCTGTTGTTTTTTGGCTTGGTGCGCGCCTATAAGGGTCTTGACTGGCTTATTGAAGCCTTCGCCGACGAACGCTTATCTTGTCTTCCATTGAAACTGATTGTGGCGGGCGAGTTTTATGACGACAAGGCACCTTATCTGGAAAAGATACAGTCGCTCGGTTTGCAGGACAAGGTCGTCGTCGACGACAGGTTTGTGCCTGATGGCCAGGTGAAGGATTATTTCAATGCCGCCGATATTGTGGTTCAACCCTACAAGTCGGCCACGCAAAGCGGCGTCACGCAGGTGGCCTATCATTTTGAGAAACCGATGCTGGTGACCAATGTGGGCGGTCTTGATGAGATTGTCCCCAACGGGAAGGTTGGCTATGCCGTTGATCCAAACCCGAAAAGCATTGCTGACGCGCTTGTCGATTTTTTCGCTAACCACAGGGAAGCGGAATTCGTCGCCAACATCGCCATCGAAAAAAAGAAGTATTCCTGGTCGCGGATGTCGACTACCATAAAGAACCTTTTGAAATGAAAAAGCTGATATCACTCTTCACCAAAATCTTTCCCCGCCAATGGCTCATTAGGATGAGTTATCTGTTCAGTTGGTTGATTCGCCCGTTCTATTGGGGCAACAAAGTGGAATGCCCCGTCTGTGGTCGCCGTTTCCGCAAATTCTTGCCTTATGGCTATGGCACCGCAACGGATAACCGCATGTGCCCCAAATGCTTGTCGCTTGAAAGGCATCGTTTGCTATGGCTTTATTTGAAGGAGAAGACGGATTTCTTCACGGCGCCTTTGAAAGTGCTGCATTTTGCCCCGGAACAGCCTTTCTTGAAGCGTTTCCGCGCCTTGAAGAACCTTGATTATACCACTGCCGACCTTGATTCGCCTATTGCTGACCTCCATCTTGACGTGACCGCAATCGACCAGCCGAGCGACACCTATGACGTGGTCATTTGCAACCATGTGCTGGAGCATGTCAATGATGTGAATAAGGCCTTCTCGGAGATAAAGAGGATTTTGAAGCCTGGAGGTTGGGCGATATTGCTTGTCCCCATCAACCCTGATGTAGACACGTTCGAAGACCCGAGTGTCACTGATCCGAAGGAGCGTCAGCGTCTTTTTGGGCAGTACGATCATGTCAGGCAGTTTGGTCGCGACTATGCCGAAGTGCTGCGCAAGGCGGGTTTTAAGGTGACTGAAGACAAGATTTACTACGAGATTTCGGAAGAGCAGCGCGAGCGGATGCATTTGGCGCGCAGGGGAGAAGAGATTATTTATCGTTGCGGAAAATGATTGTAGAGACGCGCCATGGCACGTCTCTACAACATAAACAACAAAAGGCGAATCCCTAACGGGGTCGCCTTCGTTACCTTAAATGAGAAATATAACGGCTACCGATATTGACTACGTCGAATCTGCGATTTAATACTCGTCAGAGACGGTAAGTTTCTTTCTGCCTTTGGCTCTTCTGCGGGCCAAAACCTTACGGCCGTTAGCCGTTGACATTCTTTCTCTGAAACCGTGTTTGTTTCTACGTTTTCTGTTCGAAGGTTGATAAGTGCGCTTCATCTCTATCTTATTTATTTGTTATTATTCGCCAGAATCCCTTTGAATCGGGCTGCAAAGGTACGAAGAATTTCCTTTGGTGCAACATTTTTCTTTAAAAAAATGAAAAAGACGAATCCAATACTGGATTCGTCTTTTTTATAATATTGATAATCAAATATTTATGCTATAACTTCTTTTTCGGGGATGTTTCTCAGCGTTTCAACGAGGAAGTCCCAGAAAGGTTGCACGCTCTCGATGAGCAGGGCTTCGTCGGGCGAGTGCGGGTGCACTAGAGTGGGACCAAAGCTCACCATATCCCAGTTCGGGTATTTCGAGCCGAGGATGCCGCATTCGAGTCCGGCGTGGATGACCATCACTTTGGGTTCCTTGCCGAATTTGTCTTGGTAGACTTTCTTCATCAGGTTGAGGATGGTTGAGTTGATGTTGGGCTTCCAGCCGGGATAGTCTCCAGTGGAGTAGGCTTCAGCACCGTTGTCGGTGAGGTTCTTGCGAATCTGCTCGGCGAGTTTGTCCTTAGCAGCGTCAACGAGACTGCGGGTCAGGGAGGCTGTTGTGATTTTGCCGTCTTCCATCTTGATGGTGGCCAGGTTGCTTGACGTCTCGGTGGTGCCTTCGAAGTCTTCCGACATGGCAATGACACCATTGGGATAGCGGGCGATAGCGCAGAACATGTTGTCTTGCGTCTTCACGTCGATGACCTTTTCAGGCATCGCAGCAGGTTCACAGAGGATGGCCAGATCAGGTTCCACAGCGGCGAACTCTTCCTTGCAGATGTCCTCGTATTCAGCGGCGTACAGCTTGAATTCTTCTTCCTTGTCAGCAGGAATCACGACGATGGCTTCGGCTTCTCTAGGGATGGCGTTGCGCAGGCTGCCGCCATCGATGGTGGCAAGACGCATGCCGTATTTCTCGGCCGCCATCAGCAGCATGGCATTGATGACCTTGTTGGCGTTGGCGCGACCTAGGTTGATGTCCATGCCCGAGTGGCCGCCTTTCAGGCCTTTCACGAAGAGGCGGTAGGCCACCATGCCAGCGGGGACTTCTTCAAATGAAGGGGTCCAAGTGCCAATGTTGTCGACACCGCCAGCGCAACCTACATAGAGTTCGCCTTCTGTCTCTGAGTCCATGTTCATCAGGATGTCGCCTTTCAGCACGCCAGGTTGCAGTTTGTTGGCGCCCGTCATGCCAGTCTCTTCGTCGATGGTGAATAGGGCCTCAATGGGACCATGTTGCAGGTCGGTGGCTTCGAGGACTGCCATGGCGGCGGCAGCGCCGAGACCGTCGTCGGCGCCGAGAGTAGTGCCGTTGGCCTTCACCCAACCGTCTTCGATATGGGTCTCAATCGGGTCATTCTCAAAATCGTGCACCTTGTCGGCGTTCTTTTGTGGGACCATGTCCAAGTGGGCTTGCAGGATGACACCCTTGCGGTTCTCCATGCCAGGGGTGGCAGGCTTGCGCATGATGACGTTGCCGCAGTCGTCGACGATAGTCTCAAGGCCGTGCTCTTCGCCCCATTGTTTCATGAAGGCGATCACTTTGGCTTCTTTCTTCGAAGGGCGCGGAATCTGGGTGAGACTGTAGAAGTTCCTCCAAACGCCATTCGGTTCCAAATCTTTGATAGTGCTCATTTTTAATGTTTTATTTGTTCATGGAATGAATTTCAGTGCGCTAAAATACGGAATTTATCTGATTTTATTGGGAAGAAGACGTTTTTTTTTGAATAAAACACATGAATTCATCGGATAGGCGACAAACTCGCATCGTTAGGCACAGGACTGTGGGGCTTTTGCTTGTGACTATTAGGCAGTGCATTTTGTTTTTGAGGGGAGACCTGTTCGTTTTTTTTCTTTTTAGGGTTGAAAAAATGCCTTTGTGGAAACTAAAAGTGTTATTTTTGCGCCAAATTTCTAGCACAATGAAAAAAGTATTGCCTTTAGTATTGTTCGTACTGCTTGCCTTTGCAAGTTGCCAAAGCGGTCCTGCCATTTATGAAATGACGAAGGATCCCAGAGAGTTTGTCCCTAATGTAGAAAAGTTCGTTAACAAAGTTGACAAGAAGTCAAAGCATTATTCTGCTGAGGATTGGGATGCTGCCATCGAACAGTTCGTGTTGATGAACAAGAACTATGTTGACGTCAGGAAGAGCCTCACGCAAGAGGAGCAGATGAAGTATGACAACGCTCGCGTGAAATTCATGCACGCCATCGATGCCAACGGCACTGAAGAGATGGCAAAAAGAGTTAAGGAAGAGTACGACAAGATAATGGACAATTGATTTCCTGGCGGACTGCCTTTATCTCCTGCTGTTTCCAAGACCGATGTAATAGAGTAGCGAAGCCAGCGACGATAGTGCGGCCACGACATAAGTGCAGGCTGCCCAGCGCAAGGCCTCCTTGGCTTGCCCTAACTCTGCTTCTCCAAGCGAGTTGGACGATTGTAGCCATTCCAATGCCCGCCTGGAAGCATTGAACTCTACTGGTAGAGTGATTAGGCTGAAAAGGAATACCATGGCAAACATGGCAATACCCACCCAGAACAAGGCAGGGAAGATTTTGATGATCAACAGTCCAATCAGGATGACAATCATCGACAGTGTTGACGAGATGTTGACAACCGGCACTAAGGCTGAGCGCAGTTTCAGCGGCGCATAACCCACTTTGTGCTGAACGGCATGGCCGCATTCGTGCGCGGCAACGGCGGCGGCAGCTACGCTGTTCATTCGGTAAACGTCCTCGCTCAAGTTGACGGTTTTCTTGGCGGGATTGTAATGGTCAGTAAGCATTCCCTTGACACTAGTGACTTGGACGTCATAGATGCCGTTGTCTTTTAGCATCTTCTCGGCGATTTGGGCACCTGTGCGACCTCCGGGCGAAAGAACCTTGGAATATTTGGAGAACACGCTTTTTAATTTCCACTGCACCAGCATTCCAACGACGCCGATGGCGATAATGAGAATCCAACTCGTTCCTATTGTCATCTTTTTCTTTTGTTGGTTGAGGGCGCAAAGATAATGGAATTTTTTGGTTGTTGAGTGAAAAAGTCTTTGTTCAATAGTGTTTTTCCTTATTTTTGAAAACTATTTTCTTTGAACATGTCAATTCAATCTTTCTATCTTTTCTTGATTGTCATGGCCGTGGTGGCCGTGGTGGTGTTCGTGAGCCTTTTCTTTGTAGATGCAGGTTACGGCAAGTTCTATAACCCGAAATGGGGTCCTGCGGTCAACAACAAGTTGGGCTGGGTGCTGATGGAAGCGCCGGTGTTCATTGCCATGTTGTTGCTGTGGGGACTCTCTGACCGTCGTGGCGATCTGGTCAGGTTGGCCTTCCTGTTTGTATTTGAGTTGCATTATATCCAACGTTCGTTCGTGTTCCCCTTCCGTATGCGCGGCAACAGCGTTATGCCGCTCTCCATCGTTCTGATGGGTGTGACATTCAACGTGCTTAACGCCTTGATGCAAGGCGGTTGGATTTTCTACTTTTCATCCGAAGACTATTATCCTGCCGATTGGTTGACGGATCCCAGGTTCATCGCTGGTTTTTTGGTGTTCATCATCGGCATGTACATCAACATCCAGTCCGACGATATCATCCGCAACCTGCGTAAGGAGGGCGACACCAGGCACTATTTGCCCAAGCAAGGGATGTTCCGCTACGTCACTTCGGCGAATTATTTTGGGGAGTTTATTGAATGGGTGGGTTTTGCCATCCTCACTTGGTCGTGGGCTGGTGCCGTTTTCGCATGGTGGACCTTTGCCAACCTCGCCCCGCGTGCTCATAGGATTTATGATGCCTATAGGAAGGAGTTCGGCGCTGAACTAGATACGAAAAAGACTAAACGTTTTATTCCTTTCATTTGGTAATATGATTTGATTATGGAATCACAGATTTTCACTCCATGCCAAATTGGTCCCATCACCTTACGCAACAGGGTGATACGCTCGGCCGCATTCGAGAACATGGCATACGGCAACCGTCCCTCCGACGACTTGTTCAACTACCATACAGCAGTGGCACGCGGTGGCGTAGGCATGACAACGGTGGCCTATGCTGCTGTAAACCAGTCGGGTTTGTCGTTTAATGGCCAATTGTGGATGCGCGAGGAAATCGTCCCCGACTTGAAACGTCTCACCGATGCTGTCCATTCCTATGGTGCCAAGGTCTCCATCCAGTTGGGCCATTGCGGCAACATGACGCATCGCGCCACCTGCGGTTGTATGCCAGTAGGCGCCTCGGGTGGTTTCAACCTTTATTCTCCGACTTTCCATAGAAAGTTGAAAAAGGAAGAAATATACGGGTTGGTGAAAGATTTCG
>JAEEGG010001010.1_pt1 | contig 79336 bp, 58 predicted proteins | sample 9134161 | NCBI WGS metagenome assembly JAEEGG01 (sample SAMN16246543, study PRJNA631951) | gut metagenome | biome: gut microbiome; feature: rumen; material: CR-attached | host: Bos | place: Iran: Karaj | collected 2018-10
CTCGTGTATATCGTGGTGGTAACTGGTATTTCGACGACTGGTTCTGTCGCGTATCGTTCCGCAATGGCTTATCGCCCGCTAGCAGCAATTATGGCATAGGTTTGAGGCTGGCCCTGTAGTGATATCTGCTGCAGTTGAGCGCTTGAATCTATCTCCCAAAAGCCTATCTTATTCTTTATCAAAAAGTAGAGGGTGAGCATAATTCAGTTATGTCTCACCCTCATGGATTGATTAAGATTCTTGGATTGTCTCGTCAGGTTAATTGGCGCTCAATAGCATATCAATCAGGATGGTTACGTCGGCGATGTTCACATTGCCATCGTTATTCACGTCAGCGGCTTCATTGTCGATAGTGTCGCCTCCCAGCAACAGGTCGATGAGTGTAGTGACATCGCTGATGGTGAGGATGCCGTCATTGTTCACATCACCGATGACGTCCTCAATTAGTTCAAAAGTCACGGTAGCTGGTCCATTACCCAGTGCCTCAGCAAGCCCTGTGGGATCATTGATGGCGCCAATGCGGGTATAAGCGTAGGTGGTTTCAAACGTATCGTAGAACAACACCAGGCAATTCCGTCCATAGAGCATGATGTCGCCAGCATGGATCATATCAGGGACGGAACTATCGACGGTAAAATTTTGGTTGAAATAGTAGTATTTCTCGTTACCGTTAAGTTCTTTCATTTCGATTGTGAGCGGCAACAGTTCCTTGAACTCCTCGGCTGTGTTGTTGTCGGCAAGCGTGGCAGGGAAGACCTTATCACCAACTATGACACGCATCTTGTTGGACTTGGGCAGCTCAAAATCGAGTGTGGCGAGCCATTGGGTAGCCATCTCCTGCATTTGGCTACGGTGATTATAGTCGATGTGCAACGGATTACCGATAAAGGTGCAGTACGGCAGATAGTTATGGGCATCGACAGTCACCTGGCTGATGCCGCTGCTCCAACTGGTCACGGCCAGGGCGACCTGTTTGCGATTAAGTTTGTCGGCATGGTTGTGCAAGAAGGTGAGCATCGGGTTGGCCATTTTTCCGTTCCACAGCGGGGTGCAGAAGATAATGGCATCCCAATTGTCAAAATTCTCAACGCTGGTTAGGATTTCGGGCCAGTTTCCTGCGTCGATCTGGCTGCGCTCATTGTTAGCGTAGTTGTATGTCTGTTGGCTTTCAGGACGGGGATAGTTACCGTGATCCACCACTTGGAGCAGTGTGCCACCACATTCATTGGCAATGTTTTGTGCCAGTGTCTCGGTCACGCCACTATAGGTGTAATAAACAACCAGTGTGCGGATTTCGGAAGCAGTAACAGCCTGACATGTGGCACATACTGACATCAATAACATAAAAAGAAGGAGTATTTTTTTCATTTTGCAATTATTTATAAAAAGTATCACTAATCATTTATTTGCTCTGCAAAATTATTTCAACTGTCGTTATATCTTAATAATTGTTTTACCGAAAAAAATACCATTTTTACTGCAAATTATTCTCATGATAACTGCCTCATAGCGAAAACCTTGACTTCTTAATGATTGTGTGCTTTGTGACTTTAACGAGTGCCCAAGTGTTAAATGACAGCAGTTCCCCGAGAACTTGTGCTATGCCCACGGGGGACTCATTGTATCCTTTTGAACAAGTGGATTTATGTGAACTCGATGAAATAGAGTAATGATAACCAGTGCCTCCAATCTATTGAGCCGCAAAATCTTGAGGCTCTACAAAGCCATGTGTGGGAGTTATTCTCTGATATTCAGAGAATAATATCATTAAGTGGGCTCATCTTATTTTAGAATCTGATTCCCACCAATGCGTTGAAATCCAGTGTGGAATTGACTAGACGGCTGATCTTGGACTTGTAGCGGTGATGGTCGGCAAAAGATTGAAGGCCTACAAAGTATTGCTTGTGATTATACACGGCACCGATGCGGGCGCGCATGTTGATCGACACGGCACTCACCATGTTGTCACCCTGGTGGAAATGGTTGTAGCGGTAGCCGATGTAGGGGGTTCCCGTGAAGTTCAGTAGCCATTTCTTGTTTACCACCCAGTTGTAACCGTAGCCAAAGAGCACGCAATAGTCATTATAAAGGATGCGGGGGTCGTCGGCCTGCGTCGAGAAGTAAGGACGCACATCTTCAGACAACTTTTCCACATCCAGTTTCACGTCGTAGTGCTGGAGGCTGAAGCCTGCCAGCCACGAGCCGGCGCTGCGTTTCTGGTACTTGGAGAAGCAATAGGCGGCTGCCTGGGCGTAGCGCTTATTGTTGAAGAAATAGTAGGCCGTCAAGCCCATCGCCTTACGGCTGACGCCCGACTGCCTGACCTTGTGCGTGACGTTATCCAGACTCTTGATTCTATAGGTCGCATTGATATCGTTGTTGTTCTCCCAATAGTAGGCGTCGGCGGTAAAGCGGGCACAAGTGAATGAGAAGTCGACCTTATTGGAGACGTTGTCGCCGTATATCAGGTTGCTCACACCCAGCGAATAGCCCACACTGACGGCCATGAACGACAGCGTGACACCGATGTTGGACACCAGATTGCTGTTGATGATCTGGGTCACGCCCTTGACGGGACGGCCGATGTAAGAGTCCACCCAGTTGTTGCTCTTCAAGAAGAGTTTCCAGTTCTTGCCAGTGCTCACGACATAGGTGCTGTCGTAACTGTTGAATGTGCGGTCGCCCCACACGTAGGTCCTATAGCAGAACATCACAAATTTGGGATAGCCCATCGTGCTGTCGTTGAAGTCCACATGGTCGTGCTTGAGCGCCCGCCACCAGTATCCGCTGTTACGGGTGGTATCGTAGGGCTCGTTGATTTTCTCTTCGACACGTTGCTTGAAGCGCGACTTCATTTGTTGCAGCTTGCTGAGCTCTTGAATGGTATCTTGGCTAGACGCGACAGAATCTCCCGATACTTGTCCCCAAGACAGCATCGCGGTAGTGAATAGAAGCGACAATATCAGTATGCAACGTCTCATTATCGGCTGCAAAGATAATCATTTTATTTGGAAATAATTGCACTAACGGTTTCCTTGAGAAGTCCTTGCTTTTCTTTTTTGTTTCATTTGCTCAAAACCAGATTATTTTTTTGGAATCATGCGCTCCCCCGTTTTTTGTAGTTATGTTGCATTAACAAGTTTTTCAGGGTGAATGAGTTGATGATTGGGATGATTGATGTATCTTTGTGAAAGATAAACTAATGTCTATTGAAGATGAAGAGATTTACACTGCTTGCCGCTGCAATGCTCGGGGTCTTGGCAATCATGGCGCAGCCACACAAGACGTTGCGTGAGTGGGGGTTCCCGACTGGTATTTTTGAGCCGGGGCCGTATAATGCCATTACCGATGTGCCTGGAGTGACAGTGGGTCATGTGACCTGCATCGAGGGTGATAGCATCCGCACGGGAGTCACTGCTATCGTGCCCCATCAGGGCAATATTTTCCGCCAAAAGGTACCAGCTGCCATCTATGTGGGCAATGGGTTTGGAAAGTTGGCGGGGGTGACCCAGGTGCAAGAACTCGGCAATATTGAGACGCCTGTCATTCTCACCAACACGTTAAGTGTGGCAGCGGGTATCGAGGGCGTGGTGCGCTACACGCTCATGCAGCCCGGCAACGAGCAGGAGCGCTCGGTCAATGCCGTGGTAGGGGAGACTAATGATGGTCGCCTGAACGACATCCGTGGCATGCATGTGACGCCCCAGATGGTCATCGATGCCATCAACCGGGCTCATGGCGGTCCTGTGGAACAGGGTTGCGTTGGCGCTGGCACTGGCACGATTTGTTTTGGCTTTAAGGGAGGTATCGGTACCTCATCGCGGGTGTTGCCCGAGTCGTTGGGTGGATATACCATCGGCGTATTGGTCCAGACCAACTATGGTGGTATCCTAGAGATTGACGGTGTGCAGGTGGCTCAGCTGCTCCACAAGCATGATTTCATCAACCATGTGCGCAAGTCCGAGAACATGGATGGCTCTTGCATGATGGTAGTTATCACCGATGCACCGCTCGATTCTCGCAATTTGGAGCGTGTCGCCAAGCGCGCCATGATGGGAATGGCCAAGACAGGCGGCATCGCCTCCAATGGCAGCGGTGACTATGTCATTGCCATGTCGGTCGCTCCCGAAAATCTGATTGACAGTCGAGCTAAGAGGATTACCTCGACTGTGCTGGCCAACGGCGAGATGTCATCCATCTTTGCCGCGACCATTGAAGCGACTGCCGAGGCGTTGTGGAACTCCCTGTTCATGGCTGACTCGATGACGGGACGGGATGGTAATCATGTCGATGCCTTACCCGTCGAGCAGGTGCTTGAAATGCTACGAAACCGCTAAATCACAAAATAAAGAAATGGAAAAATTCAGAATAATGAGATATTTTGGCGCCATCGTGATGCTACTGCTGGTGGCATTAGACGTGAGCGGTGGCGATGGTGTGCGTGTAGGTATCGCTTGGCAGCCTAACGTTGAAAGCTATGACCGCGTGATCCTTTCTATTGAGCAGGCTGGTGGCGAAGCAGTGATTTTGCCCCAATTGCGCCCTGCGTGTTTCGACTATGATGGCAAGCTGGTGGGTACCCAATATGTTGACCATAATGGCGTCTTGTGCCAGAAGTATGCCGATATCGTCAAGCGCGATACCTATCATGGCACCAATGCCGACGAGTTGTTGTCGGGAGTGCAGGCGGTTGTTTTCTTGGGTGGCGGCGACATCAGTTCCACGCTGTTTGCCACTCCGCAGCCATGGCACGGTATCGCCGATGACAGTCCTGCCGATGCCGTGCGCGACGTGTCGGAATACCTCACGATGGCTTACTGTTTGGACCACGATATTCCAGTCCTAGGTTTGTGTCGCGGCATGCAGATGCTTGCTGTGGTCTCAGGGGCGCCACTTATCCAGGATTTAGACACCTTTTTTAATGGCATGGGCAAGCAATACCACTATCTTCACCGCATGCAACGCGATGCAAACGGTAAGCGTTACTACACGCCTCACGATGTGCAGGTTACCGATACCACTTCACTGCTCTATGCCATCAGTGGCAGCGATATCATCCGCGATGTGCCCTCGTGGCACCACCAGGTGGTGGGTGATGTTAGTGGCACGCCATTGCGGGTCACGGGCATTACTGCCACCGATGGTGTTGACATTATCGAGGCCATCGAACGCACCGATAAGCACTTTGCCCTCGGCGTCCAGTTCCACCCCGAGGAGGCTATCCGCAAGCATATCAAGGGCCAACCTGATGCTGACCGTTTCATGCCTCTTGAAGAGGCTGTTAAGTACTTTACCGCGCTCATCACTAATGCGCAATACGGTCGCCAATTCATCCCTGGGCAATCTTACACACGATCAGACACCACTGTTTACCCCAAAAGCACCGACGAGTGCTACTCGTTCTTCGCTGTCTTGGGCAAGGCCGAGCAAGGCACGCTCGAGGGCGCTACCGCCGAGTTGTCTCTCTTGTTGAATCTGTTTGAACGCCGTCACCCCGATGCCGTGGACGTCTCCATTCAGGAAGTTGCCAAGTGGGCTACCGAGTGCGGTTGGTTCGCTCATGCCAGCCGTCGTTGGGAGGGTACCGCCCTTCCCGAGTATGTGGCAGTGGCCAAATCTGTCTTGGGCGGTAACCGTGTGTTGCCATCCTTTATCGTTGAACACGACTGCCGCGAGGATTTGGCCTATATCGAGACCAACGGGGTCAGGTACAGCCCCTACGAGAATGATAAATATGTGAGCGGCGTGACGGTGTGTTATCAAGCACCTGTGCATGAGCATAATGGCAGGAAATTTGGTTTCAGGAAACCGTCACATTGGGTATTTTACTCTTTTCCAGCCCAGCGGAGCGACCCCTTCGGCTTTTTGTGCGACGAGGATTGCGGTCATGAGAATGTGACCAACGAGGCCGATATCATTAGGTGATTTAGCGGTTAGCAAGTTGTTGAAACCAGACAACGGTTTGTTTAACGCATTGGTCGCCCCTATTGATTGTGTGAAAAAGAAAAAGCCTTATCTTTGCACCCGATTAATCATCATGTCAATAGCATTATGTTAAATATCAAAACATTATTGATTTTGGCCATAGTGGCGATTATCGCCATTGCGTGTGCCACCCGTCGAGGCAAGGGCTCTCCCACGAGTGCCATGCCTACTTTTTCCAACGTCGATGTAGAGGGATTCCAGACATTTATTGCTGCTCCTGATGTGCAGTTGCTTGATGTGCGCACGCCTGACGAGTATGCCGATGGCCACATCGCGGGTGCTGTGCTTGTTGATGTCAACGAGAGTGACTTTGAGGAAAAAGCGGTGGCTGTGCTCGATGCTAGCCGCCCTGTTGCCGTCTATTGCCGCAGTGGTCGCCGCAGTGCGCGTGCCGCAAGCCTGCTCACAGCACGGGGCTACAAAGTGACCAATCTGGAGGGCGGTGTCATGGCCTGGCAAGATGCCGGCAAATCGCTCGTGAAATGACACCCTGTAAGCATTACAACGTTGTGGCGGCAGTCGTCGAGGTCGGTGGCAGGGTGCTGTGTATGCAGCGTGGCGTGACCCGTTTTGATTACACCAGCCACTTGTGGGAGTTTCCTGGAGGCAAGATAGAGCCTGGTGAGACTCCTGAAGAGGCCCTGCACCGCGAGCTACTCGAGGAAATGGACCTTGATGTGCAGGTACACGAGTTGTTGGGTACCGTCACCCACGATTATCCCGATTTCACCATCACGCTAGCAGCCTATCGCTGCACTGCCTCCACCATGCGGTTTACGATGCGTGAGCATGCCGCTAGTCGCTGGCTCCCGTGGAAAGACTTGTACAAGTTACCCTGGTGTGCAGCCGATGCCCGCCTCATCGAGCTTTTCCCGCACAGATAAACCACAACTATAGATAGAATGAGGGCCCGCCATCCACGGCGGACCCTCACTCATTGTAATGCAAAGTTATGTGTCTCTAGTATTTATCGTTTTAGAACCTTGCTGGTCGAGGTGCTGCCATCGCTGTAACGCTTCACGACGATGTTCACACCCTCAAACGGACGGCTGGAAATCATTCCCTGAGGATTGACAAACGTGATGTCAACCAGCTCCTTGTCACTGAAGTATTCATTGACTGCGGTGGGCTCTTCGGGCATGTCGCCCTCACCATCCATGGCAGAGTAACCGCCATCACTACCACTGAGGCGCAGACCCGAGGCAGGAGTGACCACATCGCTGCGCTTGTAATAAAGACGGCCGTAGATAATCACGTCGGTTTGCTTGCCATCCTCGACACAGAAAGTGTACTCGTTGAACTGATATGCGTCGTTACTGTTAGTCTCGGTCCAGCTGTCAGAGCCGATAACGCAACTTACAATGCCATTTTCTCCATTGATTTCGGTGTTCTCGCCAATCAATTCAAGAACAAAGTCATTGCTTGTACCCTGACCGATGATGTAAGGCTTATAATAGCGCCAAGCGCGAGCCATGACGCACTCATAGCCATGACCGTTGATTTCAATGGTCGGGATCTCGCCGATAATCTCAGCCTGGGCAGTGACATAAACATAATACTTGCCCGTTGCGTCATCAAAATACTCGCGGTGTTCACTGGAATCGTCATAACCAACGTTCACGATGACAGAACCATTCAACTTCGGGTTCAACTCCATGCGAGAACCGTAAGTGTTCTCGTTGCCCAGTTTACTGCTGGCGACGGTAACGGGAACATACCAAGTATCAACGTTCCCGCCAACTTCAATATTGTCATGCAGGTCAATCCACATTTCCTCTTCACCATTCTGGAACGTGAATACTGCATCCTGAGCCCAGGCGTTGCCATTCATGGCATAGGTCGTGAAATTATCATTGGCAATGTTGTGAACAGCGTATGCCACTGAACTCTGGTTGTTACCGCTTGCCCAGTTGTCCATGTTGGTGGTGTTATTCTGTGCACCAGCATTATGGAACAGTCGGTAATCCGTAATGGCGTCGATGTTCTTAGCTTGGACTTTGACCATACCGTTGGTGACATTTCCGGCGAGCTCGCGGTTAGTATCACCAATCACTTGGCCATAGGTATAAGGACCATACACGTCAAGGTCAGTCTTGTAAACCGGTACCATCACCTCATTACTGTACAAGGTGTTGTTAGGAACATAGCCGTTACCCGTGACTGTCACGGTATAGGTTACATCGCCAATGGTTACTGTGAACGAGCCATTGTGGGGACCCTCATCAGTGGGAGTGTAGGTAACAATCAAGTCAAGCGTGCCGTTCGGTAACAACTGTCCACCGCCTGTCACAGTAAACTCAGCGGGCAGGTTAGTCGTATCGATTACGGGAGTGAAGGGCTGGTTGCCCGTGTTGGTCACAGTCACAACACCCTCATCGCTCCTGCCGATGCGCACATCGGTAAAGGTCAATGCATCGGGGCTGACAGTACCAGCAGTGATAGGAACAACACTTTCCCACTCGAGGTTCAACTTGGGCAGGAACTGCTGACCGCGAGAGGTCGAACCGTAAGAATAATAGCCTGTGTAGCTACTTTGGGTCTCACCGGCAAAGTAGGTGTGGCCATACATGCCCACCTCGGTAGTCACCTCAATCAGCAGGTCACCACCTTCATAGATAAACTCATTCTCTAAATCATCAAACACCCATTCGGTAAGCCCTGTTTGAGCAGAACTTGGCATGGTGATTGTCTTCACAGTAATGAAGTCGGCATTTTTGTGTGCTGCAGTGTAGGCATAGCCAGCGGTGCCACTAGGCATATTGGCCAGCTTCACCGTTACAGTACCGTTGCCTCGTGAGGCTTGGTAGTAGAAGTTAATGCCAGAATAATTTCCGCTACTTGTCGGGTAGAAAGTCAATTTGGTGATCTTGTTGCCGCTCATACCTGAATTAGCGAACTTAGTTGCTGGATAAAGCATCTGGTTGACTTGGGCCTCATCATAATAATAGCCGTATACTGGCAGATACTCGTTGGTATTACCATTGTCACACACGGTGATGTCGGTGCGTATCGCAGCCAAGCCGTTAATGGTTACAGTGACAGGATCAACACCTGGGCTAGTCAGGGTGATGGTGGCAGGATAAGATCCTTCAACGCTGGGTGAGAAGGTAATCACCAGGTTGCCGCCACTGCCCAGGTTGGTGGTACTGATGCTATAAACACCGTTGGGGTCATTCAGTGTGGCGGTGATGTCACCATTGAGCAAGAGTCCACTCACGGCCACGGTCTGTGTGTAGCTGTTGCCTGGCTCGCCTTCAAAGGTTACCGTTGTGGGGTCGGCAGTGATGGAGGGAACCGCATATTGGCTCAAGATATAATTGATACCCGCCAGAGCGTCAATCTTACCATTGCCGAAGTGGCTGGCATTGGCTCCGCTGGTCACCCATGAGTCACGTTTAGCTGTAACTTTCATGATATTCTTCACCTCGCTCAAAGTGAGGACCTTACCGCACTCGGTCGCAGCTTGCATCCATAGAGCAACGATACCAGCAGCGGCAGGAGTAGCCATCGAAGTACCTTGTGCTGTGCCATAAGGATAGTTAGGATTATTGACCAGCGGGTCTGATGAGCGATTGGTGCGCAGGTGGTTGTATGCCGAGATGACTACTTCGCCAGGAGCGGTAATCCAGGGCTGCTGGGTACCCAAGGGGCCAACACCCTCTACGGCATAGCCTGAGAACGGGCTGATATCCCCAACGCTGTTACTGCTATAACCATCGCGGGTCTTATAAGAACCGACCGAAATGACTTGAGGCATGATAGCATGGTCACTAACGCTGACGTCGTCGCTACCCAATATCCAATTGTGACCACTCGTGGTCAGGTAGTTGGTATAGTAACAATCACCACCACCCCACATGTCAACGATGCAGCTGCCGCTTGAGGGGTATACTTCCACTGCGAGGGTATAATCACTGGTATAGCCACTACCTGTGCTTTGCCTGCTAGTCGTTTTACAACCGCTAGCGTATAAACGGAATTGTCTCTTGTTAGTATTTGAGTTGGTTGACCAATAAGCGGTAAAAGTTCCATCGTAATAAGTACTCAAACCACTGACAGTGCTAGAGCCGCTAGACTGAGCATTCAAAGTCACAGTCTTGAGAATAGCTCCAGTGCTGCTATTGAGCACATAGATCTTGCAGGCTAACGAGACATTGGGCGTGCGTGCCCAAGCATCAACAATGGTACCAGAATAATAGTAACCGCAGTCAGTATTGGAGTAATAATTGCAACGCACGATGGATCCCATGGGGTTGCTGCTGCTTGATGTGCCGGTAGCGTAAAGACCGCCACCCTCGTTGGGATCAGCATTGCCCGCACGGTTGGCCGAAGCGAACAAACAAATCCTGTTGGGATGGCTATCACCAAATAATTGTGCCACCACTTGCTCGGCGCCTCCGCCATATTGACCATCACGTGGACCGTAGCTGTTACTCCAACTATTGCTCACAACGAGTGGCTTACCCTGTTCGTCAGCATAGTTACACATCTTCTGCATGGCTCTTGACGTATATGTACTAACCAAGCCGTTTACGCCTGCCAAATAAAGATCTGCACCAGGAGCCATACCTCCATAAGTGGCATTAGCATGGTCGTCAGTTACAGTCACATTGGTACCATTGATAATCACACTGGAGCCACCGGCGATAGAGCTGGTGTGTGTGCCGTGATCTGAGTTAGTGACGCCATCATTGGGCATCGAGCCCGAACCGGTCCAATCGGTTTCAGAGGATCCATTATAGGCATAAGCCCTCTTGATGCGGTTATTGCCGTTTTTGTCTTTAAAGGCAATGTGATTAAAATCAATACCGCTATCGACGATACCCAAAATCACACCACTGCCGTCATATTTCTTTTGTAGCCCGGCAATAGTTGCATCCTGTGAAAGCGTAAGTATGTCATCAACATTAGTATCTTGACGGGTGAGATCGGTTTCTACTTCCATCGTTTCTCCAACTTCAATGTTGATGACGCCTGGGATAGCAGCGACATCTTCAATTTTATCAATAGGGATATTAGCCGTCATTAAGCCGTCATCAAATTTGCACATGACCAAAACGCCCAGATCTTCCAGTGCGTTGATGTCATTATCACTGGTCACTCTCACAAATGCTGAGATATAGACCTTGCCGTCGATGGTGTCGGGGCTGGCAATAGGACGATGATGGATGCGGTCGGTAATGAGCACATCGCCTCCACGAAGCGTAGGTCCTGGCTCATCAAAGCTGATTTTGCCTGCCATCTCGTCGAGGAACATCAGAGTCGAGACGGTCATTTTTTCAGTATTGACTTGAGCGAGTACTGTCAGGCTCATGGTGATTAAGCCCAGCAGCAGCGCGAAGCGCAATTTGTTAGCTATTGTTTTCATATCGTGGAATATGTTTTAGTCGTTAATTCTGATGATATTATCACACTCGTGCTTACTCTCGCTGGTGGGCTCGGGCATGTTGGGATAAAGACGGCTATTCTTATACTTTAGCGTCATGGGCATGCTGATGGCCTGTGCAGGCGCATTCATCGATGAGCCGTTGCCGCTTGAAATCACTATCTGTGTGAAGTCAATAGAATAGGTGTTGGTGTAGTCATCTGTCGCATTGGCCTTGAACTCGATAGTACCATTGGCGCTAACAGGCACTGTCCATGTGTAGGTCTCACCAGCTGTGAATGTGTGTAGTACACCGTTCACATACATGGGACCGGCGCCATCAGAACCAGTGCTCGAGGTTATGATTACATTAACACTGTTGCCCATAAATGAGCTGGGCATGGTGTATAAAATGGAGCCATAACTCAATATATAACAACACTTACCTGCGCTGGGTGTATAAATGTTAGCGCTGAGGAATGTCCAGTTGTTGGGACCATTGAAAGCAGACGTGGTCGGACTGCTGGAGGTAGCGGCTGTGAAATCGGCACTGGCATAGAAATCCAGGCCAGTGGAACTACCAGAGGGCAGATCAATATTGCTGTCAAATATCACCTTATAGTTGTAGTAATCGGAGTGGGCGTTTTCACTGGTCTCGGCATAGAAAATGTCTGATACCTCACCCAAATTGTAGAGGTCGATAAGGTCATTAGGACTATAGGTGACGCTGTTACCAAATGATGTCTCAGCCCCCCAGTCATTGCCTTGCCAGCGGCTGATGGTAGAAGTGACCTCGATGGAAGAGGCAAGAGTCTTTGGTATTTCTCTGAAATAGATATCATCAATATCGGGAGATTCCGATAAATAGTAGCTAGAACCTGATGCTCGAGCACCATAGATGCTGATGACATCCCCGGTGTTCACACCAGTGAAAGTCTTTACAACATATCCTCCACCTGCACTCACTTGAGTGGAATTGACTGACCAGCCCGAATCATTATAATTGGTGGAAAAATAACCGTTACGGATATTGCTTCCCACATAAATAATAAGTTGGATAATGGCGTTGTTGTAGCCAGCGGGGATAGTATAGGTCAAACCGCCTTGACCCGAGATGTAAGCATAGCCATTGGTCTGCCAAATCAGGTTAGAGCCATTAGTGCCCCAGTTGTCGGGCAACATGGTTTGAGTGATGGTCGTCTGGCTTGACGGGGGATTGGAACTGAAACCGATTCCGTCAATGACTTCCATCTCGGCTTCAGTCACTTGAGCATTCAGGTTGACCCTGGCAAAAGTGGAGTCATTACCCTGGTCATCAATGCGATGGAATACTATGTAGTTGTTTCCATCGTTGAGCATACCTGCAGTGAGTTTGTTAGAACCGCTGGGCTGGTTGAGGCGCAACTTATTTACATAATTGTTTCGCTCACCAGCGGTAGTGTAAGTACTCAGGTTGTCTTCCAGTGTTAGGCTAATGCGCTCGGCTGGAGACGTTTGAGCGAATGTCCACCCGCTCGAGCAGAGCATGGCGAACATCAACAGATGTTTGGTAAGTAATCTCATAATGTTAGTTAATATTTAAATAAATAATATTTGCACTTGTCCAGTAAAACAAATCAATTTTGGTTTTTCAGAGCTTAACAAAGCTGACGTACTTCACGGATAACGGTTTGCCATGATAAACTTGAATGAAATAAATTCAAGTGGCAAAGATAAAATAAATTTTCAATAATCAATTGATTTGCAGTAAAAAAATCAATGGGCCAGCCGTCAAAAGGTAACTGACCCACTGAAATAAGTTATTAATGATGTCTACGCTTCCAGGTCGATGTTGAACTGCTCGTGCCAGGGCAGGCCCTGCTTGTTGAGCACATCCAAGAACGGGTCTGGATCAAATTCCTCGACATTGTGGACGCCTGGTTTGCGCCATAGACCCTTGAGGAACATCATCGCGCCGGTCATGGCGGGCACACCAGTAGTGTAGCTCACGGCCTGCATGCCAGTCTCCTCATAGGCCTTGTGATGGTCGCAGTTGTTGTAGATGTAGTAGGTCAGTTGCTTGCCCTCTTTGTCGATACCACTGATGCGGCAGCCGATGCTCGTCTCGCCAGTGTAGTTCTCTCCCAGGTCTTGTGGATTGGGCAGCACGGCCTTGAGGAACTGCAGTGGCACGATTTCCATGCCCTGGTAATTGATGGGTTCAATGCTGGCCATACCAATGTCCTGGATAACGCGCAGATGGGTCAGGTATTCCTCGCCGAAGGTCATCCAGAATCTTGCTCTCCTGATGGTGGGGAAGTTGATGACCAGCGACTCCAGCTCCTCGTGATACATCAGGTAGCTCTCGCGCGGGCCAATCATGGGGTAGGTGAGAGGCTTGTGGATCTCCAGCGGACCGGTCTCAACCCACTTGCCGTTCTCCCAGTAGCGACCCTTTTGGGTGATCTCACGGATGTTGATCTCAGGGTTGAAGTTGGTGGCAAAGGCCTTGCCGTGGTTGCCGGCATTGCAGTCCACGATGTCGAGCGTATGTATCTCGCTGAAGTGGTGCTTGGCGGCATAGGCGGTATATACGCCGCTCACGCCCGGATCAAAACCGCAGCCCAGGATAGCGGTCAGTCCAGCCTGCTCGAAACGCTCGCGGTAAGCCCATTGCCAGCTGTATTCAAAGTGGGCCTCATCGCGGGGCTCATAGTTAGCCGTGTCGAGGTAGTGGACACCACACTTGAGGCAGGCCTCCATGATGGTCAGGTCCTGATAGGGCAGCGCCAGGTTGATGACCATGTCGGGTTTGTGGCGCTCCAGCAGGGCCACCAGTTGGTCCACGTCGTCGGCATCCACCTGGTCGGTGGTGATGTTGTCGGCGCCGATGGCCTTGGCCACGGCATCACACTTAGCGCGGTTGCGCGAGGCAATCACGATCTCGTTAAACACGTCAGGGTTCTGTGCGCACTTGTGAGCGCACACGGTGCCGACACCACCGCATCCAATGATAATGACTTTGCTCATAACAGGAATCTAAATTTTAATCTTTGTGGCAAATATACGGCATTTCCACCAAAACACCAAATTATAGGCTCCTTTTATCCAGTTTGCACGTCGCTACGGTTTCTTCGGGGCCTCTTTTCGTCTATAAAAAACGTGAAATCATCTATCTTTTTTGTGACATGTGTGACGAAAGACTTACCTTTGCAGCGAAAATTCACATTATAATATATATCACACGACATGAGGAAATTGATATCATTCGCTATAGCTTTGTGCTGCCTGTTGCCAATCAGCGCCCATGATGCTGTCATCAACGGCGTGTTGGTTGACTCACAGGACACCACCGAGCTCATGGAGGCTACCGTGAGGTTGCTGATGGCGACAAAGGATAGCACGATGGTCAAGGGTACTACCACCGACTTGAATGGTGTGTTTAACATCAAGGGTGTGAAACCTGGCAAATACTTGTTGCGGTTCTCCTATTTGGGCTACAATGACTTGATCAAGCACGTGACCGTCGGCGAGGACGGCCGTGACGTCAATATGGGCGTCGTAACCATGGACCCCAACACCATCATGCTCAAGGAGACCGTGGTCATGGGCGTCAAGAGCCCCATCGTGGTCAAGGAAGACACCATCGAGTTTAATGCCGATACCTATAAGACCCAGGCCAATGCCGTGGTCGAGGACCTGTTGAAGCGTCTCCCTGGCGTTGAGGTGGGCACCGATGGCAAAATCACCGCCAACGGTAAGGAAGTGAAGAAAATCCTTATCGACGGTAAGGAATTCTTCAGCGATGACCCCACGGTGGCTAGTAAGAATATTCCTGCCGACATGATTAATAAACTTCAGGTCATTGATCGCAAGAGCGATTTGGCCCGCTTGACAGGTGTTGATGATGGCGACGACGAGACCGTGATCAACCTCACCGTGAAAAAAGGCATGAATAACGGCTGGTTTGGCACCGTCAATGCCGGTTATGGCTCCGACGACCGCTATGCGGGCAACGTGATGATCAATCACTTCCGCGACGGCAACCAGTTCACTATCCTGGGTGGCGGCAATAACACCAACAACCTGGGCTTTGGTGACGGCGCTTCAGGCCGCTTCCAGCGTTGGGGCGGCGACCGTGGCGTGACCACGTCACAGTATGCCGGCCTTAACTTCAACATCGGCAGCAAGGAGGATGACCACTTCCGCGTGGGCGGCGACATCATGTACAGCCACAGCGACCGTGACACCCGCACGAGCACCGCGCGCCAGAACCTCTTGACCGACTCGGTCAGCTACTACGACGCCAACACGGCCGCTCGCGACAAGAGCCACAACCTGCGAGGCGACTTCCGCATCAAGTGGGAGATTGACACGTGCAACACCCTGGACATCCGTCCCAATTTCTCGTTCAACTTCAATAAGAGCGAGCGTGGCGACAGCTCATTGACCCGCGCCGGCGATGCTGCCTTGACCCGTGTGAACCGCAGTTTGAGTAATTTCTTCAACGATGGCAAGAGCTTCGAGTGGGGCACTCGCCTGATTTACAACCACAAGGTGGCCAGCCACCCCGGCCGCAGCCAGTCGTTGATGCTTAATTACAGCTACAGCAACGTGCGCGAGGATGCCGATACCTATACTAACAACACCTACTACCTGCTTACTGACCAGGACCAGCTCATCGACCAGACGGCCAACAACCGCCGCAAGACGCACAGCATCACAGGTCGCCTCTCGTGGACCGAGCCCGTCGGCGACATCAAGAACGCCCGTTTCCTCGAGTTCTCCTATCGTGGCAACTTCCGCTCTACCACTAGCGATAAATTGGTCTATGACAACATGCGCGAGGGCATCTGGCCTGGTGGCACGGTTATCGATCAAGAGTGGAACGAATCGTTGAGCAATAGTTTCCGCAATAAGTTCTTCAACCAGGAGTTCAGTCTAGGTTTCCGCCAGGTGCGCAAGGCCTATAACCTCAACGTGGGTATCTCGGTCAACAGCGCCATGTCTAAGAGCAAGGACCTCATCAACAGCGCCCGCGACATCAAGGAACGCTGGGCATGGTCGGTAGCACCCTATGCACGCTTCCGTTACAAGTTCACCGAAACGCGTAACCTCAACTTCTTCTACCGCATGCGCGCTCAGCAACCCAGCATCACCCAGTTGCAGCCCGTGGCCGACGAGAGCAACCCCTTGAATATCGTCATCGGTAATCCCGAGTTGAAACCCACCTTCAACCACAACATCAATCTGCGGTTTGGTGACTTCGCTCAGGGTGCACAGCGCAGCATTATGGCGATGATGAATGTGGACTTTGCCCAGAACAGCATCGTCTCTAACGTAAGCACCGACGAACTGACTGGTGGACGCGTCACCAGCTACACCAATGTGGGCGGCGTGTGGAACGCCATGGCAATGAACATGTTGAGCTTCCCCTTCGGCACCAGCAAGGTATGGTACTTCACCAGCCACATGTTCACCCGTTATGGTGTCACCAAGAGCGTCACCAATGGCGTAGAGAACCGCAGTAACACCTGGATGATTAACTATTCGCCCGGCATAGCGTTCCGCAACAATGTCTTTGACATTGAGTTGCGTCCTCGTTATAGTTTCCAGAACACAACCACGTCGGCGCTCAAGTCCAACGCCCGCAACATCCACACCTGGGGCGGCAATTTCAACGGCACTTACTCTGCCCCCTTCGGCCTGGTCATCAGCACCGACCTGCGTTACAGCACTACCAGCGGTTACAGTGCAGGCTATAACAGTGACCAGTGGATTTGGAATGGCTCTGTGGCCTACCAGTTCCTGCGTGACAAGCAGGCCGCCCTCACCCTCTCGGTCTATGACATCTTGGGTCAGCGCAAGAACATCTACCGCAACGTTACCGGTGACTACATCGAGGATGTCTTCTACAACTCCTTGGGACGTTACGGCATGCTCACGTTCACTTACCGCTTCAACACTTTCAAGAAGGGTGAGCAGCCCAAGGACCGCAACGCCGATCGCTGGGGAGGTCCCGGCCGCTTCGGCCCTGGTGGCCCTCCGGGAGGCGGACGACCTGGTGGACGCCCATTCTGATGGGTTCAATCATCACGAGAATGACGTGAATGCGATGTATTTAACTTTCATTGAATAAGACGCTTATGATATGTAGAGGCGCAAATAACTTGCGTCTCTACATGGTATATATGATGATTCGCACGTGATTTTGGCCAAACTCACATTATAATAAATATGTGGGCGTTTGCGGTTGCGTTCCTCTGCCTGTACTTATTGTTCTGTCAATTTTGAGGCGATAGCCCTTCTTTTCTAGTCCCATAGCACGTTAAAGAGTAACAATTGTCCATTATTTTAATATTTTTTAACACAAAAAATCAGGGCGTGTTTTGTCGTTTAGGGGGATTTGTCGTAATTTTGCACGTGACTATATTGTGATATCACTACCAAGGTTAAGTATAAGTTGCGACAAATGAAAAACTTAAGTGTTAACCCCCTCTAGATCGCTCTTGCACGATGTGCAGGAGTTTTGGGTCGTATATAGAAGCTAAAAACTAAAGAAGAAAAGATAATAATTGTATAGTTAGTCCGGGATAATTTGATGGATCAAGATAAGAAGCCAACTTTATGAACTAAATTGTTGAATTATAATTATTTACTTTTTTATTAACCATTAAATTTTTCGTATTTTATGAAGAAATTTTTATTTACTTTAGTTGCCCTGATGATGGCAGGCAGCCTCAGCGCAGAGGAGTATCTTTTTGCTCCTGATTTTGAGCTGACTCAGGATCAATTAGGCACAACCGTTAACGTTGACATCTATGCACACTTTGACTGCATGGTAAGTGCTTATGAGTTGTTCATTGGTGGTTACGATGGTGAGGAGTTCGTTGAAGGCCTCATGCCCGCTGGTGCAGAAGCTACCGCTCTTTCACAGCTCGGTTCTGCAAAGATCACCTACATTGGCTATGTTTACAATGAGGATGATGATGAGTATTCTTATCAGGAGACCGTATGTACTCCTTCATTCACCGCATCTGGTAACTACCACGCTATTGCTATTACCTCGGCTCTTGACCAGGAGTATGCATTGATCGATGGTGAGTATGTTTCTTGCACCGCTATCAAGTGGCAGCCCGGTGAGTTCAAGATGCTCCGCCTCAAAGTCGCTTTCGCTGCTGACTTCCAGGGTGGTGACATCGTCTTCAGGACCCAGCCCGCTTGCGGTCAGGATCCCCGCGGTGAGGTTTGCCCCCGTGGCCAGGATAACTTCCACACTTGCCACATCACCGTTGAGGGTGGCGTTGTTGTTCCCCAGGACTTCGCTGGTCAGATCGTATTTGGTGACGTAACCGAGGATGGTCTGCTGCCCGTTAGCTACACTGGCACCGAGGACTACACCATCACCATTACCTTGAATGGTGAGCCCGTTGAGCTCGTTGACGGCAATGTACAGCTCGTTGAGGGTAACAACATCGTTACCGTTACCATCAGCGCCGAGGGTTACAATGACCTGACCGCTACCTACGAGGGTGAGTGGGCTCCCGTTGCTCCTCCCGTTGAGAAGACCGATGCTCCCGTGATCACCGTTGTTGACGATCCCGAGGCTCAGACCGTAACCGTTACCGCTACCGGTAATGGCCACATCATGCTGTACTGGGACGACATGCTCCAGGCAGAGGGTGAAGGCACCGCAACTTGGGTAATCCCCTATGGCGACGATCCCGAGGGTGAGGAGTATGGCGTAAGCGCTACCGCTCAGGAGCCTGGCAAGGAAGTCAGCGACTACGCTCTTGAGACCGTATTCGTTCCTGGCAAGACCGACGTTCCTCCCGTTCCCACCCATCCCGGCTACTGGCTGGTAATGGTTCAGGCCGATGGCTCTGAGGAGTTCATTGAGCTGAATCTGGGCGCCAATGGCGACTACATCACCGCTTATGACGTAATCTATCCTCTGTATTACAATGTAGGTAACTTCTACTTCGTAATCGACGACGTTGCTTATGGTGCACCTGCTGAGGGTACCGAGGCATTCCTGGGCGATGCTATGCAGAACCCCCTGAGCGCCGAGAACACCAACACCTACTTCGTATACAACGGCTACAGCTACAGCATCGGTATCCACCTCGTAATGAACGAGGAGACCCTCGAGGTTGTAGGTTACACCGCTTACGTTGCTAAGGGTGGTCCCGTGAGCGTTGATGAGCTCGCTAACGGCAAGACCATTGCTAACGTTCGCTACTTCAACATGGCTGGTCAGGAGATGCAGAGTGTAAACGGTATGACCATCAAGGTTACCACCTACACCGACGGCACCACCAGCGCTGTTAAGGTGATGAAGTAAGAAATTGCTTCTTAACCAAGTAAAAAAGGGCGACCCTTCACGGGCCGCCTTTTTTTGTCATTCCCCCACCCACGTTATTATCAACAACTCGAACAACTAAATAGAATTGTTGTAAAAGTTGTGATAGTTGTTTTTAAATGTAGGGCCTCGCCTTGGCGTGGCCGCTAGGGCCGCCCATGGATCGCGCTTCGAGCCAGTCCAGCCCTGGCGTGGGCCGCTGTGTGCCCAGATTCTCATTTTTCCTCGATTTTAAAAAAAAAATCAATTTTTCTTTGCTAGTAATTAAAAATGTACTATCTTTGCATCACGAGATAAACCAACTAGCATTACTTCATTGAAATCTAGATTTATCTAATGATATGATTATCAAGTGTTATGAGCATTACAAAATAGGGATTCTTTCAGCGTTGGACTGTCAAGGCAGGTGCGTGAAGGATTCCTAATAAATGTGGAAATAACCCAAGGGATACATTACCTTAAAAATATTATTATCAACAAGGATGAGTTGATCCGGAGCTCTTTAATGATTAAAATGATTTTTCGCTTGAATGTAAAAAAAGAATTTATTAATGTTTTTATTCACTTTATAACTAATTAAATTAATTTTTATTCAATTATGAAGAAATTCTTATTTACTTTAGTCGCTTTGTTTGCTGGCTCAACCGCTTTCGCAAGCAGCTATCTTGGTGCTCCTGACATGGAACTGACCGAGGCTCAGTTGGGTACTACCATTAACCTCGACCTGTATGCTTACTTCGGAGAGATGGTAAGTGCATACGAGGTATTCGTTGGTACTGGTGTAGATGATGCCTTCCAGGAGGGTGTTATGCCCGAGGGCTTAGAGGTTACCGCTATGTCACAGCTCGGTTCTGCAAAGATCACCTACATTGGCTATGTTTACAATGAGGATGATGATGAGTATTCTTATCAGGAGACCGTTTGCACTCCTTCATTCAGCACCAGTGGTAACTACCATGGTCTGGCTATCACCTCAGCTCTTGACACTGAGTATGCTTTGATCGATGGTGAGTATGTTTCTTGTGTTGCCATCAAGTGGCAGCCTGGCACCTTCAAGATGCTCCGCCTCAAAGTCGCTGTTGCTGCTGACTTCAAGGGTGGTGACGTCGTTATCAAGACCGTTCCCGCTTGTGGTCAGGATCCCCGCGGCCCCATCTGCGAGAGCGTGCCCTACTATGATGTAGTTACTCTGAGTGTTCCCCAGGCTCAAACTCCCGAGGAGTTCATTGGTACCGCTAGCGTTGCCTTCACCGAGAACGTAGCTACCATCCACTACACCAGCAACGATCCCAACGCTGAGGTTGTTGTTACCGTTAATGGTACTGAGACCGAGGTTAACTGGAACAGGGCTGAGGGCACCGCTACCTGGACTGCTCCCATCAACACCACTCCCGGTCAGTACAGCTACACTGTTAAGCTGACCGTAACCCCCGACGGTGTAAACTATGTTGGTGATGCTGTTTCTGCTCAGGATACCTATGCTTACGAAGTTCTTGAGAAGACCGCTACTCCCGTGATCACTATCGTTGAGGAGCACCACAACTGGGTATCGTTCGACGTAGACGGTGACGGTACCGTTCTGGTTTACGTTGATGGCAACCTGGTTGAGCCCGCTGCCGATGGCCACTACTATGTATATGCTAGCACCGAGGCAGATGTAACCTACGTTGTTACCGCTACCGCTCAGGAGAACGGCAAGCTCATCAGCGATACCGCTACCGAGACCATCGAGATCGCTAAGTGGGATGCTGTTAACGAGCTCGTAAACGGCAAGACCATTGCTAACGTACGCTACTTCAACATGGCTGGTCAGGAGATGCAGAGTGTTAACGGTATGACCATCAAGGTCATCACCTACACCGACGGCACCACCAGCGCTGTTAAGGTGATGAAGTAAGAAATTGCTTCTTAACCAAATAAAAAAGGGCGACCCTTCACGGGCCGCCTTTTTTTTCTTACCATCCCCCGTTTTTTAACAACAACTCGAACAACTAAATTTAATTGTTGTCCGCCTTGTTTTTAAATGTAGCGCGTCAGCTGTTGGGCCTCGCCTTGGCGTGGCCGCCCAACGCCGTGGATTTAAAGACAACTGATGCAACAAAATGGAATTGTTGTAAAAGTTGTGATAGTTGTCTTTATACATAGCGCGTCAGCTGTAGGGCCTCGCCTTGGCGTGGCCGCCCAACGCCGAGGGTTTAAAGACAACATAAATTGTTGTGGCAGTTGTCCAAGTTGTCTTTAATCATGACTGCTGGCTGAATTTGGATTTTGGCCCTGATGGAGCGCACGTCGGCGGCGTGCGGCCGTTCCAGTGGGTCGGAATCTGTTTTTCCAGGCCCCATTTTTTTTTGGGCGTAAAGTATTGCGGGAATTATAGTTAATGTGTACCTTTGCGGCATATTTCGATGCCTGCCCCACATTGGGGCCGGTGTAATGCAAAGAAATGAGCGCGAGGGTTACTTCAATGAGACGCATTACTCAGCTGCCATCCGGCCAGTCGGGCGCATGGCGATGGGTGTGTGTTTTTTTTGTCCCATTGCCCGAAGCAGCGCCGCTCATCCCTATCCCAGTCCACCCGTCGGGGGCGCCCGGGCGGATTTAGTCAAGCAAACCATATAGCAATTTAAAACAACACGTATTATTAATAATTAATTTCTTTCTAGTTATGAAAAAATTACTAACCTTTTTCTTGACGGCCCTGCTGGCCTTCACCGTCGGCTGGGCAGAAACAGCTACGTTCGAAGTTACTAGCACAGGAGGTGGTTTACTTAGTGGAATCAGCAAAACTAATTATGAAGTGACCACAAATGGAGTAACTCTTACTTTTGATATAGGTACACATACAAATACGTGGCCTACATACTATTCCAGTGATGGAATGGTTAGATTCTATACAGGAAATACGTTGACAGTAAGTTGTGGAAATGGCAATATTACGAGTATTGTGTTTACTTATGGAAGTAGTTATACAAGTAAACAATTATCGTTAGCTAATAATCAACCTGGAACGTATAACACAACAAATTACACATGGACTGGTTCAAGTTCATCTGTACAGTTTACAAATACTGGCGCGAATACGCGTTTTTATAGGGTAGTTGTAACTTGGGAAACTGGAGGCAGCACTGTAGAGACGTGTGCCACCCCGACATTCTCGCCTGCAGCTGGTACTTACAATGAAGCCCAGGACGTGACCATCTCGACCACGACCAGTGGTGCAAGCATCTATTACACCACCGATAACTCTACCCCCAGCTCCACCAACGGCACACTCTACACTGGCGCCATCAACGTGAGCGAGACCACGACCATCAAGGCCATCGCCGTCAAAACTGGCAATAACGATAGCCAAGTGGCTGAAGCTACCTACACCATCGAGACCGGTGGTGACAGTGGTTCAACGATCTACCGCAAGGTGACCAGCACCGACGCACTCACCACGGGTGATTATCTAATTGTCTATGAGGATGGAAGTCTAGTCTTTGACGGTAGCCTGACAACACTGGATGCAGTAAATAATACCCAGGCTGTTACGATCGATAATCATACAATTACAACTAGCCTACCCATTTACTTTACCTATAATGCTACCGCCCATACTCTCAAGAGTGCCAGCGGCTATTATATGGGAAGGACTTCTAATAGCAACGGTATGAATACCAGCCAAACTGAGGCTTATACCAATACCATTACTTTCGACGGTAGTGGAAATGCAGTCATAACTTCCTCTGGTGGTCCTACCCTCCGCTACAATAGCGCTTCTAACCAGACTCGCTTCCGTTATTATGGAAGTGGTCAGCAAGCTATTCAGCTCTATAAGAAGGACAGCAATGACCCGACGTTGTTGGCTACCCCGACAACGCTGACATTGACCGATATCCCCTATGACGGCAGCTCGACGAGCGGCACTATTCATGTAGACGGTACTTACTTAACCGACGATGTTACTGTTAGCGTGAGCGGTGCTGACTTTAGCGTTTCGCCCACCACCATCAGCCCTGCCGACGGTAATGTGGACGAGAACATCACCGTGACCTACAGTGGCTCGAGCACCACCGAGGTGACCGCCACCGTGACCATCACTTGCGGCAACCTGACCCAGACCGTCACCGTCACCGCCAAGAAGGCCACTCCTCCTGCCGCCTCTATTACCGTTAATCCCTCGACGTTGACCATCAACGACACAGACAACACCTTGACGATTACGGGTGAAAACATAACCGGCAATATCAATGCCAGCCTGGCCAATAACACCGACTGGTATCTGACTTCTAACCAGTTCTCCAACACTGGCGGCACCACCAATGTGGTTTATAATGGCCGCGACCTGAGCGCTACCAATACGGTTAGCGTGAGCGCCAATGACGTCCAGACCATTGATGTTCCCGTCAACTATCTTGCTGACTTGTATATCGTGACCGATAACGGTTATACTGGCCAATGGAACTTCAACAATGGTACTTCAATGACCTATAATAATGGTGTTTATACCGCCTCTTTCACTGCTGAACGCGCTAACACTTACATCCTGTTTGCCCGCAAGCTGGGCAACGGCGTGGACTGGAATACCCGCTTCGTTTTCGGTCCTGACAGTGGTGGTGACTGGTGGTTGCCCATCGACGGTAACGGTAGTGGTAACATCGACCTTTACGACGATGACCCCATCAAGATCCAGACCGCTGGCACTTATATCATCACCATCGATGCTACTGGCAGTCCTGTCACCTTCACCATCACCAAGGAGGTCGTGATTGAGGGCGACTTCGTCCTCGTGACCGACGATAGCCAGCTTAACACTGGTGATGAGGTGATCTTTGTCAACAAGGACACACATGGTGATTGGTTGGCCATGAGCACCACGCAGAATAGCAATAACCGTGGTACTACTGATGTGACGGTTTCTCCGACGCTGAAGGTGACAGCTACTGATGAGACTCAGATTGCTACCCTTGAAGGCGATGCCACCGGCTGGTATTTCAATGTGGGTAACGGCTATTTGTATGCTGCAAGTAACAATAGCAATTACCTGAGGACGCGCACCGAAAGAGGTGATGATAACGCTAAGGCTAGAATTACAATCAACAACAATGTCGCTAGCATTGTCTTCCAGGGAACCAACTCGCACAATGTCATGCAGTTTAATGGTACTCTTGTATCTTGCTATGGTAGTGCGAACCAAAGTCCTGTTTACCTCTATCGTCGCGAGGCCAGCGCCCCCGAGCCCAGCATTACCGTAAATCCCTCCTCGCTCGACCTGGTGATCCCCGTTGGCGAGAGTTCAGTCAGTGGCAATGTAACCGTTACCGAGACCAACACGACCGGCACGACCAGCGTCGCCGTCAGCGGCACGGGCGCCAACTACTTCAGCGCCACCCTCGAGAACGGCACATTGACCGTGACCTATAATGGCAACGCTACCATGACCAGCCCCGACGTGGCCACCATCACCCTGACCAACGGCGACGCTACCGCCACCGTCAACGTGACAGGTTACAAGCGCGTAGAGGCCACCGGTACCCTGTACTCCAAGGTGACCAACGCCAACCAGATCCAGAATGGCTTGCAGTACATCCTCGTCTATGAGGACACCCCCGAGGCCTTGAATGGCATCACCACTGGAGGTACTGGTGCCGAAGTAAGTTGGGAAGAACAGGGATCTATTATTAACATCAGTGGCACCGACGTTATCGAGTTTACACTCAATGGTAACGCTAATGGATTCACCTTGTCAAGCGACCACGGGTACCTGAATCCTAGTGCACCAGGTCTGGCATTTGATGAGGAGGATGGCACGGCATGGTCTGCCGAGAGCAATAACGGCGGTTATGTGCTGAAGTGGGGTAACTACATGATGCGCTACAACAGTGGCGCTAGCGCTGCAAACGGTCGTTTCCGCATCTATGACGGCACAACTGGAACCCCTGTTTACCTGTACGTTCAGGGCAGTGCTGTTGCAACTCCCGTGATTACTCCTGCCAGCGGCAACTATGCCGAAGATCAGGAGGTGACCATCACCTGCGCTACTACTGGCGCAACCATCTATTACACCGTCAATGGCGGTGAGACCCAGACCTACGACGGGCCCTTCACTGTAGATGTTGATGAGGACCATACCACGACGACCATCGCAGCATGGGCCGAGGATGGCGAGCAGCACCACAGCCCGACGGTGACCGTGACCTATACCTACAAGAAGGACCACGTGAGCAGCATTGCTGAGTTCCTGGCTCTGGACAATGGCGAAGAAGTTATCTTTGACAATCCCGTGGTTGTCCTGTTCGACTACTCGCAGAACAGCGGTGGTGGTCAGGAGTATATCTGGATCAAGGACCGCACCGACTATACACAGTTGTTCATCACTCCTCAATTTGACGCCGCAAGCGTAGCCGATCCTCAATACGACAACTACGGCCAGTTCGTGCCCAAGTATGAGAATGGTGATGTTATCCCCGCTGGCTTTAAGGTAAAGAAGAATTACTACGGCACCGGTCAGTACGTTCAGGCAATGTGTACAGACACTCATAATACTTTCCAGATTGCTGAGGATAAAGCCCTTGCCGATCCCGAGCAGGTGACGCTGAGTGAGCTTCTTGCCAATCCGGCCAATTACAACAACCGCTACCTGTACATCAACAAGCTGCAGGTGAGCAATGTTAATGGCTTGAACTTCGACATCTCTGCTGATGAGAATGGCGACGATGTGTCCGAGGTTCAAGGTGGCACCTCTATTGTGGGCTACAACAAGTACAACAGTCCCGCGTGGAAGAACAAGCAGGGCCAGACTGTTGGTGTTACCCTGCCCACCAATAGCAATTACTATAATGTGAAGTTCATCTTCCAGAAGTGGGATAATGGCTATGAGATCATGCCCATCGAGTTCACGCCTTGGGAGGAGACGAGTCTGCGTCTTGAGGACCTGGTACAGGTAGGTGTAGAAGGCCAGCCCTATACCATCTCCAACCAGCTGCATGCCGTTGAGGTAACTTGGGACAACAATAGGGGCAAGTTTGCCATCTTCGCTAAGGATGACCACATGTATGCCAACAAGAGTTATCCCACTGCCGACCAGGAGAGCTACCTGATCAGGTATGAGAATGGAAACTTTATCAACGAGGTTGAGCAAGAGGATTATGACCAGAGTAACTGGATCGAGATCCTGATCCCCAGCGAGATAACCCAAAAGAATCCTAACATTGACAATTACCAACCAACGCTTGAAAGTCTGAAAGAAACCTTTGAGAATAAGATTCTTGCAGCAGGTTCCATTACTGGTACCTATGTTGACGCTTTGAACCCGACCATCGAGGTGACTACTCGTCCCACTCCTGGGTCGGCCTCGACCTACACGCCTAACATCTATTGCACGGCTAACTTCCCGAAGTATAACTTTGAAAACGGAGGTGCACAGGGTAATGATGGCATTTACTTCATGATGGCTCCCAAACCTCATGAGTTCTGCAAGGTCGTTTGGGCTTACTATGGAGGCTCTGGCAACTACTTCATCGCTCCCCAGCGTGAAGGTGACGAGATTAATGGTCATGACTTCAAGGGTAGCTTCCTGGCTAACATGTCGTTGTGTGAAGACATTGATGTCGTCTATGAGGATGTAGCACCCTATTTCAGTAATTCTACTGATGCAGGCTTGCTCTATGGCTTCAATGCGATTGTCCGCAAGACCGAAGCTAGCCAAAACCAGGCTAATGGCGCTCCTCACCGCATCCAGCCGAGCGATAGTGGAACAGAGACAAATCCTGCTTATGTCGTTTACCCGCTGAATCGTAGTACTACCTCATCAGACAACGTCGTTGACGTGAAGGAACTCCTGGGTGGCAAGACCATCGAGAGCATTCACTACTTTAACACGATGGGTATGGAGGGCAAGACGCCGTTTGAGGGCATCAACATCGTTGTGACCCGCTACACCGACGGCAGCACCTCGACCTACAAGGTCATGAAGTAACAAGAAAACGCTTCCTCAATCATAAAAAGGCGACTCCAATCGGAGCCGCCTTTTTTGTCCCACCCCGGTTCTGTTTCTATGGTCTTTTTTCAGGCTAACAGGTCGGCGACCTGAACAAGGCCAGAGGCCTTGAATTGAGGAAACCCTACGGTGCACAGGCCGTATGGTCTGTGTGGCATAGGGGAGAGAGATGCATGATGATAGGGGCCTCGACGAGGGCCACTCATTGTAGCAATTAGTGATCCCCTACGGGGCTCGTTATGGGTAGGACTATTGTCACCAAGCCGCGAGGACCTTCGGCCCTCACGCCATGGTGTTAGTTCAAGTTGAGGCCAACGGCCTCATGCAGACCTTCGGCCTGATTTGTCCACTGCATCATTGCTTTTTGGGGACACTAATAATAGTCTTTAGGGCTTCTTCCTAGTTTTCTGTGATTTCTCCAGTGATTATTAGAAAAAATGCAGTATCTTTGTCGCATTATTCAACAAAACGAGATAGTATTTTGGACCCTGACCCGTTATCGTGCCTGTTATCGGTACTTTGCACAGCAAGCGCCCATCCGCTTGTGACATTCAACGCGCCCACCACGGGCAGCATCATCGCCATCATAGTCGCCCTATTGGGATTATTCCTGTCGGCATTTAACTCCGGCAGCGAGATTGCCTATTTTTCACTCAAGCCCGACGATGTTGAAAGCATCGAGGACGCTGACAGCCGTGAGCGCGTGCGCTCACTGCTGGCAATCCCCGAGAAACTGCTGGCGACCATCCTGGTGGGCAACAATCTGGTGAACATCATGATTGCCATCGTGCTGAACTACGCGATGAACCAAATTTTTGACTTTAACAGCACGGTGCTCGATTTCATTGTACAAACGGTTATCCTCACCTTCCTGATCCTGCTGTTTGGCGAGGTGATTCCCAAACTATATGCCACCAACTTCAACACGCGCTTTGCGGCGATGACAGCAGTGCCACTCAAGGCCGCCGTAAGCCTGTTCTCACCGTTGACTGGGCTGCTGGTGCGCAGCACGAGCCTGGTCAACAAGGTCGTGCCGACCCAAACCGAGGAACTCTCGGTCGATGACTTGACACGCGCGCTGGAGGTGAGTGAGGTCAAGAACCCCGATGACAAGGAACTGCTCGAGGGCATCCTGTCGTTTGGCGACAAGACGGTGAGCGACATCATGCGCCCGCGTGTCGATGTGGTCGACATCGACCAGGACGCCGACTTTGACGAGGTCGTGCGTAAGGTCATTGACACGGGTTACTCGCGCATGCCGGTCTATGACGAGACACCCGACAACATCAAGGGCATCCTGTATGCCAAGGACCTGCTGCCCTACATCGGCAACCGCGATAACACCTTCAAGTGGCAGACGCTTATGCGCCCCGCCTATTTCGTGCCCGAGACGCGAATGCTCGACGACCTGCTCGAGGACTTCCGCATGAAAAAGATGCACATGGCGATCATCGTCGATGAGTATGGCTGCACCCAGGGCATTGCCACGCTTGAGGACGTGCTCGAGGAGATTGTGGGCGACATTAACGACGAGTATGACACCGAGGAGAAGTTCTATAACCGTATCAGCAAGGACACATGGCTCTTTGACGGCAAGACGCTGCTGAGCGACTTTGCCCGCGTGCTCGACATTGACGAGGAAGAGTTGGGCGAGCATGCCGAGGAGGCCGAGACTGTCGCCGGTTTCCTGCTGGACCTCAAGGGCGAATTCCTGCAAGAGAAAGAGGTTGTCAAATACGGTCGCTTCACTTTTACCGTCATCAAGGTCATCAAGCACCGCATCGCCAAGGTCAAAGTCACCATGCGTGGCGCTGAATAACTCACTAAATTATATTCTTAAGGCAAATCGGTGTAGATAAAGCACTGAAAATTAAAGTAGAGACGCAAAATCTTGCGTCTCTACTTTGATATATGGGTAATAATTCGCTTCGGAAAAATAACTCAATCAAACTGGCCTTATTTCACTTGAATGGCTCAACGGTGTAGCCCTTGTCACGCAACAGCTGGAGCAAACCTTTAGCTCCAGGCAGGTGACCAGCGCCCACACACACGAGGCAAGCCCGCTCGGGCATCATCTTCTCCAGTTTCTCGGCCCAGTTGCGGTTGCGGCTGTAAATCAGCGCTTCCATTGCTTCCTCGCTATCACCGCCCATGGTGGCATCGGTCATCACTTGCATGAGCTTATCTAAGTCCTGGTGCATGTAGGCCTCGGCCAGCGCCGATGACTGCACCTGGAAAAACTCGTCCTGACGGCATGCCTCAAGCAAGCTCTTGGCCTGCTCGGTCATGGGGGCGTTGAAAAGCAGGTCAATCTGCTCCTGCAACGTCTCGAGCCCCAGCGAGGGACGGCCAGCCTCGTTAGCACGCTCCTGCACCGCCATGTCAATGAGGTTGTTAGCGTCAAAGTTGGGGAAATACTTGATGGCCTGCATGGCCTGTAACTGGGTGCTGATGGCATTAGGCTTTAACGACTTCATCTGCGCCAGCTTGACACCCATAGCACCGAAATACTTGTTGAAAACCTTTTCTACCTCGGCATACTCGTCGGGTGTGTACAGCTTGTCGAGCGTGCTGTCAACGGGAGCGATCATGAAACCAGCCATCTTCATCTGTGACTCTTGGCTCATCAGGCTGTCCTTCTCGATCTCGCCCACTACGATATCACAGCCGTCGATGGCGGCATTCATGCCGGCAATCTGGTCAATCATCGACGCTGGCGCCATGTGATGGGTGCCAAAGATGTAACTGGGGCGCCCCAAGCCGTTACCGCTCACTTTCCACAATAACTGCGCCTGACATGCCAGCGCGACAGCCATCACTGCAATAATAAGGGATAATCTTTTCATTGTTCAATTAGTTTCAATAGTTAATATGTAACAAAGTTAGTAAGAATTGCGAATTTTAGTGCCATTATGCCTTCCAAAAATGTGAAAATCCCCCAAAATGATGATGAATTCTTTTAAAAATGCCCATTTTTAGCGATTGTGCACCTACCGGAGCAGTACTAATTTTGCATCATGATAAAGTGAATGAGTTATTAGTTGATAATAGTAAGTAAACAGATAAAAATGCCGCACCGATGGGATATCGATGCGGCTTTTTTATTCATTGAACTGAATTACCATTCAGGCTCCTCGACCTTGAGGCGGTCACCGCCGTTCGGGCCCTTGATGAGCATGTCGTAGTACTCTTGGGTGTATCCGGCAAAGGTGGGAGAAGCTGGAGTGCCATATTCGTTGCGCTCAAACTTGCCGTCTTTCTCCTTCTTGATGTTACCGTCGAGGTACTTCACAAACAGGTACTCGCCCAGTTTCTTGTAGCGGGCGGTAGCGTCCTGGCCGGCATTGACCGAGTAGTTGGTCAGCAGTCGAACAGCAGCAGCGCGGTCGGTGGCGAGCAGCGAGGTGGCCTCGGCCTCGATGACAGACTGTTTCTTGGCAAATCCGTCCTCGATGGCGCCCTGCACCTTGCGGATGTCACCAATCATCTGTGAATAACGATGATAGGCCTGGTTAGCCACCCAGTTGTTTACCCAGAATGCGCAGTCCCAATCGAGGGTGTACATGTCGGCCTTGCCCTGACGATAGCTCTCGGGCACCTGAGTGATGCAGCAGTACATGGGAACGAAAACGGCAGTGTTGGCATCATCGACGCCAAACCAGAAACAGCCGCCCACCTCGTCGGGCATCCATGAGCGCATCTGTGCGACAAAGACCCAACCCGTTTGCTGGGTAGCGATGGCACGCTCCTGGCTGTATTTCACACCGTCGACCTCAAAGTCCATGGGACGCCAGCGGTAAGGCACGCCATAGGCAGTTGTGGCACCGGGATCCTTAGTCATGTCAAACGGGGTGCCCTCAAAGTGGTCACGCATCATCTCCTGCATGTCGCGCACGCTGACCTTGCGGTCGGGCTTCACGTACAGGGGCATCACGTCAGCATCGGCTCTTGTCTTACCATAAATGAAGGGCAGATAAGCGTCCATACCCTGATGGAAACGATTGAAGTAGCTCCACACGCGGGCGTCACAGCCACGCAGGGCACCAGCGTCAAACTTCTGGTAAACGGGAGCGAAGGCAAAGTCGGCATCCTTGCCGCTGTACAGGCCTTTCTTCTTGGCAAACGAGATGACGTCCTTGCTGTACATGACGTTCTTCTTGTCCTTCATGTTGAATTTCCAGATGCGCGGGTTGTTGGCATGGCCGGCAATGCAGTCGTCGGGGATGCGGACAGCTACCCACACGGCACCCAGCTCATCCTTGCCCTTGCCGATCATATCCATGATCCAGATCTCATTGGGGTCACCAATCGAGAATGACTCACCCTCGCTGGCATAACCATATTGTGCCACCAGGTCGGTCATCACCTTGATGGCCTCACGGGCGGTCTTGGAACGCTGCAAGGCGATATAAATGAGGCTACCATAGTCGATGATGGACTTGCCATCCAAATCCCACAGTTCCTCACGTCCGCCCCAGGTGCTCTCGGCGATGGTCACCTGGTGCTCGTTCATGTTGCCCACAACGGCATAGGTGTGCTCCACCTCGGGGATAGCACCCATGCGCTTGCCGCTATCCCAGTCGATGATTTCACGCATCGAGCCCTTGGGATGGTCTGCAGCAGGAAGGTACTGCAAGTCACCGAACAAGGTGTGGCTGTCGGCGGCATAAGTGATGATGGTCGAGCCATCAGCACTGGCGTTCTTGCCTACCAGCAGGTTAGTACACGCGTCGGCAGCGGTCCAACCGGCAAGTGCCAGCATAGCTACCGATAACAGTTTAATTGAAAAGTGCTTCATCTTTTTTTGTTTTGTATTGGTTATTGAATTGATGATAATTTCGTCAGTTGCCCACGGGGATGTCATAGCCCGTCAGGCGGAAAGCCACTTGGAACGGCGTGGCCTGTTTGCGTGGCTGAGGCCCCGCATAATAGTAGAACAGCCGTTGCACGTCAAACGACTTGACCTCGACAAGTTTGGTTTCGCCTGGCTTCAAACTCACCGGGACGGTGACCGTTCGCTGGGTAAGCAGCTCTCCCTTCATCGTCGTGTAGCGCAGCAGCAGACGCACTGCGCTCATGCGGTGTTTCGTGTTGTTGATGATGAAAAACGACTCTTTGCTGTCACTGGCCCGCTTGCTGAAGCCCTTGAGCGTCACAGCATTGGGGTCAATGTCAATCAGGCTGTCGGGTAACAGTCCGTCGCTGGACTCGAGCACGGCAATGGGTACCTCAACACTGCGCAGGTTCTTGCGCGTGGTGCGTGTCCGCGCGTCCAATGTGTTGACAGACAATAGTATCAGCAGGAGCGGAAGAATTAAAATATGTTTATTCCATGTTCTCATCACAGGTAACGCACTCGGTTAAACGGGTTGCCGTCGCCACCCTCGGGATAAATTTTGCGGAAACCCACAGGAAGTCTTTCACCTACCCGCTCGGGGATGATGCTTACACCATTGAACAGCGTGGGCAGGAAGCGAGCGACATTCACTCGCACCTTGACCTTCCAGTGGGGCGGGTCAAATGTGAGCGTAGTTGCAGCGGCATTAAGTGTAGCGACACACTCCAGTGGCTTGATGAGCGTCACGCGGTCACGCTGGCTATAGAGCCATAACTGGTACTTGCTGTCCACGGCACTACTGGCGATATAGCCAATGACGGTGCCTGGCACCAGATTGATGTCGGGCGACTCGAGCAGAATAATGCGGTAGCCAATGTTGTGGTTACCCTTATAGCGCTCAATGCCAACGGTCATTTCCTCGTTGGGATAGTACCAGATACCCTCTAGGGGCTGCATGTCGGTTTCATCCAGGCGCACACGCATCGAGTCCACATCCAGCCCGTCAAGCACGACCGACTTTTTGGGGATGCCATTGCCGGCCACGGCAATAAGCGGCAGCATGAGGAGCAAGAGCGATATGAATGCTGTGCGACTGGACATGAATATCGTTAATTGACAGTTGCGAATCGGTAAATGATGCCCAAACTGAGGATTTCCTTGAACTGCCAGTAGTTCCAGTCATCGTCGCGTTGCCTGGAGCGGTCAAAGCGCAGGTGGGTATAGAACTGAGTGGTCAGGTATTTGCCAATAGCAAAATCCAAGGTGTTTTCCCAGTCACCCTGCACATATTCATAGTTGGTGAACATGTATAACCTGGATGTGATCATCACGCTAGGCGTGAAGCGCCATAACAGCTTAGCCTCGAAGTTGCTACCAAAGGTGCTCTTGCTGTGGTGCCCGGCATCAATGCCAAAACGAACAGGATCGATGTCGGTGATATTGCGGCAATATTTGAGGTTATAGGATAGGGGAGCTATGGCCAACGTGAAGATGCGGTCATCGGCCTTCTTATAGTTATAGGTCATACCAAGACCCACATTCAACTCGGCTGGAGACAAGAATGCGGCGGTCATCGTCCGTGTGTTGGTCTTGTAATTGTTCATGAACTGGGTCGTGAACTGCAGCATCGCACTGTAGTACCAATTTTTCACTGCCTTGTAACCCAGTTGTGACGTGAACAGGAAGTTGTCCTCGTTGATGAGGTAATTGCGGATGCTGTCACCATGAGTGGTAGATAAACCTAACTTATATGACAACGAGTTATTAAACAGCCAATTAGGGTGTATATCCTGATTAAGGTTGCAATTCCAGTTAATTGATCCCAGCAGGGCCAGGTTGTTCTCGCCGCCCTGATACCAGTTACCGCTGATGTAGGCTTGAGTGAACTGGAGCGAGGCGTTGAATATATGCAACCAGTTGTGAATCTTCAAGTTGGGGGCGTCGGCTGGTGTCACGTCATCGGGTACCGACACATTGGGGGGGACGATGGTGAGCATACCTTGACGCGGATCGCTTGGGATAACGCCCTCGGGCGGAGCTTCGGGTAGGCGATTAGCATTATAGGCCACCAGCTGCGGGTTTTCAATCATGGCACGCTGGCGCATGTTGTGGGTTCGCTCTGTGTTTGCGATGGCCTCCTGGAGCCAAGCGTCATTGGCATCCAGCGAATACAGCTCACCTGTTTTGGGCGATGTCATTGGCCCATTATCTGACTTATAACCGTCATAAACGAGAGGCACATAGAGCATGCTAGGCTCTGCACAGGGCTTATTGCTGTCCTGGGCAATAGCAGTCGCGCTCATCACCATGAGCGTGGCGAGCACTAGAAATGTTTTAGGTGTAAAATGCATCATAAGGTCATATTTTTAGAGGTTAAACATCATTATCGTGATGATGCCTCGCGTCAGGCATCATAGAGCTTTTCTTTTCTTGCGGGTTTAGGCGTTTCCTGTTGTTTTTTGTCCTTTTGCTGCTGTTGCTTGGCCTTCTGCTTGGTCTGCACCTTTTGCCGCTTGCGTTCGTGGTTGGGCGTTTGGGTCTTGTTCTCGGCAAAACTCTTAATCATGTCCTCAACGGTCTCGCGATTTCCATACAGGTAGTTGACCGTGATTTCCACAATGAGGTTCTGGTGCTTGGATACAAGATCGGCAATAATGGCGCGTGAGCCGTCGGGCATAGTGCCGTTGATGCTATAGGTCTTCTTGAAACCCTTGACCTTGATTTTGCCGTTTTGCAATTCATACATGTTGAACCCCAAGGCCTTGCGCTGCAAGTTCTCGGTCAGCATCTTTTTCTCGTCACCTTTGTCCTTGCTGTAGAGTTGTACAGTCATCACCATATCTTCCCACTGTATCTCAAAACGGGTGTTGCTGTTGAAGGTGACAAAGCCGTCGTCAGGAGTTTCAAACGTTAGGTTATAACGGCTCCATGTGTAAACTGACGCGCTAGCGTCGGTCACGCCAGCCAGCAGCATGATCAGCATTAAAGCGAGTATGTTGATGAGTCGTTTTTTCATTGCTGGAAAAATTTAATGTGACAATTGTTTTTGCACGTCATCCAAGTAACGGTTCCATTCCTTTTTAGTGCCACGGAACACGTTTAGGTCAACGTCACCTTTCACGCCGGCGACATTCCCCTCGTGGCTGAACTGCTGGATGCAGTGCGGCATCTCAGGTAACAGGTCAGGGCTAGTGAAAGAGCACAGCCACAGGTCATGGTCGCCCAGCATATCCTTATAATACTTGCCATAACCGTCCAGGTTGGTGTAGATCATCACGGGATAACCCTTATCGTTGAGGATGTTGATCATGTCCAACACGCGCTCCAGGGCAAGCTTGCGGTCGATGTTTACACCATTTCCCCAATCATCCTCAAGATCGATGACCAATGGCAAGTCCATCGGCTTCCCCTTGATGACATTAAGAAAATTGTCGGCTTGTTCTTTGCCAGAACGATTCTTGCGGAAGAAATGGTAAGCGCCCACCTTTAGGCCCGCATTACGGGCTCCGGCATAGTTTCGCTCAAAGGCATCGTCCTGGTAAGTCTTGCCCTCACTGGCCTTTATGAAGACAAACTGGTAATTGTCGTCACTCACCTGGTCAAAGTCAATCTCACCGTTGTGTTTCGACACGTCGATGCCCGCTATGGGATAGCGGTAGCGGTCAACATTTACCGAGTGGGGCAATATATAACGCCGTCCCACATAGAGACCAAACAAAACAACAAGTACTGCTACCCCAAGGAGGAGCAGCCACTTGATGTAGTCGGGTCTTGTAGGGACTTGGCGTTTACCCATAGGCAGTCAAGGGGTTAGAATAATGGGACACTACTGGGGGCGTTCACCCACCTCATCTCAAATTCCTCCTGGGTGCTGACAAGGAACAGAATACCCTGGACGAAGGAGACAATCTGAGTGACAACGGCGAGGGCGCCACAGGACAGGATGCTAGCCACTAGGAACAGAATTCCGGCGTTGGTCTTGCCAATATAGAAATAGTGCAGACCGATGGCGCCAAAGAACAAAGCCAGGATAGCGGCAACACCGCGGCTCTTGCCCGACGGGCCATTGGTGAACACGCTATCGAGACTCGACAGTGGTTGTCCGCTGAACTGCTGCTGTTGCTCTTGGTCAGCATATGAAACGTTAGTCTCGGCACCGCAGTAAGGGCATTTCACACGATTAACTCTCTCTTGAGTGCTATATTGCTTTCCGCACTCGGGACACTGATGGATATACATAATCTTATTTAGGTCTTAGGCTTTAGGTTTTAGGCTTTAGGTGGTGTCACCATTGCTTCAACCCTTAGCAATTAAACTTATCTAATCATTAGACACTCCATTTCTCCAAAAAGTTGCATCTATAGTCAAATTTTTTAATGCTATTTTCAAAATTCAGACTTTTTCACCATCACTGAACGAATTAGCCAAAGCATTTATCATCTTACTTATTTCCAGTATCAATTGTCTTGCATCAGACAGTTGATCTTGGTTTAGGTAATGCAGTTTCTCGCAAATCACGAGTTGCGTTGATAATTCCCATAAAGAACCTCTTGACATCAACAGATATCTCACAAACTCCTTATTGGTCCCTCGGCCACGGCCTTCAGCAATATTTGAAGGAACTGATACAACAGCCCTGCGCATTTGGTCTGATAGAGCATATTGTTCTTCAATAGGCAATAGCTTAACAAGCCTATAAATTTCAGAAGTCAGATCAATGGCTTTTTGCCACACCTTCAAATCCTGATAATTACTTGATTTCACCATAGAACCTAAAGCCTAACACCTAAAGCCTAACACCTAAAGCCTAAAGCCTAACACCTAACGCCTAATTAACGCTTACGCTTAGCGTTAGCGCGCTGCTGCTGTTGCTGCAACTTTTGTGCTTCCTCCAAGCGGGCCATCCATTTGCTCTTTTTCTTGGGCTTCGCAGAGTTGGCGGCAATGGCCGCGCGCACCTTATCCTCAGTGACGAACAATCGGGAGATATAAGTCTGGATGATCGTGATCAGCAGTGATAAAAAGTAGTAATAACTCAAACCTGAAGCATAGTTGTTGAACCAGAACAGGAACATCAACGGCATCAGGTACATCATCCACTTCATGCCCGGCATTGACTGTGACGAAGGCTGTGACTTGGTGGTGAGGTAGGTGTAGATGATGTTGGTCACGGTCATCAACAGGCAGAACAAGCTCAAGTGGTTACCAAACAGGCTCGAAATGATAGGAATCTGGGCGCCCCACTCATAGACCTTGTCAGGGGCACTCAGGTCATTTGCCCACAGGAATGACTGCCCGCGCAGCTCGATACACGAGGGGAAGAAGGTGAACATCGCAATCAGGATAGGCATCTGCAGCATCATGGGCAGGCAGCCGCCCATCGGGCTTGCACCCGCCTGACGGTAGAGCTCCATCGTCTTTTGCTGCTTCTTCAGGGCATCCTCTTGGTTGGGATACTGTTCATTGATCTTGGCAATGTCGGGAGCCAGGATACGCATCTTGGCCTGTGAAACGTAGCTCTTGTATGTCAAGGGCCACAGGACAAGCTTGATGATGATAGTGAGCACAAGGATAATGATACCGTAGCTACTAATGAATTTGCCCAGCCAGTCAAACACGGGGATAATCACGCCCGTGTTGATCACGCGGAACAGCCACCAGCCCAGGGGAATGAGTCGTGTGAGCTTCAGGTCCTCCTTGGGCGAGTACTTGTCATAGCTCGACAACAGATGGTAGCGGTTAGGACCTAAGAAGAAGTAGAACGAAGCGACATTGGGCTTGTCACTCGAGTATGGGATCATCGTGTGGATTTTCACATCCTTAGTGTACTTCTCATAATCGGGTGAACTGTTATCTATCGATACGCTGGTCATCTTAGCCGTGCTAAAGACGCTGTCGGCGATGAGTACGGTGGAGAAGAACTGGTTTTTGGCACTCACCCATTTGAGTTTGTCTTTCACCTCATCCTCATCATTGCCGTTCTCACTGGTGTTGTCCACATCACCGTCCTTGCCAGCATACTTATAATAGATGGCACTATTGCGCTCCTCGAACTGTTTGCCAAACTCATGGCGAGAGATCTTTTGGTGCCAGTCAAGGTCAACCATGTTGATATTCAGCGGAATTACTCGTGACATGCTTTGCTGCACCATCTCCATGCGCACCATGTAGCTACCAGGAACGAGGGTGTATTTCAAGCCCCATTGGGCGCCTCCCTCAAGCTGTAGGTTCATCAGCACGGTGCTGTCATTGATCTTCTTGGGGGTGAAGTAGAAGTTCTTGGTCTCAAAACGCTGGGTGTTGTTGCTCAGCGTGAAGCTGTACTCGTTATCGCCCTTGTCAAAAAGCACCAACTGCGGCGTCTTGTAGGTCTTATAGCCCTTTAACGTCGCGCGAGAGATGATACCGCCCTTGGTGCTCAGTTCCACCTTCAGGGAGTCGTTCTCGATGGTTACCATCTCTTCGCTGCCAGTTAGCGAGTTGGCAAATGAGCCGTTCTTGGCATACACGTCAAGTGCCTTTTGCACTGCCTGGATGGCCAGATTGTGGACGGCGGGATTCTTGCTGGTCGAGGATTCCACCTCATCCCAAGTCACGGTGGTGTCACCCACGGTCACGGTACCTGTTACATTGCCATCCTTGAGCGAGAGCACAACGCCCTCGTTGTTGATGGCGGCGTTCTCGGCGGGCATACTCTGGAGCACACTCTTCAGGTGAGCCAGTTCATCACTGCTCAGGGTATCGACGTCACCTGCTGAGATGTCGCGGTGCTTGTCGGCCTCCTGGAGAGCAGCAATAGAGTCCATTTGTCGCTGACGCTCGGCCAATTCAGCTTCGCTGGGTTTATTCAGCCAGGTGAAGCCAAAGATGACCAATCCCATCAGCAACAGTCCAATTAATGTGTTTTTATCCATATATGTTTAAAAAGTTTTTTATTCCTATGTCTTTAGTTTTTTACTTGCGGCTTTGTGATTCAATTGCTGCCTCAATAAAGGACATGAACAAGGGGTGGGGATTCAGCACTGTGCTGCTGTACTCGGGATGATACTGTGTACCGATGTACCAGCGTTTGCCAGTCAGTTCCACCACTTCGGCCAGACCGCTCTCGGGATTCACTCCTGCCACGGTCATGCCTGCCGCCTCAAATTGCTCGCGGTATTCGTCGTTAAACTCAAAACGGTGACGATGGCGCTCCTCGATGTCGGTCACGCCATAGGCTTGTGCAACTTTTGTGCCAGCTTTCACGCGGCAGGCATAAGCGCCCAGACGCATCGTGCCGCCCAAGTTGGTCACCGTCTTCTGGTCCTCCATGAGGTCAATGACGTTGTTAGGAGTCTTCTCGTCCATCTCGGTGCTGTTGGCGTCGGTCAGGCCGAGGACGTTGCGGGCAAACTCGATCACCATGCATTGCATACCCAAGCAGATGCCGAAGGTGGGCATGTCATGCTCACGGCACCATTTCAGGGCAACATACTTGCCCTCGATGCCACGCTGTCCAAAGCCCGGCGCGACGACAATGCCGTCATGGTCCTTGAGCAGCTGCTCTACATTGCCGTCATGGATGTGTTCGCTATTGATGTAGTCCAGCTTCAAGCGGCGGTCATGATAGGCACAGGCATGCAACAGGCTCTCGTCGATGCTCTTGTAGGCATCCTGCAATGAGACATACTTGCCTACCAGGCCGATGCGCACCACCTCATGTGCGCCTTTGAGTTTTGCCAGGAAGTCGTTCCACTTGGTCAGGTCGGGCTCTCCCTCACTGCTGAGGCCGGTCTTTTCCAGAATGATGTTGTCGAGGCGCTGCTCATGCATCTTGAGGGGCACCTCATAGATGGTGGGCACGTCCAGCGACTGCACCACAGCGTCGGGGCTCACGTTGCAGAACTGAGCTACCTTCTTCAGCATGGTCGGTGGCAGCGAGTGCTCGGTGCGCAACACCAAAATGTCGGGCTGGATACCCTCCTGTTGCAGCAACTTGACGCTATGCTGGGTAGGCTTGGTCTTGAGCTCCTTAGCAGCGCTGATATAGGGGACATAGGTCAGATGGACGCAAATGCAACGTTTGCCCAGTTCCCAACGCAACTGCCTTATCGCCTCGATAAAAGGCAAGGCCTCGATATCGCCCACGGTACCACCAATCTCGGTGATGACAAAGTCATACTTGCCGGTGGTGCCCAATAACTTCACGTCGCGCTTGATTTCGTCGGTGATGTGAGGGATAATTTGGACCGTTTTTCCCAAATAGTCGCCACGGCGCTCCTTGTCAATCACGCTTTGATAGACGCGACCCGTGGTGACATTATTGGCACGAGTGGTTTTAATGTTGGTAAACCGCTCATAGTGTCCCAAGTCCAAGTCTGCCTCGTGGCCGTCAACCGTGACATAGCACTCTCCGTGCTCATAAGGGTTAAGGGTGCCCGGGTCGATATTGATGTAGGGATCAAACTTCTGGCACGTCACTCGATAGCCGCGCGAGAGCAGCAGTCGTGCTATGCTCGAAGCGATGATGCCTTTACCCAGCGACGAGACCACGCCGCCAGTAACAAAAATGTATCTTGTTTCCACTTCTTTTTTCATGATTTCAAATTAACCGACAAAGATACATCTTTTTTTCCAATAATCACGGGTGAAAACTCAGAAAACTAGCCAAGCACTTCCACTTTGATAGTTCTTGCATCAAAGTGATAGAAAAATGGTTAGTGCATTGGGCGGATTACCAATGCGATAGGTCTAGAAAGAATAGGGATAGGTGATGTCCCACAGGAAAAGGGCGTGGCCGGGCATAGAGGTGCCGGCGGCGCAACGGTCCTTACGTTCGATGACCTGGCAAAACTCTTCGACGGTCATCTTGTGGCGGCCCACCTCGACAAGGGTGCCGACAATGGCGCGCACCATGTTGCGCAGGAAGCGGTCAGCGGTGATGGTAAATACCCATTGGCCGTCCTCATGGGTCCACTGGGCATGGGTCACGTGGCAGTTGTTGGTCTTGACGTCGGTGTGCAGCTTGGAGAATGAAGTGAAGTCGATGTAGTCCAGTAGTCGTGCGGCAGCCTGGTTCATCAGTTCAAAATCGAGGTCGGGAGGACATTTCCAACTCAACGGGTAGCGGAAAGGGTCTTTCCTCGTGACAGTAAAGTACTTATAGGTGCGGCTTACGGCATCAAAGCGGGCATGGGCGTCATCGTGGACAGGCATGATGCTGTAGATGGCGATGTCGGCCGGCAAGATGGCGTTGAGGCTATGGACGAGGCGGTTGAGATCGGCAATGGGCCGCTCGGTGTCAAAGTGGGCGACCATTAGGCGGGCATTGACCCCGGCGTCGGTGCGTCCCGCGCCAGTGATGGGCGTGGGCGCTTGCAACAGGGTGGCAAGTGCTTCCTCGAGTACCTGTTGCACCGAGGTGTCGTGGGGCTGAACCTGCCATCCATGGAAGTTACCCCCCCTGTAGCCGAGTTGCATGAAGTATCGCATTGCCTGTCGTGATGACCTCACGCTAAGACGCAAAGGCATTAAGCTTTTTAATAAATCATTCTTAGCGCCTTAGCGTGAGGTTGTTGGGAATTATTTCTCCAAATAGGTGTAGCCGTAGAGGCCGCTGCGGAAGTTGCGGACAAACTCGTTGCCCTCGTCACCAGTGATCTTGCCTGAGCGGATGGACTCGCTTACCCAGGTCTCAACATTGCGAACGAGTTGCTTGGGATTGAACTCCACATAGTCGAGTACCTCGGCAACGGTCTCGCCGTCAATCACTTGATCAATCTCATAGTGGTCCTTGAAGACGTTGATATGTACCGCATTGGTGTCACCAAACAGGTTGTGCATGTCGCCCAGGATCTCTTGATAGGCTCCCACGAGGAAGATGCCCAAGTAGTAGTGCTGGCCCGGTTTGAGCTTGTGGACGGGCAGCGAGTGGGCAATACCCTGAGCCGAGATAAAGTTATTGAGCTTGCCGTCGCTGTCACAGGTCATATCCTGCAAAGTGGCGAAGCGCGTGGGACGCTCGTTTAGGCGGTCGATGGGCATCACGGGGAACACTTGGTCAATGGCCCATGCGTCGGGCAATGACTGGAAGAGCGAGAAGTTGCAGAAGTATTTGTCGGGCAGCATGCGGCTTACCGAGCGTAATTCGTCGGGAGCATGCTTCATGTTGCGAACAAGGCCGTCAACGTCGCGGGCGATGGACCAGAACAGTTTCTCGACCATCGCACGGGTGCGCAGGTCGATAAGTCCCAGCGAGAAACGGTCCAGCGCCTCGTCGCGTATTTGCAGCGCGTCGTGCCAGTCCTCTAGCAGGCGGGCCTGGTTGATTTTGTCCCAAATCTCATACATGTCGCGCACCAGTTCATTGTCTTCTTCGCTCACCGTGTCAACCTTCTCGTCCCACTCGGGCAGGGAGGTCGTCTCGAGCACGTCAACAACGAGTACCGAGTGGTGGGCGGTCAATGAGCGTCCGCTCTCAGTGATGATATTGGGATGCTTGAGACCGTTCTTGTTGCTCGCGTCAACGAGGGTATAGACTGCGTCATTGACATACTCCTGGATGCTATAATTCATTGAATGGCTGCTGCCGCTGGAACGTGTTCCGTCATAGTCCACGCCTAAGCCGCCGCCAATGTCGACATATTCCACCTCAAACCCCAGCTTGGCCAGCTGCACATAGAATTGTGAGGCCTCGCGCAGGGCGTTTTTGATGCGGCGTATCTTGGTGATTTGGCTGCCGATGTGGAAGTGGATGAGCTTGAGGCAGTCTTCCAGTTTGTGCTCGTGCAGGTAGTCGATGGCACTGAACAACTCGCTGGTGTTCAGGCCAAACTTGCTGCTATCGCCGCCACTCTCTTCCCACTTGCCGCTACCGCTGCTCGACAGCTTGATGCGGAAACCGATGTTGGGGCGGATGTGGAGCCGTTGTGCCACGATGTCAATCAATTCCAGCTCGCTGAGTTTCTCGACAACGACAAAGATGCGGCGGCCCATCTTCTGTGCCAGCAGGGCAAGCTCGATGTAGCCCTCATCCTTGTAACCGTTACAGATGATGACGGGGTTGGCGTTCAAATCGGTCATGTTGCTGGCGAGCACTGCGTGCAATTCTGGCTTGCTGCCGGCTTCAAGGCCAATATTGAACTTCTTGCCGTGGCCGATGATTTCTTCCACCACTTGCCTCATCTGGTTGACCTTGATGGGATAAACGATGAAATTGGCACCTTGGTATTCATATTCCTTGGCTGCTTTCTTGAAGCAACTGGAAATCTTGTCGATACGGTTATCCAGGATGTCGGGGAAACGCAGCAGCACGGGTGCAGTCACCTTGCGGGAATGCAACTCGTCCATTACGTCGGCCAAGTCGACCGATACGCAATTGCTCTTGGGCGTGACTGTGGCATGACCGTTCTCGTTGATGGAGAAGTACTTGAGGCCCCAGCCTCCGGTGTTGTAGAGTTCGGCGCTATCCTCGATGCGCCATTTGTTGATTGCTGACACGGCGATAGGTTTGTTTTAGTCGTTAATATATATTGTGAGCGCAAAGATAGCCAATTTATTGATTATGGCAATAGCATTATCCTAAAAAGCCGCATGTGGCCGCTCCTTATTCTTATTCTCTTGGTCAATCCTCAAAGGGTGATGCTGGTTCACACAGGCCAAGCTATTCCTCATCATATTAACAATCATTATCGGTTTTTTGTTGTTTTTCATGTGGTAAATCAGATAAAAGAAAAATTATCAACAATAGCTTGTTACAGTGATTAAAAAGTTATACCTTTGCCGCATAATAACAAACATGGTTTAATCCAAATTACAATCTTTTACAAAAGTTATGGTAAATTACAAGGATTTAGGTCTCGTGAACACCCGCGAGATGTTTGCTAAGGCAGTTGATGGCGGCTATGCCATCCCCGCATTCAACTTCAATAACATGGAGCAGTTACAGGCTATCATCAAGGCTTGCGCCGAGACAAAATCGCCTGTTATCCTGCAGGTTTCCAGCGGTGCACGCAAGTATGCCAACCAGACCCTGTTGCGCTATATGGCCGAGGGCGCTGTAGAGTATGCTAAGGAGTTGGGCTGGGAGCATCCCCAGATTTGCCTCCATCTTGACCATGGTGACACCTTTGAACTGTGCAAGTCATGTGTGGACTTTGGTTTCTCGTCGGTAATGATCGACGGTTCGTCGCTCCCCTATGAGGAGAACATCGCCCTGACCAAGAAGGTCGTTGAATATGCCCACCAGTATGACGTGACCGTTGAGGCCGAGCTGGGCGTTCTCGCTGGCGTTGAGGACGACGTTGTTGCCGAGGAATCACACTACACCAAGCCCGAAGAGGTGATCGACTTTGCTACCCGTACTGGTTGCGACTCGCTGGCTATCAGCATCGGCACCAGCCATGGCGCTTACAAGTTCAAACCCGAGCAGTGCACCCGTGACCCGAAGACCGGTAAGCTCGTTCCTCCTCCCCTGGCATTTGACGTGCTCGAGGAAGTGGAGAAGAAACTCCCCGGCTTCCCCATCGTGCTGCACGGCTCATCAAGTGTGCCCCAGGAGTATGTAGACATCATCAACACCCACGGTGGTAACCTGCCCGATGCCGTTGGTATCCCCGAGGATCAGTTGCGCAAGGCTGCCAAGAGCGCCGTTTGCAAGATCAACATCGACAGCGATAGCCGTCTGGCCTTCACCGCTGCCGTTCGCAAGGTCCTGGCCGAGAAGCCCGGCGAGTTTGACCCCCGCAAGTATTGCGGCCCCGCCCGTGACGAGATGGTTAAACTCTACAAGCACAAAATTATTGAGGTGCTGGGTAGCGACGGCAAGGCCGAGTAATTTAAATCCCTTTAATGATAATGTGGAGGTGCAAAATTTTGTGCCTCCACTATTTTGTTCATTATCAATGGATAACAATCATTTTGAGTAAAAATAATCAAAAAAATCGCCAAATAATTTGGTCAGTTCAGTAAACGGTATTACCTTTGCACCGCTTTACGAAACAAATCTTGCTTTCGTGAGTGCGATCGGGGTGTAGCTCAGTCCGGTTAGAGTACGCGTCTGGGGGGCGTGGGGTCGCTAGTTCGAATCTAGTCACCCCGACATCGCAAAAGAGTGCTGGTAGTCATTGATTATCGGCACTCTTTTATTTTAAAAACGTAACAAAATTCGAGCAAACATGATGAGACGAGTGATTTTGATGGTATTAGGGTTGGTGACGATGCTGCCGCTGGCGGCTCAGTGCTGGCTGGGTGGTGACATCTCGATGATGAGCGCCAATGCCCGCAATGGTGTGATTTACAAGGATTCTTGTGGTGTGACGGTGGATCCTTATGATTTGTTTCGTGAGCAGGGGTGGAACATGATGCGTGTTCGCTTGTTTGTTGATCCCAACAACGCTCCTGGAACTCACCATGACCAGGGCGTATGCCAGGACTTGGACTATGTGACTGACCTGTGCAAGACCATCAGGGCGAGGGGCTTTGAGGTGATGCTCGATTTCCATTATAGCGACACGTGGGCCGACCCCGCCAAGCAGTTTACGCCTAAGCGCTGGGAAGGGTTGGATGCCAAGGCGCTGGCCGACAGCATCTACCGTTATACCCGTCGTTGCCTGCTCGCCTTGAAAGAGGCTGGCATAGTACCCGCGATGATTCAGGTGGGCAACGAGATCACCTTCGGCATGGACTGGCCCGTGGGACGCGTTGACGCCATGGAGGATGCCAATTGGGACGTGTTTACCGCCTTGCTCAAGGCTGGCTGTAAGGCTTGCCGTGAGGTGTGTCCTGGCGCGGGCATCATCATTCACACCGAGAAAGCCGGCCAGTGGCCCATAACCCGCAACTATTATGATCGCTTGGCAGCTGCGGGATTGGATTATGACATCATCGGCCTGAGTTACTATCCCATGTGGCACGGTACCATTCCCAACCTGGGTGCCACGCTCGACTCGTTGGCAGTGCGCTTTCCTGGCAAACCCGTGATGATTGTCGAGGCCGCCTACTATTATCAGCACGACGGCGTGAATCGTGGTGAAGAGGATTTTTCTCAATGTCTGCCTGGCACCATCGAGGGGCAGCGTGAATTTACAGCCCAGTTGGTAAAGGAACTCAACCACCACGATAACGTGACGGGTTTGTTCTGGTGGTATCCCGAGGAGAATAGCTATGGTACACCATGGCAAGGACGTTGGGGCCTCAATCGCGGCCTATTCAACAGCGCTAACGGCCAGGCTTTACCCGCCCTCTACGAAATGGCCAAGTTCAAGCGTTAGAAGGTCTTGAATAACTTTAAATCTGTGTACTGATGAAAAAGAACAAAACCGTAGGCATCCTGTGTGCAATCTTGTCGGCCGTGTGTTATGGCACCAACCCTTTTGGAGCTTTGCCATTATATGAAGAAGGGGTGAACACGGCGACGGTGCTGGCCCATCGTTTCGGCCTAGCGGTGATATTGTTGTCTGTGGTGATGCTTATCAAGGGCATTTCCTTCAAGGTTACGCGCCACGAGTTCAAAGTGCTGTTCTCGCTGGGCATCCTGTTTGCAGCGTCCAGCATTACCTATTATCAGAGTTTCCACTTTATGGACGCGGGTATCGCTTCGACCATCCTGTTTGTCTATCCCGTGATGGTGGCGGTGATTATGGCAGCCTTTTTCAAGGAACGTGTGACGGGGATGACCGTTGTCGCCATCGTGCTGTCGCTCATAGGCATTGTGTTGCTTTATAAAGGTGGGTCAGGGGCCTCGTTGAGCGTGATAGGCATTGTCCTGTGCATCCTCTCCTCGTTGGCCTATGCCATCTATATCGTCGTGGTCAATCAGTCGAGCATCAAGATGTCGTCGTTTAAGGTCACGTTCTATGCCATGCTGGTGTGTGAACTCACGTTGATACTCTATTCCTTCACGTCGCCCGAATTGTACTTACATGCCCTGCCGTCGGCACGTGCATGGTCGTTTGCCGTTTGGTTGAGCATTGTTCCCACCATCCTCTCGTTGGTGTTCATGACGGTGGCTGTGAATCACGTGGGGGCTACGCCCACTGCTATTTTAGGCGCATTGGAGCCCTTGACTGCCGTAACCATCGGTGTGGTGGTTTTTGGTGAGTTGTTGACTCCCCGCTTGATTGTCGGCATTCTCTTCATCCTCTTTGCCGTGATGCTGGTTGTCTTGGGTAAAGATTTTCACCTGCGCACTATTAAACACGCTGTTTCCCGCCTGTGGCACTGGCGCTGATCAACGTCATTTCGATAATCCTTAAGCTCGGTATCGCCAAATTATTTTCTGATATTCAGCGAGTTATTCCCTACATGGCTTTGTCGGCTATGCCATAAATCATCGTCTCAATGTTTAACCGTGCTACGCACGGGAAATTATTCTAATTTGTTTTAATTTCCCGCTCGTTAGAGCGGTTCTTTTTCCAGACTAACAATTATGACACATCCTTAGATTGGGTGCAAAGATTAAGGGCGCTTTATTTTCGTTGAGTTTGCGGTACTTAGACGCCCAACTGGTCGCGCAGGATGTCGAGTGCTGCGGTGACGTCGTCGCGGCTGACGGTCATGCCTGTGCGATACTCGCCAATGGTGGCTAGCAGGGTGCAGGTGATTTCTCCGTCGCGGCTTTTTTTGTCGTGGCGCATCAATTCCAGCAGTTCGTCGTAATCGTCACAGGTAAAGGGGAAATCGCGGTAATTGTCACGCACGAAGTTGCCCAAGCGGTGAACGTCATCGCCTGGAGATTTAAGGATAAGATGTGATAGTACGGCCTCGGTAACCAGGCCCCATGCCACGGCATATCCGTGTGGCACGGGCTTACCGCGTTTCATCGCCAGGCTCTCGAAGGCGTGCCCCACGGTGTGCCCCAGGTTAAGTGCTTTGCGTTCGCCTTGCTCGTTGGGGTCTCGAGCGACGATATCGACTTTGACTTGCACCGAGTGGCGCAGGCGTTCCAGCAGATTTTCATGGTCGATGGGGGCGTTGAAATCGTGGCCCAGCAGGCTCAGGAATTCGCCACGGTCGCTCAACATGGCGTGCTTGAGCACCTCGGCGAAGCCTGATTTCATCTCGTCAAGTGGTAATGTGTCAAAAAAGCGTGTCGAAATGATGACATCGCTAGCCGGCGCAAAAGCCCCGACCTCGTTTTTCAGCCCATGGTAATTGAAACCCGTCTTGCCGCCTACAGCAGCGTCAACAGCGCCCAGCAGGGTGGTGGGCACATTGATGAACCTCACGCCGCGCTTGAACGTCGCCGCAGCAAATCCGCCTAGGTCAGTCACCATGCCGCCGCCCAGATTGATGATGAGCGAATGGCGCGTAGCCCCCATGCGCTCCATCTCGTCCCACACGCGCGTGACGGTCTCAAGCGTCTTGTTGTCGTCACCGTCGGGGATGGTGATGAGGTGGGATGGGGCGGGGGAGACAAGGCTTGCGGTATTCACATCGGCAATCCACACCGTTAGGTTCGGGTTGACGTTCCTCTCAAGCCGTTCAACCGCCTCAATGACGTCGTTGGTGAAAATGAGGCTCTGTTTCATCAGGGTTAAATAAAAACAAAAAGTAACGATGTAGCAGTCAGCCCTTTTGTAATATTAACCGCCCTACGAGCGGGAAATTGAACAAATTTAATTTTAGAATTAATTTTCTTTTAATTTCCCGTGCGAAGCAAGGTTATAGTTGCAACATTCAGTCTAAGGGCCAATACTATATCATTGTCAAACAAATTACGCGAATTACGATAATAGATAATTCGCGTAATTTGTAGTTCATGTTCAGGCCTTGACGATGCTCAGGGCCACGAGCAACGCGGGTAGTGCGGCGGCCAGTTCGTCCATGTTTTTGTAGACGAGGTCAGCACCGGCTTTGTAGAGGTCTTTTTCGGGAATGGGGCCAGTGGTTACTGCAATGGTGAAGCAACCGGCAGCATGGCCTGCCTGAACGCCGAGGGGCGCATTCTCGATCACGATGCACTGGTTGGATTTTCTCCCTGACTTGGTCATGCCTTTCAAGTAAGGCTCTGGATTGGGCTTACCGTGACGCACGTCGTGACCGGTCACTTTTACCTCTCCGAACAGGCCGGGGAAATCAGTCTCGATGCGCTGTAGCAGCACGTCCTGTTGTGAGCCGGTAACCAAAATCCGCTCCACGCCTGCCTCCTTAAGCGTTTGCAATACCCTCACGGCTCCAGGCATTACGGGAGCCTCGCCCAATTCTTTGAAATAACGGGTCTTCACGCCGTAGAGCGCGCGTGCTTCATCGTCGGTAATGTTCTTACCGGCGCCGCTCTTGAATTTCATCTTGATGATTTCACTGCCCGTCATACCCTCCATGGCATAAAACTCGTCACGGGTACATTTGATGCCGTTCTTCTTCATGAGTTTTACCCAAGCCAGGGTGTGATTCTTCATTGAGTCATACAGCACTCCATCGCAGTCAATGAGTGCGGCAGTGATGTCAAAACCTTTGTGACCTGTATATCTCAGGTATTCGGTGATTGTTTGTTGTAAGGTCATTGTATAAAGTATATTTTATGTTGTATTGATAATGATCTATCTGACGGTGATGTGCAGGCATCCGGCCTTGCGTTCAAAAATCGCATAGCACCGGCCTTGCCGCCTGAAGTCCTGAACGACCTCGGCTAGAATATTTTTCAAATCCTCGAGCGAGACCACCATGCTGGGATCCAGGCAGTCAAACTTCACCCAGCTGATATCGATCGTGGTGCCATAGCGGTGACAGGAGTTCTCGGTCGCGGCACGGTTGCGGCGGCGCAGCTTGCCCACACTGTAATCGGTGCGCGTCAAGCTCGTCACCTTGATGCGATAGGACTTGCCACCACGCTTGTGCACGCTGTCCTGGAACGCATAGCCGATTTCCTTGAGCAGTTGTGCGGCTTTAGGAACAAGATAGGGAACCGATGCCGTGAGGTCATCAAGCATATAGGCGTCACACGAGTAAATCCTGATGAGCGGCTTGTCGATGTGATAGGCGTCGCGCAACGAGGTGATTGGCTTGATGCCGTTGGCCTCGGCGGCGACGAGCTGTAATGCGTTGCTGTCATTGAAGATTTCCTTAAGCGGACGCTGCTCGATATAGGTGGGCAACCGGTGGATTTCGGCATTGGCAATGAGTCCCATGCTGTCACCGGTAATGTTGCGGTTCACTGGCATGGCAGGGGGGGCTTTATAGCCCCATGCAGTGGTATCTTGTTGCTTTTTACTGCCACCAAACCCACATGACGTGACGCTTGCCAGGGCAAGGCCTATCATCAGTAGTAGCAGCGGACACAAGATGTTTCGGTTCATTTATTTTTAGTACGAGTGGTTTCTTGTTTGAAGAAGCAAAATTACAAATAAAAAATGAGAATCCACTTACAATTAGTATTAAAACTCCAAAATTATATGCATTGCAGCTCCAATCGTGAAGCCCAGGATTAGAGTTTTAAAATGAGCTCATGTAGAGACGCAAGTGGCATGCTTATGAGGAAAACATTTTTTAACACGGGATTTCTTGGTCATTGAGCGAAACGGCACTAATTTTGCTAGTTAATGGGAAAATGTTCCCTTAAATGAAAGAAACAAACAGATTGAAGATGATAAATATGAAACGATTAACCGCGTGGCTGCTGGCGTGTGTGCTGCTGGCAGGGCTTTTCTCCTGTGGCGGTCACGGCAAGTTGGATAAGGCTGTGCGGTCGGTACTGGTAAGTGGTGACACGACACGTGCTGCTTATGACTCGCTGTGTTCGCTGGTAACTGAGAATCCGGGCAAATATGGCGACTTCCTCACCCCCGAGGGCAAAATTGACCACAAGAAAATGGCCGATTTCATCGAACAAATCGGGGCTAACCTGCGCCCGCCCATGCATTGGGATACGCGCTCCTATGGTGGTGTGGAAAACCTGTCGCTGACGGTTTATTTTGAGCGTAGCGGCTCGATGGTGCCCTATGACTCGCGTGGCGATGGCGGCCAGTTGAAGAAGTCGGTCAATGACCTGATTAACCACTTCCCTGCCGGGAGCAAGGTGGATATTAACATCGTGAACGACGGCATCTATCCTTATCAGCACACGGTTGACGAGTTCCTCAAGGACCGTGACATCTATGCCAGCACGGCGGGGACGGGCGATGCTAGCTATACCGATTTCCAGTTGATTTTCAATAAGATACTTGAGGCCCAGCGCCCTGGTAACGTGAGCGTGCTGGTGAGCGACCTCATTTATTCACCCAAGGATACCCACGGCGTGAGCCTGGACAAGATCTTCAACGAGGAGAACAGCCTTGCTACGCGCGTGTTTGCCCGTTATAAGGGCAAGAGCGTGGTGGTGCAGCAGTTCTTGGGCGACTATAGCGGCAAGTACTATCCTTATAATAATGTGCCCTTTGAGTATCATGGCAAACGCCCCTATTATCTGGTCATCATCGCCGACAATGAGGTGATGGATCAGTTGGCCCAGGATAAGCGGTACAGCGGTGTGCTGGACGCTCCTGGCGTGCGTAACAGCTACCGTTTCAACCAGGGGACTTCCGAGGTGGAATGTCGTGTTCTGCCCGAGTGGAAGGACAATGCGGGTCGTTTCCGTGTGAAGCATGGTGACGGCATTGTGCTATCAAAGTGTGCCGGCGATCGTGAAACCGGCAAGTTGTGTTTCTCGCTGGCTGCCAATCTGGGCACCTTGCTCAAGGACGACGCCCTGTTGACCGATGCTGCCAACTATGACGTGCAGAGCGTCGACGGCTACACCCTTGTGGTGACTCCTATCGACAAAAGCATGTTCACGGCAAATAACAAAGAGTATCTTGAAGGGATGACCCACATCTTGACGCTTACGGGCGACTTGAAGAGCCCTCGTGACGAGGTGCGCATCTCGCTGCGCAACGAGTTGCCCGCTTGGGTAAAGCAATCGTCCAGTGAGAGTGATACCAGCGCCGGAGGCTCGTTCTCGACAACAACGCTGGGTCTGGAGCACCTGTTGGGAGGCATGTTTGACGCGATGAAGGGCGGCAGCAGTTTCTTTGACGTGACCATCAACTTGCAGCGATAAAACCATTGACTAACGATAAAAGACTACTAACGACTGAAATATGAAACATCTAGTTTATTTGATTATCGGGATTGCTGTGACGGTGTTGTTTTTCATCCTGAGCTGCACTGACGGGTTCAACATCTGGGAGCAGTTGTTTTTCAATCAGGGTTACAACGACAAGATGTACAACCTGGACATGTATCCCGTGATTGCAGCGATCACCATTGCTGTGGCTTGGGGTGGTGCCGCCATCTACTATTATGCCATCAACTCGGTGAAATTCGACCGCTGGTACCACTGGCTGGCCGTGATGGGAGTGGTTGTGGTGCTGGCACCGGTGATTTGCTACATTTATAACGATACCGTGTTTGCCAACAACGGCTTGACCTATATCGGCGAGTCTATCCAGTTTGAGATGCAGACGGTGCTGTTTGCCGCCTTGCTGTACGTCATCGCGTCCTACTCGATGCGGTGGTGGAGCAGCAACTGCCGTCACACGCCGCTGCCCCAATAATTCACAGGCAAACAACTAAAAACTAAGGACAAACAACTAAGGATTAAAATCAATATGAGACTATTCCTTTTTGCCATTGGCGGAACCGGATCCAGGGTGTTGAAATCGCTGCTGATGCTGTCGGCAGCGGGTGTGAGGCCCCTTGACGAGAACGGCAAGCCAGTGAAGGATTTAGAAATCGTGCCGGTCATTATCGACCCCCACAAGGCCAATGAGGACCTGAAGCGCACCGAGGCATTGCTCAACGACTATCGTGAAATCAGGCGCAAACTGTACGGCAACGACCCGAATGCCGACGGTTTCTTTGCCAACCGCATTGTCACCCTGCGTGAGATCATGAGTAACACCAGTGTGACGCTAGGCGACACGTTTATCTTTAACCTGGGTGCTGTGGAAAACGCCAAATTCCGTGAATTCATCGGTTATGACACGATGAACGAGGCTAACCAGGCGTTGACGTCGCTCCTGTTTGCCAACTATCAGCTGGAGAACAAGATGAACATCGGTTTTGTGGGTAGCCCCAACATCGGCAGCGTGGCGCTGAACGAGATCAAGGACAGCAACGAGTTCAAGGCGTTCAGCAACATCTTCCGCCAGGGTGACCGCATTTTCTTCATTAGCTCAATCTTTGGCGGTACGGGTGCCTCGGGCTTCCCCATCATGGTCAAGAACATTCGCCAGGCAGCCAACCTTGAGGGTATCGAGAACCGTGATGCCCTGAGCCGCGCTCCAATCGGCGGCTTGACCGTGTTACCCTATTTTACACTTGAGGGCAATAAGCACGACCAGCGCATCGCCACCAGCGATTTTATCGTCAAGACCCAGAGCGCGCTCTACTATTACAAGAACACGCTCACTGGCGCCAACGATAGTAATGTGAACAGCATCTATTACCTGGGTGATCAGGTGCGCAGCAAGCCCTACCTGTATGACCCGGGCGAGCATGGTCAGCGCAATAATGCCCATTTCATCGAACTTATCGGCGCTTTGGCTCCGCTGGACTTCACCGGTGTGCCCGACAATAAGCTTACCGACCCTGACGGCTATCCCTTGCCCACGACAGCCTACGAATATGCCCTGGCCAAGGACGAGCTGAGTGTCAATTTCCTGACACTGGGCCGCCGCACCCGCCAGCTCATCTATGAGCCGCTTAGCAAGTTCCACTTGTTATTCCTGTTCTTGACCACTGGTTTCAAGGACATCATCGGGCAGGGTTTCACCGAGGATGTGCCCAAGATCAAGAGCGATTTCCTCGCCTCCCAGTTCTACCGCACGCTGGTGGATCATTTCCTCGAGGGATATGCCCAGTGGCTCACCGAGATGAATGACAACATGCGCAGCGTGGCATTCTTCAAGCCCGGCGAAATTGATATGGCCCACGCCATTGAGGGCGTGAACGTGCGTAAAGCGCTGTTCGGTCACAAGAATGTGGATAACAACGTGTTCAAGGCCGAGATGAACCGCTTGAGCAAGGATAATCCCGCCTATAGCGAACACACGGTTGAATTCAAGTTGCTGGACCTGTTCAACAAGGCCGCCCACAAGATATTCACCGAGCGTTACGAGAACATCAATTAGGCTTTAGGCTTTAGGTTTTAGGCTTTAGGCTTTAGGTTTTAGACTATTTATCATCAACAATGAGCGAAATATTATCATATAGCAACAATACGAGCAAGAACGGTGAGGAGGATTGGGTCGCCCATTCACCCTACACCGACGATGACATTGCACGCATCAAGGACCCCGATGGCGGGTTGAGCGAGAATCCCCGCACCGCCATTCCCAGCCCGCTGGCGCAGCTCGACCTGGTGAAAAACGCGTTCAAGCAGCTGGCCAACGAACGTTTGCGTGGCGCCCGCATGAACGAGCGCCTGGTGTCCAATGCGCTTGACGTGGCACAGTTATTCTTTGACTACGAGAATCACAAGGATTACCTGCGCATCATCCGCTGGAATCGTGAGGAGTGCATCGAGCAGTTGAAGGCTAATCCACAGCACCGCCTGTACGGCGAGACCTTGGATTTGTTCCTGCGCAGCGATAAGGTATATAACTTTGACATGCTCAAGGACTGGTATATCCTCATGTGGGACCGTCAGGTGCTGGGCGGTACTTCGCCTGCCAGTGTTGTCATGGCAGCCCCCGCATTGGGAACTATCGACGCCATCAAGGTAGAGCAGGGCGTTAGCCTCTTTGGCGAGACGCGCCACTTGTGGCAGCGCGACGAGGACTTCGTTTACTACATGTATCTGCTGATGAACGCCTATCCCGTGCTGCGCCTGCAGTGTGGAGAGGTCTATTCCTATATGCAGAAGAATCTGGAGCCCCTGCGTCAAAATCGTCCTGAGCTTTATCGCCGCATCGCAACGGTAATTCCTAATCTTGATGCCCTGGACGAGGGTCGCGCCGGAACCGTGCTGGAGCAATTGGAGCACAGCTATGACCCCTTTGGTGGTGGTATTGACGTGAGCGTGTTGGGCGCTAGGTTCTATCACAAGCGCGTACTCGACATCCGCACTGCTGCCAGCGAGAGCGACTTTGTCATCATGCCCACCATGCCCCAGCAGCCTCAAAACGCCATGCCACTCGTGCTGGTAAACGGCTTCAATGGCAGTGTGGAGCACTTCCGCTATATTGATAAGGAATGGGACAGCGCTACTCAGGTCTATGCCGGTAATGTTCCCTTGAATGACCGCAAACTGCCCGACACTTCGATTCAATATCCGTTTGTCACCACCGATGACTTCCTGACCGATACGCTTGTCAGGCTCGATAGCGGCTGCGTGATTGACACCGACCATTTCTTTGACGGCAACCTCAAACCGCGCACACCACAGCCCACCTGTGGCTACCTGCTGCCCTTGAAACCGTTGCTGTTCACTTATTTTGACACCGACTACCTGCGTGGCACCATTGCCGGGCGCCATGTGATGGATATCGAGGAGTTTGCTGACGGCAGCGTGATGGTGACCCTGCGCATCAAGGTCAAGAAAGGCGAGAACCGCTATATCGAGTTGTCGCGCAAGTATTTCCCCATCAATGACCACACATGGACCTTTGACGAGAAACGCGGTACAGGCCGCGTGGTGGGGGCCACGTTGTCAACGTCTATCTTCCCGTTTGTCAAGACCGATGTCAATGACGACTATACCGTCGAACTGTTCACCATGATAGAAAGTGGCGGCGCCACGTTGCGGTTCTACAAGAACGGCATCAAGACCGAAGGTCTGAACGTGCGTGACGCTATCCGCTCCCACTCGGGTTATAGCACCACTTATTATGATGTTGACGGCTCGTTTGACTATATGGAGGTGAGTGTGCAGAATTACCTGGGACGCTCAGGTGGCGTGATTATCCCGCAGTGGAAACCTTATGCCCCCAGTGCCAAGGAACTCATCTTTGCCGTGGACTTCGGTACGACCAACACCCATGTCGAGTGGGCCGAGCGTGGTCAGCCTTCACGTCCGTTCACCTTTGAGTATGGCTCTAACCAGGTGCTTGTAGCATCACTGCACAAGCCCCATTCATTGGAATATGCCGAGCAGGTGCAGCGCGTTGAGTTTGTGCCGCGCGAGATCGACAACGTGTATGGCTTCCCGCTGCGTTCCACACTGGCGCGCAATGAGAACAGCGGTGTGGGCAGCAACCTGTTCAGCGACGTGAATATTCCGTTCCTGTATGAGCGGCGTTATTTCCATGGTTATGAGGTGACGACCAACCTTAAGTGGAAGGGTGACACCGAGTTGGCCAAGGCGTTCCTGCGTGAGCTCACCCTGCTCATCAAGGCCAAGGCCTTGCTCGAGAACGCCGATTTGCGCCGCACCGAGATTGTTTACTTCTATCCCGTGAGCATGGGCGGTGCTGACCGCGACACGCTCGAGCGCACCTGGACCGAGTTGTTCAATACCTACATCGGTGCTGGCAGCGACCGTTTGCGTTCCTACCCTGAGAGCCTTGCTCCCGCTTATTATTACAGCGGTGCCGAGGTGGCCGGCAGCAGCTATGTCTCCATCGACATCGGTGGCGGTACCTGTGACACAGTGATTTACCAACCCACCAGCGACCGCATGAGCAGCGAACCGGTGGCCATTTCCTCGTTCCGCTTTGCGGGCAACGCCATCTTTGGCGATGGGTTTACCGACAAGGATGCCGACAACAACCCGTTGTTGCAGCACTATACCCGCTACTTCATGCAGCTCATCGAGAACGATAAGGGTAACAACATTGCTTACCTGAGCAGCATTTTGAGCGATATCATGGCACAGAAGCGCAGCGAGGACATCAACGCATTCCTGTTCTCGATCGAGAACGTCGAGGAACTGAGGACGTTGCGTGAAATCGACCGCAACCTGTACAGCTACAATGCCTTGTTGCGCAACGATAGCCAGCGCCGCCTCATCTTCATGTACTTCTATGCCGCCATCATCTATTACATCGCTCAGGCGATGAAGCAGCGTGGATATGAGATGCCCAAGCAGATTTATTTCTCGGGTACGGGCAGCAAGATCCTGAACATTCTGGGGTCGTTAAGCCGCATCAACATGCTCACGCAGTTGATCGTGGAGCGCGTCTATGGTAAACAATATAACGAGTTGTTTGAGATTAAGATTGAGGACAAGTGTCCCAAGCAGATCACGTGCCGTGGCGGCATCAAGCTGGAAAACAAGCGCTTGGAAGGCCAGGCCGATGTTGCCCGCTATAATGCGACGAGCGTGAAGCGGATGCGTTACTGCTGCTCGATGCTTGGTGACGATGAACTCACGATGGAACAAGTCGAGTCCATCGAGGTGCGTGACCGCTTGGTCGAGAAAGTCAAGGAATTCAACAACTTCTTTGTCGATCTGTGTGACGCGACCATAAAGGATGAGTTCGGCATCGAGAACAACGTTTTGAGACTGTTTGAGAGCGTGTTGAGCGATAACCTCGCCAATTATCTCACGGCAGGCATCAACACTTTCCTCAAGGGGCGCTATAATGCCACCGATGTGGTCGAGGACGTGCCGTTCTTCTATCCCATCATTGGCGTGATCAGGCACAACCTGCTCAAGAATATGCGCAACGACGTCATTAGCAAGTTTAATCAATAAAAATTAATATCCTCCCTAACAATTTAGAGTTATGAAACGCATTACTTTATTACTGGCAGTCATCGTCTGTCTGGCCATCTCGGCAATGGCACAAAATGCCGACCAGCCCCTCTCGCCTGCAATGTGGAAGCAAGGTGTAGCCACCTGTGCCCATTTCACGGCCCATGCCCGCGGTTTTGGCAAGAAAATCGAGGAAATCAAGGCAAAATACCCCCAGGGCTATACCCTTGACAACCTTAACGAGGTCTATAGCAACCAGGGTCGCCGTTGGGAGAAGATCTACGAAGAGTTCAAGAAAGAGGAAGGCCGTAATGGTAGCATTAACGACCTTCAGGAGCTTGTAACCCCTCAAATCTGGAAACTTGTTGAGCCTGAGTTCCAGGCATTCATCACTGAACATCCAGAGTTGGCAAACGCTGTGCCCGAGACCACCGAGGCCGATGGCGAGAATGTAGATGAAGCATCCAACAATGACGGTGTTGCTCCCATGCCCGCTGACGAACGTCATCGTGCCCTTCGCAACCGCCAGAATGGCGCTTTCTCTTGCTCAGCCAACCTGCCCCTGTGGCTGGGTATCCTGGGCTCTCTGCTCGGTCTGTGCGCTTTGCTCACTGCCCTGAGCAACCGTGGTAAGGTCAAGGAGATGGAGCGCAGGTTCGCCCGTGAGATTGACCGCACCAATGCAAATCTGCAGGAATTCTCGACCGATGCCGCCGACCAGATGAAGGCCTTGTCAATCCGCATGACGGGCAAGAGGTTCCCTATCCGTGAGGAAACCGTTGCCGAGGAAGCTCCCGAGGCACCCGAAGCTAATGAGCAGGAGGAAGTAGAGGAGCCTGTCGAGGCTGCTGTCGAAGAACCAGTCGTGGCATCTGCCGAGCCCATGACATTGTTTATGGGTAAGCCCGATGAGAATGACGATTTCACCCGCGTGAGCGATGAGATGGAACAGGGTAACTCCATCTATGTACTTGACACCCAGGATGGTTTGCATGGTACTTTTGAGGTGATTGATAAGCCCGAAGTTCATCGTTTTGCCTTGATGATGCCCGCCGATAACCTGATTCGTGCCTGCTCGGGCAACGCTATTCAGATTCCTAGTGGCAACCGCATCGTCACCGACCGTGCCGGTGAAGCTGAGTTTGTAAACGGCAAGTGGCACGTCGTGGTAAAAGCAATCATCCACTACGAGGGATAAAAATCAGTTACAGTTGACAGTTAACAGTGAAAAGTGAACTATTAACTCTTCACTCTTCACTGTTAACTGTCAACTATTCACTATTAACTCTTACCTGACTTATGCGCTGGACGTGCCCTAAATGCGGTAAAAAGCTGGATGTCAGCAATGAGCAACTCATCGCCAACGATGGGGTGATTGTTTGTCCACAGTGCTTGCTGCAGGCGCGCCAGCCCATTCCCCAAAAGCGGGTAACGACCAGCGTGAACACCTCATCCACTCCTCCTCCCCGCAAGTCTAATCAGGTCGAAAACACCCCTCCTCCACACAAGACCCGCATGAAACAAGCATCCACCTCCTATCGTTATACTGGTCCTGGAAGCGGTAGTAATGGCACCACTAAGAAAAGGCCTGTCAAAAAGAAATCCAAGAAGAAAAAGCAGGCTGGCATGAGCGCTTGGGGCTGCTTTGGCAAGAGCGTCATCTTCACGCTCATCCTGTTTGCGGCCTATGTTTTCTTTGGACTACTCTTGGAATCAATACAATAATCCGCTCACTAGGAGATTATGGCACGACACAATGCATTGGGAGAGGCTGGGGAGCAGGCGGCTTGCGAGTTCCTGATTGCTAAGGGCTACACCATTCGCGAGACCAATTGGCGCGTCGGCAAGCTGGAGATTGACATTGTGGCCCAGGAGCCAAAGGCCAACCGCCTGCACATCGTTGAGGTGAAGACGCGCAGCGAGGGTGAGCACTATGACCCCATGCAATCAATTACCCCGGCCAAAATTCGCAATCTGGTGAATGCCGCCAACGGTTACATCAGTCTCTACCAGTTGAAAATGTCGGTGCAGTATGACGTGATGATTCTCATCGGCAAGGCAACCGATTTCACCATCCAATATATCCCTAATGCCTTCCAGCCGCCATTGCGGTTTTGCCGCTAGGTTTTAATCGGCCACACGCAACACAATTTAAAGATATTTAATGCGGGGATGTCGTGCAAAAAGATTAATTTTGCAGGTCAATTGCCGCCTGTCCTATTTGGCGGTGTCAATGTGAGATAGCAATGATGGATTTTCTAGCGACATATCATCTGCAGGGTCTGGTCTTGGGACTGTGCTCTTTCTTGATTATTGGCATTTGCCACCCCATTGTCATCAAGGGTGAGTACCACTGGGGACAACGCATGAAATGGTTCTTCCTGTTGGCTGGAATTGTGCTGTGTGCAGGTTCCTTATTGGTGGACAACGTGCTTGTCGCCTCGCTAATGGGTGTGGGCGCATTCTCGTGTTTTTGGGGCATTAAGGAAGTGGGCGATCAGCAGGAGCGCGTGCGTAAGGGCTGGTTCCCGCGCAACCCCAAGCGCACCTATCCCTGGGACAATGATGCATCTGACCAAAAAGAAATAAACAAGGAGTGAGGCTAACGTCAACCATACTGTTGACCGCGACACTGTTGCTTGGTAACGTGTTGTGCTGTGGCGCCCACAACGTGGAGGGCCGCATCACCTGTGACGGATATGGAGTGGCGGATGTTCCTGTGAGCGATGGTTATGAGATCGTCATGACCGATGCCGATGGCCATTATGCCATGACCAGCGCCAAGAGGAATGGTTATGTTTTCTACACGCTGCCTGGCGGATATGAACCAGAGATGGCCAACGGCTTCATGCCGCAATTTTGGGCATCGCTCGACTCGCATGACACGGCGGTGCATGAGACCCACGATTTCACCCTGCGCCGTGTTGATAATGACCATCACATCGTGATTTTTGGTGCCGATTCCCACCTGGCGCGCCGCAATAGTGACCGTGCTTATTTCAAGAAAGGCTTCATAGCCAGCCTCAAGGACGAGGCTCAGCAGGCTGGCGGCACGCCCATCTACTCGGTGCTACTGGGCGACCTCACGTGGGATGTGTTCTGGACCCAAAACAGTTATGACCTGCGTGACTTCATGGCCGACATGAAGTCATGGCAATATCCCATGCCGTTGTGGCCCGTTATCGGCAATCATGACCATGACCCCAGCATCCCCGAGGGCGATGAGACCGACTTTGAGTCGGCTGAATTGTGGCGCCAGACTGTCTGCCCCAACTATTATAGTTTCAACCTGGGCAAGGTGCATTATGTGGTGCTTGATGATATCGTTTACCTGAACGAGTATGAGGAGGGTTCCTCTTATTCCCCTGGAGTGGCGGGCAACCGCAACTATCGGGGTGCCATCAATGCCGAGCAGGAGAGCTGGCTGCGTCGGGACCTCGAGCTTGTCCCTAAAACCACGCCCGTTGTGGTGTGTCTGCACATCCCAGCGTGGTCAGTCACGTCATCATTCGGTTATTATGCGCGTTTGGACAATACCTATTGGCTTTGCGCGCTGCTCAGCAAGTTTGACCAAGCCCACATCGTGAGCGGCCACACCCATGGCAATTACACCGTTCATCCGGCAGCCTATCCCCATGTTACCGAGCATAACCTGGCCTCCCTGTGCGGCACATTGTGGTGGAGCGCATGTCTCACGGGCAAGAATGTGTGCCATGACGGCAGCTCTGCCGGCTACTCGTTGTGGAGGGTTGATAACAACCATCTGTCATGGAAGCTGAAATCCGTTGGCAACGGCAGTGACCAGATGAGATTGTATGACATGAACACGGTGCGCAGTTTTTACCGCACCAGCAATGCCATGCGTGAGATTCTATCAGAATATCCCTCGCGTGTCAACTATTCCAGCATCGAGGACAATGTGGTGATGGTCAACGTGTTTGCCTATGACCAGGATTGGCGGGTAAGCATTTGTGAGGGGGACAGCATGCTCCGCTGCCAGCGCGTGTGCACCGAGGACCCCTTCCACACGATTACCTATGATGTACCCCGATGGAACGCTGTGGGTTACTATACTGCCGACTACGCGACATCCCGCAGCACTCATCTGTTCAGGGCGGTAGCCGCCACGGCCACTAAGCCCATCACAGTGCGTGTGGTCGATAGTTTTGGCAACGTGTATCTGCGCTCCATCTCGCGCCCGCACAACTATAACTTGAACATGGAGAGCCAGGAGAATACTATCATTGCAGGTGACGTGAACGCTGACGGCGAGATCAACATTGCCGACGTGAACTTGATTGTCGACATCATATTGAGCGGTACCTTGCATGGCTGCCCTCAAATCCTTGCCGACTGCAATGCCGACGATGAAATCAGCATCGCTGATGTGAATAGTGTGATTGACTTGATTATAAAACAATAGATTATGAGAATAGATATACTCACCGTGATGCCCGAGGCCCTGGAGTCCCCATTGCACTGCTCCATCCTCCAGCGCGCCCAGGACAAGGGCCTGGTGGAGATCCATGTGCATAACCTCAGGGACTGGAGCTTGCGCAAGCACCGCAAGGTGGATGACTACCCCTTTGGCGGTGAGGCGGGCATGGTGATGCAGATTGAACCCGTGTGGCGATGCATGGAGGAATTGAAGAGCCAGCGCGATTATGATGAGATCATTTTCACCTCGCCCGATGGCGAGCAATTGGACCAGCCCATGGCCAACGCCTTGTCGCTCAAGGAGAACCTGATGATCCTGTGTGGCCACTATAAGGGTGTGGACTACCGCATCAGGGAGCATCTCATCACGCGGGAAATCACCATTGGAGACTATGTGCTTACTGGAGGCGAGTTGCCGGCCGCTGTCATTGCCGATGCTGTGGTACGCTTGATTCCCGGTGCCATTGGTGACGAGCAGAGTGCCTTGACCGATTCGTTCCAGGATGGCTTGATCGAAGCCCCCGTCTATACCCGCCCTGAGGTGTTCAACGGTTGGCATGTGCCTGAAATTCTACTTAGCGGCCACCAGGCCAAGATTGCCGAGTGGAAGATGCAGATGTCGTTGGAACGTACGCGCCGCCTGCGCCCCAACCTGCTGAAAGACAATGATGTAGAAACAAACAATAATAAAAAACGAAAATAGTATGTCAATCTTCAATTTCAAACGTCCCACCTGGATACCGCGGTGGCTCAATATCCCGCTGCTTATCTTTGTCGGTTTTGTTGTTGTGCTCTTGTTCTTTGGCGACAACAACTACATGCGCATCAACAAATACCGTTCACAGATCAACGATCTGAAAAGCCAAATCAAGAACAATGAGGATTCGGCAGCCATGTATGAGGCAAAGGTCAATGAGCTGAATACCGACAAGGAGTCGCTCGAACGCCTTGTGCGCGAGAAATATGGCATGAAGCGCGTCAACGAGGAAGTTTTTATCACCGATATCCCTTGACCACATGATGACCCAAGAAAATAGAACACAATTATCTAATGTGCTGGTGCTCACTGGATTGTTTGTGATGCTTGTGATGGCGGTCATGCCAATTTTGAACCTGAATCAGGAATGGATGCGCTGGGCTTTTGCCGTGGGAGCGGTCACCGTGCTGGTAGGGCGCCTCATGGGTACCTATAACGGTCCGTCATTGCGCATTAAGCGGTTGCACCGCATCCTCATTACCAGTGCCATCATGTACTGTGCCAGTGCTGTGATGATGTTCCTCTCGCGTGGCACAAACGACTGGATCGGCTTCTTGCTGGCAGGTGTCGTGGTGCAGGTTTATGCTTCATGGATGATTGACAGGGAAAGTGCCAAAACCGAAAAATAGCCTCAACCTGGCGGAATATTTTTTGTAATTACCAATAATTGAGTAATTTTGCGCTTTTGATGAAAGGCAATCTCACGATAGACAACGGCAACACCTCGGTGAAGGTGGCGTTTTTCATCGGCACGGAGCTCGTGGCGACCAATCGCTTCATGCGTCGTGACATGAGGTTGCTCGACCGTTTCATCAGTACCTATAAACCCGACAGCGCCATTATGTGCAGCACGGCCTCTAGCGAGGCTAGCCAGCGTGTGGAGCAACTCGTCGGGCAGCGGTGCAGCCGTGTGCTGAACCTCACTCACGAGACACCGATGCCCATCAAATTAGGCTACCGCACGCCTCAAACGCTAGGACGCGACCGCATTGCGACGGCCGTTGGCGCGTGGAGCATTGCTCAGGGGGGCAACGTGCTGATTATTGATGCCGGCACCGCCATCACCTATGACCTGGTGACTGACGACGGCTGTTTTGTGGGTGGGAACATCGCCCCAGGACTGGGTTTGCGCTTCAAGTCACTGCACGAGCACACGGGGCGCCTGCCTCTTGTGGACGCCGATGGTGAGACGCCCATCATGGGCTATGATACGCCAACAGCAATACGCAGTGGGGTGATGTTAGGTCTGTTGGGCGAGATCAGGTCGTGCATCGCAACGCTCAGGGAGTCTCATCCTGGCTTGACGGTCTTTCTCACTGGTGGTGACGGCAAATTGCTGCACAGCCGTTTAGAGGAGGATGCAGTCATTTATCAAGAACATCTTGCGGCTGAAGGACTCAACCGCATCTACTTATACAATGAAAAGAATGAAAATCGTTAAGAAGATAACACTATTACTGATTGCTGCCGCAATAGGATGCGGCGTAGCACAGGCTCAGATTGTTACCACACCCTACTCCAAGATGGGCTATGGCATGATCAACGACAATGTGTCAAGTATCCAGCGCTCGATGGGTGGCGTGGGCTATGCGATGAATGGCGGGCGCGTCATTAACGTGATGAACCCGGCTTCCTATGCCGACGTGGATTCACTGACATTCCTGTGGGATGTGGGCGTTGACCTTTCTAATTTGTGGAGCAAGGAAGACGGCAACAAGGGCTACAACTTCAGTGGCGGGTTGGACTATCTGACGGGCCATTTTAGAGTAATCAAGAAACTGGGTGTCTCTTTCGGTCTGTTGCCTTACTCTTCAGTGGGCTATTCTTACGGTGGCGACCTGGACAATGGCATGGAGCAGCGTAGTGGTAGTGGTGGTTTCAACCAACTCTATCTAGGCGCCGGTTATGAGCCGATCAAGAACCTTAAAGTGGGTTTCAATTTTGCTTACCTCTTTGGTTCGACAAGCAACACGACACTCATCACGTCAACATCGACGAGCTATTTCACCCGCAACATGAGAATGCGTGATTGGAACACTCAACTTGGTGTCCAATATAGGTTGCCCTTGATGAAAGGCCGTGACCACCTCACGCTTGGTGTCGTTTACCAACCTAAGAAGTCATTCCACGGCAACACATGGGGTACAAGATATGACAGCCAGGACAATAGTCTTGACACCGTAGGCTATACCTCGATGAAAGGCAATTATGAGCAACCGGCAACCATCGGCGCGGGTCTCAGCTATAACTTGAACCGCAAGCTCACGATTGAAGCCGACTACACCTATCAGAAGTGGAGCGATGCCAAGTATCATCCCATAGGTGGCTTTGAGCCTCAAGCGATGCAGTTCGATGACAGATGGAAGGTGGCTGCCGGTGTGCAGTTCACTCCTAACCATCGCGCCAGCTATGTGGGAACCATGGCATTCAGGGCTGGTCTGTTCTATAACCACGATTACCTGAATTACAATGGGAATAACGTTCGCGACTACGGTATCAGCGTCGGCATTGGTCTTCCTGCCCCTGGCGTCAGTGAAAGGACGATGGTTAACCTGGGATTGGAGTGGCGCCATCGCCAAACCAGCCCCGTCCAATTGATTACCGAAAACTACTTCAACATCACGCTCGGTGTGACATTCAATGAGCTGTGGTTCTGGAAGAACCGCATCCGCTAATTCGGTGAGATATCTGTTGCACATAGCGCTTGCCCTCGTCGTGGTGGCAATATTCAGTGGATGTAAGGATAATACTACCACTATGGTCGATCATCCTACTAACCCCGAGGAGGTCCCCACCATGACGACAACCGATGTCCAGACGATCATCAGTGAATCGGGACACACCCGCTACCGCATCGCTACCAAGTTGTGGAACATGTATGAGGAGGCCAAGGAGCCACATTGGACCTTCCCTAAGGGTGTGACCTGCGAGGAACTGGACGTTAACTATAATCCTGTTTCGACCATCAAGTGTGACTCGGCCTACTTTGATAAAAATAAGGCATTGTGGACTCTCACGGGTAACGTGCGCATCACTAACGTGCACAACGATGTGGTGCTTACCGATGAACTCATGTGGAACCAGCATGAACACAAGATGTACAGCGACGCGTTTATCCACATCGAGAAACAGGGACGCATCATCGAGGGCTACGGATATGAGTCTAACGAACAGTTAACTACCTATCAGTTGAAGCAGGTTGAGGCGATCTTCCCCATCGATGAGAGCCGAATGCCCCATCCGGGAAGCGGCAATGCGCCACAAACGACGCCATAATGAAACCAAATAGAAATAATCAATAGCAACTGCATTTTGGATTCAGTTTATACAACACCGCTAATTATTGCGCTCATCGCGCTTCTGTGCTCGGCTTTCTTCTCGGGCATGGAGATCGCCTTTGTGAGCTCCAACAAGGTGCGTGCCGAGATTGAGATGGCACGAGGCGGTATCATTAACCGCATTCTCAACATATATTACCGCAACCGCGAGATGTTCATCTCCACCCTGCTCATCGGCAACAATATCGCCAATATCGTTTACTCGATGGCCATGGCCAAGTTGCTGACCATTCCCTTGGAACAGTGGATACACAACGAGGCGTTGTTGCTGTTGGCCCAGACGCTGATTGCCACGCTCATCATCCTTGTCTTTGGCGAGTTTGTACCCAAGACGATGTTCCGCATCAATCCCAATGCCTCGTTGCGCACGGCATCCATACCGCTTTTCATGGTTTATTGTCTGCTATATCCCATCTCTCGCTTTACCGAGTGGATGTCGGCAGCGTTGATGAAACTGTTTGGTGTCAAAATTGATTCCACGCGCATGAGGTTGCTCACGGTCGATGAGCTTGATGCCTATCTGCAGGAGAATATCGACAAGCGTGAGGACGAAAACAAAACCGTCGAGCGCGAGGTGAAAATCTTTGAGAATGCCCTTGACTTTAGCGACACTAGACTGAGGGACTGCATGGTACCACGCAATGAGATTGTCGCCGTTAATGTCGAGGACACCGAGCGTGCCGACCTGGTCAAGCTCTTTACCCGCTCAGGCCTGTCCAAGATTGTGGTCTATAAAGAGAACATCGACGATGTCATCGGATTCATTCAGGTGAGTGAGCTCTTTGTCACCGATGTGGACTGGAAGACGCGCCTCAAACCCGTCGTTTTCGCCCCCGAGACATTGCTGGCTCGCAAGATGATGCAGCAACTCATGGACGAGAAACGCTCGATGGCCATTGTCATCGATGAGTTTGGTGGCACTAGCGGCATGGTCACTCTCGAGGACCTCGTGGAAGAAATCTTCGGTGAAATTGAGGATGAACACGATCGCAATCGCCTCACGGCTAAACAACTAAGCGAAACGAGCTATGAATTCTCGGGGCGCATGGAAATCGAGGAAATCAATGAGAGGTTCCACCTCGATATTCCCGAGAGCGACGACTACCAGACCCTTGCAGGCTACCTGTTGGCCGAGAACGAGGCCATTCCCAATGTGGGCGAAGTGTTTGACTTGCCCCCTTACCGCTTTACCATCGAACGCAAGACCGCGGCTAGGATTGAACTCGTCCGTGTGGATATCATCGGTGAGGACGATGAAAAGGATAAGAAATAACGCTGAGGACTTAAAATAGGCACTTTTTATTAAAAAAACGACAAAATATTTGCAAGATTGAAAACATTTGCATTATCTTTGCACCGCATTTCGCGAGATTTGTAACATGGTGTGTTAGTTCAGTTGGTTAGAATACCTGCCTGTCACGCAGGGGGTCGCGTGTTCGAGTCACGTACACACCGCCAAAAGAGGAATCCTTAATCAGGGTTCCTTTTCTGTTTATCTAAGGTCCTTAAAGCCCATAGTGGCCTATCAACCCCAATAAAATTCTTTTATTTCCTGTGCCTTAGCACGGTTAAATGCAGAGTCGTATTTTCGCAGGGTCGATGGCTAGATCGCTCCCCTAATTCTATTTACGTGAATTGGGCCGTCAATTCATGATAAGATTAGCGATAATTACATGTGGAAAACCGAGGAGGGTATGACCTCGGCTGGCAGTTGTGCGGGTGGACTTAGAGTTTGCGCTCGATGACGTAGTCAAAGATATCCATGAATTCCTTGACAGTGTCGTTTTGGGCATGGGGGGCGAGAATCTGTGCGGCCTCGTCACGCAGTCGTTTCATGGTTTGGTAGGCATAGTCAATGCCTCCCGCTTCCTTGGCAAAGTTGATGAGGCGGTCGATGTCCTCGCTCGACAGGTTCTCCTTCTTGACGAGTTGCAGCATCTCATCGTGCTCGGGCAGATCGGTGCGCCCCAGCGCATAGATGAGCGGCAGCGTGATCTTGCCCTCGCGCAGGTCGTTGCCCGTGGGCTTGCCGATGATGGGGTTGTGATAATAATCAAAGGTGTCATCCTTGATCTGGAAGCACAGGCCTAGCAGGCGTGCATAGCGGCGCATCTCGTCGATGGCCTCGGGAGAGGCATCATTGGCATATCCGCCCACGGCTGCGCAACACTCAAACAGGGATGCCGTCTTGTCGCGGATGATGTCCATGTAGATGGCCTCGTCGATATTGCGGTTGCGGGCGATGTCAACCTGGTCAATCTCGCCAAGCGACAGGTCACGGCCCATGTCGGCCAGCGCTGACAGGATGCGCGAATCACCCGTGGCAACGCCGCAACGCAGGGCTCCCGTAACAAAGAAGTCGCCCACGAGTACCGCCACATGGTTGCTCCACACGCTGTTGATTGTCGGGAGTCCGCGGCGCTCGGTGGCCTCGTCAATGATGTCATCGTGGATGAGCGACGCGTTGTGCAGCAGCTCTAGGGCAGCAGCGCCTTGGAGAGCCTTTTCATTGATTCCTCCAAAGAATTTCGCGCTTAGCAGGGCGACAATGGGCCTTAGCATCTTACCTTTACTCTTAAGGTAATTGGTAACAATGCTATTAGTCAACTCGCTATTGCTCTTCAGCGTCTGTGAGATAATCGTGCTGAGGGCATCAAGCTCGGGCCTCAATTGGTCTTGGATATATGTCAGCGTTACTGCCATGGGCTGCAAAGTTAGCAATAATTCTTGAGCGAGTATCTACTTTTAGTAATATTTTTGCATAACTTCGACACGACAAGGGGCAACTGAGTCCCATCGGTCGAGAACTCCATCAAGGCGCCAAAAAGCAAAAAAAATAGTTAAATGTCATTGTGCCAGTAAAAAAATGTGTACATTTGCAGGTTAAAATAGATATAGTACACATCAAAACGACAAGAGAATACGATATGCGTAAATTGTTTTTCATGCTGCTCTTAGCGGCAATCACGACATTCAGCTCCCATGCTTTGATCGTGAACAACACGGCGGGCCAGCTTGCCGAAAAGGTGAATAATAACCTTAATATCACTACGTTAGTGGTAAATGGCACCTTGGACGCCCGTGATTTCTTGTTTATCACCAACTCGCTCAATGAGCTCACATCGTTAGATCTGAGCCAGGCGACGATTGTTCCGTTAAGCAGTGGTGTGACGCTCTATGGCACGGTCACCGACTATGTCGCCAACGAGATCCCTCGCACGGCATTCTTTGGCAAAAAGCTGACGACAGTGAAATTGCCGTTGAATCTTGAGTCGATTGGCTATGCCGCCTTTGCCGGATGCAAGCAGCTTACAAGCATCACTTTGCCCTCCACCTTGTGCTATATTGGCGATTATGCTTTTTCAGGCAGCGGACTGACCAGCATTGAATTGCCGATGGCTGTTCAGGTTATGGGAAAAGGCGTTTTCTCACGTTGTGAGTCGATGACAAGCGCGGTGATTAACTCCAAGTCCATTGGCGATTTTGCTTTCTTGGGTGATTATCGCCTGAACAATGTTTCGGTTGGCGCTAACGTGAACTACATCCTTAGGGGTGCGTTCAATGGCTGTACAGCTCTGACGACAGTGACTTTTGATCCCACTTGCCGCATCAACCGCATCGACGAGGAGGCGTTTATCAATTCAGGACTCGCCAACATTGACATTACTACGCTTGGACTGGGAACGATTGGTGACTGGGCTATGGCTCAGACGCAATTGACCAGCATCCAGTTGCCAAATGGCATGACCCATCTGGGTGAAGGTGCCTTCTCGCACAACCAGCAGCTTTCTTATGTGACTCTGCCTGGTGCTCCCAAGGATGGAACCACCCGCCGTGCTGCTCCTGGTCCCCGTCAGACGATTGACCACATCAGTGATTTCGCTTTTGCTGGTGACGGCCAGCTCCATACAGGCAGTGTGCTCAGGAATGGTGTGACCCATATCGGCAACTTTGCATTCTACAACAATAGCCAGGACATCGACACCATGTGGTTGCCCTCCACCATCGTTTATCTGGGCGACCGCGCCATGGCTGGTATGATTGGTATGTCAACCCTCAGGACCGACGCTTATGAAGTGCCTGAGCTGGGTAATGAGGTTTGGGCTGGCGTGGATCAGCCTTCAGTACCCCTGATTGCCCCCGATGCCGAGAGCACCAATATGTACCGTCAGGCTGACCAATGGATGAACTTCTTCTTCCAGAATGATGACTTCATCTTGGGTGACGTGAACAATGATGGTTTTGTGACGATTGCCGACGTGACCACATTGATTGACTACCTGCTGAATAGCTCCGGTGATATCAATCTTCAGGCTGCTGACGTGACTCATGATGGCGACATCTCGATTGCCGATGTGACTGCACTTATCGACATGCTGCTCAACGGTAATGCCAAGAAGTCGCTGCAGCGCATCCGTGCCCTTGCCGGTGAACGCTGCCTCACCACGAGCGACGCTTTAAGTTTTGAGGCGATTTCCCTCACTGCTGGTGGTACCTGCACGGTGGATGTAGCACTCAATAACGATGAGCATGAGTACACGGCCATGCAGTGCGAGATCGTTCTGCCTCAGGGTGTGAAACTCGTGAGTGTCAAGGGCATTAACCGTGGTGAAGGTCACGGCTATTATGCACGTCAGCACGAGATTGAGGAGAATATTTACACCCTCATGGGTATCTCGATGGGCCTGCAGAACTTTGAAGGCAACGAGGGCAATATCGTTCGTTTGACGCTTGCCGCCGACGATGACTTTGATGCCCAGCAGGCCGAAATGACCCTTACCAATGTATTGTTGGTAACTCCTAAGCATCTGGTATACCTTGCCGGTGACGCTATGGGTGCGATGAATAACACATCGGGTGTTGAGCAAGTGACCGTAAACAAGGAGATTGCCGCTGTCCGCTACATCAACGTGGCTGGTCAGGAGAGTGATAGACCGTTTGACGGTATCAACATCGTCGTTACTACCTACACCGACGGTACATCATCAACCGTAAAGGTCATCAAGTAATTTCTCGCTTACACTCGAGAAACAAGTTTTAATTGTGTTTTTTCACAGTGCCGTCACTCCAGTTAGCGACGGCGCTGTCATTATTTATGGTGGTATGGCAAGACCCCCTAAATTGCGCGTGGCGCATTTTTTGTTAAATTTGGGTATTGTTTCTTTAAAATACACTATATTTGCATGTTTAACACGATTAATCAGGATTAAAAATGAGTAAGAATATCATTTTCGCGATACTGTTTCTCATAGCGATTCACGCTCAGGCACTTGAGGTCGCTAATACCGCTGGTAGTCTTTCTGATAAGGTTACCAATCTGGATATCACGACATTAAAGGTGACTGGCACGATGAATGCCGATGATTTTTATTTTATTTCGGGAAATCTTAGCCGGCTCCAAACATTGGATCTTGAGGAAGTAAGAATTGAAGCTTGCCGCACGACCGACCGCCATTACTGGCGATGGGATTTTGCCGCCGATGCCCTCCCGGTAGGATGTTTTGCCGATATGGCGTTAACACGTGTGACATTGCCTGCTGCCACGACTGTGATTGGCGAGGCTGCCTTTGCCGGTTGCTCGCGACTCACGACTATCAATATGCCTGCAACGCTCGATAGTATAGCTGACTTCGCTTTTGCCGGCTGTACGGCACTGACTGCGATTCAGCTGCCTGCCAGTGTAACGGTTGTGGGCTATGGTGCGTTCATGCGCTGCTCCTCGCTTACCAGTTTCAAGGTGGCCTCTTCCAGCCGGTTGCGCAAGTTGGACGCTACTGCTTTGATGGACTGCCCCGCCTTGACGACAATTAAGCTAGGGTCATCAGTAAAGTCGGTTGGTGAGCGCGCCCTGGCAGGGACTGGAATCCGCACGTTGGATTTGACATCCAGTAATCATCTGGCCGAGATTGGCGATTGGGCCATGGTTTTGACACCTGTTACCACGGCTAAGATGCCTACCAGCTTGACCGATTTGGGTGATGGCGCTTTCCTGTATGCCACCGATTTAACTGAAATCAGCTTAGGCGGCAGGTTGAGACAGCTTAATGACTTCCTGCTTGCTGGCACTGGTCTTAATGACGGTTTGGTGCTAACCGGTGTTTCATCATTCGGCGACTATGTCTTATATAATGTATCTAATCTGTCGGTTGTGGAGCTGCCCAAGACAATGACTTGGATGGGCACCCGTTCAATGGCAGGAATGATTGGTTTGAAAAAACTCATTTCTAATGCCGAAGAAGTACCTGACCTGGGCGAGAAAGTTTGGGTTGGTGTGAATCAGGGCAAAATTCCATTGATCGTGCCCGATGGCTCAGTTGACCTATACAAGGCTGCCGAGCAATGGAAAAAGTTCAAGTTCGATGACGGATGGCTGCGTGGTGACGTGAATGGTGATGGCGAGGTGAATATTGCCGACATCAACGCGCTCATTAGCATCATTCTTGGTCACGTCTATGATGACGATTTCATGCGTCGCGCCGATGTGAACGAGGATAGCGAGATCAATATCTCAGATATCAATGCAGTGCTTACCATTATCATGAGCAGCTCCTATATGTCATCGATGATGAATGACACTCAGGACCAGATATATCTGGATGATGTGCAGATTCAACCGGGCGAGGAGCGCACGTTGCGCATCAAGCTCGATAATGCGAGTGGTTACAGTGCATTGCAGTGTGACATTATCCTGCCGCCAGGATTGTCATTGGTGGAAAGCCGTGGCGCTCAAGGATATGTCAACGAGACTTGTGCGATGGACGCTACAACGTCACGCGCAGTGCTGTATTCTCTCAGTCACTCCGCCTTTGATGACAATGGCGACGGGGTATTCTCAATCACTGTTCGAGCCGATGATGACTTAGCCAGCGAGAGTGAGATCATTTTGAGCGGAATCTTGTTGTCCGATGACGAAAACGTCGGTTGGCATGTGGCCGATTGCAGTGCCCGGGTGAATAATACCACCGGTGTCGAGGACTTGATGGCCCAAAACGATCGTGTGTGGGTTGAAGGGCGCACATTGTGTATCGATACCCACTTCAACGGCCCAGCCATGGTAGCGGCAGTTAATGGCACCACCTGTGACTTGTCACTCACGGCAGGGGTGAACCGCTACAATTTGGAGCCTGGCATCTATGTCGTGGTGCTAAATGGTAAGTCTTATAAAATCGCTATAAGATAACATAGAATGGGAAAGAACAAACTCAAGAAATTTGCCGACATGGAGCGCATGCAGTGTGTGTTCCAGTTTCCCTTTGCGGTAGTGACCCAGGAGGGCGGATGCCCCATGCTCGGCAAGTGGAATGAGCTCTATTTCAAGAACGGCAACCCCATCGTGCTCGAGTTGGGATGCGGTAAGGGAGAGTATGCTGTAGGGCTAGCGCGGCGTTTCCCCGATAAGAACTACATCGGTGTGGATATCAAGGGCGCGCGCATGTGGACTGGTGCCAAGATGGCCACCGAGTTGGGATTGCCCAACGTGGCTTTCCTGCGCACGAATATCGAGCTTATCGATCGCATGTTTGCTCCTGACGAGGTTTCCGAGATATGGATTACTTTCCCCGACCCGCAGATGAAGAAGGTGAACAAGCGGCTGACCTCAACGCGCTTCCTGGACAATTACCGCCACATCCTGCGTGATGGCGGCATTGTTCACCTGAAGACCGACAGCCCCTTCCTTTACACCTATACCCACGCGCTGGTGCAGGAGAACCATCTCCCTGTTGAGACTGACACCGATGACCTCTATGCCAGTGGGCTTGCCGACGATATTCTGGACATCAAGACCCATTACGAGATGCAGTGGCTGGAACGCGGCCTGACCATTAAGTATATCAAATTTGCACTGCCTCATGGCATGGAATTGATTGAACCCGACATTGATATTGAGCCTGACACCTACCGTAGCTACAACCGTGGGTACATCCAGATGCCGCAGCTTATGCCTGATAACAACACATCTAATAACATTTAACTCATAAACTTTGAATATAATATGACCATTTATCCGAATTTAATCATTGATGCCCTGCGCACGGTACGTTATCCTGGAACAGGAAAGGATATCGTGGAAATGGGTATGCTGAATGACGACATACGCATCGACGGCAACCGCGTGAGCTTCTCGCTCACGTTCGAGAAACCCACCGACCCCTTTATCAAGAGTGTGGTCAAGGCGGCCGAGGCTGCCATCCTCGCCCATGTGGGCGCTGAGGTGGACATCAAGGGAAACATCGGCGTGAAAAGCGCTCAAGACAATCCTGTGCGCAAAGTTGACAAACCGTTACCCGGTGTGAAGAATATCATCGCTGTGAGCTCGGGTAAAGGCGGTGTGGGTAAATCCACTATCGCCTGCAATCTGGCTGTAGCACTTGCCTTGCAGGGCTACCAGGTAGGATTGCTGGATGCCGATATTTTCGGTCCCTCGATGCCTAAGATGTTTGGTGCCGAGGACGAGCAGCTCTACATGCATGAGGTCGATGGCAAGAACCTCATCATTCCCCTGGAGAAATATGGTGTGAAGATGCTCTCGCTAGGCTTCCTGGTTGACAAGGAGAAGGCGGTGCTGTGGCGTGGAGCCATGGCAAGCAATGCCTTGCGACAGCTCATCAACGAGGCCGACTGGGGCGAACTGGACTACTTCATCATCGACTTGCCCCCTGGCACCAGCGACATCCATTTGACCCTTGTTCAAACGTTGGCTATCACGGGTGCCATCGTGGTTACTACGCCGCAACAAGTGGCACTGGCCGACGCGCGCAAGGGCATCAGCATGTTCATGGGTGAGCATGTGGGCGTGCCTGTGTTGGGCATTGTTGAGAACATGTCGTGGTTTACTCCGGCAACCCATCCCGATGAGCAGTACTTCATCTTCGGGCGTGACGGCGGCAAGGATCTTGCCGAGAAGCTGGGCGTAGAGCTGTTGGGTCAGATTCCCCTTGTCGCCAGCATCTGCAAGGGCAGTGACGACGGCCAGCCTGTTGTGCGCATGAACGACATCTCGGGCATGGCATTCAAGAAACTCGCAACGCGTGTGGTTGATGCCATTGACCGTCGCAATTCCAGCCTGCCCCCTACCGAAGTGGTTCAAACTCATTAAGTATATATTTTCTTTAGTATAACTCAAAAATCTACCGATTATGAAAAAAGTGATTGCAATGTTGGCTGTAGCGGCGATGCTGCTCACCAGCTGCGGTTCAGTACCCATTACGGGCCGCAAACAGTTGAATCTCGTGAGCGACCAAGAGGTGTTGCAGGCTAGCCTGCAGCAGTACGCCAGTTTCATGCAGACCGCGCCCATCTCGACCAACAAGACCCAGAGTGCACAGGTTACTCGTGTGGGCCAGCGCATCGCGGCAGCTACCGAGGCCTATCTCAGGTATGCCGGCCTGGAGAGTGAACTTCAGAATTTTGCTTGGGAGTTCAATCTTGTCAGGAGTGATGAGGTGAACGCTTGGTGTATGCCTGGAGGAAAAATCGTGGTTTATGAAGGCATCTTGAACCTGGCCAGCAGCGACGACGAGTTGGCTGTGGTCATTGGACATGAGGTGGCTCACGCTGTGGCTAAACACAGTAATGAGCGCATGAGTCAGCAGGTGCTCGCCGAGTATGGAGCTAACGCTATTGGCATCCTCACCAGTGGCAAGAGCGCTGCTACCCAGCAGATTGCTCAACAGGTGTATGGTCTAGGCGCCCAGTATGGTGTGATGCAGCCCTTCTCGCGCAAACATGAGAGTGAGGCCGACAAGATGGGTCTCGTGCTGATGACCATTGCAGGTTATAACCCTGATGTGGCTGTCACCTTCTGGCAGAAAATGGCTGCAACGACAACCCAGGAGCCGCCCGAGTTCATGAGTTCGCACCCGAGCCATGCAACCCGCATCTCTGACATCATCAAGTGGTTGCCCGAGGTGAAGAAACAGTACGGGTCCAACTAAACCCAACGAGGAACTTATTATCTAAGGTGGGCTCTTTGACCGGGGCCCACCTTGTATCAAAATTGTAGCATCTGAGTGAACATGAAACGTCTTTTGGCCATCATCGCCTTATCAATGGTTTTGCTGCCATCGGTGGGAGCGGCACGCACAATTGCTGACTTTCTTGCCAGTGAGCCTGGCAACGTTTTCCCGCTGTTGACCCGTACCAACCGCTTGGACTTAGTGGATTATTACAATAGCGGTCAAACCGTTGCTGTACCCAACAACTTGGGAGGAACGAGCCAGTTCATTGAGCTTGATAGCGTCTATCTCAAGTTGCAGACCAGCGAGAGCAGGGTGGTGGAGATGCGCATGTTGACAACAGGCACGCACGACACGGTCATCGTTGTTATCGAGACGGTAATGACCCCTGTGCCCGACAGCCGCCTGACGCTGTGGAACAGCAAATGGCAGATGTTGCGCACCGACAGGCATTTCAAGATGCCTGGCATCGATGATTTCCTCGTGAAAAAGATGCCCCGTGAATTGCGTGCCGACTTGCAGGATGCGATGATTTTCCCGCTCATTCAACTGAGCTTTAAGGGTGATAATCACAATTTAGTGGAAGCTACCCACGGGCTCGAGCAGTTTCTTGCTCCCAATGAATTCAAGCGTTTTGCCCCTTATATAAAGCCATCAATCACTTACCGCATGAGCGGCACTAAAATCAAGCCAGTAAAGTGAACGGCCAGTCCCTTTTTCCCGACCCGCCTCAAGGCATGACCCTGAGCGCCCTTAATGCGCGCATCGAGAACGCCATTAGCCGTAGTAGCGACCTGCATAACCAGTGGGTCATTGCCGAGGCTGTGGATATGCGTCTGGTAAAGGGACATTGCTATATGGAACTGATTGAGAAGGACCCGTCGGGGAATACCATCGCTAAAATCAGTGCAGCCATTTGGGCCAGCAATTACGGCAGCCTGTATTATAAGTTTAAAAATGCGACAGGTCAGCCCTTTGGCAATGGCATGAAACTCTTGCTCAAGGTGACGGCCACCTACCATCGGTTGTTCGGCTTCAAACTGGTGATCAACGACATCAATCCCGAGTTCACCTTGGGCGATTTGGCGCGCCAGCGGCAGGAAATCATCAATAGACTGACGGCCGAGGGAATTATCGACATGAATAAGCAGTTGCCGTGGACCGAGGTGCCCCAGCGCATCGCGATCATCTCGGCTGCTGGCGCGGCAGGTTATGGCGATTTTATGAATCAGCTTCATAGTAATGCCTATGGCTTGAAGTATTACACATGCCTGTTCAGCGCTTCGATGCAGGGTGCCCAGACGGTACCCACTGTGCTTGCCGCCCTCGACCGCATCAACGCCTCGATTGACCTGTTTGACTGCGTGGTCATCATCCGTGGCGGTGGAGCGACATCCGAGCTCAATTCGTTTGACAACTATGACTTGGCGTCAGCAGTCGCCCAGTTCCCCATTCCTGTGATTGTGGGCATCGGCCATGAGCGTGATGTCACGGTGCTGGATTTTGTTGCCGCCATGCGCGTCAAGACACCCACTGCTGCTGCCGAGTGGCTGATCCAGCGTGGCACTGATGCGCTGGCCCATCTCAACGATTTGCAGGATGAGATCGCCACGACCGTACGCGAGACAATCGCTCGTGCGAGGGAGCAACTGGCCTATTACGGGACTATGATTCCCGCTACTGCCCGTAGCATCTTGGACACTAACAGGGTGAAACTCGATAGCTGTGCTCGGGCTTTGCCTGTTGCCGCTGTCAACCTCATCACTGCCCAACGTTCACGCTTGGAGCGGGCAGTCGAACGCATGGGGGATGCCGTGGCCAATACTTTGTTGCGCGAGAAGCAGCGACTGCAGTCACTTGATGAAAAAGCTACCCTGTTGTCGCCGCTCAACACCCTGCGCCGTGGTTATTCCTTGGTGATGAAAGAGGGCAAGTGCATTACGGCCGCAACCCAGCTGAAGCCTGGAGACCCCGTTACCGTGCAGTTTGCCACAGGAAAGGCTGACGCTACCATCGACAACGTGAACAATCAACAACAATAAGACACAATAGATAATGGAAGAGAATACCCAAATGACCTATACCCAGGCTGTGACCGAATTGGAGCAGCTCGTGCAAAAGATGCAAGACCCGCAGTGCAGCATCGATCACCTGACCGATTACACCAAGCGCTGCAAGCAGTTACTCGACATCTGCCGCAAAAAACTCACCGAGGCCGACACCCAGCTACAGCAGATTCTGGCCGACATGCAGGAAAAGAACTAAGGCCCTCAACTGCATTTTGATTGGCAGATAGAGACCGAAAGAGGTTTTTGGCATAGGATTTGCTGTGATGGTAGTGAAATTGACCATTACAGTTATACGACAATGTCAAACTACAAGAATTTCAACCTTGACGACTACGCCAAGTACTTCAACGATAATTCGTTGTGGAAGAAGTTGAAGAAGGTCGCCCAAAAGGCGGGCCGCAAGGCGGTCTATTATGTCCTCGTGCTCTATTATGTGGCTCGTGACCCGGCGGTGCCCTCAAGCTTGAAGTACAAGGTCCTGGGCGCTTTGGGTTATTTCATCCTGCCGTTGGATTTCATTCCTGACATCATCTTGGGTTTGGGATTTACCGATGACCTTGCCGCGCTGGCGTGGGCCTTATTCACGATGAGGAAGTATATCACGCCCGAGATCGAGCGCAAAGCCCGTGAGCGACTGCGCGAGTGGTTTGGTCCCGAGGAAGGCGAGGAGATGGAA
>JAEEGG010001011.1_pt1 | contig 79323 bp, 64 predicted proteins | sample 9134161 | NCBI WGS metagenome assembly JAEEGG01 (sample SAMN16246543, study PRJNA631951) | gut metagenome | biome: gut microbiome; feature: rumen; material: CR-attached | host: Bos | place: Iran: Karaj | collected 2018-10
GGTCGTACAGACAATGACTCATCTTCGATACGAAGATCGCCATGCGAGGCTTCTCGTCGTTGAAGTACAGACTGAAAGTCATCTGGTAGCGCTGTGCATAGAGCGTTTCGAAGTATTCCTTGATCTTCTCACGCGGTACGAGGAACTGGTCGAGTTCCCATTCAATGCGCATGAAGAACATTCCATCCTGACGGTCAACATACTGGTCGAGATAGACGATGTTGCCGTTGTTATCCGTGATGAACTTGGTTATTTCTGCAATGATGCCAGGCTGATCCGGGCAGTGCAGAAGCATAATTGCTGTGGGTTTCATTCTTTTTTTTGTTACTGTTCGTTCAATTCCCCCTTTATATATCGTGTGCAAAGGTACGAATAAGTGAGCAAAATGCAAAAGGAAAGTTTACTTTTCTTTTCATTTTCGAACGAAAGTACCTTCGGCGTAGCCAAAGTTAAGAATAAGTGAGCAAAATGCAAAAGAAAAATAGAGACCAGATACTTCAATTAACGTCCGTCATAAGTAATTCACACATTCCTCCGCCATATTAGTGTAATCATATGATTACCAGAAGATTCGTGGCGGAGGATTTTTATACTCCCATCCGTAGCGATATAAACTAATTCCTACAAGGCTTATATCGCTCCTCAACAAGGCTGGTTAGAGGGTGTTATAAGGCTGATAACTATGCGTTATAAGCCTGATAACTAGGTGTTAGAAGGCTAGTAGGAAATCCTCCGCTAACAATCTGCTGACTATAAGCTAATTAGACGTATTGGCGGAGCATTTTCAAAAAAACAGCTCATGATTGTGTTATATTCTAAAAAATTGTGTATCTTTGCGAATGAAATCGCGAAGATACGCTATCTCGGCATAAAAAACAATTGAATTTGTTTTGTTCTGCTCTCGATTTTTCGTATCTTTGTAGCCGACAGTTTATTACTACTAACTACATGTACGTTTTTTGCTTTAGGGATTAAAGGGAAAAGAATCAATATAATAACTACAATTTTATAGCTTATGAAAAATTTAATAACAAAAAAACTAGCATTATTGGCGATGGTGTTGTTCGCCAGTATAGGTAGTGCCTTTGGGCAAAGCATCGATGTTACTCTAACAGGTGTTGATAATAGTGGGGATCTCTGCGCAGATGTGAGCCTTATGAGTAATTCCATGAGCGACCCAAGGTGGACAAGTGGTCATAATCAATTCTCCTTTTCTGAAGGAGAAGATGTTACGATGAAAGTTTATGTTTATAATTCACTTTATTCGATCAAGAGCATTCTTATTGATGATGTTGATTTAACGAATGAAATCATAAACAATGGAAACAGCTATACGTTCTCCAGTCTCTCAGGAAACCATACAGTGAACATTGTTTTTGATAAGAAACCAACCCAAAATGTTCAGGTTACAATAAATCATTCTGATGCCATAAATTTGAGTTTTAGTGGTGACGGCTATTGGTATTCAACCAGTGAATCTGAAACAGTTGAGGTTCCAGACGGAAAGAGTATCTGGATGAGTTTTAGCTATTTAAGTTCAGCATATCCCATCAAGAGCGTTGTAATTGATGGCAATAATGTAACAGACCAATTCTTGGCTGACAAAGGTTATTCTTTTCAAAACATTTCTGGTGCTCACTCTGTTAACATCGAGTTAGATGAACTGCAATCTCATACCATTAGTTTTATCCGACCTGATGAAAGTTTTTGGCCAAATGTCTATTTTGTTGATGGGAATTATTACATAAACGGATATGATGTCGTTCTTGCTGCAGGTCATACTGTGAAGATGTTTATAACATTACCCGCTGGATATCAAATAAATACGGTTAATGTCAAGGATAGCCAAGAACACACATTAGATGTTAATACGGTTACTAATTCGATTCTAACAAATGGATATTATGAATTTACGGAGCTTTCTGATAATTATGTAGTAACTATTACATACCAAACTGTAGATAAATATACGATTACAACCAACTTTGATGATGAGAAAGGATGGGTCAATTACATGATAAATGGCAATGCCTCTGGTGTCAGTCCAAATAATCCAATCGCATTCAATAAGGGAACCACTGTACGTTATATTGCAGGAGTTCATTCTGATTATTATAAAGTGAAATCTTTTTTGGTTGACGGCGTTGATAAGACATCTGAATACTTATTGAACAACTATTATGAGTTCAGCAACTTGAATGCAAACCATGCGGTAGAAGTACAATATAGGGAATCGGCTCCTGTTACCATCTCATATACATTTAACCGTGAAGACCTCTTTGGTTTGGGAATCATTTGGGATAATGGCTCAATGAGTTTGTCAAATTCCCAATCGATAGAGTTACCTGAAGGAAGCTTTGTACGATTGTATTTTTCTTGGATTGATGAGGCATATAAAATAAAGGCGATTAAAGTTGACGGGGTTGATGTTGTTACAGAAACGTTTATGACAGATGGCTATCTCCTTTCTAACGTCACATCTGATCATTCTGTTGACATTCAAATCGAAACAATACAACCGTCGTATGCTATGAATGTCACCTTTAATCATGATGGTTTCGGAGATGTTTGTTTTGATGATTCCCATTACAACAGATGTGTAAACTATGCTCAGACAGTAGACGTGGCAGCTGGAGAAGATATATGGGTATATGTGAATTTGTTCAGCTCGGCACATCCATTAAAGTCTATAAAAGTTGACGATACAGATGTTACTAATGATGTCAAGCAAAATGGTGGTTATTCTATCCCCAACATCTCATCCAATCATTCTGTTTACGTCGAATTTGATGAATTACCGTCTAATACCATTTCTGTTTCATGGCAAGAAGGTAATGCGGAAGTCTATTTCGAGGATGGCAATATTACTATGTGGGGACAAGAAGCACAAATCGTCAGTGGTCATAATGCAAAAATGTTTATTACACCCACCGCTGGATATGCAATAAGTAATGTGAGTATATCTGATGGCAGTAGCACACAAGATATTACTGACACATTTAATGCGAACGGTGGTTATTATGAATTCACATCAGTAAATGTAGATTATACAGTTACAGTGCAGTTTACAGAGGTGGAAACCCGTACGATTACTCTGAGCTTTGATAATGAGAAAGGATCGGTATATATCAATGGCCGCTGGGCAGGTCCCTACGAATTCACTTATAATCTGGGCTCTACAATTCGATTAACAACAAATCCTCGTGGAGGGTATAAGGTAGGCTCGATATTTGTAGACGAAGAGGAAGTTACCAATTTCTATAATACGAATGGCTATTATGAATTTGTGTTGAATTCCAACAGTGCTATTACAGTAAACTTCGTTGAAGCTACGTATTATACAGTTTCAGTTAGTTGTGATAATCCCGAAAATGGTTATTACTCGCTTAATCAAGAGGGTGACGTTATAGAAGGAGCCGACATTTATTTGTCTGTCAATCCTTATACGGGCTATGTGCCGATAGTTACTGATAATGGAGCTGTGGTTGTCTTGACTCAAGAACATGGCAGTTATTATTATGAGATCAACGATCTGGATGCAGATCATACGATTAACGTGAGGTTCGATGAAGCGGAAACATCTAACATCTACCTTTCCATTAACGAAAACGAAACAGTAGTCTCTTTGAATAATAATAGTCGTACAAACTCTGGTTACTTCAAACTTACAACAGGCATAACCGCTAGATTGGTTGTTGATCCGCAGATTGGCTATGAGTTGGAGAGTATTATCATTGATAATGATGATGTCACCGATGACTATAAGGCAAACGGCTATTATGATTTGGTGGTTAAGGAGTGTATAATTTCTGTTACCATGAAGAAGAAAGTTGCTCCTGAAACGGTACCGTTTATACTTTCCGACTTGGGCATAGGCACATTCTGCTACGAATTCGATCTTGATTTCAGCAACGTAAGAGGAATCAAGGCTTATGTGGCAAGCGGCTTCAATCCTATTTCAAAACAACTCGTTCTGACAAAAGTTGATGAGGTTCCTGCTGGGACAGGTATTTTGATCAAGGGTTCATCTGGTGATTATCAGATACCTACAACAGATACCTATTTCTGTTATGCTAATATGTTGAAGGGTGTAGTTAAAGATACATACATCCCAGAAAATAGCTGGGAAGAAGAATGGAATGGCTATGGTCTATATGCACATTACCTCTTAGGTGATGATGGCGAGTTCTACAGAACTAATGGCGAAGATTTGCCAGCCAATAGCGCTTACCTGACGATTCCAACGAAGTATGTTGATAGCAGCTCATTGGCTAAGATCGGCCTTATCTTCGTGGATGATGAAGAAGAGGTTGGTGGTATAACAACAGGCGTTGGTTATATCTGGGCAGGAGAGAATCGTACCGTTACAACGGATGCCATCTACAACCTGCAAGGTCAGAAGATTACAGAGAAATCGTTGAAGCCTGGTATCTATATCAAGAACGGTAAGAAGTTCATGGTTAAATAACCGGTATAACAATCATTAAAAGGTTGAGTGCCCAAATTCGGGCACTCAATTTTTTATTGTTTCTTCAGATAGGCAAGACGGTGTGTCTTTCCACGTTTATCAAGTGTATAAAGGATAAACATACCGTTTGGTAAAGTGTGGATGTCCATTTGGTTCCCGCGGCGCACTAGCGTAGCAACAGCGTTCCCTGCAAGGTTTTTTACGAGTATCATGTCGGTATCGAGCGCTTCTGATTTGTTGGGAAGAGATACCCGCTGTCCGTTGCTGACTATCCAAGGGAGATCTTGACGGATTTGCTTGGGATCTGGCACCTGTGTGTTGATGAGGCTCACAGCGTTTCCACTGCTTTGAACAGTGTTATTAATACTGTAGTATGGATAGGCAAATCCATCCATTCCTTGCTGAGCGAAGTTGAAAACACGCAGGTAATCGTAGATACCTTGGTGGTTGTCTAACACGAACTTAGCACGGAAGAAACACTGGCCCAATCCGAGTTGTCGGCACACATTGAGTTGTCGCTTCACCTCACTGATCTTCCAGTTCCCTTCCTTTGGGTCAAGCATATAGATAGCTAAGCCCGCTGCCACCTGTCCAGCCTTACTGCGTTCGGCCCAGTCGATGGCGAAGGGGTAGAAGTTGTTGTCCTTGAAGTACAACATCGGGTAGAGCTGATCCATCAAACCGGTACGTAGCCACATCTGTGCATCCTGACAAACCGTGGTGCGTGCATTCCATCCACGGGAAGGATAGCGAGTCAGGTCGTCAAACTTTCCTAAGGGGGAACAAGATAACTTGATCTGTGGCTTGTTGGCTTTCACTTTGCTGTGAATTTTCCGTACAATACGAGTAATGTTTTCTCGTCCTTGCTGCTTACTCACACGAAGCTTCCAGTTCTCTGGGTAACGGATATAGTCGAGGTGGATTCCGTCAACATTATAGTTTTTCGTTATCTCTTCGCAGATATCTGCAATGATATCAGCGGTTTGTGGTAGCTCTGGGTTGAGGTATCCCTCATCACCGATCTTCCGTAAAAGGGAGGCATTCTTACGGCGCATCTGCTGACAGCCAATGCCGTTCCATTTACCCATAGGAATGGTTACTACCCAAGCGTGGATTTCCATTCCTCTTTTATGACATTCATCGATAGCGAAACGTAGCGGGTCATATCCGGGACTGACACCAGGTTTGCCAGACATACAGCCATCCCACGGTTCATATTTCGACGGGTAGATCACGCTTCCGCGAATACGGGTTTGTAATAAAACGGTATTGATATTGATGGCTTTTAGTCGGTCGAGCATCCTTGTCAGCTCTTGCTTCTGACGATCAATAGAAGCTGGCGAAGAGGCGTTGGCGTATTGGCGGGGCCAGTCAATACCACCGATGGTGGTAAGCCATACGGCACGGATCTCGCGGTCGACTGTCTGAGCGGTAATATATAGGGGTGTTCCTATCGTCAGGAACAGTATGATGAGTACGATTATTTTCTTCATGACAGAATTTTGAGTGCAAAGGTACACATAAGTGAGCAAAAAAACAAAAAGAAATTGACTTTTCATTTGGTTTTTTGCTTGTTAATTTGTACCTTTGCCATATCAAACGTTACAAGCATAGAAAATGATTACTTTTGTACTGAGTCTTTTCGCTTTGGTCATAGGCTATATGGTCTATGGTAAGTTTATTGAGAAAGTATTTGGTCCTGACGATCGACCGACACCTGCCTTGTCTAAGGCCGATGGTGTGGACTTCATTGTCCTTCCCGGATGGAAGATCTTTATGATCCAGTTCCTGAACATCGCTGGTACGGGTCCTATCTTCGGTGCTATCATGGGAGCAAAGTTCGGCCCTGCTGCCTATCTGTGGATTGTGCTGGGTTGTATCTTTGCCGGAGCGGTACACGATTACCTTAGCGGTATGCTTTCCATGAGAAATGATGGTGCCGGACAGCCTGAGCTGATTGGTCGTTACTTGGGTAAGACCACGAAGAACGTGATGCTGGTGTTCTCCGTATTCCTCCTGATGATGGTAGGTGCAGTGTTTGTATATAGTCCTGCATTGATCCTCGGTAAGATCTGCGGTGAAGGACTCACCTGGGTATATATTTGGTGCGGCATCATTTTCGTGTATTATATTATTGCCACGATGCTTCCTATCGATAAGATCATCGGAAAGATCTACCCACTGTTCGCCATCTCCATGCTGTTCATGGCCGTGGCCCTGATGGCTGTATTGTTCATCAAGTGGCCTACGCTGCCCGAGCTGTATGAAGGCATCAGTGGTGAAGGATTCACGACACCGATATTCCCAGCCTTGTTCATCACGATTGCCTGCGGTGCTATCAGTGGTTTCCATGCCACACAGACACCGTTGATGGCACGCTGTGTGAAGAGCGAGAAGATGGGACGACCGATGTTCTATGGTGCTATGATTACCGAAGGTCTGGTAGCCCTGATCTGGGCAACCGTCTCGATGTACTTCTTCTATGGAGGAGCAGCACAGGATTTGGGACAGCCGTTAACCCTGCAGGCTCCTGAAGTAGTGACAGCAGTGAGCGAAGGCTGGCTCGGAACCTTCGGTGGTATCCTTGCTCTGCTGGGAGTGGTGGCCGCACCGATTACCAGTGGTGATACGGCTCTGCGTTCAGCCCGACTGATCATTGCTGAGTTCATCCATCTGGAGCAGAAGACCATCATGAAACGTATCTGGATCTGTATCCCGCTCTTTGGCGCAACGCTGGCACTGTTGTTCTATAACATCGAGAATCCCGATGGCTTCAATGTGATATGGAGCTATTTCGGCTGGGCCAACCAGACATTAGCTGTGTTCACGCTTTGGGCTATTACGGTCTATCTCGTTAGGGAACGTAAACCTTTCTGGGTGACGCTGCTTCCAGCACTGTTTATGACGGTCGTATGCTCTTCCTTCATCATGGTATCAAAGAATGCATTCGGTCTTGATATGACCGTTGGTTATGCCGTGGGAGGCGCTGCCCTGATTATCGCCGTAGCTTGGTTCTGCGGATGGTACAGGAAGGAATTGAAAATTGAGAATTGAGAATTGAAAATTAAATAATAAGAATAATTTTAAACTGTATAATTATGAAGAGATTTTTAGTATTCCTCATCGTTACAACGATGGCCATGGCCGCACAGGCACAGTATTATCGCTCTGGCAGGAGCACAACACCGTTCTCTGAAGGTAAATTCTATATCGGTGCTTCACTGTCAGGATTGGACTTGAGCTATAACGGTAGTGAGAAATTTGCTGCAAAAGGGTCTGCTCAGGTGGGCTATCTGGCACTCGACAACCTGATGCTTACCGCTGAGGCTGGTCTTGACTGCTCTGATGACAAGTGCTATGCTTTGTTGGCTGGTGTAGGCGGTCGCTATTACATTGAGCAGAACGGTCTGTTCCTCGGTGCCAAGGTGAACTATGTGCACGGCTATAAGAGCTATAACGACGTGATGCCAGGCGTGGAAGTGGGCTATGCCTTCTTCTTGAGTCGTACCGTAACGGTTGAACCCTCTATTTATTACAACCAGAGTTTCAAAGAGCACTCTGACTACAGTAAGATCGGACTGAAGATCGGTATTGGTGTTTATCTTTAATGAACAACTATGTTATCCGTCAATGAATTGGAAGACGCTCTGATTGATCTTTCGTTTGCGGAGGATATCGGAGATGGCGACCATACCACTCTTTGCTGCATCCCTGAGGATGCGATGGGGAAGAGTCGATTGCTGATCAAGGAAGACGGCATTCTGGCTGGCGTGGAGGTGGCAAAGCGGGTGTTTGCTCGCTTTGATTCCGACATGCAGGTGGAGGTGCTGATAGGTGATGGCTCCCCGGTGAAGAAAGGGGATGTGGCCATGGTCGTAACAGGAAAGGTTCGCTCGCTGCTTCAGACAGAACGCCTGATGCTGAACATCATGCAACGGATGAGCGGTATAGCCACGATGACCAACCGTTATGTGAAACGGCTCGAAGGAACACATACAAAGGTGCTGGATACCCGTAAGACGACTCCTGGCATGCGTATGTTGGAGAAACAGGCAGTGAAGATCGGCGGTGGCGTGAACCATCGTATCGGACTCTTCGACATGATCCTGCTGAAGGATAACCATGTGGATTTCTCCGGCGGTATTGCCAACGCCATCAACCGCTGTCATGCATACCTCAAGGAGAAAGGTCTGGATCTGAAGATAGAGATCGAGGTGCGTAACTTCGATGAGCTCCAACAGGTACTCGACTGTGGTGGCGTGAACCGTATCATGCTCGATAACTTCTCCGTGCCCGACACGAAGAAGGCGGTGGAGATCATCGGTGGTCGTTACGAGACCGAATCGAGCGGTGGTATTACCTTCGACACGATACGCGACTATGCGGAGTGTGGTGTTGACTACGTCTCTGTTGGAGCACTGACACATTCCGTAAAAGGTCTCGACATGAGTTTCAAGGCATGTTAACATCGCTTCTGCTGGCTGTATCCTTGCAGTTCTCATCTCCCGTCAACTATCCTGTATCGTTGGCGGGAAATTTTGGTGAGCCCCGACCGCACCATTTCCACGGTGGCATCGACGTGAAGACGCAGCAGGCCGTGGGGAAACCGATCTTTTCGATTGGTGAAGGTTATGTGAGCAGAATCACCATTGGTATCTCCGGCTTCGGAAATGCCGTCTATGTCCAACATCCTAATGGCTACACCAGTGTGTATTGTCATCTCAAGGACTTTGTGCCGGTATTGCGGGCAGTAGTAAGTCGTCATCGCAAAGCAAACGGACAGTCGGACATCATCGACGAATACAAGAAACCTTCTCCACCAGCAGATATCATCCTTCCTCCGTCGGAATGCCCGGTGTCTGAAGGACAGCTGATCGCCATTAGTGGGAATACGGGAAGCAGTCAGGCTCCCCACCTGCATTTGGAACTCCACGAGACGAAGTCGTGGGACATGGTTGATCCGCTCGACTTCCTCCCAGATCTTATCAAAGATACCACGCCGCCCATGGCGCACGCCTTCAAAGCTTATCCCGTCATGGGGGAGGGCGTGTTCTGTGAGTCGCCTGTCCAGCAGTGGTTCCCTTTCAACACGCATCATCTCGACCGTCCTTTCACGGCCTGGGGAAAGGTGGGATTTGGAATCTGGGCGAACGACTACATGGAGGAGTCGTATAACAAATACGGTATCCGCAAAACGGAGCTGATGGTTGACGACGAGCTGGTGTTCTCAAGCGATGTGGATAAGATCCCGATGGACTGTAACCGCATGGTGAACTCATGGGGCGACTATCCATTCTTCCGCTATGCCAGCGTGTGGTTCATGAAATCGTTCATCGAGCCGGGAAACACGCTTCCTGTAATCCATGCCAATGCTAACAGGGGGATTGTCGACTTCAATGAGGAGCGTGATTACCGCTTAGTATATACCCTCTCGGATAAGTTCGGAAACCAGTCGCAATATACCTTCGTGGTACGAGGGAAGAAACAGACAATTCCACCCAAGCGGACACAGCATGCGCCATGGGTGCTGCACTGGGACCGTATGAACAACTTCCAGCTGCCGGGTGTGCAACTGATGGTTCGGCGCGGTCTGCTGCCCGATGATGTGGAGATGAATCCAACGATAGTGAGCAAAGGCGGTCTTTCGAAAGTCTATCGCTTCACCGATGTGTCTTATCCGCTCTTTAACTGGGCCACACTCTCCATCCGTCTTGACCGCGAGGTGAAGGACACCGATCATCTTTGTATTCTCTGCGATGGCGACAAAGAGGTGGAGGCGGAATACCATGACGGCTGGGTGACGGGAAAGATACGCGACCTGGGTCTGTCGTATGAAATCGGCTATAAACAAAAATGATACAACATATATGAAAAAGATTTTTCTAACAGTTTCCCTCTTGGGCATGGCTGTTTATGGAATGGCCTGCACCAACCTGATTGCAGGGAAGAAAGCAACCACCGACGGCAGTGTGTTCTGTTCGTATAGTGCTGACAGCTATGGTATGTTTACCAATCTCTGTCATTACCCGGCAGGGAAGCATACTGCTGACGAGAAACGATGGATCATCGATTACGACACGGATGTGAACCATGGATGGATTCCTGAGGCACCGATTACTTATAATGTTATCGGTAATATCAACGAGTTTCAGGTATCGATCGGTGAGACCACCTTCGGCGGTCGTGAGGAGATGGTAGATACCACAGGCATCATCGACTACGGTAGTCTGATGTACCTCGGATTGCAACGGGCCAAGACGGCACGGGAGGCTATCATGGTGATGACATCCTTGGTAGAGAAATATGGTTATAACTCGGAAGGTGAGACCTTCACGATCTGTGATCCCAACGAAGCATGGATCATGGAGATGATGGGCACGGGAACACCAGGCACGAAGTACCATACCGACAAGGCGCCGCGTGTGGTGTGGGTGGCTCTTCGCATTCCTGATGAGTGCATCTGTGCCCATGCTAACCAGAGTCGTATCACCACCTTCAACCAGAAGGATAAGAAGAACGTGATGTTCTCCAAGGGTATGATCCAGTATGCCCGCGACATGGGGTGGTTCAGCGGTAAGGATGCCGAGTTCTCGTTCAATGCGGCCTTTGCAGCGCCCGACTTCTCCGGTCGTCGTGCTTGTGAGGCTCGTGTATGGAGTTTCTTCAACCATTTCTCGGATGAGATGGACCGCTATGTGGATTATGCTGCAGGTATTGTGAAGGATGCCGAACCGATGCCGTTGTGGATTGTACCTAACAAGAAGGTATCTCTGCAGGACATGGAGGCTTGTATGCGCGATCACTACGAAGGAACACCTTTCGACCTGAGTAATGACATGGGACAAGGGTTGTGGGAAATGCCTTACCGTATCACACCACTGAGTTTCAAGGTGGGGGATAAGAAGTATTTCAACGAGCGTCCTATCTCTACGCAGCAGGCTGGGTTCTCATATGTCTGTCAGCTCCGTTCCTGGCTGCCGGATGCCATTGGTGGTATTATCTGGTTCGGTAATGACGATGGTAACATGGTGGCCTACACGCCAATCTATTGTAGTTCCACCCGTCAGCCGGAGTGCTACAATACACCTGGAGCCGACGATGTGACGTTCTCTGATAAGAATGCCTTCTGGGTATGTAACTGGGTGAGCAATATGGTCTATCCGCGTTATTCGCAGATGTTCCCGTCGCTGAAGGAAGTACGCGACTCTTTGGAGAACTCGTATTTCGCTGCTCAGAAAGAAGTGGAAGAGAAAGCGCAGGCACTTTATGAGAAGAACCCCGCTGAGGCCGTCGCTTTCCTGAATAACTACGGAATCGAAAAGGCACAACAGATGCTGGTCCGCTGGAAACAACTTGGTTGGTATCTGGTAGTGAAATACAATGATATGGTGGTGAAGCCTGAGAAAGACGGGAAATTCCTGCGCACTGAAACGGGCTTAGGCGCTACCGTGAAACGTACAGGCTATTCAGAAAAAGTGGCCAAGCAGTTGGTGGAAACCACCGGCGACCGCTTTGCGGTACCCGAGTGATGGTGGAATGAGGAATGTGGAATGAGGAATGTGGAATGAGGAATGTGGAATGAGAAATTTCTCATTCCACATAAATATCAATACTGTCGGAGAGCAGCGAGCAATTCGTTGTTCTCCGATTTATTTCCAACGGTGATACGTAGACAGTTCTGACAGAGCTGCACACGGTTGCGGTTGCGAACGATGATACCGCGGTCAACAAGGTAGTTATAAATCTTCTGGGCATCGGTCACCTTCACGAGGAAGAAGTTCGCATCGGTGGGATACACCTTCTCGGTGATGGGCAGCAGTGCCACGTTCTGCATCATACGGGAACGCTCCTGCATCAGCATCTTCACCCATTTATCTACCTCGTACGGATCCTTCAACGCTTCCAAAGCCTGTTGCTGCGTGAGCTGGTTCACGTTGTACGGATACTTCACCTTATTATATAGATCTATAATAGCAGACTGAGCAAAAGCCATTCCCAAGCGGATGGCAGCGCAGCCCCAAGCCTTACTGAACGTATTCAATACAATCAGATTCGGATACTTCTGGATATCCAGTCGTAGAGGACGTTCAGCAGCGAAGTCACTGTACGCCTCGTCAACGATGACGAGTCCTTCGAAGTTATTGATCACCTTGATGATCTCCTCACGTTGAATACTGTTACCTGTGGGGTTGTTAGGAGAGCAGAGCCAGATTATCTTGGTGTTGTCATCACAGGCTGCCAACAGTCGGTCGGCAGTGATCTGATAATGCTCATCCAGTAGCACAGGACGGTACTCGACGTCGTTGATGTCGGCACAAACCTTGTACATGCCGTAGGTGGGTTCCATAGCCACCACATTATCGATGCCCGGACGGGTAAAGCAGCGGTAGGGGAGGTCGATGGCCTCATCGCTGCCGTTGCCGAGGAAGATACAATCCTCGGGTACCCCTTTCACAGCAGAAAGACGTTTCTTCAGCTCCAACTGCAACGGATCGGGATAGCGGTTGAAGGGCTGGTTGTAGGGATTCTCGTTCGCATCGAGAAACACTCTGGCTTCGCGCCCTGCATATTCGTTGCGAGCAGAGCTATAGGGTGCGAGGTTCCAGATGTTGGGTCTGGTGAGTTGCTCAAGGGATTTCATGTTTGAAATATGGGGTTAATGGGGTTAATGGGCAGAATGGGCAATATAACAATCAATGATCAATTGCGCGAACACGCAAAGTCATGGCATTCTTATGCGCCATGAGTTCCTCGTTCTCGGCCATTACCTCTACAGCATGTCCTATGCTGCGGATTCCTTCCTTAGTGAGATGCTGGAAGGTAACCTTGCGGTTGTAGCTATCGAGATTCACGCCACTATAGGCGGTGGCGTAGCCATGGGTGGGCAGGGTATGATTTGTGCCGCTGGCATAGTCGCCAGCACTCTCACAAGCATACAGTCCGAGGAATACGCTACCAGCATTCACCACTTTCTCAGCCAGCTCCTGATAGTTGGCTGTGGTAATGATCAGGTGTTCGGGAGCGTAAGCGTTACTCAGGTCCATAGCCTCCTGACCATCGTGTACCAATACGAAGGTGGAGTTCTCCAATGTTTTGGCAGCCAGTTCTTTTCTGGGTAATTGCTCAAGTTGTATATCAATCTCCTTTCTTACCTCTTCAATCATCTTTTCTGAGGTGGAGATGAGGAACACCTGTGAGTCGATACCATGCTCCGCCTGCGACAGGAGGTCGGCTGCTACGAAGTCGGGACGACTGGTCTCATCGGCTATCACGCACACCTCTGAAGGTCCTGCGGGCATGTCAATGGCCACATCATGCAGTGACACCTGTTGTTTGGCAGCCATCACATACTGGTTTCCGGGACCGAAGATCTTATAGACCTTAGGAACACTTTCCGTACCGTAGGCCATGGCACCAATAGCTTGGACACCACCAGCTTTAAAGATCTTGTTGACACCCGCGATACGTGCTGCGGCCAGAATGGCAGGATTCACCTTTCCTTCTCGGTTCGGAGGTGTGCAGAGCACGATTTCTTTACATCCTGCGATCTTTGCTGGAGTGGCCAGCATCAGAACCGTACTGAACAAGGGGGCTGTGCCACCGGGAATATAGAGTCCTACCTTCTCGATGGGAACACTTTTCTGCCAGCAGGTAACGCCAGGGGCTGTCTCTACACGGATACCCTCATAGCGCTGTGCCTCATGGAATGCCTTGATGTTATGATGGGCAGTGCGGAGTGATGAAAGCAGATCTTCACTAACCAATGTCATGGCCTCGTCGATCTCCGCTTCACTGACAGCAAGAGAAGAGAGCTTCACATGGTCGAACTTCTCTTCATAAGCCATCACGGCCTTGTCACCGTTGGCACGGATATCATCCAGAACGCTCTTCACAATGGCATTCAACTGTGACACGTCCAGGTGCGGACGTTCTACAATCGTCTTCCATTCACCTCTCTCGGGGTATCGTATGATCTTCACTTTTAATTTTCAATTATCAATTATCAATTATCAATTTTACAGAATCATCTTTTCGATGGGAGTCACCAGAATACCTTGCGCGCCCAACTCTTTCAACTTACCGATAATCTCCCAGAACCGTTTCTGGTCGAGCACGGTATGTACGGAGCACCATTCTTCGTCGGCCAATGGGATGATGGTAGGACTCTTTAGTCCGGGCAGCACCTCGATAATCTCCTTTAACTTGGCCTTCGGCGCATTCATACGTACATATTTCTTATCCTCCGCCTGTTTCACAGCCTCGAAACGGAAGAGCATATCGGCCAGGATCTGTCGTTTGTCCTCACTCAAATTTTTGTTGGCGATAAGCAGGGCCTCACTCTGCATCACCACTTCCACCTCGCTCAGGTTATTGCTTACCAAGGTAGAGCCGCTGCTGACGATATCGAAGATACCGTCGGCCAGTCCGATACCCGGACTGATCTCTACGCTACCAGTAATCACATGGATGTCGGCGTTAATTCCTTTCTCCTCCAGGAAACGGCGGAGGATATAGGGGTAGGAGGTGGCAATCTTCTTACCATTAAACCATTCCAAACCTGGGTAGTCGATACTCTTGGGGATGGCCAGACTCAACCGGCACTTACTGAAGCCCAAGCGTGAGATGACCTCCGCATCCTCGTGGCGTTCCACGAACTCGTTTTCGCCCACCACACCAATGTCGGCCACACCGCTTGCCACACTTTGCGGGATGTCATCATCACGCAGGTACAGCACTTCGAGGGGGAAGTTAGACGACTGAACCAACAATGTGCGCCTTGACGCACTGATCTTGATATCGGCTTCTGTCAGCAGATTGATGGTGTCTTCAAACAGACGACCTTTGGATTGTACAGCTATCCTTAACATATCGTTATAATCTCTTACTTTTATGGTATTCTTACTTATAAAACGCTGCAAAGGTACGGATAAGTGGGCGAAAAACCAAAGAAAAACAAGTTTTATTTGCTTTTGTTCTCACTTATTCGTACCTTTGCCCGCGTTTTGAAGAGGATATGTTTGTACATCGTGTTAGGGATGATCTGTTTGACTTCATGCAAGAAAGAAAAACAGGATACCCGACTCGTCACTCCATGGGGTGAGGTGCAGACGGATAGTATTCCTGTGTCTGATAGTTTCACTTTAAGGGATATTCAGACCAACGGTGAGATGATCATGCTGACGTTGTCTGGTCCTGAGACCTACTACGACTATCATGGAAAGGGAATGGGAGCACAGTTCCTCTTATGCGAGAAGTTTGCACAGAGTCTTGGCGTATCCTTACGGGTAGAGTTGTGTAAGGATACTTTGGAGATGATATGGAAACTGGGGCGTGGTGAGGCAGATGTAATTGCTTATATGTTGCCCGACAGTATTATGAAAACTCTGCCTGATTCTATCCTTGGAAGTGACAGCCTGAAGTTCTGCGGTGTGGAAGGTCGATGGCTGGTGCAGTCGAACAATACGGAACTTGCCGATGCACTCAATCAGTGGTACAAGCCGAATATGCTGGAGGATATCAAGCAGGAGGAGCATCGGTTGCTGACTACCGCAAGTGTGAAACGACATGTTTATTCGCCGTTCCTCAACAGGAGTACGGGCGTGATCTCCAAATACGATGATCTGTTCAGGAAATATGCACCTTTGGCAAGGTGGGACTGGCGTTTGATGGCAGCGCAGTGCTATCAGGAGAGTTGCTTTGACCCGCAAGCACGGTCGTGGGCTGGGGCTCGCGGACTGATGCAGATTATGCCCGGTACAGCTGCGCACTTAGGTCTCGCTATGTCGGATATCCATACACCAGAGCCAAATATCTCTGCTGCAGCCCGTTATCTTCAGGAGCTGAGCAGTACCTTCAGTGATATTCCTAACGTAACCGAACGACAGAACTTCGTGTTGGCGGCATATAACGGAGGTGCCATGCATGTAAGAGATGCAATGGCCCTGACCCGTAAGAATGGCGGGAACCCCCAGCGATGGGGCGATGTGGCACGTAATATGTTGTTACTACGCGAACCTGCAGGTTATAACGACCCGGTGGTGAAACACGGTTACATGCGTGCCAACGAAACCGTTGACTATGTCGATCGGATACGTGCCCGTTATGCTCAGTACCGTGGCGTACCAATGGGTAAACTTCCCTCGGCAGGCGGAAGTTTCTCACCTGTGGCTCCGAGGAAAGCCAAGAAAAAGCATAAGTACCACGTATAATCGTTAAAGCATCCCTTTTGTAGAAGGCAATTCGTAGTGGTATATATCGCGCTTCACAGCCATCTTCAATGCTCTTGCCAGTGCCTTGAAGATTCCTTCAATCTTATGGTGTTCGTTCTGTCCTTCAGCCTTGATGTTCAGGTTCATCTTAGCTGCATCGCTCAGACTCTTGAAGAAATGGAGGAACATCTCTGTGGGCATCTCACCGATGCGCTCCCGTTGGAACGTGGCATCCCATACGAGCCAGGGACGACCGCCGAAGTCGAGTGCCACTGAGCACAGACAGTCATCCATGGGCAGACAATAGCCGTAGCGCTCAATGCCTCGCTTGTCGCCTAATGCTTGTAAGATACACTCACCTAATGCGATGGCTGTATCTTCGATGGTGTGGTGCTCATCCACATGAAGGTCTCCCTTGGTGTGTATCAGCAGGTCCATCATTCCATGTTTGCCAATCTGCTCCAACATGTGGTCGAAGAAGCCCAGTCCTGTGGATATATCACATTTTCCCGTTCCATCGATGTTCAGTCTGACGTGTATATCCGTTTCCTTGGTAGTTCTTCTCACCTCAGAAACACGTTCCCCAGCAAACAGGAGTTCAGCGATTCGTTCCCAGGTCATATCTTTATCGAGTATGAATGCCTTACACCCCAAGTTCTCAGCCAGTTGGCGGTCACTCTCACGATCACCAATCACATAGCTGCCAAAAATATCAAAAGCAGGGTTGTTGATATACTCTTTGAGCATCCCGATACCCGGTTTGCGGTTAGGGTGGTTATCCTCAGGGAAATGCGGGTCGATCTTAATGTCATCGAAAGTAATTCCTTCTCCTTCGAGTGTTTGCAGGATAAAGTTATGAACAGGCCAGAACGTGTCCTCAGGGAAAGCATCCGTACCCAGTCCGTCCTGGTTGCTCACCATGACGAAGCGGAAGTCAAGATTCTGTCGGATGAATCCCAGGTTGCGGAACACTCCTTTGACGAATTTCAATTTCTCGAAAGCATCAATCTGCTCATCGGCAGGCTCTTCTATTAGCGTACCGTCGCGATCGATGAATAATATCTTTTGTGGTTTCATGATTCATATTAATAATAGGTGATACTCAATACTCTGTATTCAGCTTCAGGTTCCTCTTCTCCTGTTCCTTTGCTTCGATGGAGCCGTAGATATAGTAGGCTACGAATAAACTGAAAAGAATCATTATGGCATAGATGAAGTAGGAAACCAAAGAGACGCCGTAAGCCAGAGGAGTGAAATAGCCAGGGATTCCAGCCTCGTCGCCCTGCATCACACCCTGTATGGAGAAGCCGTATGCCGTGAACAGAATGATGAGCGGCAAGGATATAATCAGTCCGATTACCGCGATGCAAATGCTTACTACAAGTAGGGTGAGGAAGATATATCCCCAGTGTTTCATACCAGTCTTCAAGTCCTTGAATAAGATTTTATGGAAGTGCGTATCCGTTTCCACGAAATACTTGATGCAGACATAGACGATAGGGAGGAGCAGGAGAGAGAGTATGGTCATGGCCAGCATTGCTATCATCATGTTCTTGGCGAAAATCGTCTGCTGCTGTTGCATCTGGATCATCGGATCCGTTTGGGGGATGCCCGTTGCGGAATCGGCCGCACCTGTGGAGAAGGAGCCGAAGGCGGCGGAAATACCTATGATGATGAGGGTGAAAACGACGGTTAGCAGTATCATCCATAAAGTCGCCTTCAGGGCACGCAGGATGTTCCACGTAAACGATTGTCCATTGAACAGCATCATCGTTCTCCCATAGAAGACGATTTCAGCAACAACGGTAAAGAGCATCAGGGCACACGAAACGAGCATGTCGCTTAGTGAGGGAACCTGACCGTAGGTCTTGAACTGGTTCAAAATGAAAAATCCCAGAATAACGGCCAAAGCCAAAGCATATGGCCAGATATGCTTGAGTATCACCTTATAATTGTCGGTGAACAAATTGTATGCTGCCTTGATCGTTGCGCGGTAGCCACGACTCTTGATCAGTTCTTCTTCTTGTTTTAACTGTATCATGCTGTTGTTTATCTATTTGAGGACAAAGGTACGAATAAGTGAGAGAAAAACCAAAAAAACTTTTGTGTTTCGCTCACTTATTCGTACTTTTGTCCCCATGAAACTGATCAATTGGGGTTTTATCGGTTGCGGTGAGGTAACTGAGAAGAAGTCGGGACCGGCCTTTAATGAGGTGACGGGATCGAAAGTCGTGGCGGTGATGAGTCGCACCGAACGTCGTGCCCGCTCTTACGCAGAGCGTCATCATGTTCCAAAGTACTACACTGATGCGCAGGAACTGATCAACGACCCCGATGTAAACGCCATCTATGTGGCCACACCTCCCAGCAGTCATGCCACCTTCGCTATCATGGCCATGAAGGCGGGAAAACCTGTTTATGTGGAGAAGCCTTTGGCGGCCAGCTACGACGAGTGCGTACGCATCAACAGAGTGAGTGAGGAGACTGGTATTCCCTGCTTTGTGGCCTACTACCGTCGTTACCTCCCGTACTTCCAGCGTGTAAAAGAGATTGTTCAGGGTGGGGTGATAGGAAATATCGTTAACGTACAGATACGCTTCTCTGTTCCGCCGCGCGATTTGGATTATACCTCTGAGGAAACGCTTCCTTGGCGACTGCAGCCTGCCATCGCCGGAGGTGGCTATTTCTATGACTTAGCCCCGCATCAGCTCGATCTGCTGCAGGATATCTTCGGCGTAATTACTGAGGCCGATGGTATCTGTGCCAATTGCGGTCATCTGTACAAGGCAGAAGATAGTGTGAGTGCGTGTTTCCGTTTCGAGAGTGGCGTTCCCGGCAGCGGTTCTTGGTGTTTTGTTGGACACCAATCGGCTCAGGAGGACTGTATTGAGATGATTGGTGAGCAGGGCACCTTGAGTTTCTCCGTATATAACTACGACCCCATCCGCTTAGTTACCAGCGAGGGCTCCACGGAGATTGTTGTTCCCAATCCTCCCTATGTGCAGTTACCTATTATCCGCTCCGTGATTGAGGATCTGCAAGGTATCGGTATCTGTACGGCCACAAGCGTGAGTGCCACGCCCGTGAACTGGGTGCTTGATAGAGTACTTGGGAAGTTCTGACAGTTGACAGTTGATAGTTGATAGTTGACAGTTGTGAGATGATAAGTAAGGTAAAATGGTTGTTGATGGGTTTGCTGATGACGGTGATACAAGAAGTTACCGCCATGGATGACGTAGCCGATACAATCATGTTCGTTTCTGAGCCCTCTACCATGGAAGTGATGGCAAACAAGGAGGATATTCCCCATAAGGTGGGAAACTTCTTTACCCGTTACTTCAAGGACTTCAATGAAATCGATACCACCTATATCGAACCTCAGCATTACAACTACGCAGTGATGTTGCAGAACACCAATACTTACGAGACTTATAGGATTAGTAGTAAGTCGGGCCAATCAGTATCGTTTGCACCAGAGATGACCTACCGCATCGGTCCTTATTTCGGATGGCGATGGATATTCCTTGGATACACCTTTGATATCAGTCATTTAACCAGCAGTCATAACAAGAAAGAGTTCGACATCAGTCTGTATAGTAACCTGATGAGTATCGACCTCTACTACAGGAAAACAGGTAATGACTATAAGATTCGAAACATCGGACTGAATCATCAGCAGAAGACGATCCGAGATGTGGATATTCCGTTCTCAGGATTGAATGTGGGAATCATAGGTTTCGACCTATATTATATCTTCAATCACAAGAAGTTCTCATATCCTGCGGCATTCAGTCAGAGCACTGTCCAGCGGCGTAGTTGCGGATCGGCATTGATGGGAATAGGTTATACACGTCATAGCATCCATCTGGATTATGAGAAACTGCAGAAGACCATGAATAACCTCCCATCGGATATAGAGGAGAAGTACGGCACTATCAAGCTCGATAGCGGTCTGATGTTTAATGATGTGAAATATAAGAACATCTCTGTGTCAGGAGGATATGCCTATAACTGGGTTTTTGCTCGCAACTGGCTGGCTGCCGCCAGTCTGTCGTTGTCCTTGGCCTATAAAGAGTCGGAAGGTGACCTGTGGAAGAGTCAGACGAGTCGTTTCCGCGATTTCTCCTTCAGTAATATCACATTTGATAGCACAGGACGTTTTGGTATCGTGTGGAACAATACGCGCTGGTTTGCTGGTATGAGTGCCATCATCCACAGTTACAGTTACCGCAAGACGCAGTTCTCTACGAATAATAACTTCGGTAGTCTGAATTTCTATGTAGGCATGAATTTCAAGAGGAAGAGAGGACATTGAAGGATTTAAGGATTGAAGAATTAAAGAATTGAAGTAATGAATAGAATAATATTGATTCTGTGTGGTTTCATGTTGTATGTTCCCTCCCACGCCACACAGGTGCATTATCAGCGTGAGGATAGTGTGAAGGTGATGCGATTGCTTTCAGAGGCGCCCCGTAAGGGGAATCTGCTGGTGCACTTCGCCCGTCAGCTGAAGGATATTCCCTACGTAGGACATACCCTTGAGCCGTTTGACAAGGAACGGTTGATTATCAACCTGCGCGAGCTCGATTGTACCACGATGGTGGAGAACGCGTTGGCCTTGAGCCTGTGCGTACGTGACAGTCTGTATTCTTTTGAGGCCTTCTGTCATATCCTGCAGAAGATCCGCTATGCACAAGGCGATGAGCCGGCGTACGTCAGACGTTTGCATTACTTTACCTCGTGGATTGAAGATAACACATCCATGGGATTCTGCAAGGAGATACAGTCGCCTAACCCTCCCTTCACGGCCGTACAGACCATTCAGGTTAACTACATGACCCAACATCCTGATCTCTATCGGATGCTCAAGGTAAATCCGGGTGATATACCAGGAATCTGTGAACAGGAAAAGGCAATAAACGGACGACAGTACCGTTATATTCCACAGGAACAGCTCACCAATACGCAACTGCTGCGCAATACCATCCACGATGGGGATATCATCGCCATTATCACAACGATCACTGGTCTTGATACGCAGCATATCGGTATTGCCGTTTGGCATGATGACGGACTGCATCTGCTCAACGCTTCCAGCATCCATCATAAGGTGGTGGAGGAACCCATGACGCTCCAGCAGTACCTGTTTCAGCATAAGTCCATGCCAGGTATTAGGATTATAAGACCGAAGATGGGAGATGAAAGATATACTAACTATTAAAATATTATTACGATGAAAAAGTTATTGAGATTCACACTGTTAACAGTATTTGTTGCGACATCACTTCAAGTGAGTGCCAAGTTCTATCCTGCTTACAAAAATGCACCGAAGATGCATATTGGTGTAAGAGGTGGTATCACGTTTTCAACGATGGATTATGGCAATGCCGAGGTGTTGACAGCACCTTATGGTGGATTGGCTGTTGATTTCAAGGTAGCAAAACTGCCCATCTATGTTGAAACTGGTGCCTATTATATGGATAAAGGATGCCGCTATGAGTGGTGGGGTGATCATAAGGACTATACTGACCACAACCACTCCATCTTTATTCCAGCTGTGGCCAGCTACCATTTCTATATCGGTAAGAACATGACATTACAGCCATTCACCGGCTTCTATACTTCGTATGGTATTGATTATGAGAAACTCGATTTCGGTATTCGAGAAGGTGTTGCTTTTACTTATAATCAGTTCTATACCAACCTTGGTGTGAATGCCGGATTGGTGGAACAGGACGGAGACGAGGAGCATGCGTCCATCTTCCTTACCGTCGGCGTGAACTTCTAGTTTATGAGGAGTGAGAAGCCTCCTGACTCGAAAAAAACTCCTCAGAATAACCCTTTTGCGACAGATTCAGGCATTGTTTTCTGGATCTGTCGCAATTATTATATCCCTGTCGTAACAACTCTGATAGAAAAACACGAAAAAACTTCTAGTCTGACGAAAACGATCATACCTTTGCATCAGAAATCAGAAACAATTAATAAAACAACAACAATGAAAAAGGTATTTTTGATGGTCGTAGTCGCCATTATGACTGCAATGAGTGTGAATGCACAGAGTAATGAACCCCGTCACGAGATTGGTTTGAGCTATGGATTAGGTGCTTCTGCCATATTCGACGGTCTGGGTTATGGTATAAGCAACGGTATATTCGACAGTCTTTCAGGTGTCGAAGCTAAGACAAAAGATGACTTGGGTACTGTCGCTATTGAGTATTTCTACCATCTGAATAACCCGCGTATTGCCATCGGTGGTATTGTGGCTTATGCACACTATAGTGATGACGTGGTGAAGAAAAAGGATAATGATATTAAGGTAGGTGAACGCGAGCGTGATTATTTCACGGTGATGCCCGCAGTGAAGTACGACTGGGTTCATAAGTCACATTTCGCCCTCTATTCAAAGGCAGCTGCTGGTGTTATGTTCCACAACTCCAATGAGAAGGACCTTGCGGCTAATAAAGAGTACGAGGACAACGACACCTTCTTCATGTATCAGCTCTCATTCATCGGTCTGGAGTTTGGTGCGAAGGTCCGCGGCTTCTTCGAGGCAGGTGTAGGTGAGCAGGGTATTATCCTGGGTGGTGTAAAATTCAAGTTTTAATCCAAAACTAATAGTTAAAACAATAACAATTAACAACAATGAAAAAGGTATTGATGATGGTCGTAGTCGCCATGATGACTGCAATGAGTATGAGTTTAACCAGTTGTGCTGAACAAGAAGAAGGCGAGAGCAATGAGGACTGGATCCTGCGTAACGTTATTAACGGTCCTGCCTGGCATGTAGACATGATTCTGGACGACAACGGCAGATGGGTGCGCTGGGAAGATGCAGAACTGTTCAATTTCAATGTAAAGTTCAGCGCCAGCAAACACAACTACAAGGCAGAAAAGTTCTACTACAAGGATGGTGTGGCCGACGAGTCAACACGCGAGAAATACGACAGCAACGACAACACCCTCTACGCCATCAAGGATGCAAAGATCATCGAAGGAATGGTCGATGGCAAACATTTTTTCCGCATAACACTTCACAAGGAGGTTTCGTCAGTAATGGAGTGCTCCCTTTATTTCTACAAGGAGAACAAGACCTACGAGGTGAGGATGACTCGATAATTTCTATATAATAACTGTATTTTTACCTTAACAATTGCGACTGGTGCATGCTGCGGCGTGCGCCAGTTTTTTTGTAGCCAACCTTCTAATACCTTCCAAATAGGTTCTTATCTCTAACCAGCCTTCTAACGCACCCCCCAACAAGCCTTGTAGGGATTGTGTAAGTAAAAAACAGTTTTTCCGTGACAATTACGACAGATTCAGGCATTGTTTCTTGGATCTGTCGTAAATATATATGCCCTGTCGTAACAACTCAGTTAGAAAAACGCGGAAAAGTTGCTAAGGTATAAAAACCGGTTGTAATTTTGCATCAGAAATCAGAAACAATTAAACAACAATGAAAAAGGTATTATTGATGGTCGTAGTCGCCATGATGACTACAGTGAATGTGATGGCACAGAAGCAGCCGGCAGGTATAAGAATGGAAGTGGCCGAGGCTGAGACCGACAAGGGCGAGTACTCAATCTTCACTTACAAGGATGATGACGAGTCGTTCGGTTACTATTTGAGTCTGGGACGAGTGTCCAAGTTCCTGGGAGCCGATGAAATCCTCGGTATGCAGGTGGACAACATTAAGGAAACGTGCATCTGGCTTGGTGCCACCTACGACGAGGCCAATGCCACACTCGGTACTATTCTCGACCTGTTCGATAAAGACGTGGAGACAACTACGGAGTTCAAGGGTAGGGCAGCAACCAGCGGCGAACGCCTAGGCGAACCGAGCATCTCCACATGTATGGTGGACAAGAAACCGTTGGGCGGCAAGCGCCTGATGTTTGTCTTCACCAGTGGTAACCACAAGGCACATACCTATCTCAGTAAGACTATCGTCAAGGAACTGCGCGCGGAGCTGAAGATCGACAAGAAGCTTCACCCCAAACAGCATCGATAAATGTACTGTAATATTGAATTAGAAATCAGAAACAATTAAACAATAAAAAACAATTACAACAATGAAAAAGGTATTATTATCGATCATTCTTCTGATCGCAGTCGTACAGGGAACATGGGCAACAGCCTATAAGTATTACATCGTGGAAAAGAGTGGGTCCACCCTTTTCTTCAAGGGTTCAGATACCGCACCTACCGGTAAGTTCCAGTGGAACATCACAGATAACAGTCTAAAAAAATGGACATGGCTGGACGAAGATCTTAGAGGCAGTTATACAAAAGCGGTGTTCGAACCGTCGTTTGCCGAGGCAAGACCCACCAATATGGAGGATTGGTTTTTCTTGATGAATAACCTGGAGAAGATAGAAGGACTTCAGTATCTGAACACAAGCATGGTAACCAGAATGGATTTTTTGTTCGCAGGCTGTGAGAAACTGAAAGAACTTAATCTTATTTACTTTAATACATCGAATGTGGAATCCATGGCATTCATGTTTATGGGTTGCAAAGCATTAAAAACCATCTATGTAGGTGATGGCTGGGATACATCGAAACTAACATATTTGGGTAGCGGATTGCTTTTTACAAAATGTGAAAGCCTTGTTGGTGAAACAGGTGCAATGGTGGATCTTGAAAAAGTGGAAACTCAGAATGCAGCAAATGCCTATGTTGGCGAAGGTGGCTATCTCACTTCCGAAGATACCTATTGGGAAACGCATATGGCAGACGATTTCATACAAATTGATGATAACTCCTATGTGATCACTTATAAGGGTGAAATGGCACTGTTAGCACATAAGGTAAACACAGGTACTACTTTTGCCGGTAAGACTTTCGTGTTGGCCAAGGACATCATCTATAACGGCGAAAGCAATAACTACACACCCATCGGCGTTAACGATCAGAAATGCTTTGCAGGCACCTTCGACGGTCAGGGTCACACCATCAGCGGTATTACACTTGAAAATGAAGGTCGACAGGCACTCTTTGCCGTAATTGGTAGTGATGCAACGATCAAGAACCTCACGCTCGATAACAGTTCCATCACCAACACAAGTAAGGGTATTGCAGCTGGCATCGTGGGCAGAATAGCTGATGGAGGAACTATTGAGAACTGTCATGTGACAGAAAATGTTACCATCACGGGTATGGGGTTTGTTGGCGGAATCGTCGGTAATACGGACAAGGGGCGCATCACCATTGCAGGCTGTACCTGCGCAGCCAGCATCACCAATAATGGTAGTGGCTATCCCACAGGTGGCATTGCAGCTTACTTAGGATTCGATGGCGTAAATGGCACTACCAATGTGGTTGTCAAGGATTGTCTTTACTACGGTAACACGTTGACAGGTACAGAGCAAGAGACTGGTGCTATCGCAGGTAAATATATCACAAGCAACATCTCTTCTGTTTCCTTCTCCAACAATTTCTACACCTATCCGGATGCCTCCCTCATGGCTATCGGTAACAAGGCCCACAGAAATGGAGCAGTGAAAGAAACATTTGGTGTTGACATCGAGAAGGATCACGGAGCTGTCCACACCCGTGTAGTGAGCAGTGCTGCCGAAATCGAAGAAATGGGTTCTCAGAGCGGAGCCGCCTATGACAATGGTATCGCCATCTACAATGAGGGCGCCCTCTACAACAACATCTACTACAGCGTTGTTCCTGAAGTGTTCCAGTCAAGAGGCATTACAACTGGCATTGAGTCAGTGGCCAATGGACAACCCACGATGGATAATTCCTGGTACACAATCGATGGTCGTAAGTTAGGCGAGAAACCGACACAAAAAGGAATTTATATCTATAACGGAAAGAAAGTAATGATCAATGGATGAGAATCATCTTAATACCTGAATTGTTGTTGACTGGTACATGCTTCGGCATGTGCCAGTTTTTTGTTTTCAACATATATAATCTTCATGTTTGATAAAACAAAATTATCATTTTCCTTCTCATTTTGTCAGAATTTTCATATCTTTGCAATATGAAAAAAGTATATAAAGCACATATCCTCTATACGAAGGAGAAGAGCCATTTCGAGGTCTTGGAGAATGGCTATATCACTGTGGGTGAAGATGGGCGTGTAATAGAAGTGGGCACCGGGATGACCTCGCCGGACCATGAAGATGTGGAGGTGGTTGATTTCGGCAACTGTCTGCTCATTCCCGCCATGAATGACATGCATGTGCACGCGCCTCAAGTGCATAACCAGGGTGTGGCCATGGATTTGGAATTGCTGCCATGGTTGCAGAACTACACGTTCCCTGAGGAGGCCAAGTATGCCGATATCCATTATGCCGAGCGTATGTATCGCCGCTTCCTACATACCCAGTGGCTCTTCGGAACCATGCGTAGTTGCGTGTTCGGTACTGTTCATACCGAAAGCACTCGTCTGTTGATGCAGCTATATCAAGAGGCGGGCATGGGTGCATTGGTGGGAAAGGTGGCCATGAACCGCAACTGTCCGGACAATCTTGCAGAAGATGTGGAGGCTGCTGTAGAGGGAAACGAACGACTGATAGCCGAGTTTAACCATCCCGATGCTTTAGTACGACCGATCATCACACCGCGTTTCGTGCCGTCGTGTACTCCGGAACTGCTGAAAGCCTGTGGCGAGTTGGCCAACAAATACCAGTTGCCAGTACAATCGCATTTGTCGGAGAACACTTCGGAGATTGCTTGGGTGAAGGATTTGGAAAAGGAAAGCACCTGTTATGGTGATGCCTATAACCGCTATGGACTCTTCGGACAGACTCCTACCATCATGGCTCATTGCGTTTGGACATCAGGGGAGGAACTGGAATTGATGAAACATAATAATGTCATGGTTGCCCATTGTCCCACATCCAATTTCAATCTATCTTCAGGTATGGCTCCTGTACGAACCTTCCTCGATGAAGGACTACGTGTAGGACTCGGCAGCGACATCAGCGGAGGGCATGACTTGAATATGTTCCGCATGTTGACATATGCCGTGCAGGTAAGTAAGATGCACTACCAACATGACCGCAGTAAGGCTTTCCTTACCTTGTCGGAAGTGTTTTGGATTGCTACTAAGTCGGCTGGTAGTTTCTTTGGAAAGGTTGGTAGTTTCGAACCTGGTTATGAGTTTGATGCATTAGTTATCAACGATGATGTGTTGCATCCCGATGAGTATTCACTGTTGGAACGACTGGAGCGATTCATCTGTGTAGGCGATGACCGTCAGATTGCGCATCGTTTCTGTCGTGGAAAGGAGATCATATTATGAATTTTTTAGAAGAGAAGATACTGAGCGACGGAGTTGTCAAGCCCGGTAACATACTGAAAATCGACAACTTCCTGAATCATCAGATAGACATCGGAATCATGCGTCAGATTGCCACTGAACTGAAAAGGCGCTTTCGTGATGTGGAGGTAAACAAGGTGTTAACTATCGAGGCCAGCGGTATTGCTATAGCCACGATGGTGGGTAACCTCTATGATGTTCCGGTGGTGTTTGCCAAGAAGAGTGAGACGGTCAACAGTGCCGATGACAAGTATGTATCGCACGCCTATTCGTTCACTCATAAGGAGATGAACAACGTGTATGTATCGAAACCTTTCCTGCATGCAACCGACCGTGTACTGATCGTTGATGATTTCCTTGCCGACGGTCAGGCTGTCCATGCACTCATCGACTTGGTGCATCAGGCAGGTGGAGAAGTAGCCGGCATTGGCATCGCAGTAGAGAAAGGTCAGCAGAAAGGTGGCAGTGAACTGAGAGAGGAAGGCTACCGACTGGAGTCGATTGTCATCATCGAAGAGATGGATTGGGAAACGCAAACAATACGCTTCCGCAACTAGAGTGTATAGGGTAGAAGGTACTTCCACTCGGAAATAAAAATAAATGTTATTTATTTTGTATTTCGCTCGTTTATCCGTACCTTTGCACATTATTTATAAATAAAAGGAATGAAATATGCAATGGTAACAGGTGGATCGCGTGGCATTGGCAAGGCAATTGCACTGCGAATAGCACGCGAAGGAATACCTGTGTTAATCAACTATAAGAGTAATGAGGCAGCAGCACGTGCTACAGTCAACGAGATCATGGAGGCGGGAGGCAAGGCTGAACTGTTACCCTTTGATGTGTCGGATCCACAGCAGATAGAATCCGCCATTGAACAATGGGAAACAGCACACCCAGATGACTATGTCTCTATATTGGTGAACAATGCCGGTATTCGCAAGGATAACCTCATGATCTTCATGCAGAACGAAGAGTGGGAGCGCGTCTTGGACACCACACTCAATGGGTTCTTCTATATCACCCGTCGATTGTTGAAGAATATGCTGACCCATCGCGACGGACGGATTATCAACATCACCTCCCTTTCTGGTATTAAAGGACTGCCAGGACAAACGAATTACTCAGCTGCCAAGGCAGCGGTGATTGGTGCTACAAAGGCGTTGGCACAAGAGGTAGCACAGCGCAAGGTAACTGTGAATGCCATTGCTCCGGGATTCATTGCGACCGATATGACAGAAGGTCTTGACGAGCAGGAACTGAAGAAACTGATTCCTATGGGCCGGTTTGGTAAACCAGAGGAAGTGGCATCAGTCGCGGCTTTCCTTGCATCCAGCGAGGCTGCCTATATTACAGGACAGGTGATTCAAGTGAATGGAGGACTGTATACGTAGAATTGATAATTGAAAATTGAGAATTGTGGATAGAAGAGTGGTAGTGACCGGCATGGGCATCTGGTCGTGTCTGGGAACGAATCTAGAAGACGTGAAGACGTCGTTATATGAAGGACGTTCGGGTATCGGTATCGAGCAGGAACGCATCACTTATGGATATCAGTCGGCTTTGACGGGTATCGTTGAGAAACCCGTATTGAAAGGATTGCTGCATCGCAGACTCCGTGTGGGTCTGTCGGAAGAGGCTGAATATGCCTTTATGGCAGCACGTGAGGCATTTGCAAATGCTGGCATCGACGAAGAGTTCATGATGAAGAATGAGATTGGTGTGATCTTTGGTAACGACTCCTCTGCCAAGCCTGTGATTGAAGCGGCAAATATCATGGCCGAGAAACACGATTCCCAACTGCTGGGTAGCGGACTGATCTTCCAGTCGATGAACTCCACGGTGAATATGAACCTAAGCTCGATTTTCCATCTTCGTGGTGTGAACTTCTCTGTAAGTTCAGCCTGTGCCAGTGGTAGTCATAGTATCGGACTGGGTTACCTGCTGATTAAACAGGGACTGCAGGACCGGGTGCTCTGTGGTGGTGCGCAGGAGACGAACTACTATTCCATGGCAACATTCGATGCACTGAATGCCTTCTCCAAGCGGATGGATGAGCCAACAAAGGCTTCACGACCGTTTGACCGCGACCGCGACGGACTGATTCCGAGTGGGGGAGCAGCAGCGTTGATGCTCGAGGACTATGAGAGTGCTGTGAAAAGAGGTGCTCCGATTATTGCCGAGGTATGCGGCTACGGCTTCTCATCCAACGGCGGTGGTATCTCACAGCCCAGCGACGATGGAAGCGTGATTGCCATGACACGTGCCTTGCAAGATGCTGGATTGGAGACTGACGACATTGATTATGTGAATGCACATGCCACCTCTACCCATCAAGGGGATATGTTCGAAGCCATTGCTCTTGACCGACTGTTCCGAGGTAAGCATGCTCTGATCAGTTCGACAAAGTCGATGACAGGACATGAATGCTGGATGGCTGGAGCCAGTGAGGCTGTCTATTCCATCTTGATGATGCAACACCATTTTGTGGCACCGAACATCAACTTTGAGAACCCTGACGAGTTCTCTGAACCCTTGAACTTAGCTACGCAAACCATTGAGACAGAAATAAATACCGTGCTGAGTAATTCCTTTGGCTTCGGCGGAACGAACTCGGCATTGGTCATCAAAAGTATCAAATAGAACTGCTTATGAATCTTGCACCTGCCTTGGAGAAGGCTTACACGAAAGAACACCTGTCGGCACGCGATGCTCAGCGACTGGCAGAATATATCGCTTTTGGACCAGTGATCTTCCAGGTGTCGCGCCTCATGGTGAAGTTCGGCATACTCGAGATGCTGCGCAATAGCGATAAGGGCATGACCGTGGAAGAGGTGACGAAGGAAACAGGAATGTCGGAATATGCCGTCAAGTGTCTTCTAGAGGCTTCCCTCACCATCGGTACCGTATTGGTGAACAAGGACGATGACCGCTATCAGCTATCCAAGACGGGTTGGTTCCTGCTCAATGATCCTGCTACAAGGGTGAACATCGACTTCAATCACGATGTGAACTACCTTGGTTTCTTTCATTTGGAAGAAGCGTTGAAGGAGGGGAAACCGGCAGGACTGAAAGCCTTGGGTGACTGGCCGACAATCTACGAAGGACTGTCGGAACTGAAGCCACAGGTGCAGCGCAGCTGGTTCAACTTCGATCATTTCTACAGCGACAGTTCGTTCGACCAGGCTTTGGAGATTGTCTTCGCAAAGAAACCACGCACCTTACTTGATGTGGGAGGAAATACTGGTCGCTGGGCGATGCGCTGTGTGAATCATGATGAGGAGGTGGAGGTTACCATTCTTGACCTGCCGCAACAGATTGATATGATGAAGCGTGCGACAAGAGGTCTGTCTGGCGCTCAGCGCATCCATGGTATCGGCATGAATCTGCTTGATCCTAATAATCAGTTCCCTGTCGATCAGCATTACGATGCCATTTGGATGAGTCAGTTCCTCGACTGCTTCAGTGAGGATGAGGTCGTGAGTATTCTCAAACGGGCTGCACAGATCATGGATAAAGAGAGTCGTCTGTTTATTATGGAGACGTTATGGGACCGTCAGAAATACGAACCAGCCGCGTTCTGTCTCACACAAATCAGTCTGTATTTTACGGCCATGGCCAATGGTAACAGTAAGATGTTCCATTCCGATGACCTGATTCGTCTGATTCATGCTGCCGGTCTGGAGGTGGAGACCATTCATGACAATTTAGGTCAGGGACATAGTATTATGGAATTGAAAATTGAGAATTGAAAATTATCATATTATGACAAGAACAGAAATTGAAGAGAAGGTAAGAGAGTTTTTAATCGATGATCTGGAGATCGACGAGGAGAAGATTGCTCCTGAGGCATTGTTGAAGGATGACCTGGGTATCGACAGTCTTGACTTTGTGGATATCGTCGTAATCGTGGAGAAGAAGTTCGGCTTTAAGATCAAACCTGAGGAAATGGCCGAGGTGAAGACACTCACACAGTTCTGCGACTATATTGAGCAGAAGGTTGCGAACAATTGAAAATTGATAACAGATAATTGATCATTGATGGAGCATAGTCAGTGGGAGGGCAAGACCGAGGGTACTACATGGATGCACCATACGCTGATACGGTCGTTCCGTTACCTGAACCTGCGTTTTGTCTATGCAGGGATGGCGGTGTTTGTGGTTCCTTTCTATATGCTGTTTGCCCATCGTGGTTATATCTCCATGTATCATTTCTTTCGTCAGCGGATGGGCTATGGTCCTCTGAAGGCGTTCCGTTACGTTTATCTCAACCACTGTAAGTTCGGACAGATCATCCTCGACCGCTTTGCCGTGTATGCAGGGAAGCATTTCGACTTCGATATCGAGAACTACGACCTGTTCCTGGAATTGTCGGGAAAGAAGGATGGCTTTGTCATCCTGAGCTGTCATGTGGGCAACTACGAGATTGCGGGCTATGCTTTCAAGGCGAAGGAGAAACGTTACAATGCACTGGTCTTCTCGGGTGAGGCCGCCACGGTGATGGAGAACCGTAACCGACTGCTGTCGGAGAATAATATCCGTATGATTCCCGTGAAGGAGGACATGTCGCACCTGTTCCTGATGAACAACGCACTGAGCGACGGCGAAATCCTGAGCATCCCCGGCGATCGTATCTTCGGTTCACCGCGATCCGTGATGTGCGAACTGTTAGGACAGCAGGCGAAATTCCCATTGGGACCCTACGCTTTCGCAGTGAGTCATGAGACCACCGTATTGGCAATCTTCGTCATGAAGGAATCGACCTACCGTTACCATGTGTATATCCGCCCCCTTGACACTACCGTTGTGCAGCAGAAAGGCTCGCGTCAGGAGAAGGCGGCACATCTTGCCCAGCTGTTTGCAGATGAGGTAGGGGAGATCGTACGGAAGTACCCTACACAGTGGTTCAATTATTATGAGTTCTGGAACAACGATGAGATTTGAGGATATTGACATACATACGCTGTTGCCGCAGCAGGAACCGTTTGTGCTGATCGACCGGCTCGTTCATTTCGATGAGGAGCGGACAACCACATTGTTTACGGTGCGCGAGGATCACCTTTTCTATGAGGACGGTCATCTGAATGCCTGTGCTTTGGTCGAGAACATCGCGCAGACCTGTGCGGCACGGATGGGATACATCAACCAGTATATCTATAAGAAAAAGGTGCAGCTGGGGTTCATCGGTTCAGTGAGGAACCTCGTGGTGAAGCGTGTCCCCAAGCTGGGCGAGACGCTCACGACAACTATTACCGTTGTGGAGGAGATTATGAAGCTCACACTGGTTAATGCAGAGATTAAGGTGGACGAAGAGACCATCGTTACGGCAGAAATGAAGATCGCGCTCAGCGAACAGGAGGTATTAGAACCTCAGTTAGTCACATCAATCAACGAAGGAGAAGGATGAGAGAACTGAAGACATCCAAGGAGTTTGAGATCCGCTTTAGTGAGGTGGATTCCATGAATATCGTATGGCATGGAGCATACCCGTTGTACTTCGAAGATGCCCGTGAGGCATTTGGTAAGAAGTACGACCTCGGTTATATGCGTATCTTCGACAGTGGTTATTATGCTCCGCTGGTGGATTTGTCGTTTCAGTACAAGAAACCGTTGCTATATGGTATGCACCCAAGGATAGATATCATCTACCGTCCTACTGAGGCAGCAAAGATTATCTTTGATTACGAGATTTATGATACAGAGGATGAATCACTGGTGGCCACAGGAAGGAGCATACAGGTGTTCATGGATCGTGATTACCAGTTGGTTTGGAATAATCCTGCTTTCTACGAGGAGTGGAAACAAAAATGGAACGTGCTATGATTGTCAAAATAGCTGATACCATCATCTCCCCCCTGGGCTGTTCGACCGAAGAGAACTACCAGGCGGTGAAAGCCGGTTGTTCTGCTTTGCGGGAATACCATTGGTCAGATCTGCCGGAACCCTTCGTGGCCTCGCTCATGGAAGGCGAGCGGTGGAAAGGAAACGATGTGCTGACACGTTTCGAGACTTTGGTGATTGGAGCCATCAACCAGATTCTTCCACAGATTGATTTCGACATCTCTTCCCCGAGAGTGATCATCATCCTATCGACGACCAAGGGAAATGTGGATCTGCTGGAAGGAAGATATGGCACGCCTGTCGATAGCAGTCCTTATCCCGGTGAGACGGCGCGTAAGATTGCGGCACATTTCGGGAACCCCAACCGACCGATTGTCGTTTCCAATGCCTGTATCTCAGGACTCTGTGCGCAGATAGCTGCCGTGCGGGCACTGGAAAGCGGACGATACGACTATGCCGTGGTGGTGGGAGCAGATGTGCAGTCGCGCTTCATCATCTCAGGTTTCCAGTCGTTCAAGGCCTTGTCACCTGAACCCTGCAAACCTTTCGATGCCAATCGTCTGGGTTTGAACCTCGGAGAGGCTGCTGCCGCCATCGTCTATCAAAGGGTGGATAAAGTCCAGTCAGGACAGTGGGTAGCAGGAACTGGTGCAATCTGTAATGATGCGAATCATATCTCTGGTCCTTCGCGGACGGGCGAGGGCAGCTACCGCGCCTTGAAGACGGTCTTGGAAGATGCAGATGTGGATGATATCGCCTTCGTGAACGTTCATGGTACGGCAACGCTGTATAACGACGAGATGGAGAGCATTGCCATAGAACGGGCAGGACTGATTGACAAGCCCGTGAACTCACTGAAAGGCTATTACGGTCATACGATGGGTGCCGCTGGCGTGATGGAGGTCATCCTCTCGATGCGGGCGGTGGAAGACCATACGATACTCGGCACCAAAGGATTCGATTCTTTGGGTGTAAGCAAGAATGTGAAGGTATCTTCGGAGCACCGTTCTACTGATAAGAACAGTTTCATCAAACTGCTCTCCGGTTTCGGTGGATGTAATGCAGCCATGCTGTTCACAAGGTCAGCTGGTATGAGTCATCCCTGGAAAGATATCCATGTAGGCATCTCATCACAGATAGTGATCACACCCGACGAGGCGATATTGAACGGGCAAAAACTTTCAACGACGAAGCAGGGTGGTGCGTTGCTCACAGAACTGTATCGTGAGAAGATCAACGACTATCCGAAGTTCTTCAAGATGGATGAGCTGTGCAAACTGGGTTTCGTAGCTTCTGAACTGCTCCTGCAAGACTGTGGCGACCGTCATGAGGGTACAGCCGACCGTGCCATCGTCCTCTTCAACCGCACGGGTTCGTTGTGTAACGATAGGAACTACCAGAAGACGATCAACGACATAGAGAATTTCTTTCCCAGTCCGTCGCTCTTCGTCTATACCCTGCCGAATATCGTCACGGGAGAGATTGCCATCAGGAACCATTATTATGGGGAGACCTCCTTCTATGTCCTTGACCAAGACGATCCTGCACTAATCCGTTCGATGGCCGAGGAAGTCATCTTGCAGGGCAGAGCCAAGAGCGTGATCTGCGGGTGGCTCGATTGTGAAGACAAAGACCATTATCTCGCACGACTGGAAGTCGTGGAGTCATTATAAACATTATATTTATCATGGAATCATTGAAGAAAGAACTGAAAGAACAGATTATTGAAGTACTGAACTTGGAAGATATGCAACCGGAGGATATCGAGGACTCAGCACCGCTCTTTGGAGAAGGACTCGGACTCGATTCCATTGATGCACTGGAATTAATCGTACTGATGGAGAAGAACTATGGTATCAAGATCAAGGATCCCTCGCTCGGTAAGGAGATCTTCCGCTCTATTGATACCATGGCCGACTATATCGTAAAGAACAGAACAAAGTAGGTTACATGGAGGTCTGGATTACTGGAGCGGGCATCATCTCTGCCATCGGCAAGAACAAGACTGAGACACTGGAGTCATTACAGTGCCTCCGCTCTGGCATTGCTCCTGTTCACTACCTGCAGACGGAACACCAAGAACTGCCCGTCGGAGAGGTGAGGATGAGCAATGAGGAGATGAAGACCATGCTGGGTATTCAGAAGGAACCTACCACCCGTACGGCCTTGATGGGTATTATCGCCCTGAAGGAGGCCCTGCAGGAAGCACAACTGGTTGAAGGCGCCTTAGGACAGAAGATCGCTTTGGTCTCGGGTACAACGGTAGGTGGCATGGATAGAACCGAACAGTATTTCCAGGATATCTTCGACCATGGTCGGCATCTAGAGTATGTGGGAACGCACGACTGCGGTGCCTCTACAGAGATGATGGCCGATTACTTTGGTTGCTTCGACATGACGACCACGGTTTCTACGGCATGTTCCTCGGCGGCGAATGCTATTGTTACAGGTGCGAACCTGATCCGTAGCGGGCGATATGATATCGTCGTGGTGGGTGGCAGCGAATGTCTCACTAAGTACCATCTCAACGGGTTCCGCACACTGATGATTCTTGATGAGTCACCCTGCAGACCCTTTGATGCGACACGCAAAGGACTGAACCTCGGGGAGGGAGCATCCTTTCTGGTATTGGAGTCGGACGACTCCGCCAGAAGGAGAGGTGTTACCTGTCAGGCAATCCTCTCAGGTTATGGTAATGCGTGCGACGCATACCACCAGACCGCTTCTTCCGAACAGGGCGATGGCGCTTTTCTGGCAATGCAGAAAGCCTTGAAGATGGCCGGATTGGAGTCGAGCGACATCCAGTATGTGAATGCGCACGGTACGGGAACGCCCAACAATGATGCCAGTGAGAGCAATGCGCTGAAACGGGTATTCGGTGCAACCCTACCCGCCGTATCATCTACGAAGGCGTTTACGGGTCATACCACCAGTGCCTCTGGTTCGATAGAAGCCACCATCTGTCTGCTGGCCCTCCAGCACCAGTTCGTACCCGTGAACCTGAATTGGCAACAGCCGATGGAAGATGGCATCATCCCCTTCACAGGCACTCCATCATCCACACCGCTTTCTTTGCATCATGTGATGTGCAACTCCTTTGGGTTTGGGGGAAATGATACTTCGTTTATTATTTCGAGGAAAGCTCCTTCCTCCTTCGTCCTTCCTCCTTCCTCGAAGGTATACATCCGCTCTGCCGCCCAGATATCCATCCAACAGCCGTTGTGCAATGATTGGATGGAGCATCCGCTCTCTTATGACACTCCGTTTGCCACGGCCATTGATCCCGATTTCCGCACCTACATGAATCCCTTGCAGAGCAGAAGGATGGGAAAAGTACTGAAACGGGCACTCGTCACAGCACAGGTTGCCTTATACGAGGCGCAGCAGGATCACCTTGATGCCATCATGATGGGTACGAGTATGGGCTGCTGGGAGAATACGGAACGTTTCTTGGAACAGATGTGCCGCGAGGGTGAGTCGTTACTAAAGCCAACCTATTTCATGCAGTCAACGCATAACACCATCAGTTCGATGTTGGGCATCCAACTGAGATGTCATGGTTATAACACCACCTACTCTCACGGTAAGCACTCATTTGACAGTGCCCTGCTGGATGCGTTCATGCAGCTGAAGAATGGAGAAATCAAAAATGCCTTGGTATGCGCGAATGATGAACTGACACCTGCTTTCTGTGCCATCATGCAGCAGGCCGGTATCTTCGGACAGCCAGGACAGTGGGTTACGGGCGAAGGCTCAGTCTCGATGGTGTTGACGACCGATCCCGAAGGAGCATGGTGCGAGATGGTAGATATCTCTATGGACAACGACGGACTACAGGATGCAGATGAATTCTCCTGGCATGACTGCTTCGGTGGCGGTTATCTCTCCTCTGCCTTCGGCGTCTATGCGGCAGCTACCTGCTTAGCAAGGGGTAAGACTCCCGACGCACAACCGGTGGAGGAGTTGCAGGTGGTTAGTCGGAAGGGTGAACAACAGGTAACACGGATTCTTTTAAAGAAGGTAATATGCGACTGATAATCCTATCCATCATCCAGAGTATCCTGTTATGTGGCGGACAGGTACTGCTGAAGTTCGCACTTAACAAGATGGGAACGTTCTCATGGACGTCCGATTTCTTCGTTCGGAACCTCACCAACTGGTGGTTCCTGGGGTGTGGTATCTGCTATGCGGCGGCAACGGTGCTATGGATGTATATCGTGAAGAACTTCCCTTTCAGCATGGCATACCCCATGATCTCCCTGAGTTATGTGTTCGGTATGATTGCCGCGATGTGGTTCTTCCATGAGCAGATCCCGCTGGTAAGATGGGTTGGCGTGTTTCTGATCATGAGCGGATGTGTACTCATTGCTAAATGATAGAATGAATATGAAGAGAATGAGAATAAGACTGATCATAGGACTGATGGCGGCAGGTATGTTTTCCTGCTTGTCATTACATGCCCAGACAAAGGTTTCTGCTGCTCAGGCAAAGACGATGATTGCCAAGATCAATGCCGCTGCAGCCAAGATCCATACTATACAGTGTGATTTCCAGCAAACGAAAACCTTATCGTTCCTGAACGACAAGATGGTGTCGAAGGGCGTGATGAGCTACGATCATGCTGGTAAGCTGCGCTGGGAATACACCTCCCCCTATAGTTATGTCTTCATCATCAACAACAACCGCGTGCATATCAAGACCTCCAAGAACAGTAACACGATTGACATCCGGTCGAGCAGACTGTTCCAAGGCATTGCCCGCGTGATGATGAACAGCGTGACGGGGAAGAGTCTGGCCAACGATAGTGACTTCTCCGTGGAGATGTACACGGTGGGTGATGAATGGATGGCCTTGCTTACTCCGAAGGGAAAAGAGATGAAAGCGCTGTTCAAAACAATCCGTCTGCATTTCGACAAGACACGTCAGATGGTGTCTAAAGTGGAGATGGTCGAGAAAAACGGCGATAACACAGTGATCCAACTCACTCATGTCAAGACCAATGGAAAGATTGATGAGAAGACTTTTGCTATTCATTAGTCTGATGACTGCCGTACAACTCCATGCCATCAACCTGGAGGGGAAGCGACAGTATAATGTCATCATCGAGACAGGAAAGGCTACCCTGTCGGGCATCTGCATCATCAAAACCGATGAAGACGGTTCCAAGGGAGCTATCGTGAACGAGTTCGGTATCCATGCCCTCGACTTCACCGTCAGTGCCGACCGTAGGAAGGTGCGTCTTCTGCATGTGGTTGACTTCCTGAATAAATGGTACATCAAAAGGGTGCTGCGGAAAGACCTGCAGTTCCTGTTCAGTAGAGCAGGGCAGTACAGCGACCGTCGTCGCGAACTACATACCGACGGTAACACCACCGTGATGCACAACAAGAGATATAAGATTACATACACCTTTACAGAGATAAAAGATGAGACTGATCAATAAGATGTTTTCCATCGTCAGCGAGGGTGAGACAGTCAGGATTCAACTGCATCCCGAACATGTCATCTACCAGGCGCATTTCCCTGGCAGTCCGATCACCCCAGGCGTGTGTATCATCCAGATGATTACGGAGATTCTGGAGAAGATGCACAACCGTGACATGGAACTGGTGCAGATTACGAACCTGAAGTTCGTGCAGCCCCTTTCTCCGATAGAAACGCCTGTGGTGGATATAGCCTTCAGCGCCATCGTCCATACAGACAATCAGTATAAGGTTCGAGGAACGGTCTTTTATGACGAGACGGTGTTTACGAAATTTTCCATCATCTATAGATGAACAAGACGAAGGAGATCATGAAGCAGCAGCGTGTCTGCGTGATGGTGCCGACCTACAATAACGCAGGGACGGTGGTGGATGTCGTGAAGGGCATCCTGCAGCTGACTGATGATCTCATCGTTGTCATTGACGGATGTACTGATGATACTCGGGAACGACTGGATGAGGCTGGTTTGGATATCGTGCGTGTTGACTATCCTCAGAACCGCGGAAAGGGACATGCGCTGCTTGCCGGCTTCGAGAAGGCCTTGGCCATGGACTATGATTACGCCATTACCATTGATGCCGACGGACAGCATCTGCCTGAGGATATCCCTGTTTTCTTAGAGGCTCTTCAGCAACATCCTGATTCGCTCATCATCGGAGCACGGAACCTTCATCAGGAGAATATGTCGTCAGGTAGCACCTTCGCTAACAAGTTCTCCAATTTCTGGTTCAAACTGCAGACAGGTATCGCCTTGTCTGACACACAGACGGGCTACCGGCTCTATCCGCTCCGTCGTCTGACAGGCAAGCGGTTTATCACCTCGCGCTACGAGGCTGAGCTGGAACTATTGGTGTTCTCTGCTTGGGCGAACATACCCATTCATGAGGTTCCCGTGAATGTCTATTACCCACCGAAGGAAGAGCGAGTGAGTCATTTCCGACCCTTTGCCGACTTCCTTCGCATCAGTATTCTGAATACAGTTCTTTGTTTCCTGGCAGTCGTCTATGGCTGGCCCAGACGCATCATCCATCAACTCACGCATCATGGTAAGACTCTTTGAGACGATATACGATTACTTGTCGGGGAAGCGTTGGCTGGTGACCGCCTTCCTCCTCGTCTTCCTGATGGTGTGTGTGCTACTCTCCACGCGCATCCATTATGAAGAGGATATCTCGAAGTTCCTTCCACGTGATGAACAGAACGAGCGCTACACAGAAGTGTATCAGTCGTTGACGAAACAGGACAAGATCGTGGTGGTCTTTGCCTCAAAGGATACGCTGAACGTGACACCCTCCGACTCGATAGAACAGGCGATGAACTTCTTTGAGGAAACGCTCCAAGAGGTTGATAGTACGGGTGTTATCAAGGACTTGCAAGTACATGTGGATGAGTCGCAGATGATGGAGGTAATGGATTTCATCGGAGAGAATGCCCCGTATTTCCTCCAGGAAGATGACTATCGGAAGATGGACTCGCTGTTACAGCGACCCGACTATATTGCGGAACAGATGGCCGAGAACAAGAAACTGTTGAACCTGCCCACGGCGGGAAGCAGGATGGAGAGTCTGCGCTATGATCCCCTCCATTTGTTCACGGTTGTATTGGGTAGGATGCAGGACTTCCGCATGACCAGTTCGTTTGAGGTTGTCAACGGAACGGTCTTCACCCACGACGGTCGTAGTGCCCTTGCCTTCCTTTCTTCTCCATACGGTATGAGCGAGTCGGCTCAGAATGCTGCTTTGCAAACAATGCTTGACAGTGTGATGCAGCAGACGGAACATGCCTATCCTTCCTTGCAGGTCTCGGCTATTGGAGCCCCATTGGTGGCAGCCGGTAATGCACGACAGATCAAGAAAGACAGTATGCTGGCAGTGTCATTGGCCGTGGTACTGATACTTCTTTTACTGATTGTCCATTACCGTCGGTTATCCTACCTGTGGTGGTTAGGGTGTGCGCTGATATTCGGCTGGCTCTTTGCGTTGGCAGGCATGACCCTTTTCCGAGATAGTGTTTCCATCATTGTATTGGGCATCGGGTCGGTCATCATCGGTATAGCGGTGAACTACCCGCTGCATTTCCTGGATCATCTCAGAGAAGTGGGGGATACACGTCAGACATTACGCGACATGGTACCGCCGTTGCTGATTGGCAATATTACCACGGTAAGTGCCTTCCTGTGTCTGGTGTGGCTCGATGCGGCAGCCATGCGCGACTTAGGATTGTTTGGTTCCCTGATGCTGATCGGTACCATCTTGTTCGTCTTGGTATTCCTGCCTGTATGTGTTGGAAGAGGAAAGTCTGTACAACCATCGGTATCTAACGCGCAAACTGCAGTACAGGACGCTCCGTACTCAAGTACAGAACACTCCGTACACAAGTACACCAAGCTCAGTACTACAGTACGCAACATATGTATCCTGCTCATCACTATTGTCTTAGGGTATTTCAGTACGAAGACATCGTTCGATTCCGACCTGCGGAACATCAATTACATGACTGCCCAACAGCAGAAGGATATGCAGCTGCTTGCTGCTGCCTCGAATGAAGCACCTGTCTATGCGGTGGCCGAAGGGAAGACACTCGACGAGGCTTTGCATGAGAATGAAACGGTGGTGATGCCCAAGATGCATGTCCTTGAACAGAAGGGAGGCATCGGGAAGGTGAGTGGAGTAGGACAGTTCCTTCCCACCCAGGAGGTTCAGGCAGAACGACTCCAGCGTTGGGAGCAGTTCTGGGAGTCGCATGCCGCAACGGTGACCGCTGAACTGAAACGCCAATGTGCCGCCCAGGGCTTCAACGCCCAGGCCTTTGACCCCTTCTTCGAGATGCTCTCAACCCATTTCGAACCACAGTCGTTAACCTTCTTCGAACCCATCGTCACGCTGTTGGAAGATACCTATATCCTGAATGACAAGGAGAAGGGCACGGTACGGGTTGTCAACTATGTGCAGACCACCGATGAGGAAATGGTGAAGAAGGTGGTTAACAACTCCACACCCTCTTCTTATGCCTTCAGTGCCCAGGATGTGGGAAACCAACTGGTGAAGGTGCTGTCTGACAGCTTTAACTACATCGGCTTCGTATGCGGTTTCGTGGTGTTCTTCTTCCTTTGGCTCTCCTTCGGCAGCATCGAACTCTCGCTGATGTCGTTCCTGCCTTTAGCGGTGAGCTGGGTATGGATCTTAGGATTGATGCACTTACTGGGTATTCAGTTCAATATCGTGAATGTCATCCTCGCCACCTTTATTTTCGGACAAGGTGACGACTATACCATATTTATTACTGAAGGATTATTATATGAATATACAACGGGAAAGAAACGACTGGCCTCTTACAAGCGGAGCGTGGCGCTGTCGGCTATCCTCATGTTCATTGGTATCGGCACCCTGATCTTCGCCAAGCACCCAGCTTTGCGGTCATTGGCTGCCGTTACCATCATAGGTATGTTCACTGTGGTATTGATGGCTTACTACCTCCCGCCTTTAGTCTTTAGGTGGCTGACACGTGGCGTACGGACGGCAGATCCTTCATCTGTCACCTCTCATGTCTCATCTCCATTACCTATCACCTTGGGACGCTTCCTCCGTTCCTTGTTCTCTATCGTCTTCTTCCTGTTGATGATGTATCTGTTCATGCTCCCGTTCACGTGGTTATATTTCCATATCGGTAAGAATACAGAAGAGAAGAAACTGCGGTATCACCGACTTCTGCAGAAGGTGTCCGACTTTGTCATCCATCGGGTGCCAGGCGTGAAGTTCCACTTGGAGAATCGAGTGGGCGAGACCTTTGAGAAACCTGCTGTCATCATCTGTAACCATCAGTCGCACCTCGACCTGATGTGCTTGATGATGCTCACGCCTAAGATGGTTTTCCTCACGAACGACTGGGTGTGGCACAACCCGTTCTATGGAATGGTCATCCATCGGGCTGAGTTCTATCCCGTGAGCGATGGCATAGAGAATCATATTGATCAGTTGAAATCGTTATACAACCGCGGTTATTCCATTGCGGTATTCCCGGAAGGAACACGTTCAATCTACTGTTCCATCCAGCGTTTCCACAAGGGGGCATTCTATCTGGCCGAGCAGCTGCAGGCGGATATCCTGCCCATCTTCCTGCATGGCGCAGGACATGTACTGCCCAAGAAGGACTTCATGTTGCGACAGGGTAGGATAGATGTGGAGGTTCATGAGCGCATCAAACTGGATGATCAGCGGTTCAGCAGTGATCTGCTGACACGTACCAAGCAGATGCGGGCCTACTACAAGGAGCATTATGCCGCGATGTGCGAGCAGATAGAGACGGCCGATTATTGGCGTCCGTATCAGAAATACATAGAGAAATATCAAATGCAAACATGAAGAAGGTTGTCATCATAGGTAGCGGACTGGGCGGATTGACGTGCGGTGTGATCCTGGCCAAGAACGGTTACGAGGTAACCATCCTTGAGCAAGCCACGCAGGTAGGCGGCTGTCTGCAGTGCTTCACCCGTCGTGGCGTGCGCTTCGAGACAGGTATGCACTTCATCGGCAGTGCCGATAAGGGGCAGACCTTAGACCGCTTTGCTCATTACTTGGGAACATCTGAGTATGTAGGGTTGAGTAGGTTAGACCCCACAGGCTATGATGTAGTATCCCTTCAGGGTGAGCAGTTCCGCTTTGCCAACGGCAAGGAGGCGTTCATCGAAGAGATGGCAAAGTCGTTCCCCAAGGAACGTGAGAACCTGCATCGTTACTTCGCCCTTGTGGAACAGGTGGCGAACGCCTCCTCCCTGCATAGTCTGCGACACACGGAAAACGATAGTGCGCTCAACACCACCTTCCAGCTGCGTAGCATCAACGAGGTGCTCGATGAGGTCATCGGCGATCCTCTGCTGCGCCAGGTACTGGTGGGGAACCTCCCGCTGTATGCGGCGGAGAAGGACAAGACACCTTTCGCCACCCATGCTTTCATCATGGATTTCTACAACCAGAGTGCTTTCCGCATCATCGGCGGAAGCGATGCGATGGCCAAAGGATTGATAGCCTCGCTCGAAAAGGAAGGCGGAAAAGTGTTCACCCGTCAGCGAGTCACAGAGATTGTCTGTGACGAGAGTAAGGCGGTGGGGGTGAAAACAGCGACTGGCGACTACTACCCGGCTGATATCGTGATCTCTGATACCCATCCGGCACGCACTTTGGAGATGGTCTCGTCGCCCTTGCTGCGCCCAGCCTACCGTCAGCGCATCACCTCCCTTCGCAACACCATCGGTGGCTTCTCCATCTATGTGCACTTCAAACCGGGAATGGTTCCCTACATGAACCATAATTTCTACGGCTATTTGCAGTCGACTCCCTGGAACTGCGAGAATTACGATGAGCTGTCGTGGCCGAAGGGTTATCTGTATATGCACTTCTGTCATGAGGAGAACCCCCGCTTTGCTGAGTCGGGCGTCATCCTGTCGTATATGCATTACAATGAGGTGGAGCGCTGGGAAGGAACAACGGTGGGCCATCGCGGCGAGGCGTATGAGCAGTTCAAACAGCAGAAAGCAGAACGCCTGCTCGAAGCTGTGGAGCGCGACTTCCCGGGTTTACGTGAAAGAATAGCTCATATCTATACCAGTACGCCCCTTACTTACCGTGATTATACAGGAACAGAACGAGGTTCGATGTACGGCATTGCCAAGGATATCACCATGGGACCGGCGGCCCGTGTGCATCATCGCACCAAGATTCCCAATCTGTTGCTGACGGGTCAGAACGTCAATTCACACGGTGTGTTAGGGGTGATGGTGGGCACCATCGTCACCTGTAGCGAGATTATCGGATCGGAAACCATCTTCAAACAGATCAAGGCATGCAACGAATAGCAGTGATAGGCGGTGGACTGGGCGGACTCTTTACGGGTGCGCTGCTGGCCAAGGAAGGATACAAGGTGACGGTGCTGGAGAAGAACCACACCTTGGGGGGCGGTCTGCAGACCTTCCTCCGTCATGGCATGCGCTTCGAAACGGGGATGCATATCCTCGGCGGATTGCGTGAAGGGGGGAGCATCTGGAAGATCTGTCGGTATCTGGGCATAGACATCATAACCGATGATCAGGGAGAGATGCCCTTGCGGAACGACAAGACCATCGTACTGCGACCTACGGATGCCGACTGCATGGACAGCATTACCTATCTCAAACATCACAAGACCTACCGTATTCCTGAGGGTAGGGAGGCCTTTGTGACGTATTTCAGTAAGGAGTTCCCCCATGAGGCGGAGCATATACACGACTATGTCGATGCGTTGTTCGAGTTGGCGGAAGAGATAGACCTGTTCTGGATGCGACGAGGGAGCGATGCACTCTTCTCCCATTCGGAACGTTTCCTGTGGTCGGCAGACGAGCTGATAGCCCATTATATCCAGGATGAACGGTTAAGGGATATCCTGGCATATATGAATCCGATGTACGGTGGCGTGAAAGGTCATACACCTGCCTACATCCATGCCCTGATCAATGTGTTGTATATCACAGGTCCAAGTAGATTTGTAGGGGGCAGTCAGCAGTTAGCAGATGCCTTGGCAACGGTCATTCGCGAACATGGAGGAGAGGTGATAACCGATGCGGAAGTCGTACGTATAGTCGTGGATGACCATCAGACAACGGCCATCGAACTGTCAAACAACGGGACTGTCATCAAAGATTTTACACAAGTTGTCTCGGCCATTCATCCCGCAGCCCTCCTTCCGTTGTGTACCACCGGCGCTTTCCCGAAGTCGTACACCACGCGTGTCAACGAGATTCCCAACACCTATTCGGCCTTTACCTTATATATCCAGTTCAAGGAGAACGTTTTCCCCTACATCAACCATACCTGTTATGAACAGGACGACTACGGGGAGGTGTGGGAACATGGAGAGTATGACGCTCACGACTGGCCGAAGGGATTTATGTATATGACGCCTGCCGATGCGGTAGATGCGCCCCAGACCTATGCCTCGAAGATGATCATCAACTGTCTGATGCCCTTCTCGGTGGTGGAGCGCTGGGAGAATACCCGTGTGGGACATCGGGGAGATGAATACAAAACATGGAAGCAAGAGCATGTGGAGAAGGTGCTCGACAAGATGGAACTGTTGTATCCTGGTTTCAGGAACACTATCCAGTACGTCGAAGCATCGAGTCCGCTGACCATCCGCGACTACTACCACCAGCCGCAAGGGGCGCTCTATGGGATGAGGAAGGACTGCAGGAACATCATGCTTTCGCAGATTCCTCTTTATACGAAGGTCAGGAACCTGTTCCTGACGGGTCAGAACATTAACCTGCACGGTATCTGCGGCGTGCCCCTCACGGCCATCAACACCGCTGAGGCCATCATGGGCGAGAAGGTACTGGTGGAGAGAATAAACAGTGTAGGATGAGAAAGGTTGTGCTACTGCTCTTGTGGATGGGTGCATTGACGGCTTCGGCGGTCACACATGTCTATCCCCGCGTTGCCTCCGATACGGTCTTTATCGTCTGTCCCGGTGGTAGCTACTGCTGGCTTGACATCAAGAATGAGGGCGCCCCCACCGTCCAGGCTCTGCAGGAACGGGGCTACGATGCTTATCTGCTGCACTACCGCGTGTCGGGCATCTTTGCACATGTCATGCACAGTAGGTTGTTCTACCGTGGACATCAGTACCCTGATGCGTTAGAAGACATCAAGGAAGCCATCAGGGAGGCACGGAAGTCGCACCGTGTGGTCGGTGTGATTGGCTATTCGGCTGGAGGACATCTCGCGCTACTCAGTGCCATCGAGGACAGGCCCGACTTCGTAGCGGCCATTTATCCGGTGGTGACCATGCGGAAACCGTATGTGCATAAACGTAGTCGTAGAGGCTTATTGGGGGAGTACCGCAAATACAATAAAACGTTGCAAGACTCGTTATCTTTAGAAAGACGTGCCAAGGAAGTCAAGGCGCCCGTGTTCCTGCTGAACTGCAAGGACGACCCTGTGGTGGATTACCACCATTCGGTATTGATGGACGAAGCCTTGACTGCCGAAGGGAAAAGGCATCTCTATCTTCAATACGAGAAGGGAGGACATGGTTTCGGCATTGACAAGCACAAATGGTTAGATATTTTTTTGAAATGGATAAGATAGATATAGAATACCAGTCTCCAGAGGAGATCAAGGCTTTTCAGGAAAGAAAACTGCAGGAAACACTGCTTTATCTGCAGGAGCATTCGCGCTACTACAGACGGATGTTCGAGAAGTGTGAGATCAATATTCAGAAGATCAGACATATAGAGGACTTAGTAAAGATCCCGTTTACGGAGAAAAAGGACTTACAGCTCTTCAATGAGGACTTCCTCTGCTGTCCCAAAGAAAAGATTGTTGACTACATCACCACCAGCGGAACCTTGGGTGATCCGGTGACGTTTGGTTGTACGGAAAATGATCTCCAACGACTGGCTTTGAACGAGAAGAAATCGTTTGAGTGCGCAGGACTGAAACCGGGGAGTATCCTGCAGTTGATGACTACCCTCGATAAACGGTTCATGGCAGGATTGGCGTATTTCTTGGGAATCCGTGAACTGGGGGCGAGCATCATCCGTGTGGGCAACGGCATCCCTGAACTGCAGTGGGATACCATCCGTCGCATCAAGCCTGATACGATACTCTGCGTTCCGTCGTTCATCCTCCGACTCATCCAATATGCTGAGGATCATGGTATCGATTATAGGAACTCGTCGGTCAAACGCATCATCGGTATTGGTGAAGGACTGCGTGACCAGCAGTTCAACCTGAACCTCTTGGGCAGGAAAATCCACGAGAAATGGCCCGAGGTGCAACTCTTTGCCACCTATAGCAGTACCGAGATGGGGGCCACCTTCTCGGAATGTCCCTATGGCATGGGCGGACATGTGCATCCTGAGCTGATCATCGTGGAGATTATCGGTGAGGATGACCTGCCTGTAGCCGATGGCGAGACGGGTGAGGTGGTGGTTACCACACTGGGTGTAGAGGCCATGCCGCTGCTCCGTTTCCGTACTGGGGATATGTGTGCCAAGGTGGTAGAGCCGTGCAAGTGCGGTCGCAACAGCTACCGACTGACGCCATTGATAGGGCGGAAGCACAATATGATCAAGCTGAAGGGTACCACCCTCTATCCGCCGGCCATCAACGATGTGCTCGACAATACCGATTATATCGAGAACTATGTCATCTACGTGCAGGACACTGAAAGCGGAACAGATGATGTGGTGGTGAAGGTGGGATTGAAACAATCGTATGAACAGATGCCCGTCAATAACGTAATCAAAGATCTTAAAGACCGTTTCCGTGCTCGAATACGTGTGGCTCCCCGAGTGGAAATCCTGCCGGTGAAAGAGATTGCTGGTATCAATTTCCCCGCCAAGAGTAGGAAACCCGTCAAATTCATCGATCTGCGTAATCATTCATAATACACCATAAAAGATGCAACAATCCAAGTTCGACGATATCCGTCCGTATTACGACGAGGAGATTCCTGCGGCCATGAACCGTATCGTGAACAGTAATTTCATGGCACTGCTCTCTTCGTATGTCTATCCCGACCGTCCGCTGAAGGAGGTGAAGGAGATGATGCTGGGGTTCCGCACCATTCGCGACTTCCAACTGGAGGTGATGAAGAGCGTAAACGAACAGGTGATAGCTCGGAGCACCACCGCGTTCACCTATCATGGCATTGAGCATCTCGACCGTAATAAGAACTATCTCTTCGTGTCGAATCACCGTGATATTGTGCTGGACTCATGTCTGATGCAGTATATCCTGTACAAGAACGGTCATGAAACCACTCAAATCACCTTCGGAGCAAACCTGATGTCGTCGCCTTTGGTGATTGATATCGGGAAGTCGAACAAGATGTTCCGAGTAGAGCGTGGCGGTAACATGAAGGATTTCTACATGAGTTCTCTGCACCTCTCTGAGTATATCCGTCATGTGATTACAGAGCAGCATGAATCCGTGTGGATTGCTCAGCGTAACGGTAGAACAAAGAATGGTATAGATGCTACCGATCAGGGCATTATCAAGATGTTCTGTCTGAGCTGTCAGGATGATAAGATCGGGGCTTTGGACAATCTTCACATCGTACCTGTTTCGGTGTCTTACGAATGGGAGTCGTGCGATATCCTCAAAGCGCTGGAGTTGTACGAGTCGAGAAATGCCAAGTATATCAAGAAACCTGGCGAGGATCTGAACAGCATCCTTACGGGTATTGTTCAACAGAAGGGTAGGGTGAACATTACGTTCTGTGAACCGATAACCCGCAACGACCTTCAGCAGTTCAATAGCTGTACCAACAACGAATATCACAAGCGGGTGGCAAACCTTCTTGATGAACGTATCGTCAAAGCATATCAGCTCACCCCGAATAACTATATCGCTCATGATCTGCGCTATGGGCAGCGCACTTTCTCCAACTATTACACACAGGAGGAAAAAGATACTTTCCTGCAGTATATGGAGAAACTCAACGAGTTCGAGATCAGTGAGCCAGATGTTCTCAAAGATATCTTCTTGGGAATCTATGCTAATCCTGTGGAATGTGGAACTTTTGGAACAGCGAGAGCCAACAAGCGAATGAGCAGCGAGAGCATGGCGAAAGCTTGCTTTCAAGCATTGCCGAGTCGCGATTGAGTTCGAGAAACTCAAGCTTGCTTGATTGGCCGAGTCGTGACAAAAGTCAACGTAGTTAATGAGGAATGAGATTAGTACGATGAATGTTCAATATATTATATTAGGTGCAGTATTGGTTCTGGCGGTGACCTATGCCGGCTGGCGAATCTACCGTACCCTCAGTCATGCTAACGATCCGTGCTGCGGCTGTGAGGGCTGTGCTATGAAGGATTTGAAACAACAGGCGAAAGCAAAAAAGTGCCCTAAAAATTTGCAAGATACAAATAAATAGCGTACCTTTGCACTCGCTTTAGCAAATAAGGTGCGTTAACAAAGCGGTTATGTGGTGGTCTGCAAAACCATATAGAGCAGTTCGACTCTGCTACGCACCTCACTAAAGAGAATCGGGAATACCTTCCATGGTGTTCCCGATTTCTATTTATCATGGGTCTAACCATAAAAAAGCCTCCTGAAAGAATCAGGAGGCTTATATAGATACTTATACCTTATTCTATATTAGTAGGCGAACAAAGGATAGTTCTTCATCGTGTCGTTCACCTTGGCACGTACCTTTGCGATTACCTCTTCGTTCTCGGGATCGTTCAGCACTTCCTCGATGAGCTCAGCAATCAGTACCATCAGGTCTTCCTTAGCACCACGGGTAGTGATGGCAGGAGTACCTAAGCGCAGACCGCTTGTCTGGAAAGCGCTACGACTGTCGAACGGAACCATGTTCTTGTTTACGGTAATGTCGGCTGCAACCAACGCATTCTCAGCCACCTTACCGGTCAGGTCGGGATACTTTGAACGCAAGTCAACCAACATCGAGTGGTTGTCGGTACCGCCGCTCACGATATGGAAACCACGCTTCACCAGTTCCTCTGCCAATACCTTGGCATTCTTCTGTACCTGCTTAGCCCACTCCTTGAACTCAGGCTGCAGTGCCTCACCGAAGGCAACAGCCTTGGCTGCGATGACATGCTCCAGCGGACCGCCCTGCTGTCCGGGGAAGACGGCAGAGTTCAACAGCTGCGACATCTTCTTCACGACACCCTTCGGAGTAGTGTAACCCCAGGGATTGTCGAAGTCCTTACCCATCAGGATGATACCGCCACGAGGACCACGGAGTGTCTTATGGGTGGTAGAGGTAACGATGTGTGCATATTTCACAGGATTGTCGAGCAGACCAGCAGCAATCAGACCAGCGGGATGTGCCATATCAATCATCAGCAGGGCACCTACTTTGTCGGCAATCTCACGCATACGCTTGTAGTCCCACTCACGACTGTAAGCACTACCACCACCGATAATCAGCTTGGGTTTGTGCTCCAGGGCCAACTGCTCCATCTCGTCGTAATCCACACGACCCGTCTCCTTGTTCAGGTTATAACCAATCGGGTTGTACAGGATACCGGAGGTGTTGACGTGGGAACCATGAGAGAGGTGACCGCCGTGGTCGAGGTTCATACCCATGAAGGTGTCGCCGGGCTTCAAAACGGCAAGCAGAACGGCTGCATTAGCCTGTGCTCCTGAGTGCGGCTGTACGTTGGCATACTCGGCGCCGAACAGTTTGCAAACACGGTCGATGGCCAACTGCTCCACCTGATCCACCACCTGACAGCCACCGTAGTAGCGCTTACCTGGGTAGCCCTCGGCATACTTGTTGGTCAGGTACGAGCCCATAGCCTCCATCACCTGGTCGCTTACAAAGTTCTCACTGGCAATCAGCTCCATGCCTTTCAACTGGCGCTGATGCTCTTTCTCAATCAACTCGAAAATCTCGTTGTCTCTTTTCATCTCTGTTGGGTGTTATTTAGTGATTCTCTTTACCTTATTTATAATGCGCTGCAAAGGTACGAAAAATCTGATTAAGTGAGAAGAAAACAAATGAATTTGTTTGCTCGAACGTGAAGATTTTATCTAATAAATGAGGGAAATGTGTAAGAAAGGCCGATTTTTCTTTCCCATTTCATTTTTTGTTATTATTTTTGCAAAAAGAATAACGAAAGAAAATCATCATTTACAGAATCTTTATATATGAAAACTTACAAGATCTTGGCAGTAATGCTTCTTGCCCTCATACCGTATATGGTTCAGGCGCAGGTAACCGATATCAACAGTCGCGACCTTCGCGGCAAAGTGGTTTATCAGGATGATGAGGTGGTGTTCCGCCAGCTCGATGATCATACATGGATAGGTAACGGACATCGAGTTTATAACGAATCCCTCTACCTCGTAGAGGGTAACGACCGTGCCATTCTGATTGATGCAGGAACATATATTCCTGATCTGGACAAGATCGTGGCAAAGATTACTTCCAAGCCTGTCACCATGATGCTAACCCATGCCCATGGCGACCATGCAGGTGGGGTAGGACCATTCCCCGAGGTCTATCTGAATGCAGGTGACATGACGATCGTTCCGAATAACATGCGTAACTACAAGGGGCAGATCCGTTATCTTAACGATGGTCAAGTAATCGACCTCGGCGGTCGTGAGATAGAGGTGATCTTTACTCCCGGTCATACTCCCGGAAGCGCAACTTTCTTCGACAAGGCCAAGCATTACGGATTCAGTGGCGATGCTTTCGGCTCCACCAACCTGCTGGTATTCACCAACCTTTCTACCGAAATGTACACCGCCGAGAGAATCGAGAACTATATGAAGAAGCATGACATCCGTTTCCTCTTCCCTGGTCATTACAGTGGTGATAATCTGGAAACGCCTCAGCGTGTAACCGACATTAAGAACATGTGCCGCGAAATACTCGATGGTGTTCGCAAGCCTACTGCCAGCAACGGTAACAACGGCGGCATGGACATGATGGTTGACGACAAGGGTGTCCGCATCAACTTCAGTAGTCGTACCGGCATGAAATAATCAGTATCCAAAGTTATAAGCCTAGTTAGTGGTAGTTATAAGGCTGATAACTATGCGTTATAAGGCTGATTAGAGGGCGTTAGAAGCTGACCTTGAAGGTTGTAGAAAGACTTCAATTCTTCATCTTTGATGCATCAAAAACGTAAATTCCATTCATTTCTGCAACGATGACTTGGTCGGAGGTTGGCAAGTGATAAATATTACAAGGGGTGTCATACCAGATGTGATTGCAGAAAAATACGGCATCGTTTCTGTCCATGTCAATTAACAAAAAACATCGGTCATATGCACATACTTGATAAATCCATGAACGTTGACTACTCGAGTAGTCCCATGCAGCCTTCGAATTGCGTGCTTCGGCAGTGAACGCCTTCGAATAAGTGTCGGTATCGAGATTGATAACACACTCACACCTAGGAGCTGTGCTGATAAACACCTTGTTGGTCAGGCGACTGAACTGCATATCCATCATGTTGCCTCCAGCGTAATAGTAATCGGAGCGGAATTTTGAGTCCAACTGATACTCTTTGAGAGTGGGCTCTTTGCGACTGATGCTGTAGATGGGAACGTAACTGCGGCAATAAGGATTTCCCCAAATCTTCTGCCCGTCGTGACTGCGATAGACGTGCTCAAGCGTCATTCCCGGATCACTGTTTTCGCTCATTGCCTGCTTGTTTTTGTTGGCGCTGTCGATAAATCGCCACTCCAAGCCCGAAGCACCTTTTTCACATAGTAAGACTATCCCCAGACCATCGTTGGTGAACTGCAGTTCATAAGGATAAATGGCAGGATAATCTGGATGTGCATTTTGTGAGGGCTCAAAAGTAATAGTCTCTTCGATGTGCCCTTTCTGTGGGTCAACCATACACAAATGATTGCTGTAGCCCAAAATGTAATCTGCATTGAACGGCAGAACGTAGATTTTCTTGTTGTAGGAATTGTAGCAGATATAACAAGGAGCGAAAGGCAGGTCTATGTCGTGCATCACATGACCATCGACGAGCGACAACTGAATGAGCTTATTGGGACGAGTGAGCGATACCCATACGCTCCGTTCGTCTTCCGCTGGCAACACATAACGGATTTCGCCTTTTGGTAAAAATTTCTTATCATAGAATGGGATGGAGACATCGAGGGTAAATGAATTTCCTTTCTTGTTGCTGACTGTCGCTTTAAAGGTTAAGTCTTGTCCCATACATGCCGGAGAAAATTTTTGGCGTACGACGGTGTTTCCTTCCAGATAAGTTGGTCTAAAATCAATTAGGTACATGTCCATGTGCCAACTGTCAACAGTCACAGGTTGGTCGAAAGTTATTTCAAAATAGCTGTCTTCGTTTTTCATATAGTTTCCGATCACTCCGCGACAACTCACAATTTGCGGTTGGGTGCCCATTTCGTAACCAGCCTGAAAGATGCTGAGAGTCTTCCTCACATCGCCTGATTGCACGGTGATGGTAGCTTTTCGTGGTTGAGGGTAGGGATTGGATTTCCATGTACATTTCAGTATAGCGTTTCCTTTGCCTGCATTTGGTTTTACGTCCAACCACAAGGCATCTGAAAATGCATTCCATGTGCAGTTGGCCTTCAAACTTATTTCTGTTGAACCAGCTTCGGCACTAATTGTATCATTAGTCAAATTTAAACTGATGACAGGTTCTGTGGTAATTTTGCCGTCATTGTTGTTTGGGGGCGTAGGTGGGAGGTCTTCCTTGCTACATGCAGTCAGTAAAATGACAACAAAGAAGACATAAAAGAAAAGTTTAAAATCTCTTACTTTCATTATCCTGAATAACACAGCACTTTAGTTATGTTTTTATTTGTAAGTTCCTGAGAAACAAGAAACTCTTGCTTTGAAAAGCGGCAGAGCCGAGCGGCACAGGATCTAGTCATGTCAGATTTTTACTTACCTTAGTGCTGTAATTCAAGACAAGTATAATCATCAATGACATGGCAAAGTTACAAATATTATTTGAGAAAATCACTCCTTGGGAGGAATTATTTCACGTAAGAGAGTCTTTTCTCGTATTGCGGTAAACAATTCCTCCGCCACGATTCTTCTGGTAATCATATAGGTGACAGGGACCTGGCCCTTGTCACCTCCTACAGCCGAAGCTTATCTATCATAGATATCGGCATCGCCACCCTGTTCGCTCAGGGATAACCCCAAGTTCGTACAGACACTTGTCAGACTTGCTTGCAGGATTGGCGTCATGTGATGTAATCTAACCACCTTTATAGAGGGGTTCATATATACTTTCTTCTTCATATCGATTACTTGATTACAACCTTTTTACCATTATTGATATACAATCCGCGTTGTGTCGGCTTTCCACTCAGGCGAACACCGTCCAGCGAATACCACACACCATCTTTCACATCTGTAGAGTCTGCCGAGACTCCAAGAATGCCTGTTACATCTTCACCGTCAAAGCTTAATGCAAACGCACGTGCCTTAGCTCCAGCGTTGTTCTTGATGTATGGCACTGAGAAATAGGCACGACATGAGCGAATCTGGCGGTCAATGGTTGAGTAGTACAATGTGTTTGCGTCACCCAAGAACAGGATGCTCTTGTCGTCTGCTGTCACGCTTACGGGCGAGTAGCAGCCCACCATCTGAATGGACTCCAGTCCAGCGGTCGTGCTCTCCACTGCCTGAGCAGCTGTACTGCTTACGGTCACGCCCTCGAATACGGGGTCGGTGATAGGCTCACCACTCTCCCACTTCACAAGATACGGCACTCCGGCCTCTATCTCTGTTGCGTCCTTGAACGACAGATACAGCGTGCCGTCCGTCGTGTCAAAGCCGTTCTTCGCATCGGCGTCCAATGTCTTCAGCGTTGCGCCTGCAAAGTACCCGTTAGCGGCAATCTGCTCGGCACTCAACGAGAACGGCAGGCACAGCGTGTTCCACTTGCCATCCTTAAAGAGCGTGCGGTCGGCAAGGGTAACGCTATGTGCCTTCTTGCCGGCATACATATACAAGGTCTCCTCGTTATTGGCATTGTCGGCCAGGCTGATGTTGAGTGGCTCGTAGTGGGCCTTGATGTTATTGGGATTGCTCGTGGGAGTATATTCTTCACCGGGAGACAGGAACGTCGCGCCGTCTGATGCCTCCAGGCTGGTGCTCGTGCTGCCGACCACCCAGCCCTTGAAGGTATAACCGTTGACGATAACGTCACATTCGGGCAGGATGAAAGCCTGACCCTTGGCTACGTCGTAGCCCGGACCGCTGTATGAACCGTCAAAGTCGCCGTTTGCATCCACGCCTGGCTTTGCCAATGTAATCGTCCACACTCCCTCACTGGCCTTGTAGCCGCACACGCAATGCCCCTCACCGTCGCTGTCGAAGTGCTCAGCCGTTTCCGACACGGCGCAGTGCTTGCAATGCGAGGTGTGGGTGCCGTCGGAATTGATGGTATAGGTGATTCCCGAAGGGTGGTCGCAGACTTCTACGATAGCGTAGGGACGGAAGAAGCAGGCGGGGACGCGCGTTTCCTTGGGGAAGAGTGATGTGCCGTTTGGCGTCTGGCCGGCATTGACCATCATGCAGTCATGGATACGGAGCGTGCCGCGATGGTTGTCGCCGTCCTCGCTGCCAATGGCTGAGCCGTTCTTGTTGCCGGCATCTTTACCTGCCCAAGCTATCACTTTACCGCCGTTGATGGAAACTTCCGCACCGTCGGAGTCCTCACCACCACCGATGCCGGCACCCCAGCCATCACCACTGCCATAGACGGTTCCGCCCCAAACGGTCAGCGAGCCGCCTTTCCTATCACCACTTGTTTGCTCTCCGCTACCAATGCCTGCTGCATCGGTACCTCCAGAAGCCCAAACCGTACCGCCATAAACCGTGACATCAGCTCCGTCGTCGTTCTGGCCACCGCCGATGCCCGCGCCGTATGCGCCACCGTAGGCATAAACTTCTCCGCCATAGACGTACACTTCTCCATTGTAATTGTGACCAAGATACCAGGCTCCGCCAATACCTGCGGCATATTTGCCACCACGAGCCTCAATCTTTCCACCATGAACATAGAGTTCGCCTAGCCGTTTGTAGCCATCGGAAGCAGTGTTGGCTCCTATGCCCGCATTTTTCTCGTCGTTACTGGCATCGGCAACAAGCTTACCCGTTCCACCCTCTTGCCCATAGACATGGAGTTTGGTAGCGTATATTCCAGAATGTTCGAAGGTTACTATGCTGTTCAGCTTTGCGCCATCGCAGAGGATGATGTTAACCTCATGACCAGCTTTAATGATGATTCGCTTTCTTGAGGCATTCTTTTTGACAACATACCATCCACCATTCAACGCCTGCTCCTGGGAAGGATTGTTCCCCGAAATCTCGGTGTAAGAGCTACAGGTTTTTTCTGTTTCTACAATCGCAGACCCGCTCCATGTACGATCGATGTATTTTACTTCTTGTGCCCCCATGCCCAGTACCACAGCACACAGCAGTAAAAGGGTGAAGAGTAGTTTCTTTTTCATGATTTTATTATTATGTTATTATTTTTGCAACCTAAAGTAGAGTTTCTTAGTTTCAAGGTGCAAAGTTAATGTTTTTTCTCGTAAACACAATGAAAAACAAATAAAAATTACTTTTATTCATAAAAATAGGTGGAACTATTCATAAGGTGACAGGAACCTGTCCCCTGTCACCACTGAGCAAGTGTCAACACTTTCAGGAAAATGTCAACGAAACCAGGAACGGTGTCAACGATATCAGGAAGACTGTCAACTTGTTCAGTAAATCGACTGTCAACCACATCAGGAAATAAGCAAAAAACTGTCAACCGAAATCAGGAAAAGACAAATCAGGATGGACAAAATAACAAATAACAAATAACAAATAACAATAAGGTCGTTTTTGAACGTCTTTTTGAAGAGAAGAGATTACAAATTATAATATTATAATAATATATAATATATATATTATATATTATTATAAGCATATATTTCACCCACTAATGAACCTACTAAATGTTATTTGTTATTTGTTATTTGTTATTTTTGCACACTCTGCTCGTCAGGAGTGAATGCCGTGTTCTCTGGGAGCGTTTGTACTGATCACTCACAGCGTTTACGGCGTTCAATGTTTCTTAACAGAAAATTGGGGTTTTGTTAACGTATTTTTACCGACTTTGAACCCCTCATTTTTGGTGGTTGGGGATAATCGTTGTAACTTTGCAGTGTATAAGGGAACACACTGCAAGGTAAAGAAACAACAAGTAGTGCGCAGACTTGAAGGATCTAACTTGGGTGGATGAAGACCGACACAAAAACTAAACTCTAATTATTAACACTTAAAACAACACAAATTATGGCAAGACTACTTATTAAAACGTACAAGAACAACAACAACAAGAGTGCCGCCTACGGCAAGACCTACGGCCGCCTGGTGCATCAGGACACGATGAACACCAGTGACCTCTGCCGCCACATGATGAAGCATGGTACGATCTTTACCTCGGACGTGGTGAATTGTTTGCCCGGTGACAGGAACCTGTTCCTTGTTACCTATATAGGCTACTACTTCAAGGATGGCAGCAACACGCCTACCATCTATCAGGAACATCCCCTGAACTTCAACCTCAGCTTTGGTCTTCGCTTCAACTTGAAATAGTCAATGGGTTAAAGTTTGTTAATTATATCTGTTTCCATGCAAGATTTTCAGTATGATGGCATTATATGAATAGATAACGGTATAAAACGCCAACAAATCCTATCAGAATAAACAAATTATTAACGATAAAAACTTGTGATTATGAAGAAGATATTACTATTGACGGGTGTGCTGCTTTCGCTTGGATTGTTCTGCGCATGCAGCAACGATTATGACGATGATGTTACCGATAGTGGTTTATGGAGTTTCTGGGATACACGTAGCACTGTAGGCAGTGTATTGGAAATCCAGGCGGAGAATGGAGAAACTGAAACATGCAGGCTCAGTCAATCCTATTGTGGTAGGGTAGGATGGTTAGTTACAGTATGCGAGCCAAACGGCAGTACCCATAATGTCTATCCCATCGTCTTCACGGCAGTTATAGAGAACTCATCTCTCTTTAATGTCATGCAGATAGATTATGAGAGCATCAGTCCGATCAATGTCGAAGATCTGAAGGTGGGTACCACTTTCAAAAGTAGCGAACTCCATTTTAGAGCCTGGCAGGAAGAATCTGTTAATAAGGGTATAGAATGGCAAAACTCACCAGGAGCAACGGGAGGACAAGTACAGGTGGTTGATAAAAGGACTGCCGAAGACGGGCAATCATACATCACGCTTAGTTTCCAGGACCTCAAGCTTAATGGCTGGAAATCATGTTGTTTGGAGCGCGACTATATTTTCAACGGTACGATAGATTTCGTCATCTGTGAGAATGGTCTTTACCCCAATGGTGGCGGCATCGATATGGAGTCGATGTTGATGCCAAGTGATGAACTTACATTCTTCATGATGGATGCACTTCACAGCAATGAATCACAAGGGCGAAGAACGTTCTTCAGTGCAGGACCGGAAAAGCAGGAGTGTCTCATCATCAATAGCGAAGAGGAGTTACGGGCTGCTTACAAGGGCGACAAGGAACTTCCTCAGACCAATATCAACTTCCAGTACTGCACGCTCGTGATAGGACGTACCTACGGAGAGAGTGGTGCCGTATCGCTCGGTGGTTATGAACTGAAAGACAATGGAGATGCCTATCAGCTCGATGTGACGCTGAACAATAACACCAATCCCAACTACGCATATATTTGTGCTTTCGTCGATCTCTATTTCTGGAAGCTCTATCCCAAGATGGAGAAGAAGCCTGTTGTCTTCAACCGCATCCGACAGGATGTCAACCTCGACCCCCTAGGCGACGAGTCTGCCTATGCCAGAATTCGTAACCGTTGGATTCTGGAGGGCTATTCAGATGCCGACGGTCAGTATCATCGTGTGGGCGACGGATGGTTGGGCGATCCGCAATATTCTATCGAGTTTATGGAAAACGGTAGGGTGGAAGGTCGTATCAACGACACGAACGACTTTAGTTGCAGCTATATGATACCATACGTGGCTAAGCGCGACTACTATAACGACGGTGTTGATCATGGTGTGATCAAGTTTTTGAATTGGAATGTCACTGAGGTTGTAGATGACGATCCGGTATCGCAGCAGTTTATGCGTCTCCCTGATGCCACCCAGTTCAAAATGGCATCATCGTTCAGCTTAGCAATCTTCGTCTCACCCAAGGAGTACTTCCTCTTCCGTCGAGAAGGAATGTAATGTTCCAACTGTCGCAAAAACTGCGATAGTTCAAAAAGAAGGTGGCAGAATGGTAACTAGAAAATGTCTTAAATTTACCAATCGTATGAAGTTCTATATAATGCTCGACCGGAACGGGCATCAATGACAAGACCTTCATAGCCATTTTTTACCTCATAGGCAAGACGTGGGCCATAAGAATCACCCTCAGGAACACATACAATCTGAAGTTCGCACCTGTCCTCATAGTAGTTTTCAAGTTTCATAAACGACTTGAATATCTCATAGGCAACCCATTTGTTGAACTTCGGTGTCACATCAAAATCCTTGATGGGTAGATAGTAACAAACGGCCCATTGTATCGTACCTTCGCCGATGCTAAAATAAGTCTCTTTTATCTTCACGATGACATCCTTATAGTATTGCTGATAGTACTCAAAGCCCCATCCATCGCTCTCATCATGCTGAATGCATTTGAAACAGTCGGCCACACCTTTACCAATGTATTTGTTGAAGAACTCATTAGCAGTATTCGGGCGTTTTTCGACTGTCGAGTCACTAAAATGTATGTTTTTGTACACACCATCAAATCCAGGCTCCATAAACTCTGTTGTCGTCTGATTCAGTGCACCTTCAGGAATCTCTTCCGGTGAAACCTCATGTTCTTCAATATCCCCCGAGGTATTAATGAAACCACCAGAAACCAAGTCGGGTTGTGATGATGCAAAATCTCCGCTTTCATAGATTTCATTCGCACAAACCAATGGATTCTTTTCACTTTCCGGAGTAACACGCAGTATGTAATATAAGGGCATAAAAGCATTTTGTCTGACAATCTGGAGCTTATACTTTTCTGCGTATGAAGTCAGCAGGTCTGCATCCTCTTCCTTTTTGAGCTTTACTGTAAGATACGGAGTAGAAATAACCACCTTATTGTACTCATTAAAATAACTTGGAGTAACGATCACAGACTTTACATCTTCTTTCCAGAAATCCTGTGTCGTCAGCTTCTTGTAGTCTGCCCGAGTAACGATATATCCTTCGTAAGTCTCGTCATTTAACGTTTTCAGAACCCTGACAATTGCAAGAGCCCTTTCTCTGATCTTATCATTGTCTTTAGGAATGTTGATACAGTAATTGTTCACATTGAGGGTCAAGGGAATCTTATCCCCCATATGGTAGTAAAAGAAATCTTTTTGAACGATTTCCTCTTCTTCCTCAGGATTAACCACGTCGTTATCATCATCACTGCAACTGCACATGCCGATAGTCATCATCAGCATGGCGCCCATCCATATAAATATACTCTTTTTCATATCTGATTCATAGTTATAATGCCGCCACCTTCTTTAGTTCATTCTTAATGGCGCGGTTGATAAAGTCATTTATTGTTGTACCTGTTCCTGCAACGAATGCCGCTACACGTGAATGCAGTTCCGAAGACATCCGAAGATTCAGACGTCCGCTATAAGGCTTTGCAGGCTCCACACCATCAGCCTTGCAGCCATCAAGATAACTGTCCACACCTGCCTCAAAATCCTTGCGTAGTTCTTCAAGCGTCTGACCTTCATAAACGATCAGATCCTTGCTCATTCCTTGCACTTTTCCAAACAAGCAGTTGTCCTCCTTGCTATATTCAACGCTACCCTTGTAGCCTTTATACTCCAGATAATCCATAACTTTCCTCCTTATTTTAATAAACCGTTATTCTTTAAATGCTGATATATCGCCTTTATCATCCATTCTTTCAGGTTGTGACAGGTACCAGGTCCCTGTCATTATTTATAACCGATGCAAATATAGATACTACCAATGAAAGTTCCAAATAATATGCGAGAAAAAAGTTCACAAAAGTTCACTTCGTTAGACTTTTCCTCGCCATGGCCATTTTCAAACAAGCTTAGGGTCTCACTGCTCCGATAATTCGTCTAATTCGTATAGAAAGAGAGAAACAAAGAAACTACCCGTCCATGCTTGGAATGAACCGGGTAGTTTCACAATCAGAGGAATATTTTGCTTTCTCTCACTTAATCACGACCTTGAACTTCGTTCGAGCTCGTTCACGCTCGGCAGAGTATGAGCAAGCTCGGCTCTGCTCTCACTTAATCACAACCTTTTTACCATTCCTTATGTAAATACCCTTCTGGGGCGCAGTCTTCAGCTGCTGACCCTGGAGATTGTAGTAAGTATCTTTCGCTGAAGGGGTATCAATGCTGTAGTCGTCTATTCCGGTAACGATCACCTCCTTGATGACTACGTCTGGGGAAAGATTCCATGCCTTGCGGTAAGCCTCCTTGCTGCCCATAGGCACCACAAGAACAGTATTCTTCAGTTCCAGTTCGCTCGTACAAGGTACTCTTGATAGCATGCGTAACGTTTCAAGGCCGCATTCATCGATAGGACTACCGTAACCCCATTCACCACTAAAGGCCAGCTTCCCGATGAAGGTGACACTGGCTGGAATAGTGACGCTCTTCAGATTGTCGCAGGCCCTAAAGGCTTCTGCATGGATTTCCTTCAAGCCATCAGGCAGGCGGATGCTCTTGAAGAGATTTCCTCTGAATGCTTCCTTGCCGATCACCTCCACAGTCTCAGGAAGGTCTTTCCACTGCTTCAGACAGCTATAGCTGTAGGTGCGTTCTGGAACCTCTTTCATGTCTCTGGGGAATGTGGCCATCTGCCTGTCGTCAAATGGGTCACCGCTCCAGGCAAAGAGGCCTTTACCCAACGACTCCACGGTCTCGGGGAATACCACCACTTTGGGGTAGCTTGACCCAAGATAATACATATTACCGGCAAAGACCTCATCGCCAATAATCTTCACCGTGTTTGGAATAACCAGCTCTTCCAGCTCATAGACTTCGCGGAATGCTTGCCACTTGATTTCCCTTACGGAAGGAGGTATCACAAGATGCTTTATTTTGGACCTTGCGAAGGCACCACTCCCAATGGTGGTTACGGTGTACTCAATACCTTCATAGGTTACCTTCTCAGGAATAACAAGGGTATCGGCCACATATATCCATCTGTCAGCATCCATCTCTGCAGGCCACATACTGGATACTGCCACTGTGCGGTCTTCCTTTGAAAGATATTTGAAAGCCATATTATCCGCGAAAAAGTCAAGATCGAGATATTTCCAATCAGCTTCCGTCACGTCATATTGGGTACGGTAAGCCATCACTGAGAGGCTACCACACATCAATGCTGTTAACAGTAAAATAGTTTTCTTCATACTTCTCTACGTTTAGATTATACTTCTTTCTTATATTATTCTGATTTCTGCTTTTATTCATTAATCTTATCTTCTATCTCGATCGGATCGGAGAGGCGCTCATATTCGTCCATGGTTTCTTCATCAGTGACGATTTGTCGTGTCCTCATAGTCATCCTGTTACTGGACAACTTCATAATGGTTATTCTTCGATCCCACATCCAGATACTGAGAGCACCTTCGTTCACATACCAATAACCTGTATCCAACCATCGTCCTGCCCCTTCCTTCCCGTTGAGTTCGAAGAACCTCACTGGTATTCCAACAGCAATGAGTTTAATGTCTGCCTTATCAGAGATCCAAACACCATTATCCAGTCTGGAGTCACCCTTTACCCGAATCCAGTAACCAGGCAGTAACGATTCATCAAGATTGGTCGGCGCCTTTACTTCTGTTGTTTCGTCATCATCACTGCAACCAACGAAGACTGTAGCCATGAATAATACCATAAATAATCCTACACAGATAATGATGATTCTTCTTTTCATATTCTTCTAAATTTGTTTGATTTTATTATAAACACAAAGATTGCGAAACCTTGCTTCTACAAATAATAAATAATGTTAAACACTGCCGGGGCGTACTTCATTCGTGAATCGGAGGAACGCTTTTGAAACGAACCCTACGAATTCGATGCAAATTGAACGGCAGAAATTTACTTCACAAACACCTTTCGACCGTTTACAATATTCAATCCTTTCTGCAAGGTGTTGAGTCGCTGACCCTGAAGATTATAAATAGAATTGAAGAATTGAAGAGTTGAAGAATTGAAGTTCTTTGTTTCTTCCTCATTGATTAATTCTTGTATTCCTGTCGTTATTGTTTCGAATTCGCCAGTGAAGGATTCACCACTGTTCTCTATAGTAACGGTGTACCGACCTTTTGCGAAGGCAGAGATGTCGATGTTGAGACCTACAATGCTACCAGCGTTAATAGTCTTCTCGTAGACCACTTGGTCTGATTCATTCGTAATGCGCACCAGATAGGCCTCATCGAGTGGCTCGAGATTGATGCCTAACAACAGGTTATTGTATTCACCATACAACGATTGCTCTTCTTCCTTACCACGTGCCTTGGGCTTTGTCTTGATCGTGTGGGTGAAGTCGAAACGATGCTTCTTGGCTTCCGCGTCCATTGGGGTAGCCCCATCCTCATATTCGTCGTTGAGATAAATGACTTCATCGCCAACGGAACACGATATCACGAGCCAAGGATTGTATATTTTCCCTTGATAGGCATTAAAGGTTGGACCTTCAATACCTCCGACACCTTCCAACCAAGTGGTACAGTAATAGGGGTCTCCACCATTATACCACATAACATCTCTATAGATTCCCTTAAAGCCTTCTAAGCCTTCAGTCTGTCTGGGGCCTACCAAATAGAGATTATTTTTAATTAGTAGGCTTGTATTGGCATCGAGAGAGAAGTCGTACATCAACATAAATTGTTTGCTTGTCGTGTTGTAAAGGTACACATTCTTGCCTACTTCGTACCATGCTCCCAAATATCTTAAGGAGGGAACATGTGACATAGTAGCATAATCCGGATGATCTGGACTAACATATCTCTGGCACATCATCTGCTTGCAGTTCTTTCCGTTGATGATTGTATCGCCATCGAAGTAATAGTACTCAACCACCTTCACAATACCATCTGAAATACCAGCTGTGCTTCCCACCTTCCATACCTTCCCGTCTTCGATCATTGGGCGGTAATCATCTTCTTGATCTGTCACTGCAACGATTTCTTTAAAGTTTTTCCAAGGCTCAACGGCTTGGTAAGCACTGATGGATGCAGCAGGTACATGAAGTGTGACGTTTTCAATATTAGCGGATCGGAAAACTTCGTTTTGTGTCTCTGGCACTTCCTCAGCATAGCAATAAACATCCAATAAGTTCAGACAATCGGTAAATGCTAAAGAACCAATAGTTTTAACTTTACTACCGATAGTGACGGATGTCAGTCCAATGCACCCACTGAAAGCTTGATCGCCGATGGTGGTCACACTATTAGGGATGGTAACCGAAGTCAGGCCACTGCATTCATAGAAAACAAATTCGTCAATGGAGGACACGCCGTCGGGAATGGTAATCGAAGTCAGGCCGCTACACCATCCGAAAGCATAACTGCCGATGGAAGTCACGCTGTTGGGTATGGTAATCGAAGTCATACCGCTACAGCCTTGGAAAGCAAACTGACCGACGGAGACCACGCTATTGGGGATTCTGACAGAGCGCAGCCCTTTGCAATTCTTGAAAGCCGACTGGCCGATTTTCGTCACGCTATTGGGGATAGTACTATTCGTACATCCCGATATCAACTCATTATCACTTGTCTTAATAATGGCATTGCAATCTTCACGAGAATCATAAACAGTGTTTCCTTTATCAATAACAATAGATTGTAAGCCACTGCATCCTTGGAATGCGTCCTCTGCGATGGCAGTCACGCTACTGGGAATGGTAAGGGATGTCAGGCTAGTGCACAACTGGAAAGCCGCAACACCAATAGAGGTTACACCGTTTGCAATGGTGACGGATGATAGATTTTCGCAACCATTGAAAGCAGATTCCCCGATCGTTTTCACACTAATGGGGATGGTAACCGAAGTTAGGCCGCTGCATCCAGAGAAAGCCAACTCGCCGATAGAGGTAACACTGCTAGGAATGGTGATGGAAGTCAGGCCGCTGCATTTATAGAAAGCCCATTGGCCGATGAAGGTCACGCTGTTTGGGATGGTAACCGAAGTCAGACCGCTACACCATCGGAAAGCACCATCACCGATGGAAGTCACGCTGTAAACAACGACATCGTAGGTGACGGATTCAGGAATGGCGACATCACCCTTATATTGGTTGGGTCTGCTTGTCACTTCGGCTGTCTTTGCCTCGCTGTCTAAGTTATAGCAGATGCCGCCAATCTCTACAGGGTCAGCACTTGCCAGCATGGGCAAGAAAGCCAAGATAAATAATAATGTCCGTTTCATATCTGTCATTATTTATATCACTTTACTAAAACCTTTCGTCCGTTAACGATGTTCAATCCTTTCTGCAAGGTGTTGAGTCGCTGTCCCTGAAGGTTATAAATAGAATTGAAGAATTGAAGAGTTGAAGAATTGAAGTTCTTTGTATCTTCCTTATTGATCAATTCCTGTATTCCTGTCGTTATTGTTTCGAATTCGCCAGTGAAGGATTCACCACTGTTCTCTATAGTAACGGTGTATCGACCTTTTGCGAAGGCAGAGATGTCGATGTTGAGACCTACGATGCTGCCAGCGTTGATGGTCTTCTCATAGACTACTTGGTCTGATTCGTTCGTAATGCGAACTAGATAAGTAGCATCGAGCGGGTTCAGACGAATGTCTAACAGTTGGTTATTGTATTCACCATACAACGTCTCAGCATTGTCTTCCCTGGTTCTTGCCTTAGGCTTTGTCTTGATCGTGTGGGTGAAGTCGAAACGGTGTTTCTTGGCTCCCATGCTGAATGGATCTTCCTCTTCGCTGTTGTAATAGATGATTTCATCACCGGCTTTACAAACAAGTAGAGCGACTGCTGCCCCTGCCCATCTCTCACGTAGATTAAGCCATGGATAATATTCACTTCCGACACCTTCAAGCCAACGCTCCACAATAGGTGTATAATTAATATACTGCAAATCATAATACGTACCTTTGAAGCCTGGGATACCCCCTGACATCTTGGTCACTTGCAAAACAAGATCTTCACTTTGTATGATATCGCCAGTGGAAAGCGTGAAGTCGTAGAGCAGTTCAAATTGTTGTTTTCCTTTGCCTGCATAATACACTTTCTTATCCTGTTCATACCAAGCTCCAATATACTCTCCAATTGTATCCCAGTTCGAACCTATTCTATCATACAGCATTCGTTTGGCTGTCTGTCCATTTATGATAGTATCACCATCGAAATAATAGTATTCGAAATATTCTTCTGTTTGCTCCTCATCAGCGAGCCTTACAGCCCACACCTTATCGTCTTCGATGAATGGGTGATAAGCCATCTGTGGCGCCTCGGTACCAGCATATTCCTTCCAGCTCTTGGCGGCTTCGTCCCAATAATAAGAAGTCCATCCCTTTTTCTTGGCAGCTGCAACCTGAGTGGTAGTAGGTGAACCTTCCTCGTCTTTGTTCAAAACACAGCTCCATACTCCGCGGCTCACCTTCGGCAGGCTCTCGATAAGAGCATCCATCGCCACTCCATTGATGGGGTTGTGGTAAGTCCGCAGCGTTTTCAGTTTTTTGTTCTTTGATAAATCCAGTGCTGTCAATTGGTTCTCATGACAACGTAATTCTGTCAGTTCCGTATTTTTTGACACATCGAGTTGTGTCAGTTGGTTGTTGTTACACACCAAAGATGACAACTCCGTATTTTCCGACATATCTAGTTGTGTCAGTCGGTTGTTGTCGCACCTTAGTGATGATAGCGAGGCGCAGTCCAACACATTAAGTGCAGTCAACTCATTTCCATTGCAATCAAGAGTTGTCAGTGCGGTGTTCTTCGACAAATCGAGTTTTGTCAAATGGTTCCCGTAGCACTCCAACCAAGTCAGTGCGGTGTTCTTCGACAAGTCAAGTTCCGTCAATTCGTTCATGATGCAATTTAACTCTGTCAGTTTGTTACAGCACGACACATTAAGTGCAGTCAACTCGTTTCCACTGCAATCAAGATTTGTCAGTTCTGTGTTCTTAGACAGATCGAGTTTTGTCAAATGGTTCCCGTAGCACTCCAACCAAGTCAGTGCGGTGTTCTTCGACAAGTCAAGTTCCGTCAATTCGTTCATTGAGCAGACTATCTTTGTCACAGCGGTGAAGTACTCTATTCCCTTCAGACTCTTGATGTGTCCTACTGCTATAAGATTTTGTGGGAATAGATTCATAAAAGTGACCCCAGCAATCTCCTTTTCAGTCAATATTCCGTCCTTGCCATATTCCTGGTTAAGCACCCATTTACGGAAGATCTCATCTGGAAATGTCGTCTCGTTGATCATTACATCATTAGACATCTGCGGCAATGGATATATTGGGCCTTTATAGATGGCCTGAAACTTTTCCATTTCCGATGACAGCACATAGAGCTCAGTTTGCGTATCCATATCTGTGAATATGCTAGAACTCATCCAATGAGAATCAATGACTCCTCTGATGTAGAGGCTGTTCAGCTTACATCCCGCAAAGACTGAGTATCCTAAACGATTGATGCTTTTAGGAAGATCGAGTGATGTTAATGCTGAACAATTTTTGAAGGCCTCTGATCCGACCATGGTGACGCTATTTGGAATAAGGAGTTTTTTCAGGCTGGAACAGTTAGCAAACATATTATATTCTATCTTGCTCAAATTAGGTGACAGGGTCACACTTTCTAACGACGTACACCCCTCAAAAACTGAATAATCTGTCGATGTGATGCTTTCTGGCATAGTCACAGAAGTAAGGCTTGTACAACAATAAAATGCCTTCAAACCGAGATAAGTGACGCCCTGAGGTATCGTTACCGACTTCAGGCGCTGACAATTCCCAAACAGGTAGTTTGCTAAGGTCTTAAGCCCTGATGGCAATCTCACCTCTTCCAAGCTTTTGCATTCGTAAAAAGCGCTATAGCCCAGCTCCGTAACATAGTCGGTAAGCGTGACAACCCTAAGATGCTGGCTATAAGAAAAAGCAAGCGGCTCTATCCAGGTTACGCTCTCTGGCACTGTATAAGATGTTTGTGTAGCACCGGCAGGATAACTTAGGAGCTTGGTCTTCTCCTTGTTGAACAACACACCATCGACAGAGCAAACTGCAGGGTTGCCATCCTCTACCTCTATCGATTGCAGGGCCGTGCATCCGTAGAATGGGTCGGAGTAAAAGCCGACATTATAGCTAAGGTCCGTGTTCATAATGGTTCGTGGGATGAAGACCTTGGTCAAATTCATGTTCTCAGTGAAAGCCGATTCACCAATGCTTGTCACGGTGTAATCCTTACCTTCATAACTAAGTTCCGAAGGTATGCGCACCTCACCCTTTTGAGTGCTTCCATCTACTAGCATAGCCCTGCCCATGGCCTTACGTAGCGTGTATTTCATGCCGTCTATGGTAACTTCTTCCCAAATGTCCTCCAACACTAATGGCTTTCCTTCCTCTAGAGTGACCTCCCCTTCATACCACCAGCACGACAAATAGAAAGAGTTGGCCTCCACATCGCGCACCGTAAACGACACATTATAAGGACAAATACAGTACATGCCCTCATCTCCGGGAAGATAGGGAACCACATTGATGTTCACAGAATAGGGTACACCGTCGCTGCCTCCGCTCACAGTAGGTGTCACGTTGAAGTCGGACGTAGCGCAGTTACTTTCATAGTTGAGCAACTGCACAGACAAAAAACTTCCCTCCTTTGTCAGTATAATCGTGGGTAATGGTTCATTTTCCCCTCTCGTCCTTGAAAGGCAGCCACTGTTTTGTATATCCCCAACAGTCAAACCATCTTGGGCCGACATGGTCAAAGATGCCAGCACACATGCCAGAAATAATAATGTACGTTTCATATCTGTTTTATTTTTTTTCTCTAACTATTATCTATTAACTATTAACTAGTCAATATCTGTTCCAGTGTAATATCTGGGTTACTCTCTCCGAACACATCTTTCTTCAGCTTCAGCTTGCGATGCTGGACAGCAGAGATGGTGATGCAGTAGATGTTGCCGATGGTACGGTTACTGATGCCGAGTCGGGTGAGGATACACAGGCGGATATCGTCTTCCTGCATTTCGGGATACTGCTCACGGATATGGGCAAAGCGGTTATTGTCAATGGCATTGAGCGTACGCTCAATCTCACTCCATTCATGTGGACTGAGGGTGATGAGCGAATCACCGCTTTGGTTAAGTTTCTGGATCACAGCGGTACGTTCGAAGATGTGGTTTTGCAGGAATGCTACCACTTCGTTGGCCTGATGCAGTTGAGCCTTTTGATGTGCGGCCTCCTGCTGAAGCTGACGTTTCTCCTGTTCCTGCAGGAGTAGCTCGTTTTCCAGTTTCGATTGCTCTAATTCACGTTCCCGACGTTGTGCCCGCATTCTGTAACGAACGACTAACACGATGGCTGAGATGACGATGAGCGATGCAATCAGTGTAAGAAGGAGTGTACGTGCGTACATCTTTGATTGGTAATCCAGTTGCTGGTTCTCCATTTCCTGACGTAACGTCTCCTGATAGTACTGGTCTTTTTGGTCAAGCGCCTTGTAATAGAAGTCCTCTATCTGTAAGAAGGCTTCATCCACACTGTCCTCTACCTGTGTCGCACCCATCCGTCGGAGCGCAATCTTGGCAAGGTTGCTTTGTACGATATAGGCCAGATGAACATCATTACCTGGATCTATCTGCCGATACACTGTTTCTGCAGAATCGAGCATGTTCAGACTGAGATAACAGCGGGCCAGCACTTGTTGTGTGCCAGGTTTCAGATTGGTTGTCGCTACAGATTCAGCACGATGGGCAAGGCCGAGTGCCTGACGATAGTCTTCCTGGGCCCAGACAATGTTCGCACGACTGGTGAGCGTCTGGCACATCATATCCTTCATCTGTTGTTTCTCTGCGATATCGTAAGCACGGTTGATGAAACCGAGCGCTTCGTCGAAAGAGCCTTCTGTGGTGAAAGCCACCTGTGCCGCGTATGTACCAGCATAATCAAGCAACATGACATAATTCCGCTCATTGTCGGGGTGCTGCTCATACACGGACAGGGCTTTCTTCATCAGTTTCAATGCTTCCTCTGGATTACTCTGCGATAATGCTTCCGCCAATCGTTGATATGCAATATAATGGGTGTGCCAATCCTCAGACTCCTCTGACAATTGTATGGCCTTTCGAAGCAAAGTCTCTCCCTGATAGATGCTATCGTTGGCCAAAGCAGTTTCAGCTTCCTCCAGACAACGTGCTGCCGTCTGGGGATCTGACTGCTGACTGCAAGATATCATCAACAGGCCTATTATAAATATGTACAATGCTCTTTTATACATTGACATCATCTTTTCATTACTTCTTGATTGCAAAGATACGATATTATTCTGAATGTTGTATCAGTTACCTATGGAAAAGATGCCAACAAGGTAAAAGCAAAATCTGCTGCAAATCAGCAGATTATGAAATATCGTTCGCTGTATCCTATGGAAAAGAATAAGCGAGGGTATGGAAAGAGTGACGAAAATCAAACACAGCAATGAGCTTAAAGAAAAGATTTTGTAAGATTTTGATAAGATTCTGTAAAATTTCTCGCCGTAGGCGACCAAAGGTAAAGGATGCCCGCTTTACGGGCAGAAATTGAACAAAATCTGAACAAAATTGAACAAGAATACAATAAAGATTTCATTGTTTTCCTTCTTACTTACTCGGATTTTTTGTATCTTTGCATCCAGTTATCAAAAATTGAAGAATGAAAAGATTGTTTATTATTTTTGCGCTGACCATCGTAACGATGAGCGCATCAGCACAGTTATTGTACAAAATTTCGGGTAAGGGATTATCATCTCCCTCTTACATTGTAGGTACCTACCATCTGGCTCCTGCCTCGTTCGCTGACTCTATTCCCGGTATGCGGAAGGCCATGGCCGACTGTCAGCAGACTTATGGTGAGCTGGTGATGGAAGAAATGCTTGGTGCCGATAGCTTGGCTGTTCTGCAGCAGGCGTTGATGCTGCCCGAAGGGATGACACTTGAGAAACTGTTCACGGCCGATGAGATGAGTCGTCTGAATGCCTACATGAAAGAGGTGCTCGGCATGGATCTGACCAATCCGTTACTCTCTCAGCAGATGGGAAAGATGACACCTGTGGCTCTGACTACGACACTGTCCTTAATTAACTATATGAAGAGGACCGGCAGAATAGATGTGCAGAACGGTATAGACAGCTATTTCCAGAAGGAGGCAGTTGCTCAGGGAAAGGGTATTGGCGGACTGGAGACGATTGCCTTCCAGATTAAGACGCTCTACCAGGGAACATCTATGGAGCGACAGAAGGAACAGCTTATGTGCTTAGTGGATAATTCCGCCTTTATGGATGAGATGACCGACCGTGTTGTGAAGGCTTATTTTGCACAGAATCTGGATGCTATCAAGGAGGCGTTGGATACAAAGATGCACAACAGTTGTGACTCTACACCTGAAGAGGAGGCTGCACTCATTGATGACCGTAATGCCGACTGGCTGACGAAGATGCCTGCTATCATGGCACAGAAGCCTACACTCTTTGCCGTGGGTGCTGGTCATCTGCCCGGAGATAAGGGTGTACTGAACCTGCTGCGGAAGGCTGGTTACACCGTGGAAGGCGTCAAATAAAAGAATAAAGATATCAAACTAATTAACATAAAAGAAGTATGAAAAGACTAATTGCTTTGACTGTCTTCGCGACAGCAACCATGGGTGCCTTTGCCCAGAAGGCAATGACCGCTCCTCCTGGTGGAAAGGTTATCAGTGATGAATTGATCGGTATCTTCTTCGAGGATATCAGTAGTGCCGCCGATGGCGGTCTGTATGCCGAACTGGTACAGAACGGCTCGTTCGAGTATGCGCCGTCCGACCGTGACGGCTGGGGACCTGGTACTGCATGGCGTGCTCTTCGTCCTGGACACTCACTGGGTTACATGGAACCACGCATGGATAATGGTATCCATCCGAACAATCCTACTTATATGCGACTCCATACGGAGCGTGCAAAGGAGTATTACGACTATCGTGGATGGAAGGGATTTGGAATCCAGAACGATGGTTTCGACGGCTTCTCGTTGAAGGAAGGTGCGAAATATAACTTCTCTGCCTTCTTCAGAAACTTTGGAGAAGGAAAGAAGATTCGTGTAGCACTGGTTGAGCAGCCTCGTCAGCAGGGATTCAGACCTGCTGATCCCAAGATATTGGCAGATACAACGTTTACCGTGAATTCTACTTCATGGAAGAAGTACGAATATGAGCTCACCTGTGCTGCTGAAAGTAAGAACGCCGTGCTGCAGATTCTCGTACTGAATACAGGTGATCTGGATATCGACATGGTGTCGCTGATGCCGCAGGATACTTACAAGGGACATGGTCTGCGTAAGGATCTGGCGCAGGCGCTGGCCGACCTCCATCCCAAGTTCATGCGCTTCCCCGGTGGCTGTGTGGTACATGGTGGCGGTGATGGATTCTGGAATACCTACCGTTGGAAGACTACCGTAGGACCGAAGGAGCAGCGCAAGGGCCTGAAGAACACATGGGGCTATCATCAGAGTATGGGACTGGGTTACTATGAGTATTTCCAGTTCTGTGAGGACGTTGGTATGGAACCGCTACCTATTCTGCCTTGTGGCGTGAGCTGTCAGGGTACCAACGGCGGCTGGGGCATGAGAGACCAGGCGCAGGATGTGGTGCCGATGAGCGAAATGGATGAGTGGGTGAACGAGGCGCTCGACTTGATTGAGTGGGCCAACGGTGATGTGAACACGAAATGGGGACGCATCCGTGCTGAGGCCGGTCATCCGAAACCCTTCGGACTGAAGTACCTCGGACTGGGTAACGAGGAGCGTATATCACCGGAGTTCATCGAACGCTTCAAGTATATCTATGAACGGGTGACAAAAGCACATCCGGAGATTGTTATCGTAGGTACTGCCGGACCGGGTTCTCATCCTGGTAACCGCGACTTTGAGGCTGGATGGAAGCTGGCCGACGAGCTGGGAATGCCTATTCTCGACGAGCATTACTATGAGCCGCGTAACTATTTCCTGAATACTCGTCAATATGACAAGTATCCTCGCGACCGTAAGACAAAGGTGTATCTGGGTGAGTATGCTGCCAAGGACAAGAAACTGATTGATGCACTGGCTGAGGGTCTGTACCTGTTGCATGTAGAGCGCAACGGTGATGTGGTGGCCATGACCAGCTATGCACCGCTCTTCGCAAGGAAGAATGCTACGAACTGGAATCCCGATTTGATCTACTTCGACAACGACCGTCCGTTCCTTACCTGCAGCTACTATGTACAGCAGTTCTTTGGACAGAGTAGCGGTCAGTACTACTATGGTGACTGTGTGACCTTTGATGGTGATGCTGCCGGTGTGGTACAGCCTGTTGAGAATTCTCCGTACGGACAGTCGGTGGTGCTCAACACCAAGACCCGTCAGCTGTTCGTGAAGATCTGTAATGCAGGTGAAACAGCCAAGAAGGCCAATATCGACCTGAGTCGTTTCAAGGGTATGAAGAAGGTGATGACGAAGACTGTTCTCAGCGGACAGCCTAATGATGAGAACAACTTCGACGTGCAGCCGATTGCTCCGAAGAGTGAGACCATCAAGGCACAGAAGAAGATGACACTCGACATTGCACCGTACTCCTTTGTGATGCTGCAGGTGGCCTTGTAATGATTCTATAGATGATTATATAATAAGGTGGAACTCAAATGAGCTCCACCTTATTATTTTTATACGAGTTCCACTTTATTGATGTCCTGCTCTTTGTCGCAGTAGTGGCATTTCAAAACGCCCTGTTCTTTATCGATGACATGGAACACGGTGTCCATGGGTTCATTGTTGGTGACGCACTTCGGATTGTTGCATTTCACGATACCCTTGATCTCGTCGGGCGTCTCTACGGTTTTCTTCTCCACCACCTCGTAGTCGCGTATGATATTGAGAATGACTTTCGGTGCCACCACGGAAAGACGGGAGATCTCATCGTCGGTGAAGAACTTGTCGCTGACTTTGATGATACCTTTGTTTCCCACTTTCTGGGAGGGGTAGTTGATACCGATAGTGACAGGGGTGTCCATGTCGAACAGTCCTAACAGACTGGCCACCTGATAGGTCTTGCTTGCGGGGATATGGTCAATGACGGTGCCGTGCTCAATGGCGGCTACCAGACGTTCTTTCTTGTTCATCGTATGATCGTTTTATCGTTCTTAACTTCTTCCAAGGTGATGCCTAATACATCACAGATAATGGCCTCGCGAGCGTACAAACCGTTCTGAGCCTGCTGGATATAGTAGGCGTGGGGGTTGTCGTCAACATCGTAGGCTATCTCATTGACACGGGGTAGGGGATGGAGGATCTTCATGTTCGGCTTAGTACTTCCAAGCATGTCAGCACGGAGGATATAGACGTTCTTCACGCGCTCATATTCCATCAGGTCGGAGAAACGCTCTTTCTGTACACGGGTCATATAGATGATGTCGGCATCGGCAATCACCTTCTCGTTGAAGGCTGTATGTTCCTGGAACTTGATACCGTGCTCCTTGCAATAGATCTTATACTCGTTGGGCATGGCCAGCTCCTTAGGAGCAACGAAATGGAAAGTGGGGTTGAAGTGCCGCATGGCCATGATGAGGGAGTGCACCGTACGACCGTATTTGAGGTCGCCCACCAAGTAGATGTTCAGGTTCTCTAATGTGCCCTGTGTCTGGTAGATGGTGTAGAGGTCGAGCATGCACTGTGAGGGATGCTGATGGGCGCCGTCGCCAGCATTGATGATGGGTATCGGCGCAATCTCACTGGCATACTGGGCTGCTCCTTCAATGAAGTGGCGCATGGCAATGACATCGGCATAATTGCTCACCATCAGAATGGTGTCTTTCAATGTCTCACCTTTTGTTCCACTGGTAACCTTGGGATCGGCAAAACCGATTACTCTTGCACCAAGACGGTTGGCGGCTGTCTCGAAACTCAGACGGGTACGGGTGGAGGGTTCAAAGAATAGGGTGGCCACAACCTTACCCTTGAGAATCTCACGGTTGGGGTGTTTTTCGAACTCTTGCGCCATCTCTATCATATAGAGAATTTTCTCCTTGGAGAGGTCGGCAATGGTTACAAAATTTCGTTTTTCCATCTATGTAACGTGTTATATTTCCAAATTCGAGCGCTAAGTTACACATTATTTTCGATTTATGAGGGATATTTTCAAAGATTTATTGTATTTTTGCAGAAAAATAAAGAATGAAGTCATGAGAAAAGCATTCATCAAGTTCCTGTGGGGTGCACTGATCAGTGTGTTCGCCCTGCTTATTATAGGCTTTATTGCCATATGGAACGGTTGGGTAGGCTATATGCCTGACATGGAAGATCTGCAGAATCCGATCAGTCGTTCTGCATCTCAGATATTCTCAGCAGATGGGAAGGTGATGGGCACATGGAATGCATCACGCGAGAATCGTATCATGGTTGATTATAACAAGCTCTCGCCTGATCTGGTGCGTGCTCTCGTTGCCACTGAGGATGAGCGTTTCTATGAGCATTCGGGAATAGACTTCATCGCACTCGGTCGTGCCATCGTGAAACGCGGACTGATGGGACAGGCCAGTGCCGGTGGTGGTAGTACGATTACGCAGCAGTTGGCCAAGCAGCTCTATACAGAGAAAGCGAAGAGCACACTGGAGCGTATCTTCCAGAAACCCATCGAATGGGTGATCGCCATAAAGCTGGAACGTAATTTTACGAAAGAGGAAATCGTAGCGATGTATCTGAACTACTTTGATTTCCTGCATAATGCGGTGGGTATCAAGACGGCCTCGAATACTTATTTTAATAAGGAACCAAAAGAACTGACCTTGGAAGAGTCGGCCACACTGATAGGAATGTGTAAGAACCCTTCGTTCTTCAATCCTGTAAGATATCCTGAACGTTGTACCGAACGTCGTAATGTGGTTCTGGCACAAATGGTGAAACAGGGTTATCTCTCGCAAGCTGCCTATGATTCCACACGTATTAAACCGATTGCTCTGAACTTCCACCGTACCGATCATAAGGACGGTGTGGCTACTTATTTCCGTGAGTTCCTACGTCAGTATATGATGGCCGAGAAACCGGATATGAAGAATTATCCTTCATGGAACCGTAACCAGTTTATGATCGACTCTGCCGCATGGGTAAATGATCCGTTGTACGGATGGTGTAACAAGCATAGGAAGAAGAATGGTGAGACGTATAGTATCTATACCGACGGACTGAAGATATTCACGACCATCGATACGCGAATGCAGAAATATGCCGAGGAGGCTGTGTATAAGCATGTGGTGAAGTATCTGCAGCCGGCATTCAACAAAGAGAACAAGACAAAGGCTAATGCTCCTTTCTCGAGCGCTCTCACGGCAAAAGAGGTGAAGGGAATCCTGAACAGGAGTATGCTTCAGAGCGAACGCTATCGTGTATTAAAGGCATCGGGAGCATCGGATGAAGAGATACGGGAGAATTTCCGTACGCCAGTGGAGATGTCGGTATTTACCTATGCAGGCGAGAAAGATACGGTGATGTCACCGATGGACTCTATCCGCTATATCAAGAAGTTCCTCAGGTCGGGATTTGTTAGCATGGATCCGCATACCGGAGCCGTGAAGGCATATGTGGGTGGACTCGACTATGAGCACTTCACATACGACATGGCATTCATGGGACGCAGACAGGTGGGATCAACTACCAAGCCGTATTTGTATGCTTTGTCGATGGAGAACGGACTGAATCCTTGTGATGTGGCACCGAACGTGCAGCGTACCTATGGTAACTGGACGCCAAGAAACGGTAGCAGGGCACGCTATGGTCAGATGGTAACACTGAAATGGGGTCTTGCACAGTCGAACAACTGGATCTCTGCCTACCTGATGAGCAGAATCAATCCTCAGGACTTCCTGAATATCCTTCATCTTTTCGGCATCAATACGCCGGGCATTGAACCCAGTATTGTGCTCTGCCTTGGCCCGAACGAGGTGAGCGTGGGAGAGATGGTAAGTGCTTATACAACCTTTGCGAACCATGGTATTCATTGTGCTCCGCTCTTCGTAACTAAGATTGAGGACAATGAGGGAAATGTGTTGGCTGAGTTCCAACCGCGTGTAAACGAGGTGATCAGCGAAGAGAGTGCCAATAAGATGCTCGTGATGCTGAAGGGAGTAATCGATGGTGGAACGGGTAGTCGTATGCGCTACAAGTATGAGATTGATTGTGAGATGGGTGGTAAGACGGGTACGACCAACCGTAACTCTGATGCCTGGTTCATGGGCTTTACACCTTCACTGGTGAGCGGTTGCTGGGTTGGTGGTGAAGACCGTGATATCCATTTCGATTCTACCAATATGGGACAGGGTGCTAACATGGCACTGCCCATCTGGGCCTATTACATGAAGAAAGTGTTTGCTGACAGATCGCTTGGATATGATCCTAAGGAGAAATTTGATATTCCTGAAGGGTATAATCCCTGCGCATCTAAGGCAGATGAATTTGGACTCAATGGTATAGAAGAAGTCTACGAGTAGTATATATATAATAAGGTGTATTCTTCGTGGAATATTGGATAGAATATCGATAAGATTGTCGGTTTCTTGATTTTTGTCAATTATTTCGACTTTCTTCGTCCTTACCTGAAAAAAGTTCGCTGAATATTTTGCAGGTTCGCAGAAATTGTGTACCTTTGCATCCGCTTTCGCACTAAAAATAGTGAGTGCGGGAGTTTTTGATAGATCTTTGAAATGCTTACATAGACAGAGAAGTAGTACGAGAAGCGGTTGCCGTTTCCTGTTATTGGAACCGGCTTCCGGGTAATCGAACCGTCAATATGACATTGTCAGTTTGGCACTGACGTACTCGATAGATACGAATTGGCGTTCTGAGACAGATAATGATCTGGAATCCTGTTTATCCAGTACATCTAGTATATCTAGTATGTCTAGTAAATCTGGAATATCCAGTAAACAATAGAAATTTTACAATGTAGAGTTTGATCCTGGCTCAGGATGAACGCTAGCTACAGGCTTAACACATGCAAGTCGAGGGGCAGCATGGGATTTGCTTGCAAATCCTGATGGCGACCGGCGCACGGGTGAGTAACGCGTATCCAACCTTCCCCTCAGTAGGGCATAGCCCGTAGAAATGCGGATTAATACCCTATGCAGTCCGATGAGGACATCTGAGCTGGACGAAAGGTTTACCGCTGAGGGATGGGGATGCGTCTGATTAGGTAGTCGGCGGGGTAACGGCCCACCGAGCCTTCGATCAGTAGGGGTTCTGAGAGGAAGGT